>Ga0326727_10011523_pt1 | contig 20536 bp, 18 predicted proteins | sample MB2enrmetagenome_FD_207643 | JGI IMG/M metagenome (GOLD analysis project Ga0326727, IMG submission 207643) | Lab enriched peat soil microbial communities from McLean, Ithaca, NY, United States - MB29MY | ecosystem: Environmental > Terrestrial > Soil > Wetlands > Peat | place: USA: New York...
AGACATTGATCATTTTAAGCAGATCAATGACACGTACGGACACCCTACCGGTGATTCGGTCCTCGTATCCGTGGCACGGTTGATAGAGTCGGCCACCAGGACGGATGACACCATTGTGCGCTATGGCGGGGATGAATTTGTCGTGCTTCTCAGTAATACTGATGAGGACATCGGGGCCAAAATCGCTGAACGTATACGTTTAAGGGTTGAAGAACAGCCGCACAGTACCGGCGATGACACCCGGATTCCTATTACTGTCTCAGTTGGGTGGGCAACCATGTCTACAAAGTCGAAAATTCCGGATGCAACCGAACTGCTGGCAGTTGCGGATCGCAGTTTATATCTGGCGAAGACCTCGGGACGGAACCAAGTCGCCCGGACAGTATAACTCTTCCAATGGCTAGCCACTGCCGTCCAAGATAGCGAGAATTCAGAATACCGCTGTTGATTCCATTGAAATCTACAGTTTTCGTTTGGCGGTTGCTGAGTTGAGGTTGGTTCATCTTGCCTCGAAAATTCAGGCTGCTGTTCAAGTTAGCCATCGGAAACCAAGGCTCGCCTTGCGGAACAGGAATATGTCGCATTTCTACCGTCCGATTGCGGTGTCATCCCTAATGACGGCTGCGTATTTGCTGCCTCTGCGAGCTGCGGCGGGCCTTCAAATGGTGCGTTTAGCTCGACCTCCAGTTTAACCCCACCATCCCTCGGAAGGCGGTAAGCTTTCGGCTCAATTCTGTTGGAATGGAGGCATGGTCGAATACAGGCATAGCGCGCACTCGGTGTACGACATCAAGTATCGACACATGGGGTACTGCGGGGACGACTGGCAGAGCGTGCGCGAAGTAGCGATCGTCCGAAGGGCGGTATCGGCTGACCACATGCACATGCTGCTGTCGGCGCCGCCACACCTATCTCCGCCAAAGCTGGCGCAATACAGAAAGGGGTGGTCGTCAAGGCGGCTGCAACAGGAGCCTTAGTTTCCTCCGGTCATGCCTTTTCCACCTGCAGCCCCAACGCTCCCATTTATCCTTGGCCTTTGCCTCGGCTACTGTTTGCCATCGACTATTGGAGGGATCATCGGCACCTTCACAAGCCAGGGGTTTTACCTGGTCGATCACATACCCTTTGCAAGGGCCGGTTGACTTCCCATTTGCACAGGGCTGGATGAGAACGCCTAAAGCTTGCAATTGCGGCTTTCCTACGTTTGATTTTGCCGTGCTTCTTGGTCGAGCCTGTCGTTGTTTTCTTCCTGGAAGTGGATGAGGAATGTCCCCCGCCCTTTGGTGCCGAGAGCGGAACGGATGAAAATGCCAATCTAAGCATCAGCGATAAAGCAGAGAGCTTTATGAGGGAGCCTCCGATGGCGGTTGCGTTATTGAAAATATGATATTCGTGCATCGCTTTAGAGGTCGAGAGTTAAATATTCGTCCAGCCTCGGGAATTTCGGGTGTCCGCACTTCGGGCGCGTCCAGGTCAGTTCTCCGGAAAGGCTCCAGTCGGAGTGCCAGGTCTCGGGATTGAAAACCGCATTGCACGATTCGCAATCGAACGGGAACCGATGCGGCTTTCGCTCCGGCTCCTCCACATTGTGGATTTCCATACGTTTTCCCCTCCCTGCCTGGCGTTATAACGCCTCAGGAGCCCGGATCATCCTTGGCCCCTTAACAAACCATTGCCGTTTTGGGGATTTTTGCTGAGCTGCATCGCAATATGCCGCATGTGTGCTTGCGGCATTGAATCGCATGCCGCACAAAGAAAGGCAAAGGATGAAAAGTCTCCAGGGGTTTTCCTAGAGTCCCATCGGTTTGCTGTTTTCGCAAACTATTTCCATCGGCATAATCGGGGCGGCAGAAGCCCTTTTGCGGCTGCTGACAGGTTTGTTTGCATAGGCCCTGTTCTAAATCCCCTGACAAGGAAAAGGTTGCCCAAGTTGGGCATTTGTTACCCAATCGAAGGGAGCATCCTGGCGCTCGGCTCGGGAACCCGCTAACGCAGCCCTGATAAATATGGAAGATTAATGGCAGTATGCTCTCGTCAAGAGTTGGCACGGCAATTGCTTCACTACCAGTGGAGCTTACCTTTGGATTGTGTACGCTTGGCGGTTCCGCCGCAAAGTGCCGATGGAGTCTAATGAGCGTATCATTTTTGAGGAGGATCAATGTCCACTTCCAGTATCTCCAGCAGTCTATTCAATGCCAATATTCTAAGCCAGTTGCAACAATTCCAGAGCCAATTCGCGCAACTCGGCCAGGATCTGAGTTCTGGCAGTATGAATGCGGCGGAAACTGATTTTATTACGCTGCAAAATGATTTAGCGCAAGCCACTTCCACGATTACGTCTACATCGCAAAGCAATAACCCCATTGCCCAGGCCTTCAATAAACTCTCGACCGATCTTCAGAGCGGAAACCTTTCGGCTTCCCAGAGTGATTATGCGACCATTCAGAAGGACTTCCAGAGCCAGTCTTCACAGATGCATCATCATCATCATCACGGGTCTGGCGGAAGTCAGGATAGCCAAGTTTCCAGCTTGCTCAATCAATTGGGTCAAGCTTTGCAATCTAGCAATCTGTCGGGCGCTCAGGCAGATTTCGCTGCGCTGCAGCAGCTTTTCCAGGGCAACACAAGCTCGAGCACGTCGTCAGGGTCCACGTCGATCTTCGCCTAAGACCGAAACGGAGGGCGTGGCGAGTCCGAAGCGCACGCCCTCTGGACAAATCACAAATTCCAAAGATTCGCCGCTTGTCCGCCCGAAGGAGCCCACTTCCAGGGGCGAGGCCGCGCCCAGGCTACGGCCGCCGAATGGATCCGCCTCCGTCGGCCGCCCCGGCGTGAGAAAATCATCTCGTCCCGCACTGCCCGATCAAACCACCCCGGCCGCGTGAGCCGCCAACGAAACCGGGTGCGGGGAATTCGATCTTCTTTTGTGAATCGATGCCCGTCGTCAATCGGTCTCTCGGTGCGTTGCGCCGGCTGCGTCCCCAGGCGCAGCCAAAACTGAAGCCCGAAATTTTGCATTAGGAAGTTTGCTAAGGCATCCGACATGGCCTATTGTGGCTCCGGGTCAACAACCGGTTGAGGCAGCTCTGTTATCGCGCTAACCCATTTGCATTCAACTCCCGGCGCCGATTCAGCTCCGAGCCAGGCGCCGCGGCAGGCCGCTTGTGTCGTTGCAGCTGAGCCTCTTGGTTACAAGTATCATTCTGTCAATGTCGGCATGATGCCCAAGCTTTTGCAGTCGCACTGCAAGCCGGCCGCATTTGTTGCATCGGCTGGTAATTTGCGGATGTCTGCGGGTGCCCAGGGTTTTCTTCGGAGCTTGAGATACCGGAAATGCCCCCACGTCGACATGCAGGCACAATCGTTGAATGGACACGCCAACCAATAGGCTCGTGACGGCGTGCGCGACCTCATGCCAGGTTACCCGCTCGGGCTCCTCTGGATATCGTTCCCATTCTTGCTCATGCTCGTGGAACGACATTTCGAAGCCACATGGTCCGGCGGTGCAAATGACGCCATGCTTCCGCAGAAACCGAATTCCGACTTGCTTAGGAGTTCGCGCGATCACTCGGCCTTGTCCTCCTTTTCCGAGGGCTGGCCCGCCCTTTTCCAGCTCTTGGTCGCACTCTTTCGCGTATTGCTTGCCCAGTGCTTTGCCGAGCTGGCCCTCGATCCAAAGTTTGGCCATTTAGGCAAAAATGCGCACCGGCGTCACGCGCTGGGAGCGGTCCAACGTGTGGGCATGCTGCGCAATCCTGCATACAAGTGACGGTCATGCTCTGGAAAAACAGAGATCCGCCCACGTCAGCGGGCCACCCCGCCCTTGCGGCAACGCAATGGCTTTTCTAATCGTAATAGTGCGAATGGCGATAGTCCGTGCTAAGACCGGATCGAGATCGCCGTGCCCGCGTTGATCAGCGAAAAGGTTTTCGCTTTGGCACAAGAGCAACTGGAAAACAACAAACGTGATTCACCTCGACGCACCATCGAACCGACTTTGCTGCAGGGGATGCTGGTTTATGAGCGCTGTGGCCATGGGACCAATCGGATCTCAACGCGGACCTCGTGACGAAAGATCTACTACTAACTCTGCTTAGCTTCCGATACCTATCGACATGTGAAAGGTGCAGTATGAGACCGCCGCCCGATCCGCCAGGATCATCTTGATGCAGCCGTCTGGACAGAAATCATCCGGTTGCCGGAAGATCCTGGTCTGACCCAGAGCGAATTGACCCGCCGGTTGGAAGCGGCCAGGAATACGGATCCACTTCGACGGCGAACGGACGGCTTGCAGAAAGAACGTATTGGCAAACAGAATGGAGCGCTTGGATACAGCTTATCAGGAATGCCTGATCAGTTTGGTCGAGCTGCGCCGCTGAATCCAGGAATTGCGCAAGCGACAGCTAGCTGTGCAGTTGGAACTTGGGTTTCCTGAGACGGCCGCGCCCAGGATTGGCTCAGCTCATCTTTTGCGTTCGGGGAGTACCGCTTCTGTTCTATTCACCGGCTGCTTGTTTGGATGCTGAGCGGACGATGGGGTTCCTGGCTCGTGCGCTGCCTGGCGGCACAGGCAGCAAAAGCGACAGTCTCATGCGGAGGTTGAAAGGAAAGAACCGCAGGAATCATAGAACTCGACGGTCAGGAACTTCAAGCCCACTAAGTATGCCTTCCGGCCGGAAGTTCGCCGCACACAGACGTTTTTTACGAGTGCCGTGGCGTGAAAATCCGGACTGCTGATCTGCAGGACCGTTTCCGCGGCAAGCTTCTGAGAGCACACGAAACTCACGCCCGTAGGGGAGAGGTCGACCATTTCGGCCAACCGCGTTTGCTCAGGCCCCCGGGTGCTGTAGAAGACGAATCCGTCTCTCTTCATTCGGGTGAGGGTGCGCTGCTGCAGTCGCTGCAAGCCGGCATTGCCAGGCGACGGCAGCGGTCCATGGCAGGTGCAACACTGTTCCTCAGGCTTGTCATCCGGCAGCGGTGATTTGCAAAAAGGGCGGGAAGACCGCGGGGCGCGCGTTTCAGGCTCGCGCTGGTGGCTATTCGAAGAGAGCGATTTCTTCGATTGACCGGCGAAGAGTTGCTCGTCGTACGCTGCCCGCAGGGTCGGGGTGCTCAAAACCTTGTAGGCTTCGTTGAGCAGCGCAGCCTCTGCATTGTCTCCTCCGAGATCGGGATGACGCTTGAGTTCTCGCATCAGCGTCTTGTAACTCGCGCGTAAGACCTCAGCCGGCGCCTCGGGCTGAACCAGGAGGACGCGGTAGTAATTTCGACGGTTCTTCATCATCGGGCATGATCGAATATCGATCCCCTGGACTTATCGTCACCTGATGCCGGCCAGTGCAGAGAAATAATGATTTCGTGCTCACGCCGAGGCATGAACACGGGGGAGTGCGCGCGTTCGGCTACGCTCCGTCTTACGATGCCTTTTTTGGGGGGCATCTGTCCTGCGGCAGGTCAGCGTGTAGATCACGCGCCGGTCCGTTCCCCAACCTCCAACACGTAGTCGCCCGACCTGACTTCGAATATGCGGCGGCCTGTCCTGTCCAAGAAATCCGGAACACGAGTAAGTATCCACCCGCACAACCGGTGGCTTTAGCATGTGAGCCGCTCATCGCCACAGGTTTAACTGGTCCAATCGCTTGTCTTCTTCCTTCTGCTTTCGAATGCATTCGCGAATCACTCTCTCGTCACAGGCTACGGTGGGCACCCAGAACTCTCGGGCCCCAAAGTGCTGTCCCACAAAATTGCGCTTCCACTCCCAGTACACAAGCGCCAGATGATCGATGACACCTGAGCACGCAATGTTGCGATAAACAGGAAAATCAAATGGGATTAGGGGCGAGCTATGGTCATGAACGGTAAGTCTTTATCCGAAGCCGACTTTCTTGAATCCACAAAGGGAAAGGTGGCCAGGCAAAAATTTTCTTTTTACATTATCGTAGATACATGCCGATATGCGCAATGTGGCCTGGTTGGCTTTGCCAAAACCTGAAGATGAACTATGCATCACAATTCTGAACAGTCTATTGATCAGGACGAGGGTGGGGGCTAATGGTCGAGGACGCGAGCCGCGAACTAGGACTGTCCCCGATTGGCAGAGGAATAACTCTTCGGTGGTTCTAGAGCGATCTGAGATCCAACGCCTGGTAGCGAAAGCGACTGAGGCATTGCCGAAGAAGGAGCCGCTGGTACTTTCTCTCTATTATCAGGAAGGACTCAACATCGACGAAATTGAGGCAATCTTGGGAATCAACGGAGCAAGCATATCACATTGCACCCCAAGGCGAGGCTAAGGATTCTAAGCAAATTTAGGCAATGAATTCATGAGAGAAATTGCTAGTACCAGCGATGTCCTTTCACAGGATGAGATCAATGCCCTGTTCTCGGTCCCATATACCCCAGATTCGAGCCTGAGCAGCCGTTGTGAGACAGTCAAATCCGACATGGGAATTGACTTCACGGGTGGTCCGGCTCCGGCAGTTGGATCGGAAAAAGGGAAGAATCTTGTCGAAAGGCCGAATGCAACACTGCCTGGCGATGCAGAAATAATAAAGCTAGCCCTATCCCTTCATGAATCGCTTTCGCTCAGTGAAATCCTGCTGGCCTGCAGCCACGTGCTGGAAAAATGGTTTTCGCCGGGATTTCTTAGTTTGGTCCAACCTCGGGTCGACAAAACAATGGTGACCCTCTATTCGCTGGACAAAAGTGGAAACTCGCCTCTTATTGCATCACGTGTAATCAACCTTGAAGCTTCACGCCTCAGAGAATGCCTGCAGGACAAGCAGAAAGTGGTAATCTATGACGTGCAGGCAGGCGAGCTGGATCCTATGGAAAGGGACTGCCTGTTCCCACCCCATCTGAAATCAAAGGCTCTCTCCATCATTTACTGGCCGTTATCGCTCAATGAGGAACTCAGGGGCGTGTTGGTTGTGGGATTAGGCGAAGAAAAACATTTAACCATTGCTCACGTCGCCTTCCTCTCAAAAATATGCAGGCACCTCGCAAATGCCATCAACAACTCCGATGCTTATTACAGGGAGCGCCACCGAAGCCGACAATGTGCGATGTTGAGCGAAATTGCAGGTCAGACGGCAAGTGAGAGCGACTTCAACACGTTTCTTCGTGAGGTCTGTAAATCAGTCCGCAATAGTTTTGACTACACTTCCGTGCAGATCTGGATGGGCACTCGCAATCGTTTTACTCTTGTTGGATACGCATGCAAATCTGAAATCGGCGTGATCTCGAGCGAGCAAGTTCCTCTGGTCGTGCAAGAATGCTGGGATCAAGACCAGATCGTATGCGAAAACTATCCACCAGAATTCGTCAGGGAACCTGACTGCAAATGCAAGAGCCGGTTTGCAGCACCGATTCATCTCCGAAGAGAGTGTATCGGTGTATTTTTTGTAGAAAGCGCCCATCTAGATGCCTTTGGCTCCGAGGATGTCGAAGTCATCAGGAGCGTTGCCTCACTGATCGCCTCAAGGTCCTACAATGTGAAGCTTTTTAATGATTTCCAACGATCTGGTGAATACCTCAAAGCCATTTTAGAATCTGCTGACGATTGGGCGACGCTCTCCACGGATACACACGGTTATGTGCTCACGTGCAGTGTTGGGAGCAAACGCATTCTTCACCTCTCGCAGAAAGAGGCATTGGGCAAAGATGTTATAACGCTGTTTACCGAACCGCTGATTCAGCAGGAAATTTTGGCATTCATAGAAGGCAGGACCGGTGCCCCTTGTTTCCGATGTTTCAAGGTAGCCCAGTCGGGTTCGGAAGGGACTACCTATCTCGACGTCAGCTTTCAGCGGGTATGCGATTCCGAGGAACACCACATTGGCTTTGTCGGTGCGATTAGAGATATCACCGAAAAGGTGTCACTCGAAAGAAGATTAAGGAACCTTTCACTCAAGGACGATTTGACGAATCTGCTTAACCAGCGAGGGTTTTTCCGTGTCTTAAAAAGGGAAATGGACCTCAGCCGCAAACTGCATCACAATTTGTCGCTCTGCTTTCTTGATTTAGATAATCTCAAGCAATGCAACGATAGTTACGGTCACCTATATGGCAGTCGGGTAATAAAAGAGACGGCTAGGTTACTCCAGAAGTCAGTCCGGCGGACGGACAGATGTTGCCGATATGGGGGGGATGAGTTTGTGATTCTAATGCCCAAGATTGATAAAATTGAGGCACAGGTTGCCGTGGAAAGGTTACGTGTAACGCTGAGCGCATATTTTCAGCAGAAAATTACGGCGAGCTTTGGAATATCGGATTTCTCATGCAAGGCGGTCACGGAAATGGACCTGCTCGCACGGGCCGATAAAGCTCTGTACCGGGCAAAGGTCTTAGGCAAGAACCGGGTTGTTCTTTCGGATCAGTGAGCAACGCCCAGGTGGATGAAAATGATCGGTTATGGATCGGTACAGCCTAATCACTTACCACGCGCAGAGCAAGTGGTTGACAAGGGGGGCCCCGCGCGCCAATTGCTCCTGCCGCCTCTCCTCCTCTTCCGGCTTCCGGATGTATCCACGGATTGCCTGCTCATCCAGTTCGGCCATGCTGACGCGACAACCCCGGGGCCAGAAGTGATATCCCGTGAAGTGGCGTTCCCGACCCGGATACTCCCGATGGATCCGGATCGCGGATTCCCGTTTCATGAAACCAACTGTAGGGGCTACGCTTAACCTGGGTGGAGTACTCAAACACGATTGGACATGATCCGACAGTGCACGCCCCTCTACTCAATCAATCCCCTCCTGCTTGCCCAACTGCCTGCAAGATTCCACCGGTTGATTTCCGCAGCGGTTCGAAGAACACCCGCTTCCGATATTTTGATACCAACACTATGTGATCTCTGCAGTACCCCCTCACCGATGAGAAGGTATGCGACTCTCCCCTGTCGGCCTCCTTTCTCGTGAACCTCGCTGTTCATGTCGGGAGACCGTCTCCTGTTTGCGCGCTATAACGGCAGAGCCTTTTCGAGTCGTGCCGCCAAAGGCGGTTTTGCCCGAATGTAATTCATTTTTGCAAACAACCTCAATCAATTGGAGAAAGGGAATGCGAATCGTGTCAACCGGCACCACAATTACCTTTGCTGTTTTTGCCAAAATGCCCCGATGCACGCCTTCATCGTCCTTTTTGTCCATATTAGCGGTACACTTTCCCGACTCTGCGGCCTGGGCGCTGTCCGCTCCGTAGTTGCCCAGTCCGCTCTCGTCAAACAACAACTGCCAATCCCGAGTCGTTCCCGGCAGCGGGCACCGAATCTCCGAGCAGCCGACCGTTCCGTCCCAGGATTGTACACATCCACAACTTCAGATGTCTCGCTAACCTGAAGCGGGCAAAGCCATTGGCGTGTTGTTTCCGGTGCCTTGGGTCCGTGCCTGATACGTCCATCGTCGAGGCCGAGCCGGAGAACTACCCCGTTCCCAGTCCATGGAAGCGCCCTAAATGCGGGCCGATGATTTCCGCCTTGTCTGCTGATCCCCTCACAAACAATCGAACAATCTCGATGCGCTGGTTTTCAACTCGTTTCACCTGCTGATAGAGTTCCTGCGGGCGCATGGACAGCCTGGCATTTTCTTTCGCCAAGGCAACCCGCTCAACCATGGTTCAGGTCCAGACCCCGATCTCGTTCCAGGAGAAAGGCTTGGTAAGATATTTGCAAACGATCAGCCGGATGGCTTCTACGGCCTTTATGCAGGTTCCGCCAGGGAATCTGAGATCAGCTCTGGTCTGGGCCAAATGCTGCGCGTCGCCGACATTGTCCGGAGTCTCAGCCTTGACGCCCATTTTTGAAATGTGTCAGGCAGGAGCTGCCCTCAGATTGACGTCGTCGACAACGACGAGAGTCTCCAGGTCGACAGGTCCAATAAGGACCCGCGCCGGCAGGGTGGTGCAGAACGATAGCAATAACCCGATTTATTAACCAAGCACGACACAAACCATAGGCACCCCGTTAGTTACATGGGGCCATAGGGCTTTAAGACTGTCACTGTGGGGATGAATAGAGTTTCTCTCGTGCCTAACGGGACACAACCATACCAAATTGGCAGCGCTTATTTATTCTTCGTGTTTTTGTGTTTTCCCTGGCTAATAGCCCCCGTGAATCTGATGGTTTTCCACAGTTTTTGCACAGGGTGTGACTGGAATTTTCAACAGCTTTTCCACAGCTTGGTGCCGCGAATAACCCCGGACTCTCAAAAAACTGTGATAATCAACACAAAATTGTTGACAAATGTGAATAATATGCGATATATAAAATTCCCCAACTTAATGAATTCTGATAGAAAATTAAAATTTGCTTTCATCCGAGGGAAAATGGAACGCAAAAACGATGTCAGGATCCTTGTCGTAGATGATGAAGATTACATGCGGGAAGTTGTTCGTCAGGCGCTCGAACACGCGGGCTTTGATGTGGACGAGGCCGCTGATGGGAAAGCCGCGGTTGCGATGCTTCGGAAGTTTCCCTACAACGTGATCATCACTGACTTGCGATTGCCCGGCCTCGCGGGGGAGATAATTCTCGAGGATGCTCTCTCCCTCTTCCCTGAGACCATCGTGATCCTCATGACGGGTTTCGGGAATATACAATCGGCGGTGGAAGCGATTCGCAAGGGTGCTTACGATTACCTGCCGAAGCCATTTCAACTCGCAGAATTGGTCATGCGGGTCGAAAAAGGAATCCAGGAACAGCAGCTGAAGTCTGAGAACAAGATGCTCCGGGGCGAGCTTCAAGACAAATACCACTTCTCGAATCTGGTCGGCAGCAGTTCCGCCATGCAGAATATCTATCGGCTGATCGGAGTCGTGGCACAAAAGACCAGCACTGTTCTTATCCAAGGTGAAACGGGAACGGGCAAGGAACTCATCGCCCGCGCCCTCCACTATAGCGGCCCCCGGAAAGATCAGCCGCTGGTATCTGTCAATTGCGGAGCGATTCCGTCCAATCTTCTCGAGGACGAACTCTTCGGACATGTAAAGGGCGCATTCACCAACGCGCACCAACACAGGATCGGACGGTTTGAGCAGGCAAATCATGGAACGCTTTTCCTGGATGAAGTGTCCAACATGCCGGTGGATTTGCAGATAAAGCTGCTTCGAGTGTTGCAGGAACGGGAGTTCCAGAGAGTCGGCAGCACGGCCACCGTCAAAGTGGATGTCCGGATTGTGGCCGCCACGAATGGGAACCTCACGGAAGCGGTGGAGAAAGGCGATTTCCGGAGCGATCTCTTTTACCGGCTCAACGTGATTCCTATTCAAGTGCCCCCTTTGAGGCAGCGGCCCGACGATATCCCGATGCTGGTCGCGCACTTTACCAAGAAGTATTGCGTGGAACAGCAGCTCCAGCTGAAGCGCGTCTCTCACGAAGCCATGAAGAATCTGATGGCTTTTGCCTGGCCCGGAAATGTTCGCCAGCTGGAAAATTCAGTGGAAATGGCGGTTGCGCTATCCGGCAATCGGGATTGGCTCGACATCGATGACTTTCCGGTCGTTTCCAGAGAACCTTCCGGCGCCGCCCGGTTTGAAAGCATCGAAATCCCGGACGACGGCATTCACTTCAATACGATGATCTCGGAATTGGAGAAGCGCCTGATTCTTCAGAGCCTTCAGGTAGCGAGAGGCAACAAAAAGAGAGCAGCATCCCTTCTGCACCTGAAGAGGACGACTTTCGTGGAAAAGCTCAGGCGCATGGGCATGGATTGCCCTGAAGAGATGGTAGAAGAGTTGGTGGATGCCTAAAGGAAAGCCGTAAGACACAGGCTGTTCCCTCTTGCCTCCTGGGTGTTGCACGCCGCATCTATGCATGGCGACTTAAGGAATACCGCCCCATCGTGGCAACCCTTGTTGGGTCTGTTCCAAAGCTCTAACTGTTTTGTTACAGCAGCGACCAAATTGTTGAGCCTTGGAAAGCACTGATTGTGTGCACCTAGCTTTCATGCCAGCTTCCGGACCCTTTCTACCGGATTCAGCTCTGGGCTTGGGTGGCGGGAGGAATGAAAGCGAAAAGACCTGCCGCTTTTCCGAAAGAGAGTGTTGTCGAGAATCAAGACAAGGCACCGGTTCGATGGCCGATGGCGGAGTCATTTCTTTAGGAAGTCCCCAACCGTTATGGCGTCGAATCTCGAAGAAAAGTGTGTCACTAGCTGGCCATCGCGCAGGTTAACGGCACCAAATAGTGAAACAGGTTTTCGCGTCGGAGCATGGAGCAGGTTCGGATCCTCCTCTTCCGGAGGGACCTACATTGTGCAACGGCTTCCATGCTGCCGGAAATGGCATTCGTCCAAACTCCACCATTCAATGCTTTCGTCGCGAGCGAGGCGACGGAGTCCTTTGGAAGCGGCTCGCGCCGCCGGCTCTGCGTGTACAGCAAGCGGGCGCGGTTTTCGCAAACGAAATTCCGGTTGGCGGAAAATTCGCTGACATTGGCGCACTCCCAGATCAACGCTGTGCAATTTTCTCAAATGCCGGGAAAGCCGTTTGCCTTCCCAGAGATTCTGGGCGGGCGCAAAGTCTCGAGGACTCCGTTGCAAATCGCCATTGATGGCCTCACACAGGGATTCACTGAGCCGTCGCTGCCGTCCCTCCCTCTCGCCGTCATGCGGCCCCTCGAAGCCGCTTTTTTCAAAACGATGCACCCAACGTTCGCCGGTGCACGGGTCCTTCCCGAGGATGTCAGCAACATCGCAGCCGTTAAGGCCCTGCGTGATCAGAAGAATTCCATGCAGCCGATGGTCATAGCGGGATTCCTCGGACCGCAAAATCTCCTTTTGTACTGCAATTCTCATAATCTCTGGATCAAAGATTTCGAATTTGCGCATGTGCACGTCCTCCTGCCTACAGCCATGGCAGGAGGCCATACTGAAAGCCATCACTTTATGCGGCATTACGGCGCCGCCTATAGTATGCGTTTCCAGCCTCCCCCTTGACCGTCCCACTTTCATCCCTTCGACTCATCCTCTAAAAATCATTGGGTTAGGCGCGGGAGGAATGAAGCACGTTTTACCAGTGCGGCTGGGGATCGAGAATTCGAATTCGGTTGTTCGGTCTCGGCCAATTTGAGAAGATTAGCAATTTCAAGGAGGGTGAATCTTGCCCAGAAAAAAGCTGTGGGGAGGACGCTTTGCATCGGAGGAGGACCCGTTTTTTGCAGAATTCAACGACTCCCTTCCTTTCGACCGTGAATTGCTGGAAGCGGACATCGAAGGCAGTCTGGCCTACGCCCGAGCTCTTGAAAGAGCCGGTGTCTTCGGTCGGAAGGAGAGGCTGGGTGTGGAGAAAGGGCTCCGCCAGATTCTGGATGAGCACAGGGCCGACCCGCAGGCGATTGTCCGAAGCCATGCGGAAGATGTGCATAGCTATGTGGAGGGCGCCCTTGCAGAGAAAGTTGGAAGCCTTGCGCTGAAGCTGCACACCGGGAGGAGCCGCAATGACCAGGTTGCCACCGATCTGCGGCTCTATCTGAGAAAAAAGGAAAGCGAAATCGAGAAGCAAATTGAAGCCTTGATGGAAGCCCTCGCGAATGCTGCGCAAAAGCATCTCCAGGTGATTGCACCCGGTTACACACATCTGCAGAGAGCGCAGCCGGTGCTTTTTTCGCACCATCTTCTCGCATACGGCGAGATGCTGATGCGCGACCGCCAGAGGCTCCGGGAAGCAGTGCAGCGCATAAGCGTCTGCCCATTGGGCTCAGGAGCCCTTTCGGGGACGGTCTATTCGATAGACCGGGACGCGCTGGCCCGGGACCTGAATTTTGCCACCGCATCCCAAAACAGCATGGATGCCGTGGCAGACCGGGATTTCGTCCTGGATTTCCTCTATTTTGCCAGCGCCCTGCTGACGCATCTCAGCCGGTTTTCGGAAGATCTGATCCTGTACAACTCCTCGGAATTCTCTTTTGTGCAGATGGACGATAGCCTGGCCTCAGGCAGCAGCCTCATGCCTCAGAAAAAAAACCCTGATGCGCTGGAACTCATCCGCGGGAAAACGGGCAGGATTTATGGTCATTTGATATCCCTTCTGACTGTGCTCAAGGGACTTCCGATGACCTACAACAAGGACCTGCAAGAAGACAAGGAGCCGCTATTCGATGCCGTTCGCACTGTACAGCACTGTACGCTGATGATGCAGAAGGTGCTCGAGAGGATGCGCGTCCAGCCTGAGCGCATGCTGCAGGCAACCCAAAACGGATACCTGAATGCAACGGAGTTGGCCGATTACCTGGTCTCGAAGAAGATGCCTTTCCGGGAAGCCCATCACCTAGTCGGCAGGATCGTCGTGAGAGCCTCAGAACTGGGGATCACTCTTGAGGGAATGCCCTTGAGAGAGTACCAGACATTTTCCCCTCTGTTTGAAGATGATCTCTATGAATTCCTGGACCTGGCGAAAGCGCTTGCACGCCGCAAAGAGTGTGGCGGAACGTCGCCCGCAAACGTCCGCCAATCCATCCGGCGTTTCCGTAAACGAATCCGGACCCAGGGTTCACAAGACGTTCATTAGCCGTGGGTTTTCACGGATGCACACGGATTTATCTGCGTGGAACCGCGAAATTCCCCAGTTAAATGAACATCTACTGCTAGTCTTCGAGGTAGGTGTAGCTGTCTAAGGCGGACTGATACGACTCGCAGAAGGAGTCCCGATCTTCGGCGCTAAGCTTCTTGTGAGCCTCGGCATTCTGCCCTATCGTTCGGAAGCTTTCCACGAGGTCCTGCGGATTGTATCCGGCTGAGGCGAGCACCTGGCCCAGCGACTCTCCGCGTATCACTTTGTCGATATGCGGCCGGCCCGCATCATCGACGAGGAAGTGAGCTTCGTTGGCAGAACCGAGCAGGTTGTGATTCATGCCGAGGGATTCCTGATAGGCGCCCACCAGGAAGATGGCGAGGTAGTAGGGTTCCGAATTAACACCGTGCAGTTCGAGCGCCTGCTTGACGTCGCGCAAGTCGACGAATTTGTCGATCTGTCCGTCGGAGTCGCAGGTAATGTCGCACAGAGTCCCGCGCTCCGTAGGCTCCTCGGTCAGACGGGTGATCGGGATGATAGGAAAGAGCTGATCCAGGGCCCAGCTGTCTGGAGTTGACTGAAAAACAGAAAAGTTGCATATGTACTTACTCGCCAGGATGTTTTCCAGATCGATGAATTCTTCCGGGCGCTCCTTCATCAATCTCGAGAACTTGATCGCTTTGCGGCAGATCTCCCAAAAAAGCCATTCCCCCTGCGCACGGTTCTGCAGATTCAGATAACCCAGGTTGAACAGTGATTGCAACTCTTCCCTGTGTTGCAGGGCATCGTGGTAGTACTCGCGGAAGTTCTTGGGATTGACGTCCTTGTATAGATCCATCATCTCCCGGACCACCTCCGAATCCACCTTGGATGGATCGATTTCGGAGCCTCCCAAGCCAGGATTCAGGGTTCGGATGACATTCATGACGAAGAGGGCGTGGTGAGCGGCAACCGCTCGTCCACTTTCGGTCACGATTGTGGGCGGAGGCACATTCTCGGACTGGCAGATCTCGTTGATCGTGTAAACGATATCGTTGGCAAATTCCTGCATGCTGTAGTTGACGCTACAATCAGAGGCCGTGCGGCTTCCGTCATAATCAACGCCCAGGCCGCCACCGACATTGAGATATTCCGTCGGGAAACCCATCTTGTGCACCTTGGCGTAAACTCGAGCCGCCTCTTTGATAGCGTTCTTGATCCTGCGGATATCGGTGATCTGGGAACCGATGTGGAAGTGCAGCATTTTCAATTGACGCGTCACGTCCTGATCCGCGGCCAGCTTCAGGCAATCCAGCAACTGGATGGTGTTGATGCCGAATTTTGAGGTCTCGCCTCCCGACTCCTCCCATTTCCCCGCGCCCCGGGAAAAGACTCGAACCCGGACTCCAAGATTTGGACGAATACCGATTGCGGAGGAAACCTCCACGATCTTTTTTAAATCTGAGACTTCCTCCATGACGATCACCGGGTTTTTCCCGATCTTCGAGGACATCATTGCCCACTCGAGATACCGGCGATCCTTGACTCCGTTGCAGATCAGCAATGCGTTCGGATGGATCGACAGCGTGAGAGCCGCGGCCAATTCGGCCTTGGTACCCACCTCGAGCCCGTATTCATAGCGATGGCCCGCCGCCATCAGGCGTTCCACAACGCTTCGCTTCTGATTCACCTTCATCGGGTAGACGCCGCGATGACGTGCGCCGTAATTATATTCCGCGATGGAATTGCGAAAGGCTTCGTGGAGCTCTTTGATCTGCGCATCGAGAATCTGGGGGAAGCGCAGAAGAAAAGGGGGAGTCACCCGCCGTTGAAGAAGGGTTTGGACAAGGGAGTTTACTTCGACTCCCATGAGAGGATTTCGCGTCGGGTGAACCGTGAGGCAGCCTTGCTCGCTGACGCCGAAGTATCCTCCGCCCCAATTGTCAACTCCATAAATCCGGTTCGGAATTTCGCTGGGAGAGAGGCGAAGGCTTTGAGTGAATTCCTTCATCGGTTCGGGCCACCTCTTGAGATCGGGCAAGGTTTTCAAATTACCAGACACGCACGGCGAAAGCAACAAATAGAAGAACAGGGATATCCTGACCGACTAGGCTTTAACACGCTCCATATATTTGCCCTCGTTCGTGTCGACGCGAATCAGTTCGCCTTCGTTGACGAAAGGGGGCACCTGGATGACAAGCCCGGTTTCCAGCGTCGCCGGCTTGTTAACATTGCTGACCGTGGCGCCGCGAAGCGCCGGTTCCGTGGACACCACCCGGAGTTCCACCGAAGCGGGCATTTCGACACCGATCGGTTTCCCTTCGTAAAATTCGATCTGCAGTTTGATGTTCGGGATCATGAAAGGGATGGAATCCTCCAGCAGATCCGCAGGAAGGTGGAACTGCTCAAAGCTCTCCGTGTTCATGAAGTAATAATCCGAACCGTCGGAGTAGAGATACTCCACCTCGTGTGTTTCGAGATAGGCCTGCTCTATCCGGTCTTCAGAACGGAACCGATGCTCAATAATCGACCCTGATTTCACCGACTTCAGTTTGGTCTGCACCATGCCTCGCCAGTTTCCCGGCGTGATGTGCTGAAAGGAAAAAACCCGGTACAGCTCACCATTGAGCTTTATGGTCATGCCCCGTTTAATTTGCGTTGCCGCGATCATCATGCTGATAACCCCATTTTTGAATGCGTCATATTACTTGAACCCCGCCTTCGTTACAAGGCGGCCCGGTTCATTTCAAGGACTTTTTTGATCCGCTCGTAGCGATGTCGCCCCGTTTTTACGTCGCTGCCGCACGGCTTCAATGATCGCGGGCAGAAGAGACAAGAACACAACTATCGCGATAACGATATGAATATGCTTATCGACGTCCGGGATTGAGGAGCCCAGAAAATATCCGAGCAAGATCATGCACCAGACCCAAAGAAACCCGCCGAAAATATCGTATGAAAGAAAACGCCGGTAATTCATCCGGCCGATGCCGGCGACGGGGGAAGCGAAAGTCCGGATGATGGGCACAAAACGCGCCAGCACGACTGTCTTCCCGCCGTATCTGGAATAGAACTCGTGAGCCCTTTCCAGGTGGCGCTTCTTGAATAATAAGGAGTCTTCCCGCCTGAAAAGTGCCTGCCCTGCACGGCGGCCAATCCAATACCCCAACTGGTCGCCGGCCACGGCGCAGATCCACACCATGGAGAGCAGCCAACTCAGGTGCAGATGACCGGCGGCGGCGAAAACGCCCGCCGTGACCAGAAGCGAATCTCCGGGAAGAAAGAAACCGACAAAAAGCCCAGTCTCCACGAAAACAATGATGCAGACAAGCAGCATGCCGCCCCATTGGATCAACCCTTTGATATCGGTCAGCAGATGATATGCGTTTTTCACCAACTCGAACATCACATACCTTTCACATGGGTAAATTACGATTGACGAATCGATGCTCTTAACCGTCAAGGGCTTCCTCGAGCTTCTGCTCCGTCCAAATAGGTTCGGATGAGTTTGCTCTCTCGAAGATGCGCGCGATCAACGCCTCCATCCAATGGAGAACTCGAGGCTTCTTTTCAATAGAAGGTGTTCGTACCGAAGGGGACGAAGGCCGTTTCGCAGGGTTTCGTCGCAGAAGGGAAAAGGTCGAAAGATGCGATTCCCCTGGCCATTCCGACCGCAAATGAGTCCTTCATCCAGCATTCAGGCCCCTGATCCAGGCGAAGCAGAGTCAAATCTCGAGAATTTCGGCTTCCTTTCTTTTCTGAAGCTCCTCGATCTTCTCGATATGCGCGTTTGTCATGTCCTGAATTTTCTTCAGCGCATCCTTCTCTTCATCCTCAGAGATCTTCTTGTCCTTGAGATCGGACTTGATCTGGTCATTCGCTTCATGGCGCACCTGGCGTACCGCCACTTTGTGCTGCTCACCGATGTGTGCGACGGACTTGGCCAGTTGCCTGCGCCTTTCCTGCGTAAGCGGCGGGATGGGTAATCGAATTACTTTCCCGTCATTCGTTGGATTCAGTCCAAGATCGGACGTCAAAATGGCTTTTTCGATTGCCGAGATCGTGGAAGGGTCCCACGGTTGGATGACGATCAAAGTCGGGTCAGGCGCGGATAAGGAAGCCATCTGGTTCAGCGGAGTGGGGGTTCCGTAGTAATTCGCCTGAATGTGGTCGAGGATGCTGACCGACGCGCGCCCGGTTCGAATCGTCGCCAGGTTGTGCTGCATGTCTTCCACACATTTTCCCATGCCCTTGTTGGTCATATCGAGTGTCTGTCGGATCATGAGCTATCATTCCTCCTTTGACTAGGCGTGTATGACGGAACCCACATTCGAGCCCAGCACCACATCTTTAATGTTGCCATGACGGAGAAGGTTGAAGACTACAATGGGCAGCTTATTTTCCATGCAGAGCGTTACGGCTGTAGTATCCATTACACGCAGGCCTTTTTCCAGCACTTCAAAATAGGTCAGATCTTTAAACAACTTGGCTGAAGGATTCAGCATGGGATCTGCATCATAGATCCCGTCCACTTTGGTGGCCTTCAGGATCGCGTCAGCCCCAATTTCCATTGCGCGCAGCGCTGCGGCTGTATCGGTGGAGAAATAGGGGTTTCCGGTCCCAGCCGCAAAGATGACGACGCGCCCTTTCTCGAGGTGGCGAATCGCCCGTCGTCGAATGAACGGTTCCGCCACTTCCTTCATCTCGATGGCGGATTGGACTCGCGTGAGTACCCCGAATTTCTCGAGCGCATTTTGCAGGGCCAGGGCATTGATGACGGTGGCCAGCATGCCCATATAGTCACCGCTGACGCGATCCATGCCGGCAGCGCTGACGGAAATGCCGCGGACAATATTACCCCCGCCCACGGTCGCGGCCACCTGGACCCCGATTGAGTGGAGTTCCGAAATCTCACCCGCAATCCTGGAAGCCATCGCCGGATCGACCCCGAACCCCTGTCCGCCCATGAGAGCTTCCCCGCTCAGCTTGAGCAATACCCGACGGAATCGCGGTTTTTCTTCCGGACGATTCGCTTCCATAAGTCCTCCAGAAAGTGCGGTGAGCGTTAGGGTTTGTCACGTAATAACAATCATCAGCAACCTTGCGGCGGAGGCACCCGGGTCCTAATCGCCGAGCTTATATCGAACGAAACGCCGAACCTGGATGTTTTCCCCGATCTTCTGAATGTGGGCCGCAATGTGATCCTGGACTGTGATCGAGGGTTCCTTTACAAACGGTTGTGCCAGAAGGCATGCTTCAGAGTAATACTTGGACATTCGCCCTTCGACGATCTTGTCCAGAACGTTCTCAGGTTTGCCGGTTGTCCGAGCCTGTTCCCGATAGATGTCGCGTTCACTCGCCAGCACCTCTTCGGTTACATCTTCTTTGCGGATAAACCTCGGGTCGCTAGCAGCGATGTGCATTGCAATGTCTTTCACCAGGGCCTGGAATTCCGGATTTCGGGCAACGAAGTCGGACTCGCAGTTCACCTCGACCATGACGCCGATTTTCCCATTGTGAATATAAGCACCGATCAAACCGTCTTTGGTTTCACGGCTGGACTTTTTGGCTGCCGAGGACAGGCCCCGCTTGCGCAGGATCGTAATAGCCGCTTCGAGATCCCCTTTGGATTCCGTCAGCGCACTCTTGCATTCCATGAAGCCGACGCCTGTTTTTTCCCTGAGTTCCTTTACCAGTTCCGCGGAAATGGTCATGACATGCCTCCTATACTGCTAATCTTCTCCGCATCCATAGACCGAGGCGCAGCTGAAACCGCGCATCGGTCGAAAGAGCCCCTTTACCCCGGATTGTCCTGGGTCTCGGAGAATTGTAGGGTGGAATAAATAATATGCAGCGAGACGCCGGGCTAAGGGCCTGACCCTTAGCCACCGGAGAGCTTGGATTCCTCGGACGGCTCTCCCTCCGCGCTAGGCGCGCTCGCAGGCTCGTCCACAGCATCGGGAGACGCGGAAGATCCCGCCGCAGCCGTCGGCTCGGGCTTTCTGGCCTTGGGTTTTCGCTGGAGTGCCTTGCGAACCATGGTTTTGGGTCT
>Ga0326727_10011524_pt1 | contig 20536 bp, 22 predicted proteins | sample MB2enrmetagenome_FD_207643 | JGI IMG/M metagenome (GOLD analysis project Ga0326727, IMG submission 207643) | Lab enriched peat soil microbial communities from McLean, Ithaca, NY, United States - MB29MY | ecosystem: Environmental > Terrestrial > Soil > Wetlands > Peat | place: USA: New York...
GAAGCGAGGGTCCAATCCCGGCGCCTCGAAGATAGTCATGGACGCCCTTAAACGGCTGAATGATGAAGGCGGAATCGAGCTGATTGCCGCTGTGGTTATGCCGGACCACATACATGTTGCGGCGCGCCTTCAAGACACCGGCCTTTCATCGCTGATGCACTCCTTGAAGAGTTTTACGTCCAATAAAATCAACCAGCTGTTGGGAAGAGACGGAGCCTTGTGGGAATCGCAGTATGACGATCATGCCGTTAGAACGGAAGATGAGTTGAAAGAGCGCGTGAACTATTGCCTTCAAAACCCTGTTAGAAGGAGACTCGTCGAACGGTTCGAGGACTATCCCCACTGGTACTGTGCTTACAAGGTGTGACTCTCTTATTCTTTCGATCGTTGAAATGGCGGCTGGAAGCGCCGCGGCTGGAAGCCGCTCCTGCAAAGCATTTTCTGCCAGGCTTGACAACGAGTCATTCGGACTGCGCGTTTGCTTTAACAGAATACGTTTTAACTGCACGACGTTAGGGCACTATCCTGTCTGAACGGAATACCCCTGAGCTGGTGACAAACTGGCTTGCTTATGAAGCCCCGTCGTGATACTTAGACGGCCTTATCGGGGCGTAGCGCAGCCTGGTAGCGCACCTGCCTTGGGAGCAGGGGGCCGGAGGTTCAAATCCTCTCGCCCCGATTGAGATTATTAATGGTGTCGTTATGTTAGATGAGTGGTGGTCCGTTGGTAGTCCGCTTTCGGTGGTCCGATGGTGGTCCGCTGGATTGATCAATTCAAGTCCCTTGCGCTCCTGCGCGTTCCTTTTTTCTTTATAGTTCGACTTCCTTTAAAACTTCGGGTCTCAGCTCGGCAATTTTGATGAGTGTCCGAGCCGCGCCCGAGGGTTCGCGCCTGCCCTGTTCCCATTGTTCCAGTGTGCGCCGAGAGACGCCCAGCAACGCGGCAAAACGCGCCTGCGAAAGTCCTGTCTTGATCCTGGCCTTTGCGGCCGCGGTTTTTGGCTCTAGTGTAAAACGCCGCCCGCCACCGGCCCGGATTTCGTCAACCGCCTCCAACAACTCCTGCCCAATATCCCGAGCAGCTTCGTGCTTTTCAATCGTGTCGGCTTTGATCTTTCGTTTCATCTGAGAATCTTTCTTTTAGCGCCTTGAGAATGTGTGCCGGAATCTTATCATGCCTGGCCTTGGCATACACAGGGTCAATCTCAAAAATACTCGACTCGATAAATGTAAACATAAACCACCCTATACGTCAATGGCGTATTGTGTGGATTTCTTTCTCTGACGGTTTGCTCATGGCTTCATTGTTTCCGCAGCTTCAGCACCCGCCCGAAGCTCTGCAAAATCCACTTCCAAATAACGATTGAACGCTTCATTCGTCCGATCACCGACCAAACGTTTTGACCTCTTCCACAGTTTTAGACTTTTTGAGGTGAAAACAATCGGGCAGTTCTAAGGTCCCCGGCCGGAAAAAACCGCGTCCCCGGACCAGGAGCTACACCCGATTTGCCCGGCTTGCAGTATCGCGGCGCTCTTTGCCCCGGCTGGGAGAAGACCGGCGGGGGCTGAATGCCGCTCGGGCACCCCTCCTTTGTGCGCTACTTCGCTCATTCGAGGCAACGCAGTATTTGTTTGACTTTTCAAAATCCTACACACAATATTGAGATCGCTTAGGAACATATTGAGATTGTTCATGTATTGGCTTGTCTTATCAATCTCACATTTCCTGGAGGTCAGACCAGATGAAAACCAATGATCCTGAAGAATCACAAAAGTACATCCTCGATCAGCTTGCAAATCTTCAAAACCAGATTGATATTCTAAATAAACGTTTAAGCTCTGATGAAATCGCAAAGTCAATCGATCGATCATATCTGTCTATTGGCAATATACGTGCCTTCTTACAAATACTTTCAATTATTATAACTATATTTGTTGCATCAGCAGTATATTTTGGATCAGTAGGACTATCAAATATACTTCAAATAAGAGAAGAGGCAAGCAGAGCTGAGTCGATACGAAAATCTACTGAAGATGTGTATTTGCGTATTTCTAAGGTTGAAGGAGAAGTTAGTAATAAGGCAAATGGTGTCGATACTGCAATCTCAGTTGTGGATAGAAAGATGGATGAAGAAATAACTAAATTAAAGCAAAAGCTAGAAGCCGATATTAAACAGGTAAAAGCAAGTCTAAAAAATGTGTCGGAAATATTTAATTCCATAGCAATATCACATGCTAATATTCTAAATGCACGCGAGCAACAATTATTAACACTATTGGCTAGTGAGATTGACCCTGCCAGCCCTATATATTGTTATAATGCAGCCAATCATGCCTTTCTGTTTCGAAGATATGACGAAGCTATCAAATATCTAGATGTCACACTAAATGCATCTGATCTTCCTGGTGATATTCGTAACAGTGCTGCTGAGCTTAAAAAGAAGGCATTGGAATTTAAGGGTAATCCACCAAAGCTTCAGTACCAAGAAGCCGGAGGAGTTACTGTAGGCCCTTATGGGGTATTGGCTCTTCCCATTAATATCTTGAATATCTTACTTCAGAATGGGTATCTAACGTTAACTCAAGCTCAGGAAGTGATCGATGCATCGAGGGTAAAATAGCGTAGGTTCATCGCAACCTTTTTCGTGTTTCAGAAGTGTTTCAGGACTCTGCAGAATGGCTCTGGATCTATGTGCTGCGGGGTTCGACTCCCCGTAGCAACAAAGACTCGGCTCCAAGATTACCACTTCTCAAAACTCAGCCAAAATAGGAAATGCCGATGTTAGATTTGTATAAACCTCCTTTGTCACGTCAGCTCCCAGCAGTAATATACCATTATACGTGTCGCGAAGCGCTTTTAGGCATCATTCAGAAGCAGGCTCTTTGGGCAACTAACATTCGGTACCTAAATGACTCCAGAGAGTTTAACGCGGCTATCGAAGTGGCAGGTTCCGTACTGGACGAGATCCTTGCCAACGCCTTGGAAAACTACAAGAAAACCGCCCTGGAAAGCTTTCGATCTTGGCTTGCACCACAGAATAATATGCAATTCCAGGCGTACGTCTGCTCATTCTCTGAGAATGGAGACTTATTAAGCCAATGGCGAACCTACTCCAAAGCAGGTGACGGCTATGCCATCGGATTTGATGCCGAGGCACTCATGAAATTAACGGCAGGACAGGGGTTTCTTTTGGCACCATGCACGTATGATGAATCCGAACAGAGACAGCTAATAAGTAATTTCTTAACCGATGAGCTTTATCAATTAAAGATTGACACAGATCCCCAGGGGTTCGGCATATCTTGTCTACTGAAGTTTCTATGCGTAGCGCCCCTAATCAAGGATAAAGGATTTAAGGAAGAGTTGGAATGGCGGCTCGTTGCCCCATTGACAGCCCAGCCGCCGATCGGACTTTCTTTCCGCTCAGGTAAGTCCATGGTTATTCCCTATATAAAATTCCCTCTGCCGATCCGCCCCGACGCTTCTCAAGATGACGCAAAGATAGTCCTTCCAATTAAGGAGGTAATCATCGGTCCGAGTCCCCACAGTCTCCTTGATTCCATGGCGGTTACTCAGCTTCAACACATCAATGCAATCTCCGTGGCCTGCTCGTGCTCACGCATCCCTTTTAGAGATTGGTAAGTTATAGCATCGATATGTCGCGAAGGTTCGAATCCCCTTACCTTCCGTAAGTGGAGGTCCGCAAGTGGTCCGACGACCAATATCTTTTTCATAATATTGCGAAACGACAACAAAATATTTCAGCCCCGGAGGTTCAAATCCTCTCGCCCCGATTTTGGCGAAAAGCCAAAATAGAGCAGGAGATTTTTGGAAAGGAGACCCCTTTTGCCAATCATTCTTGAACGTCTTCGTTATGGAGCGTATACTTTAGCTCGTCCTGTGTTGCCCTTCACGCTCATACTCTTCTTGACCGGTATTTTCGGAATTGTTCTTTCGCGCCAAAGAATTAGCTTGCCATAAAAAGCCTCGGTTTTCGAGGCGGACACCCCATAACTAAACGGAGGAGATAAGATAATGAAAAAGTTGCTCATGTTATCTTTTATCGTACTTTTGTTGGGTGCCGTGACACTGCCGCCAATAGTAAATGCCCAACAGGAACCATACGTTGGCCAACTCATGATGGTTGCATTCAATTTCTGCCCGACGGGTTGGTATCTCTGTCAAGGGCAGTTGCTCCCAATCGCTCAAAACGAGGTTCTCTTTTCTCTTCTCGGCACGACATACGGTGGTGATGGCACAAAAACCTTTGCACTGCCGGATCTTCGAAGTCGCGTGCCGCTCGGCCAAGGCCAGGGTCAAGGTCTTTCATCTTACGAGCTAGGCCAGATGGGCGGGCAGGAAACCGTCACATTGACTCAGGCACAGATGCCCCAGCACAATCATTCTTTGTTTGCCTCCACCGGCGCAGCCAATTCATCCAAACCCAACGGCGACGCTTTGGCCAATACGCACAGCACGCAGATTTATAGCACTGTACATCCTTACGCTGCCATGAACGCGAGCAGCATCGGCGAAGCTGGGGGAGGTCAGCCCTTTGGAATCAGCCAGCCATACCTGACGATCAACTATTGTATTGCAGCCCAAGGAGTGTACCCACCGCGAAACTAGTGGACTAATCCGAAAGCTGCGCCGGTGCAAACCGCGAAGCCTACCCCCTGGTTCTCCCAGGTCGCGGTCCGGCAAGGTCCGATCGGCGTAAAGAGGAAACAGGTAGGGTACCTTTTAAATTTGGACAAGATTCACAGGGCAGGTCAGAAATGGCTCTGCCTTTTTGGGGAAGATCGTGCCTCCGGTTGAGGATTACGCTGCGCTGTCTTCAGTTGCAGGTTCCGGCTCTTCGCCTCTAAACTCCCCGTCCCTCTCGACTTTGACGCTTACCGTGATTATTCGCAATGGTGTCGTGATCTCTCCTCCAAAATAGTTAAAGATACTAAAGTTATTATTGTGTCTCGTAAATCCTCTTTAGCGATTTCCAAAAGGGCTTCTATCTGGTGTAAGTCATGAAGTTGGCCGGCCTGAAACTGCCAATGTGAAGCCTCTGACGCGTATTTTAGGTTTCCCTTTGGGGGCCATCTAGTCTCTTTGCCTCCGTAGAACTTTTCTCTTTGTTAAAGTGCGCATTTACGGATGCAAACTCTCAAATAATTCTTGTGACTTATCAGAAAAGAGGAGGAGAGAAAATGAGAAAGCTTGCATTGCTGGCAGCAGTTGTTTGGTTGATTTCGTGTTACGGGATGAACGCAGCGGCACAGACCTGGAGTAAGGGGGCCGTGGTGGCGACGCATTTTGTTGGTCCGTCGGGGGTTCGCATTTCTGGGGGCGGGCAGGGGGACATCGGCCACGGGGATATCGGGATGAACGCGTTATGTCAAGCGACGTACGGCCCCACAGCCCACATGTGCAATATGGACGAGTTTTCCCATACGGCTGGCGTGGTTCAACCTCCCCCGAAAAACCCTCCCTCGTCAGCCCTATTCATGTGGATACAGCCCAGTGTGCATGACTGTTTGGTCGAAGGGTCGGACGTCGTGTGTAGCGTTTCGGACCTTGGACGAGTAGTCTATTCTCTAGCCTCTTCCGCATGTGCCGTATCAGGACCCATCGGGGAGAGCGCGATGGTTTCGTACCCCTGGTCCACCTCAAATCCCTCGGTTTACGGGTGGGTTGTAGAGGTCCCCACTGACCAGTCCCTCACCCCGACCATGCTCCTTCAGGCATGTGATAGTAACATAAATGTTGCATGTTGCGCTCCCTGACGGCTGAAGGTCTGCAGCGTCCTTGATGCGCAAGTTTTTAGCAAGGCCGTCTGTGCTTTGTGTGATCTGGTCACAGCGCTCGGAAACTTGGGCTGATCTTTAGTCCAACGCAGAAACCCTTGCCCTTAGGGCAAGGTCAGAGTTCAGTGGCTCTGCCATCTGAACGGCTCATCCGCAACATGCGAGGCCAAGCTGGCCCCACAACTTTGAGCCAGGAAAAGCAGATGCGCCGTGTATCAGCTATTACAGAATGATTTTGAACTATCAATTCTCGGTACCGAAGATCATGGGGACTTAGGTTTGTATCTCGTAAGTCCCGGAATAAGTCGGCACCGTCGAGAGGATTAATAATTTCATCCCCTTCCAGGGGTTAAACCAAAACCGGCCCCTCTGGGGTCGGATGTTTACTAGAGGAGAACAGGTGATGAGAGTTAACCTGCGGTCTCCTGCTCACCTGCTCTACTGTTCTTTTTTCCGGATTATATGGAAATCAAAGCACCGGACCCCGGCTCAAAACCTGCCGGGGTGACGTAATGCCGACCTTGTATACACGTGGATAGTGTGACGCGTGCCAAGGCTCCAGCCACTTTGAGCGGCCCACGGTTTTCCAGGCCTCCGGCTTGGCCGGAGGTATCGGACTAGTAATGGTGGATACGACCAGATCGGCTGTTTCCTCAAGGGGGCGGGAAAAGAAATAAGCGTTGGGGCCATCAGCGAAATACTCAAGCCAGCCGCAAGAATCGACGATGTTCATATTCTATCGGGTTCCCTTTCGACCGTGGTGTCAATCCCTTTGAGAAACCCCTTCATTTCTGAAATCTTTCTGAGGGGAATCATCTCGATTCTGTTGTCGTAGGCAACCATTTGAACTTCTTGTCCAGGCGATAGCTTCAAGGCATCTCGAAGTTTTTTGGGAATAACAATCTGGAACTTTGGGGAAATCTTAACTGCCTCCATACGTTAACTCCATCGATAGTAGTTTCGTAATATTATAGCTTCTGGCATAGCGATGCACAAGCAGTGTTCCTCAGCTCCATCCCCTGCGTAATACCGCCGTGATCAGGCCCTTCTTAAAGATGCAAGCCGCAAAGCGCCCATTCAAGAAATATTAGCGAAGTCTCCATTAAAAGGTATCCCTTGGGCAGGGAAATTCATCGTCGAAGAAGATCGGTGCAGGTCTCCTGTTTCACGATATGGGCGCTATCGTACCAGGAGTTCTCATTCCCGAATCCATCTTCCTGGAAGCGTAGTCAAATCCATTAATATAGACGAGGGAGCGGAAGTTCTGAAAAGAGGAGATATTATTCATGAGGCTTCTAAAAAGAAGCCCGAAGGGAAATAATCCACTTCGGACTTCTTTAAGGGTGATAGTCTTGTCTCGACGGCTCACAAAATTCCGGTAGCTCAATCCAAGCGCTTATTCAAGCTGCATTTCCCATTTCCCGTCGTTGCATTTGAAACAATAGTCATCCCAATATAAATCCTTGCAGGATTTTGATCCGTGCGGATACATTATCTCATCGTCCAAGCAACTCTTTTTTTCTTTCTGATCTTCCATTTCGACCTCCTGTTCCTGAATCGAGCCTATCGTACAATTGGTAAGAACCATGGCCAATCATGGCAAGACGGTTTCTTGAGATAAGGATGGAACTCGATTCCGGATCCAGACATTCCGGCCAAAGATATTTGAAATTTCAATCAAGGAGCAAGAAGCAAGGAGCAAGAAGAAGCAAGCTGGAATTCACCACGGCCGCAAAGGCTACGGAAAAAATGCGCCGCAGGCCGGCGCATTCTCGCCTCTGATCTTTTCTCCGCGCCCTTTGCGCTTCTGCGGTAATTCTTTGGCTTTTCAACTAAAAACTAAAAACTGAAAACTAAAAACTAATCGGCGTAAGCACAGGCGCGTCGGCAGGTTTTGAACTGATTTTGGTGTTATTCCTGACCCAGAACTGTGCTCACGGCAAAGGCCAGGTCGCGCAGGGAGAGGGGCTTCATGAGAATCTGTCTGATTCCCAGGGACTTCATTCTGCTTTTGTCGAGGTGGTCGCCGAATCCCGTGCAAAGAACTATCGGGATATCGGCACGGACTTTAAAGATCTCCCCGGCCAGGCCGGTGCCTGTCATGTGAGGCATCGTCAGATCGGTAATGATCAGATCGAAGCTTTCGGGACCGTCCGTGAAGGCTGCCAGCGCGTCTTGGCTGCTGTATTTTGGGACGACCTCATAACCCAGCGTCTCAAGCATGTCCTTCACCATGTCCACAATGAGCCTTTCATCATCGACCAGCAGAATCCGGCCGTGTCCCGTGAGCAGGGGAGTAGATGCGCCGGGCGGGGGCTGCGGAACCGTCGCGGTCCTTGGGAGGTAGACGTCGAAAGTGCTTCCCTTCCCCGGTTTGCTGGAGACTGTGATGGACCCGGACAGGTTCTTGACTATGCCGTAGACCACCGCAAGACCGAGGCCCGTCCCTTCGTCGGGGCCTTTGGTCGTAAAGTACGGGTCGAAGATTCGTTTCTTGGTGTCTTCGTCGATCCCCTGTCCCGTGTCGGTGACCGAAAGCTTCAGGTAGGGGCCGGGTTTCACGTCCGGTGTCTTTCTCCTGGCGCGGGAGCTTATCTCTACCTTCTCCAGAGTGACGGACAGTGTTCCGCCCTGCGGGCGCATGGCATGGGCCGCATTGGTGCACAGGTTCATGAGTACCTGGTGGATCTGGGTGGCATCGGCCATTGTGGTGCTGTCGACGGCATCCGGATGCAGGAACTGGCGGATATCGATCGTGGAGGGAAGCGATGGCCTGAGAAGTTTGAGGGCTTCCTGGGCAATAATGCCGACCTGCACCGGCTTGTATTCGTGACTCGATTTGCGGCTGAAGGTAAGGATCTGCCTGACCAGATCTTTTGCGCGATTGGCCGAAAGAAGTATCTGCTTCAAATTATTTCCAAGTTTGCCGTTTTGCGGCGCCAGGTCCAGCGAGAGTTCGGAATAACCTATGATCGGCGCCAGGATATTATTGAAATCGTGAGCAATTCCTCCGGCCAGTTTCCCGATGGCCTCCATTCGTTGCGCCTCCTCAAGCTGGGCCTTGATGAGCTTGCTCTCCGTGATGTCTACGGCGGTGCCCTCCAGGTAGGCGGTTTTTCCATCTTTGTCGCGGACCAAGCGAACGTTGAGGCTGGCCCATGTAATGCTCTTATCCTTTCTATAAAACTCGACCTCGAAGTCCCTCACCAGCCCGTGTTCTTGTATCATGCGAAGCAGTTCAGGACGTCTTCGGGGATCGACATAAATCTGTGAAACATCGCTGACCGAGCTTTTCAGTTCCTCGGTCGAATCGTAGCCAAGGGTATGTGCTATCGCAGAATTGACACTTAAAAAACGGCCGTCCGGGGTAACCTGAAATAAGCCCGTCACCGAGTTTTCGAATATATCCCTGTATTTTTCTTCAGCTCTGGCAATCGCTTCCTCCATGACCTTCTGATTGGTAATGTCCCGGATCGATTCGATCGCTCCAACCACATTCCCATTCGAGTCATACAAAGCGCTTGCCGTCGCAAAAATATAGGCGCCCCGGCCTTTCAGCGAAGGGATGAAGACCTGTCCCGCCAGGACCCCCTTACTGTTTTCCAGAACCGAATACTTTCTTTCAACTTCTTTGCAGGGGGCGAAAACAAGATCAATCAGGATTGGCCTTCTCTCACCATAGAATGGAAGGGCATATTCGTAGTCGCCTTTGCCCAGGACATCGGCGGCCCTCACCCCCATCATCTCCTCCATCGCCCGATTCCATGCTATTGTCTTTCCTTCATCATCAATGACAAACGTCGCATCTGGAAGAAAATCAATAATATCCGCAAGTTGTTGCTGGGATTCTTTGAGCGCCTGCTCGGCCGACTTTCGGCTCGTAATGTCCCGAAACATTCCAAGGACGAGTATTTCATCACCCACTTCGACGCGGCTAAGACTTATCTCCACATCAAAGGTCGTTCCATCGCGCCTGTTGAGAGTCCATGCAAAGAACTGCGGTTTTCCGGAAAGGGCGTCGGCGAGCTTCTTCAGGATCTCCTCTTTGGAGTCTTTTCCATCGATCTGCGCCGGAGGCGACAAGACGTATGGGTATTTACCGATTATTTCATCTCTGCCGCATCCCCACATTTTTACGGCGCTCTCATTGCAATCGGCAAATATGTTCTCCCGGATAACGAATATGGGGTCGATAGCGTTCTCGAAAAGAGTCCGGTACTTGGCTTCACTGATCCGCAGGCTTTCATTTGCTTTCGCAAGCTCCGCCGTTCTGTCTTTCACCTTGTTTTCCAACTCGTCATTAGCCTTCTGGAGTTCCGTCTCCGCCTGTTCGCGCTGGATATTCCTGATTTCCAGCAGCGAGGCCATTTCATCAAATGATTTGGCGAGTTGGCCCAGTTCGTCGGGTGAATGCGGCAGTCCCGTTCGCGAGCCCAGCACTCCTTTGCCGAGCTGCCGTGTTGTCTGGGCCAGTTGCTTGAACGGTTTTAACAAAAGGTGGCCTGCGGCAATCCATGCGAGCAGCATTGCTAAAATGCCCAGGACGCCCAGGCCGGCCAGATTGCCCAGAAGCTCCATGTTGGCGGCCCGGACAATCCCGGTCTTCGCGCTGCCGACGAGCAGATAGAGATAAGGAGAATAACCCTTTTTGAGACGCAGCCGCTTAAAGGCATAAATCCGGTGGACGCCGTCTTGCCCGGTTTTGACGAATGTGCCCATTTCCTGCTCGCCCGACAAATTCCGGAATGTAGAATTGGAAATGGAGCCGCCCGGACCGAACCGGCTGCTTTCCGGAAAATGAAACAAGCGTATTCCCCTGTAATCCGTAATGACAAATACGGAGCCTTCGGGGAGATTCGCCTCTTTCAGGAAATCGGCATACCCGTCCAACCCGAGACCTGCGATCAGGATTGCGACAAGCTTCCCGTCCGAATCGAGAACGGGATAGCTGAAATGAATGGACGGGACCTTGCTGATTTTGCCGACTACATATTCACCGGCTGAAAAATCGAGCGTATTTACCGCATCTTGGAAGTACTTGCTGTCGGAAAGGTCGGTGCCCCTGTCAAAGGGAGCGGAGGCGACAACGTATCCATCCGGCGTTGTAACACCTAAGAAGCTGTAGTATGCATATTTCTTTTTCAATTCACTGAAAAGTTCATCGCAGGCTGGAGCATCAAGATTTTTAACCGCGGGCAACTGGGCCAGCGTGCTCAGCATCTGTTGGGTCCCGACAGCAATTTGCTCCTGCTGGGCCGCCAGGCTCTGGACCAGGAGCAGGGTGCTGTTTTCCGCCCCATGAATCACATTCCTTCGGTGTATCAGACTTGAGGTTGCGATTACCCCGAAGGCCGGTAACAATACGATCAGCAGCAACACAAATAACTTCCTGGTAATGGACCAGGATGTCAGAAATCTCGAGCGGCGCATATGGAGTTTTCAGTTTTATGAGTTTTCATGGATCGAAAGCCTTCGATGAACCGTCCCCACGCCAAAAGATGTTGCATTCTGTGTCTTCGGCGAATTTCGAAACTTCCTTGATCTTTTTTTCATTGTTGTCGCCGAGAGATAAGAGCGCCTCGAATTCGATGAGCGCGCCGGGGAAAAAGCAATGGAGCTCCCGGGCGCCCCGGTCGGCTGAATTTAGCACAACGAACGCCTGTTTCAAGACTGGGAAGAATATTGTATATGAAATTCTCAGGCCACCCCATTTGCAAAAAACTGCATGAGGATCAACTCTCATGACCGCAGAGGCGCCGCATGGCTTTATTGAAAGAGCACGCAAACTGGTGAGTAACATTATCGGGGCCGCAAAAGGGTGCAAGATGGCCGGCCCGCGACAGGCAGAGGATGCCGGACTTCGGTTGGCGGCCATTGTGGAGGGATCCGATGATGCAATCATATCGGCGACCCTGGACGGCATTGTTACAACCTGGAACAAGGGTGCGGAGAATGTCTACGGTTATTCTGCCGCGGAAATGATGGGTAAACCGATTTTTCAACTCGTCCCCAACGACTCTCATGGTGAGATATTCGATGTGCTCGGGAAAATAGGCCGGAATGAACGTATGGTTCACTATGAGACCACAAGAATCAGGAAGGGCGGCCGCAAAATCAGTGTATCCGTGTCTGCGTCCCCTATATCGAACAGCAAAGGGCAGATTATTGGTTTATCGAGCATTGCGAGGGATATCACCGCGCAAAAGAAATCAGAGCAACTGTTGAGAGAAAGCGAGGAACGGTATCGCTTTTTGTTTAAAGACAGCCAGACGGCCATGCTTTTGATTGACCCGGAAACGGGTAGGATTATGGGTGCCAACCCGAAGGCAAGTTCCTTCTATGGCTACCCGCGCGAGGAGTTGCTCAAGCTCAGAATTACCGACATCAATATTTTGTCCGCCGAACAGGTCAATGCCGAGATGCAGTGCGCACGGACCGAGCAGCGAACGTATTTCAGATTTCAGCACCGGCTGGCGAACGGGGAACTCCGAGATGTCGAGGTCTACAGCGGGCCGATCAAGATTGACGGAAAGCAACTGCTGTGTTCGATGATCCATGACGAGACCGAGCGAAAGAAGGCGGAGGAGACGGTGCGCGAAAGCGAGTCGAGGCTCGATCTGGCTCTAAGGTCCTCGCAAATGGGTGTGTGGCGTCTTGACTTGGTTGAAAACAGACGTGTCTTTGACGATCAGGTCTGCCGTGTTCTCGGCATCGACCCTGCCGGCTTTTCCGGCACGGACGGGGAGTTTTTCAATGCCGTGCACCCCGAGGATCATGAAAAGATCCGGGCTGCTTTGGCTAACGCCATCAACAATAATGCGCCGTATGAAAGCGACTACCGGGCAATATGGCCGGACGGGAGCATTCATTACATCACCACGCGAGGGTCTTTGTTCCACGATGACGAAGGCCGGCCCGTCAGGCTGAACGGTCTGATCTGGGACATTACCGAGCGCAAGCTGATGGAGGAAGAGCGTGAAAGACTCGTTCTGCAACTTCAGGAGGCTCTCGCCAAAGTGAGGACATTGAGCGGGTTGCTGCCCATTTGCGCATATTGCAAAAAGATACGCAACGACGAGGGCTACTGGGAACAGATCGAGGCTTACATTCATGAGCACTCGGAAGCTCAGTTCACTCATGGCGTCTGCCCCGACTGTTACAAGAAGCTGCAGGCCGAGTTGGGAAAACTGCGTAAATCGGATCGAATCGAGAAAATAGCCTGAGAACCCCACCCACAGGGCGGGGCTTTGAATCCGCACCCCATGGGGGGCAAGGCCGGTCCGCTGCTATCGGGTACTCATCACCTCAACTAAAAACTAAAAACTAACCCTCATCTTTGCGCAATGGCGTTTCTCAGCATATCCGGTTCAAATCCCGGGGGGGCCTGATTGTTGCGGGCGTAAAGATAGAGGGCGGTTTGAAAAATGGAATATAGCGCCGAGTGGACCAGAATGAGGCCAACCGCACAGATAAATGCCGGCGCGATTACCAGCCAAACCGGCAGGACGGTTGCCGCAAAGATGAGCAGCACAACGAACAGAATTGCCAGGAAAAAAAATATGAGCCCAAATCTGAAATTCCCGATCAACTGTTCGCCCCAGGTTTTTTTGAGCAACTCCATGGACTGTTTGAAGGCGTCAATCGGGCCTTTCTTTTCCAGGACGAGGACAGGGACGACCAGAAAACTGGTAACCGACCATGCCATTCCAACCAGGCCGGCGACTATCTTCCCTATGGTCTTGGAATTATCTTCCATGATGCGCAACGCCAATCCGACGGTGGACGAAGCAAAAGCCCAGCCAACTATAAACCCCAGGCTGTCGCCTGCCGCGCGGAAGCCGTCCGCTGCCGTTGGGGTTCCGCCCTGTAGGCGAATGGCCGCGCAGGCAACGATTGCGGAGTTGAAGAAAATAATGACCAGGTAATTGCAAAAATACAGGAGGAATAACGGAACGTAGTAATGCACTTGCGCCTCCCATGGAGCCCCTTTGCCGGGCGGCCCCCACTGTCCGCTCAGCAGGAAAGGAACTGCAAAGGAACTTAGTACGACCAGGCAGCAGATTCCCGAAATGAGAGGAAAAATCAGCAACTGCCAGTCATTCTTCAGTACCTGCCATGATGCCCCCATCAACGATATCGTGTTTCTCCACTTTCCCACTGCGAACCCCCTAAAAGTTGCGAAGGAGTACTAATACCAAGTTGCGAACATATGAGGAACATTGGGAAATGCGACTACCAGTTTCACTCCTTTGTGACACCCAGGTTTTCCCCCCTTTTCTAACGCGATATTATACTTGACATACCGTAAATAATGTGTATAATGGCTCTAACAAAAGGAGAGAGCCATGAGCCAGTCAGTATTTTCCGAATCTCAGTTTCACGAAGAACAAGCCGCCTTCGATTTTGTCGAATCCCTTCTCTGGCCGAACGGCCCCGTTTGCCCTCACTGCGGAAGCAAAGAGAAGATCCGAAAGCTTCAGGGCAAAACCACCAGAATGGGATTGTATAAATGCTATTCATGCATGAAACCCTTCACTGTCCGGATGGGAACTATTTTCGAAGACAGCCATGTTCCGCTTCGGCTCTGGCTCCAAGCTATGTATCTCATGGCTCAATCCAAGAAGGGTATCAGCGCCAACCAACTTCACAGAACCCTCGGAGTAACCCTGAAAACCGCTTGGTTCATGGGGCATCGAATCCGTGAGGCCATGAGACAAGGCGAACTGGCTCCTTTCGGCGGAAATGGCGGAACCGTTGAAGCCGATGAAACTTTTCTCTGGAACGATCCTAAGAAGCCGGTCAGACGCGGCTACATGCATAAGAATAAAGTTCTGTCTCTGGTAGATCGAGAATCCGGTGAAGTCCGCAGTGTGCCGATAGACGATGTTTCGGCTAAAACCATAGTTCCGATACTGAAGGAAAACATTGCTAGAGAAGCACGGATTATGACCGACGATGCCGGACAATACACTTACCTGAAAGATGATTTTGCCGATCACGGTTGCGTTCAGCACAGCAACGGTGAGTATGTTTCACTCTCCGATGCTTCGATTCACACCAACACCGTTGAGGGATATTTCTCAATTTTCAAGCGTGGCATGAAGGGCGTTTACCAACATTGCGCAAAGAAACATATGCATCGCTACCTTGCCGAGTTTGATTTTCGCTACAGCAAAAGAGCTGCCAAGGGTGTTGACGATCCCGCCAGAGCCATGATGCTACTCTGTGGTGCAGTTGGCAAAAGGCTTACCTATGAAACGACTCATAGCCAAACCGAAATGAACCCTTCATTAACGAGGTAGCGAGGAGTCCGTGTGGCTATATCTCTTATCCAAAGTACGATTTCCGGCCTCAAGCTCGCCGGTGACATCACAAAGAGCTTCCTTGAGCTTAAATCGATCTCTGAAGTCCAGGGAAGGGTTATCCAACTCCAAAGCGTAATTTTGTCCGCCCAGAGCAGCGCACTTTCGGCCCAGGCGCATCAATCGACGATGATTGAGGAGATACGCGATCTTAAAGAAGAAATCGCTCGCGTAAAAGCATGGGAAGAAGAGAAAAAGCGCTACAAGCTGATATCCCCATGGAAGGGAACTTTTCTGTATGCTCTGAAGGCGAGTTGCAGCCGCTCCGAACCACCGCATTGGATATGCACAAAGTGCTACGAGGATGGAAGAAAGTCGATCCTCAATCCGTTCAAAAGCAACAGGAACTATGTTTTTACATGCCCTACATGCAAGGCCATACTCTACTTGGATTCGTACATTTTGCCGAATCCCGCATATGCGCCGGAGTAAATTTACCATTGGTTGTACCTCACTATGCTAGGAGGACGCATGAAAGACACCATAACCTGCCCTTATTGCCGCAATAAGGGCCTCAAAACTCAATCCAAACCGAGGTCGGATGACATACCTGAAACTCTCGTCTGCCTCAAGTGTGGCCGTAACATCAGTAGTGACGAGATCAAGCAACAGCTTTCCGAGATCGTCGAGAAGCGCATCAGGGATTTCTCCTTTAAAATAGGAACGTAGTTCTTCTAGTTGCTCCACGATCCCGGAATCGTCTGCCTCAATGGTGCAGAAATGTTCTTTATCTGACAAGGATGAATGATCCATTGGTTGCAACTCTATAAAATAGGAAAGGAGCGTTATGGACGAATTCGATGCAAGGATATTACTTCATGATTGCGTGCTTAAAATGCTCATTAATTTCTTGGCAGTTCGCGGCGTTCTCGATATGCAGGATTTCCTTAAATACTTTGATGCTATCGTGGTCAAAATCTGTTCTATGAATCCGGATATGGAGCAGGCAGCAGCCGAATTTAGAGAATGCCTGACGATTTCGCCTCAAGAAGCGCAGCCTTAAATGCTTTACTAATCTGATCGGCTACCAGTAATCTATGACTTCGATCATGTTCGCAGGTGGCTGCCACCAGTTTAAAACCGCACACAGCGCAATAATTCAGGGGGCCATGATGCTGCTGCGATACGACAACGATGTTTTTGCAACTAGGGCAAACGGACACCCTTTGCTCAGAGAACTTTTCACATTCGGGATAATTTACTATAGTTGTTTTAAATTCTATCGACATGATTTTTCCCTCACATAATCTCCGAAGGGAGTTGAAGCTGAAATGTCCAATATTAAGAAAAAGAAAAAAATCGAGCCCGACGATCCAGAGCAATCAGCCCGGTTCATAGAAATGGCCAAAAAGATCAAAGCCGATGATGACAAGGAATTGTTTGAGGAGGCCTGTAGGACGGTCATAAAACCTAAGACTCAGAAAGCCTCGAAGCCAACCGAACCATCAAGCGCTTAACATGGGCCATGATAGCATTCACATCTTCCCGTTCGTAATGAGCACGAGTATGCATTACATGGTTACGGCAAGCGTCTTTGATCGCCCGTATTTCCTGGGTCACTGAATTACAAAATTCCTGAGTCTCTTGTCTCCGTGGTCCAACTTTATAGCTGCCTATTTTCTTTTGAACGTACCCATCCAATTGGTTGAGAATCTGATCCCATGTAACATAAGCAACGGGAACCAACTGACCCTTTTTCCCTTTTTTTGCTTTCCGGAAACCCAAATAATCACAAAATGCCCTCATCCCCCACTCGACAACGCGCATAAGATGGAAAACCGATGCTGTGTAACAGCCTACAGCCAAACAATTGCCCGCTTCCATGATGTCAGATTTGGCAGAAGGGAAAGCTCGACCCACCTCTGGACCAAACAATTCTTCATGGTCCACATATTCGGATAGATCATTAGGAACCCAAAGAAACTTACGAGCGTTCAATTCTTCAATTAAGGTAAAACGGATATTCCTGATAGTGGTTAGCAGCACGGAATAACGTCTATCGGGGGGATATGGGCACATTCCTGACTTTAAACTCAGACATGACGCATGGTCTATTTGTCGTAATGTTTCCCGGAAGTCATATTTTTCGCATTTCACTCTTAGCCATTGTATGGGGCTGCAAACAATTGGGAGTTCAGATTTGTCTGCCTGTCCGTCGCCTCCAATATGGGATTCCCTTTCAATACAAAGGTCTTCTGCATGTTGGAGTGCCGCTATTATCCGACAAAAATGGCCCAGGTCCAGTTGCTCCATAATATCCCACAAACTCCACAGGCGAGAGTTTGGCGCATGCGATTCGAAAGATCGATCTTCCAAATCGCAATTTCCTTGTGTTAAATTTTTAGAGACTGTCATTCTCTCCCCTTCAAACGCGGTATGTCAAGTATAATATCGCGTTTTCTAAAGGGGGGCGGGGGGGATTTCTTAAGAGCGATCCTACCTCTATGAACGCAACTTGGTATAACATTGTCCCTGCCGTACCAGGGTGATCACCATATGCTACACGCGCTAATTTTTCAACATTGCTTGTCTGGAGAGTTTTTTACAATCAGAGGAGAAGAACACGCTGGACAAGACAAAAAGAATAGCCATGGCAAGGCCTGCTTGAATCGATTGGCGATCCGGCAGCCAACAAAAAACCCAGCCACACCGGCCATTGTGTGGCTGGGGTACATGCTTTTTCGCCAGCGGCAGTGTCCTTGCTGCCGGGCATCGTTATTTGGGGGTTACCGAGTTTGAGGGGCTGGATGCCGGGCCTGTACCAACGGCGTTGGTCGCGGCCGCTTTGAATGTGTACTTTGTACCGCTCTTCAAGCCGGTCACATTTATCGGACTGGACGAGCCGGTTTGATTTACGGTGCTGTCCTGAGGTGATGTTATGGCGTAGCTGATTATACTGCTGCCGCCGTTTGATGAAGGCGGATTAAATGTAACGATGACCGTGCCCGTTTCCGTTCCCACGGCTGCCTTCACATTTTTGGGCGGACCGGGCAGCGTGGCGGGAGTTACCGGGCTCGAAGGACTGGATGCGGGTCCCGTCCCTATCTTGTTGGTCGCCGTAACCGTGAATGTATAAGAAGTCCCGTTGCTCAGGCCTTTTACCGCTATCGGGCTTCCCGCGCCTTTGCCTTGCTTTTTCCCTGGGGAGGATGCGGCGGTGTAGGACTTTATCGGGCTTCCTCCGTCATAGGGCAGGGTGAAGTTTACGGTTGCCTGAGCGTTTCCGGGGGTTACGGATATTATTGTCGGCGCTGCGGGGACCGTCGGCCCTCCGGAATTGACCGTGATGGTCTTGGATGCCGAACTCGACCCTGCCGCATTCGAGGCAGTGAGGGTAGCGGTATAGTAGCCCGCTGTACTATAGGTGTGTTTGGGGTTCCGGATTTGGCTGGTCGCCTCGTCTCCGAATGACCAGGCCCAGCCCGTCGGCGATCCCGTCGACGTATCGGTGAAGGTTACTGCGAGCGGGGCGGCGCCGCTGGACGGGTTTGCCGTAAAGCTGGCTATAGGCGCGCCGGGGTTGGGGCCGATTGTCATGGAGAAAACCGTTCCGGCCGCCGAGGCGCCGCCGCCATACTGCATGGTAGTCCCGTAAAGCGTGGACTCCGAAAGGGTCAGCGAGCCTGCGGGGGCGCCGCCGTCATTTCCGTTGAAGTCGTGCAACACCTGATATCCGGAACCGTCCGTGTTCATCTGAAAGATCGTGCCGTAGCCGCCTGTGCCTCCCACACTGGTCATTCCGTAGAGCGTGGACCCCGAGAGAGTCAGGGAGCCCGTAGGAGTGACTCCATCGCTCCAACTGAAGCTGTGCAGTACCTGGAAATTGTTGCCGTCAGTGCCAATCTGAAAGATCGTGCCGTAGTTACCGGGGCCCGCTATACTGGCCGTCCCGTATAAGGTGGACCCCGAGGCTGAGAGCGTCAGGTCGCCATAAGGAGTGGTCCCATCGCTTTGGCTGAAGTTGTGGAGCACCGTGTACCCGTTGCCGTTCACACCTATGCTGAAAATCGTACCGCCGTAGTCTGCGCCTTCCAAAGCGGTCATCCCATAGAGCGTGGACCCGGAGGCCGACAGGATGAGAGAACCGTTGGGCCCGCTCCCATCGCTTTGGCTGAAGTTGTGGAGCACCGTGTACCCGGTGCCGTTTACTCCTATCATGAAAATTGTGCCCAGGCCGCCTGCGCCGCCTTGCGCGGACGTCATTCCCAAGAGCGTGGACCCAACGAGGGTCAGAGAGCCCTGAGGGACAGCCCCGTCGCTTCCGCCGGCGAAGCTGTGCAACACATTAAACCCGCTGCCGTCAGTGTTTATCTGGAAAATCGCGCCGTTGTCGTAGACGCCTCCCTCGGAGGTCGTGCCGTAGAGCGTGGACCCGTAGAGGGTCAGGGAACCATTGGGAACACTGCCGTCGGTTACGCTGAAGCTGTGCAGCATCAGGTAACCGTTGCCATCCGTTCCTATTTTGAAAACCGTGCCGTTCTGGTTGCCGCCGGAGCCCCCCTCGGAGGTCGTGCCGTATAGCGTAGACCCCGAGAGTGTGAGGGAGCCGTGCGGAAATGCCCCATCACTTCCGGAGGTTATGAACTCGTGCAGCGTCGAGAAGGCAGCATGCGAGGCAGGGGCAATCATCAGCATGGCAGCCATGATGCAGACGAAGACCGGTACATGCACGGCAAAATTATTTGCGAACTTCTTTTCTGTTCTCATCTTTGTCTCCATCCGACGTAAATTTCGCTTGACTCGAATTCTGCTTCGAAAAGTTCGTCGCGGCTAGAAGCCGCTCCTACGTGAAATTGCGAACTTTTCATGGTTTCAGGGTGTCCCAAAGGGACGTGAGGAGCTGTCTCATGATAACCGGAATGGTTCATGAATGCTGCATGTCTTTGAACGGTTCAGCAAACTCCAAAACCCAAAAGACAGAAGGAATGTTAAGGAGTATGGGTGAATATGGAAAGAGGAGGCCGCGGCGCAGGAGTGGAAAAGTAATTATCTCGACAGGGGTCCGGAGTTGCACGGGTAAGACCCGAGGACGTTCATCGGGAATCCTTGCCTCCTGGGGATTCTGTGCGTTATATCTTCCTCCATCCAGGAATCCACTGTTTTATGACCACCAATTCAGTTCCATGCCAGGAGGCTTTTATGCTGTACAGGAAGCTGGGCAGGACCGGTTGCGAAGTTTCTGTCCTTGGTTTTGGATGCATGCGGTTTCCCATAATAGGCGGCAAAAGCGCGGTGGACCTTTTCGACCCCTGCAAACCCATCGACGAAGCAGCGGCAAGCGAGGTTCGAACCTGGCAATGGTTCGATGTTGTGAGGGAACAGGAAGCCCTCGCGGGTAGGGCCGAGTCAGCCGCCCGCAAGTAGTACTTCAAAGT
>Ga0326727_10011530_pt1 | contig 20529 bp, 19 predicted proteins | sample MB2enrmetagenome_FD_207643 | JGI IMG/M metagenome (GOLD analysis project Ga0326727, IMG submission 207643) | Lab enriched peat soil microbial communities from McLean, Ithaca, NY, United States - MB29MY | ecosystem: Environmental > Terrestrial > Soil > Wetlands > Peat | place: USA: New York...
AGGAGGATGCAGAGGAAGGCGAGAAGGAGATAGGCGAAATTCGACGTGAGATGGGCGGTGGCCTCGAGCTTGATGAGAAGGGGAAGCTTGCTGCGCCAGATGGCGGGGAGAAGTTTTTTGCAGGTCTGGATGGAGCCCTTGGTCCAGCGATGCTGCTGGGACTTGAAGCCGTTGATTTCGGCTGGGAGCTCGGCGGGGGTGACGAGATCGGCGAGGTAAACGAAGCGCCAGCCCTTGACCTGTGCGCGGTAGCTGAGGTCGAGGTCCTCGGTGAGGGTATCGTGCTGCCAGCCGCCGCTGGACTCGATGCAAGAGCGGCGCCAGAGGCCGGCGGTGCCATTGAAATTAAAGAAGCGACCGGCGCGGCTGCGGGCTGTCTGCTCGAGGACGAGGTGGCCATCGAGGAACATGGCCTGGACGCGGGTGAGGAGGGAGTAGGTGCGATTGAGATGGCCCCAGCGGGACTGGATCATGCCGATGCCGGGGTCGGTGAAGAAATGGACGGTCTCCATGAGGAGATTTTCCGGGGGAAGGAAATCGGCGTCGAGGATGAGGATGTACTCGCCCTTGCAGGAATCGAGGCCGGCCTTGAGGGCGCCGGCCTTGAAACCGGTGCGGTCGACGCGGTGGATGTGCTCGATGTCGAAGCCGAGGGCCTTGAGGCTGGCGACCTTGGCCTCGGTGATTTCGCAGGTTTCGTCCGTGGAATCGTCGAGGACCTGGATCTGGAGGAGGTCGCGCGGGTAATCGAGTTTGCTGACGCTATCGAGGAGGCGCTCGACGACGTAGAGCTCGTTAAAAATGGGAAGTTGAACGGTAACGCAGGGGAGGGTGTCGAACTGGCGGACCGGGATTGGGACGTTCTTGCGATGCTTGAAAAAGAGATAGACGATCACATACCGGTGAACGCCGTAAAGGCAGAGCCCAAAAAGAACTGTGAGGTAACAAATAGCCCAAATGATGTGTCCGGCGCGTCCGTCCATAATAAGTTCTTATGCGTCCTTCGGGTCGTCAGAAGCCGGTTGAAAAGCCGGGGGTTTGAGGTTCTTGTTAAAGAAATGCATCACGGAAAACGAAAATCCGGCGAGTGCCGGGGCCGTGAGGCAGTCCGTCCGCCTGGCGCCTTGCTGCGCAGGTTCAAAATGAATCAACAACGCGGTGCACATGGTGGTTCAACAAACTGCTAGTGGCGAGTAGCGCCAAATTCGGGCCGAATGATGCCGGTTTACTCCAGAGCGTCAAGAGCAATGAAAAGGGCAAAAACCAGAGTAAAATCCCGGCAGGTGCGGGAGTTCGAGCGTCTGACAGGGCAATTCCTGAAGGAGGCGCACGAACTTTTTCCTCACGAAGCGAGTGAATTGGGGCTGACGGAATACGACGGGAGGCTGGGCCGGAACGGGGAGGGGACGCACCGGACGCACATCGCGCTGATGGAGAAGGCGCTGGCGGCGACGGAGCAATTGCCGGAGGGGGCATTCGCGGGGGACGATTGGCTGGACCGGAGGGGATTCGTGTCGATGCTGCGGACGGGACTGCTGCATGAGCGGGACCTGGAGCGGTGGAGGACGAACCCGCAACGGCATTGCGACGCGGCAGTGGGGAGCATTTTCGACCTGGTGATCCGGTACGCGGAGCGGCTGCCGGCGGCCTTGGCGAAGGTGGAGAGCCGGCTGGCGCGAATCCCGGACTACCTGCGGGAAGGGGCGTCCGTGGTGCGCGAACCGGTACCGCTCTGGACGAAGCTGGCGCGAAAAACTTGCAAAGGGGCAGGGACCTTTCTGACGGAGGTGGAGCAGACGCTGAAGCCGCTCTCGGCGCAGCCGGAGAGGACGGCGGCGTTGTTCGAAAGGGCGCGGCGCGCGTTCGTGGAATACGGGGAGGCGATCGCGGAAAAGAGGCCGGGGCGGGCGGGGGGATTTGCGGTGGGAAGGGAGGGGCTGGAGCTGCTGATACGGGAGCGGCTTGGGATGTCGCGCTCAGTGAGGGAAATCGAGGCGATGGGATGGGAACTGGTGGGACGGATGGAAGAGGAAATCCGGGTGGAGGCGCGGAAATTTGGGAGGAAGAGCGCGGGAAAAATTTTAGAAGAAGCGGCGGTGAAATGGAAACCGCACGGGGCCTCACTGCTGGCGGAATATGAGCGGGTTACGAGCCGAATGAGGGAAGCATTTGCCAAAAAGGGATTACTGACGCTGCCGGCCGGGGAAAGGTTGCGAGTGCTGCGCGTGCCGGACTTCCTCAAGCACCAGTTCCCGATGGCGGCGTATCGCCAGCCGGGGCCGTATTCCAGGGACCAGACGGGGATATTCTGGGTGAACGACCTGGGGGCGGGCGTGCGCGACGCGGAGAAGAAGCGGGCGGAAACGCGGCAGCATTACGGGATGGAACTGACGTGCGCGCACGAGGCGTATCCGGGACATCACGTACAATTCGTGATCCAGAACCAGCATCCGAGCCGGCTGCGGCGGCTGTTTGCACACGCGATTTTCTACGAGGGCTGGACGCTCTGGTGCGAACGGATGTGCGTGGATCACGGGATCTACCGGGCGCCGGAGGCGCGGCTACTGCAACTGCACGACGCGCTTTGGCGAGCGTGCCGAATTGTGATCGACTGCGGGCTGCATGCGGGGACGCTGACTTATGAAGGGGCGGTGCGGCTGCTGGTGAAGCGGGCGGGATTCACGCGGGCGCGAGCGGAGGGGGACGTGAATTGGTACACGGCGGCGCCGACGGTGCCGATGAGTTACCTGCTGGGGCGGCTGGAATTGGAACGGCTGCACGCGCGGCTGACGGGGCGTGAAGGGTGGACGGAGCGGCGGTTCAACGACTATATCCTGTCCTTTGGCGCAATCCCGTGGAGTTGGATATGGGAAGCGCAGTTGCGTCCCGCGGAGACGAAATAAAGAAAAGACCCCGTGCCACTTATTTTCAGAAAAGGACCCTTTAAACCGCTCGATGTCGCGCTGGCGCTGTTCCTGGCCGGGTGCGTGCCGACGATTTTGATGGCGGTGATCTCGTACTCGATCCTACGGGGGACGCTGGAGAGCAGCATCATCCGCGACCGGCGGACGCTGGTGCTCTCGCTGGCGCGGCTGGTGAACGGGGAGCTGAGCCGGCCGGGGGAAATGCTGGAGTATTACCAGAACACGCCGGTGGTGAGGGACCTGGTGCTGCGGAAGCCGGGCGACCCGGATGCGCAAACATGGCTGGCGGAGGCGTTTTACTCGCATCCGCGCGTGGATGGGATGTTCCTCGCGGACGCGTCGGGGCGGCTGATCGGGGCGATCCCGGCGACGGGGCCGGAGATGCTGGGGAAGGATTTTTCGACGGAGGCGTGGCTGGCGGAGACGAGAAGGAGGGACGGGTATTATGTGTCGCCGGCGCATCTGCGGATCCCGGATAACCGGCTGTGCTCGTACATCGTGGCGCCGGTGCGTGCGAAGGACGGGGAGGTGCTGGGCTACGTGGGGGCGGACATCCTGGTGGAGCGGGTGGGGCGGCGGCTGGCGTCGCTGGACTTTGGGGAGCAGGCTGTGGTGCAGGTGATCGATCAAACGGGACGGCCGCTGTTTGACACGAACCTGATGCCGAACATGACGGCGCAATCCGAGGACCCGGCGCTGTTGGAAAAGGTGAACGACAGCAAGGACGAGCACTTTCGCTGGCACGACGACCTTGTGACATTCCAGAAGATCGAGGGCGGAAAATGGACGGCGCTGCTGAGGCAACCGACTGCGGTGGCGTACGAGCCGGTTCGAAACCTGGTGGAGAAGACGGCTGTGATCGCGGCGTGGCTGGTGGCGCTGTACGCGATCGGGTCGTGGCTGATCAGCTGGCTGTACCGGAATCATTTGCTGGCGACGGAGCGGATCGCGCGGGAGACATCATTCAGCCAGACGATCCTGGCGCATATGCCGATCGGGATCGCGCTGCTGGACGTGGGAACGCGGCGGGTGCTGGAAGCGAACGGGAAGTTCCTGGAGATGGCGCGTGAATTCGGCGGGGTGCCACCGGACCGGTCGGTGGATGACCTGCACCTGAGCGACCTGTCGAACCTGGGGATCGACGCGGCGGTGGACCGGGTCACGACGTCCGGGCGGTCATTCCAGACGCGGGAGCAGAGTGTGCAGGATGCCGGACAGCGGACGCATTTTCTCTCGGTAAACCTGATGCGGCTCCAGGACGCGGAGCAGCGGACGCACGGGATTCTGCTGCTGCTGGAGGACGCGACACACGACGTGGAGACGCGGCGGGATTTGATCGCGGCGAACACGGCGAAGGATCAGTTCCTGGCGCTGCTTTCGCACGAGCTGCGCAACCCGTTGTCGCCGGTGATCACGATGGTGTCCGAGCTGGACAAGATGACGGATTCGCCCGATGCGCGGAACGCGCTGGAGATCATCCGGAGGAATGTGGAACTGGAGGCGCGATTGATCGACGATCTGCTGGACATCACGCGGATTGCGCACGGGAAGCTGCAATTGAATCCGGAGCCAATCAACGCGCACCGGGCGATCCACCGGGCACTGGAAATCTGCCAGCGGGAGATCGACGCGAAGCACCTGGATGTGCGGCTGGACCTGGCGGCGACAGCGTTTTACGTGAAGGCGGACCCTGCGCGCTTCCAACAGGTGCTGTGGAACCTGATCAAGAACGCGGTGAAGTTTACGCCGCGAGGAATGATCACCATCCGGTCGATGAACGACGGGGCGGGGCGGATGATCATCGAGGTGACGGACACGGGAATAGGCATCACGAAGGAACGGCTGGGGCGGATCTTCAAGCCGTTCGAGCAGGGGGAGAGCTCGATCACGCGGCAGTTTGGCGGGCTGGGGCTGGGGCTGGCGATATCGCGCGCGATGATCGACGCACACGGCGGGGCGCTGAAGGTGAGGAGCGCTGGGAAGGACCAGGGATCGACGTTCAGCGTGGAACTGGGGACGGTGGATGCGCCGGTGGAGGTCGAGGAAATGCCGCGGACGCCGACGATTACTGGCGGGAGCCTGCAGCACAAAATCCTGCTCGTGGACGACCACGAGGATACGTGCACGGGCATGCGGATGATCCTGGAACGGAGGGGCTACCGGGTGAAGGTCGCGCACGACGTGCAGAGCGCGATGGAGGTGGCGCGCAGTTATTCGTTCGAGCTGCTGATCAGCGACCTGGGATTGCCGGACGGGACGGGGTTCGACCTGATGCGGGAATTGCGCCAAATGCGGGGCGGGGCGGTGCGCGGGGTGGCGTTGAGCGGATTCGGGATGGAGAGCGACATCGAGCGGTCGATGGAGGCGGGATTCGAGGTTCACCTCATCAAGCCGGTGAACCTGGAGCGGCTGAACGAGATCCTGCGGCAGGTATTCCCGCCGGAAGAGCTGGAACCGGTGGGGAAGAATGCCGGGGACGGCGAGGTTTAACCCGAAATCCGAAGTTGGTCGGGGCGATCTGGCGCAATCTGCTGGCCGCGAGTGCCAGTTGCCGGCGTCCTCCGACGCCGCCCTATGGGCTGCCTTCGGCAGGCTGTCTCGCTCCGCTCGGCTGTCAGGCTTCGCCGTATTTACAAATACGCCTCAGCCTTCCTCATGTCATCTCGGCTCAGCATCTTGCGCCATCTCATCCCCTCCAACATCGGAATTCGGGTTTAAGAGGGGCTCGCGGTGGTGGCGGAAGAAATGGGACGAAATGGGACGGGAATTCGAGAAAAGAATAGGAAAGAGCAAAAAAAACGGGGTAAGTTATGGCGGGCGGGCCGATGAATAGACGGGCTGGCGCCCAGCAACCTTCCCAGGCAAATGACGAGAAAGATTAAACCCGAAATCCGAAGTTGGTCGGGGCGATCTGACGCAATCTGCTGGCCGCGAGTGCCATGCGTCAGGCTTCGCCGTATTTACAAATACGCCTCAGCCTTCCTTATGCCATCTCGGCTCAGCATCTTGCGCCATCTCATCCCCTCCAACATCGGAATTCGGGTTAAAGGGGCATTTACCCTCATCGAATTATTGGTGGTGATCGCGATCATCTGCATCCTCGCGGCGCTCGTGATGCCGTCATTCCGGACGGCGCAGGAGGCGAGCCGGACGATCAAATGCGCGAGCAACCTAAAGCAGATAGGGGCGGCGATGTTTTTGTATACGCAGGATCATTCGGAGCGATTCCCGGAATCGAGCATAGCCACCGTTCAGTGGGGCGCGACAGATCCAGCGACGCACCAGCTCCCGTGGATGCAGCAGATTGCGACGTATGTCGGAAACGCGACGGACCCGGCGCAGATGTCCCAGGCGACGACGATCTTTACGTGTCCATCGAGCAGCTACGCGCTGGCGGCGGACAAGTATTACAGTTACTTCAACGGATGCCACTCGGCCTATCTGCTTTCTGGCAGCGCCACGGCAGTAAGGAAGCAATCGATATCCGTGCCGGCGGAAGAGATATTGAGTGGAGATGTTACGAACCCGAATGTGGGCGGGCAGATGGACGCGGACAAGAACGATTACACGGTGAATCCGATTTCGACCCAACTGGCCATCCATAACGGGTCAGTGAACATTCTGTACTACGACGGGCACGTTGCGGCGGCGAGGTGGATGACGACCGGAACGTCCCAAGGGTACTTCGATCCGTCGAGGATGGCGATCACGGGGACGGGGGTCGGGGCGGTTTACTAGAAGTCTGTCGAGATAATAGCGATGTTACAAGAATGCCGGCTGGCAAGTGCCTGGGCGATTACCGCAATTGCGGCTGGATTATGGATATGGTTTCCAATTGGAGCACGGGCCGATAGCGAACCTGTCCATATTCTCGATGTGCGGAAATTCGGCGCGAAGGGGGATGGAAGAACGGACGATACGGCGGCGATTCAGGCGGCATTGAATGCGGCAGGGGGGAACGAGGTCTATGTGGCGGCGGGAAAGTACCGGATTACTTCAACGATAACTTCGAGCTTGCCGGTCCACATCCAGGGAGCGGGAATGGGAGCGGGCTCAGGACCTGCGGATATCTCGACGGTTAATTGCACGGTTTTCGTGGTTGAGTCGGGGAAAGAGGACGTATTCAAGATCACGACGAATTACCCGTCGGAATTTCGCGACTTTCTTATCCAGTCGGCGGCAAAAGCGCGGCCGGGCACGGCGGGAGCCGGGATCCATCTTATTTATGGCGGGGGAACGGGGCACGCGAGTAACAGCGTGATCGAGCACGTGGCATTTAGTAACCTTTACGAAGGGATACAGGTGGACCGGCCGGATAATGTGCGAATTCGCGATTGTTATTTCGTTGCGTGGGAGCATGCAGGCATCTTGTTCACGACGACGGAGAAAATGGAAAGTGCTCCCGGGTGGGTGGAGAACAACCGGTTTTGCGGCAATGGCACGGATGGGAGGCATGCGATCGGGACGTCGGTGCGGGGCGGAGTGGTTACGCAGGGGCCGGCAATTATTTCGCAGAGCGGCTATATCAATATCAGCCGCAACGCGATCATAGGGGCGCAAGTGGCGATCAGTCTAGCGGTCGCGCATAATCCGGCGGGCGGTCCGCGGATTTACCAGAATTGGATTGAGAATCAGAGTGTGGCGGGCATTGACGTAAGCAGCGCCGATGGCAGCAAAATGAATATGCTCGGCATCGAGCAGAACGAGTTTTCAAACGTGGACGAGGCGTCGCCGGCGCTCGGACATATTGTTATTCACGGATGCGCGGCGGCGGCTGAGCCGTGGCTGGCGAATGTCAGCATTCGCGGCAATGTGTTTCATAGCCGGTTGCCTGCTTCGAGCAGCTATATCCGGGTGGAGGCGGGGACCAATGTCGATATATCCGGGAATCAAATCAACGATATCGCCCATGCGAATCCGGTGGCGATTGAGATAGACGGCAAAAGCACGGATCTGGGTTCTCCGATTGATGTATTCGATAACCAGGTCGTCGGGAGTGAGGGCCGATATAAGTTCAATTCGAATATCAAACCGGTTATTCGGGATATGAACGGAATACCTTATGACTCATTGCCGGCGGGTTGCGGAGACGGCTCGGAGGTTTTTGTAAAGGATGGGCGGGCGGCGGATTCGTCCGGCGGGTTGCTGACCGGAGGGGGCACGGGCGCGGTCGCGTTCATGCAGAATGGCAAGTGGCATTGCCTGCCTGGGAACTGAGGCTGCTCTAGGCGCGGAGGGGGGCGAGCGGGCGAGCGCCTTGAAGAAGGGAGTCGATGAGGCCTTCGTGAGGGCCGAGATCGCTTTCGAAGATCGCCGCGGGGGGCGTGTGGCTGGGGGTAAAGAGCAACCAACCGTTGCCGGAATGAATGGCGACGTGCCATCCGTTCTCCCGGGCAAATTCATGGACGCATTCCTGGAATTCGCTCTTTTTTCCACGGCAGCCGGGAACGTCCTCGGGGGTGGAGACGATATAAAACCCCCGCTTTGCGATGCCATCCTGAATGGCTTTTGTAATGGATCCGCGCTTTGGACGGCAGGCGCTCATAGACGACACAGGTAGAATCGCATGGCGCCTCCGGTGCGTCCATCAGGGGGCGCCATGACATTGGATTAATATATCGCACTACCCGGGTGCCGTGGCAAATGCCCAGAACCCCTGACTGCGAAGCGATCCGAGGGGGACCTACTTGATCTTTGCGCGGATGTCCTTGAGAGCCTTTGCGCTGGCCTGGAGGGCTTGTAACTCCTTCGGCCAGAGCTCGATCTCAATATGCTTCAATGCGCCACCACGGCCCACGACCGTCGGTACGCTGATGGAGACGTCCCGGATCCCGTACGGGCCCTTAATATGACTGGAAATGGGAAGGACGCGACGGCGGTCGAGGGCGACGGCATCGATGACCTCGCGGATTACGACGCCGACGGCATAACCGGCACCGCCTTTGCGGGAGATGACTTCGGCACCGCTTTTTTGCGTACGCTCGAAAAGCTGCGTCTGGAAGGTGGGGGTGACACCGGGCATTTTCAAGAGGGGGAATCCGCCGACCGTGGCAGAGGACCAAATCGGGACCATGGTGTCGCCGTGCTCGCCGAGGATCATGGCGCGGACCTGCGTGGCGGGGAGCGAGAGCGCGGAAGCGATGAGCGAGCTGAAACGGGAGGTGTCGAGCGTGGTGCCAAGGCCAATGACTTGAGGGGTGGGCAGGCCGAGTTGCTCGACGGCGAGTTGGGTGAGGATATCGACGGGATTTGAGACGACGAGGACGACGGCGTCCTTTTTCAGACCGGCGCCCTTCAGGCTCTGCAAGATGCCGAGGAAGAGGGAGACGTTGCGGTTGATGAGATCGATGCGAGACTCGTCGGGCTTGCGGCGAAGGCCGGCGGTGATGCAGATGATATCCGCGGTGGAACAGTCGGCGTAATTGCCGGCGGAGATGGTTTGATCCGCGCAGAAGGCGGCGCCATGGAGGAGGTCGAGGGCTTCGCCTTCGGCCGCGGCCTGGTTGGCGTCGAGCAGGACGATTTCCCGGACAATGCCGGAACACTGGAGGGCAAACGCAGCGCAGGAGCCGACGCGGCCGCCGCCGCCGATGATTGCAACTTTCATTTTATTGAGTGGGTTACTTGCTGAGGTTGGCGACGATTTCCTCGGTGATCTTCTGGACGAGGGCTTCGAGTTCGGCACCGCTGGCCGGGGGCTGATTGGTCATCGGCGTCCACGGGGTGACGGGTGAAGAGACGCCATGCTGGCCGCAGACCTGGGACCACGGATCGACCTCGCAGAGTTCGGCGGGCTTCAGCTCGTAGCGATCATCGGGGAGGCCCATTTTCTTTTTGATGTCGAGGAGCTCGGGGAGCTTCGTGCAGGGGATCGACTCGCCACCGGGCAGGGACTGGGCGTGGATGACGGTGCGGCAATAGGCATCGGTGATCTCCATTTTGAAATAGGAGTCCTCGACGGATTTGCCCCAGCAGATAACGCCGTGGTTGCCCATGAGGATGGATTGATGCTTCGGCGCGAGCGGGAAAATCTCGTCGGCGATCTCCGGGCTGCCGGGAGTCTTGTAAGGCGTGTATGCGACGGTGCCGACGAAAACCTCGAGCTCGGGGATCAAGCGCGGGGGCGGCTGCATGCCCTTGATGGCGAAGGCGCCGGCGTAGCAGGGGTGGGCGTGGCAAACCGCGGCGGCCTCGGGTGTGGAGCGGTAGATTGCGGCGTGGGTGGTGAATTCGCTGGAGCGTTTCCATGTGCCGGCGAGCTGAACGCCGTTGATATCGACCATGGACATCATCTCGGGAGTCATGAAGCCCTTGCTGACGCCGGTGGGCGTGACGATGAAACGGTCCGGACCGAGGCGCGCGGACATGTTTCCGCCGTTGCCATCGCAATACTCGCGCATCCAGATGCGGCGGCCGATCTCGCAGATCTGCTGCTTGATCGACTGGGCCTCGGGTGAGTTGAAGAGCTTCGCGTCATCGCCCGTGCCGGAGGCAGGCGCCGAGGCGGTCGGGGCGGCCACGGAGGAGGCGGAACCGGCGTCGAAGATTGCTTTGACTCCGGCCTCGGAGAAGGCGTCTTTTGCGCCCGGGGTGAGCTGGGTGTCACGGTTGTACCGGAATTCCTTTGCGCCGGTTTTAATGAATGCTTCGGCTTCTTTTTGTGCGAACAATTTCATGATTCAGTCTTGTAGGTAAATTCGTCGACGAGCAGGGCGCAGTAGGCGTCCACGGGGGTTGGGTTGGGGAAGGGGCATGCGGCCTCGCGGCCTTCGCTGACGGCGATCTGCTGGCCGACATTTGCGCCGAGCTGATCGTAAACGACGATGGCAGGATCGAACTTACCGGCGCCGGCAAAAGTCTCACGCTTCCACGGGAGGGTGAGGAGGAGGCGCTCGCCGCTGTAGCGCGGGGAACGGACGCTCAAGGTGACGCGGCCAATGACGGTGCCCATTCTCATAGGGCAATCCTTTCGGGATCGATAATGCCGCAAACGGTCCAGCGGCCCGGGCTGAGCTCGTCGCCGAGGATCTTGCGGGCTTCGCTGCCATCGCTGGAAATCAAGACGCGCTGGCCGAGGCCGGCGCCGAGGTCATCGATGACGATCTGGGGCGCGACATCCGCGCTCTCCGGCACGGCGACGAGGAGGCGATGCCCTGCGAAGCTGGGATGCCTGACTGTCGAGGTGACGTGGCCGCGGATGGTGGCGATGCGCATTGGCCGGTTAGTAGAGATTGAGGCTCTCCACCATCACGCAACGGCGGGAGCGGGTGAAGGTCATGGGAGTCGTGACGCCTTCGCCGGTGGGGGTGGCGATGCTGAAGGAAAGGAAGCCTTCGCCACCGAGGCCGAGGCCGGTGGTGCTGGGGCCGTTCTTGACGAAAAGCGTCGTGTCAACCTTCTGGGCCATCGTGGTGAGGGCCCGGATGTTTTGCGAATGCATTATGGCGGTGTGCTTGTAACCGTGCTCGGCGTGGATGGCTTCCTTGATGCCGGTGGCGACGTCCGGAACGCGGACGATGGGGATGAAGGGCATCATCTGCTCCTCATCGACGAAGATGTGATCGGCCCTGGTCTCGCCGAAAAGAAGTTGCGTGGAAGGCGGAACATTGAGGCCGATCGATTGCGCGAGGACAGCGGCGTCGCGGCCGACGAGGTCGCGATTGACGGTGGCGTGCGGGCAACCGGCGCCTTTGCCCTCCGGGAAAACGAAGGCTTTCTTTGTGAGCGCTTCGATTTGCGCGGCGTCAAGCTGGACAGCGCCAGCGGCCTTCATTTCAGCGATCAACTTGTCGGCGACTGATTCAACGACGAAGACTTCCTTCTCGCCGATGCACAGGAGATTGTTGTCATAGCTGGCGCCGGCGATGATGGAGAGGGCGGCGTGCTTGATATCGGCGGTTTCATCGACGACGACGGGTGGATTGCCGGGACCGGCGCAGATGGCGCGCTTGCCGGTCTTCATGGCAGCGGCGACGACGGCGGGTCCGCCGGTGACGCAGAGGAGTTTGACGTCCGGGTGCTTGCACATGTCATTGAAGGTGTCGAGCGTGGGCTTGACGACCGTGGTGAGCAGATCCGAGATGCCGGTCTCCTGGAAGATGGCTTCGTTGTAAGCGCGGATGGCGATGGCGGCGCACTTTGCGGCGGCGGGATGGGTGTTGAAGACGACCGCATTGCCCGCGGCGATCATATTGATCGCATTGCCGGTGAGGGTGGGGACGCTGTGGGTGGATGGGGTGATCGCGCCGATGACGCCCCAGGGAGCGAAGTCGATGATGGTGAGGCCGAAGTCGCCGCTGAAGGCCATGCGCTCGAGCATCTCCACGCCGGGGACGAGGTCGCCGCAGATCTTGAGCTTCTCGATCTTGTGATCGCGGCGGCCGATCTTTGTTTCCTCGAACTCGATGGAGCCCCACTCCTGGGACTTGGCGACGCAGAGGCGGCGGATAACGGCGATGGCTTTTTTGCGAGCGGAGACTCCGTCGTCGCGGAGTTTTTCGAAGGAACGCTGGGCGGCTTCGACGGCGTCGTTCATCTGGTCATAAACGCCGAAACTGGTCTGAGCCGGCTTCGCGGCGGGGGCCTGCGTTTGCAGGCGGGCGAGGACCTCGCTCACGACGCGCGAGACGAGTTGTTGGTCAATCGTAGACATGGGAATTCAGAAGCGTTAATGCGCCTTGTAGAGAACGGTTTTTCCGAGGTCGATGGTGTCGACAATGCCGATGATCACGGCATCCACCGGCGAGTCCTTGTCCTCCGCGGCCAGGCGGGCGGAGCTGCCCTGGACGACGAGGACGGTTTCATCCTTGCCCGCGCCGAGAGCGTCGACGGCGACGATGGTGCTCGTCCCGAGCTTGAACTCGGTCGCCTGCGGCGAATCGATAACGAGCGGCCGGACGACGAGAAATTTGCTCCCCATCATCTTGGGGTTTTTCTTCGTCGCGACGACGCTGCCTTCTACGCGGGCGAGGATCATTTCTTAGCTGCGCTCTTGGGCAGTACGGCGACGAGGTCGTTGTGAGGGCGGGCGATCACGCTGACGCTCACGATTTCGCCGAGGGACTGTGCGGCGTTCTTGCCGGCCTCGGTCGCAGCCTTGACGGCGGCGACGTCGCCGGAGACGCAGACGGTGACCATTGCGTTGCCGACCTGGGTCATGGGGCCGACGAGTTCAACGTTCGCGGATTTGAGCATCGCGTCGGTTGCCTCGACGAGAGCGGTGAGGCCGCGGGTTTCAATCATTCCAAGTGCTAGTTGTGCCATAGGTATTTAGTTTTGGGTTTGAGATTTGAGGGTGGAAAGTTTCGACCATGCGTTGCGGGCGATGATGATCTCCTCATTGGTCGGGATGACGCGGACTTCGATCTTCGAGTCCGGGGCGGAGATGACGGCTTCCTCGCAGCGGACGCGGGCATTGACGGCGGGATCGAGCTTGAGGCCGCAGAAGTCGAGGTTTGCGCAAACGGCGGCGCGGAGGTTGGGATTATTCTCGCCGATGCCGGCGGTGAAGATGAGGACATCGGCGCCATTGAGCTCGACGAGGAACTGGCCAATGTATTTGCGGATGGCGCCGGTGAAGACCTCCAGGGCGACGATGGCGTTCTGATCGCCTTTTGCGGAGGCGTCGACGAGATCGCGCATGTCGCCGGTGGCGAGGCCGGACATGCCCTTGAGACCGGACTGGGAGGTGAGGGCTTTCTCGACGGCGTCGATGCCGAGGCCAACATCGCGGATGAGGTAAATGGCGGCGAAGACATCGAAGTCGCCGACACGATTATTCTGTGGGAGGCCGCATTGGGGGCTCATGCCGAAGCTGGAGTCGATGGCCTCGCCATTGAGCACGGCGGCGAGCGAGGAGCTGCCGCCGAGATGGCAGGAGATGATGCGGAGCCGGTCGGTGCCACGGAGCTCCGCGCAGCGCTGGGTGACGTACCGATGACTGGCACCATGGTAGCCATGACGGCGGACGCCGTATTTTTTCTCCCACTCGATGGGAATGGGGAAGCGCTGGTTATGCAGCGGCAGGTGATCGTAGAACGCGGTCTCGAAGGTGCCGATACATGGGAGCTCGGGATGGGTGCGATTGAAGCTGCGGACGGCGGCGATGTAGGGCGGATTGTGGACGGGGAGGATCGTGATGACCTCCTCCATCGCGCGGAGGACGCGCTCATCCATGAGCTGCGTGCCGGAGATGTCGCGGGCCATGACGGGCTTGAAACCGACGGCGGCGAGATGCGCGAAGCCGCCGATCTTTTCCTCCACGAACGCGATCGCGGCGTCATAGTCCGGGAAGGCGCCGACGCCGCTCTGCTCCGGCTGGCCGTCGAGCTGGACGCGGTAGGGAGCGTCCTGACAACCGATCCGCTCCACGCCGCCACGGGCGAGCACCCGCTCGGAGGGCATCTCGAACAAGCGGAACTTGAACGAGGTGCTGCCGATATTGGCAACGAGGATCTGGTTCGGTGTCATTTGTGCCGGGGCCGGCGGAACGGTTATTTCGCGGCGGCGGTGGTTTTGGGAACGAGGAACTTGCCGAGGCCGACGAGTTCGTCATGAGGACGGGGGATGACGTGAACGGCGACGACTTCGCCGATGGAGCCGGCGGCAACCGCGCCAGCCTCGACGGCGGCCTTGACGGCGGCGACTTCGCCACGGATGAAGGTGGTGACGTTGCCGGAGCCGATTTTTTCCCAGCCGATGAGTTCAATGTTGGCGGCCTTGAGCATTGCGTCAGTTGCTTCGAACTGAGCGGTGAGGCCTTTGGTTTCGATCATTCCAAGTGCTTGTCCAGCCATGGGGTAATATCCTTTCGAGTGTTGGGCGGTTGTGGCGCTTTTTTGGGGTTAGGTGGTGAAGAATTTGAGGAGCCCATCCGCCGGCCGCGCGATGACGTGGGAGGCGATGAGATTGCCGACGCGGCTGGCGGCTTCCTTGCCGGCCTCGACGGCGGCTTTGACGCTGCCGACATCGCCCTGGACGATGGTCGTGACGAGGGCGCCGCCGATGGCGATGGATTTGATGAGTTCAACGTTTGCGGCTTTGACCATGGCGTCGCTGGCTTCCACCAGGCCGACGTAGCCGCGTGTTTCGATGAGACCGATTGCTTCGTTCATTGGATGTTATTGGGTTATGTGATCGTGAGTGGGTTGCGGTGGGGAGTTAGTTTTTGAAAAGCTCGACCTTGCGGGCGCGCTCGAGGTCGCAGGCGTTTGCCTCGTCGGTATCGATATGGACTTCGAGCTTGAAGGTGGGATCGACGCGGACGAGCAGGTCGTCAAAGCGGGTGACGCAGCCGGGCGAGGTGACCTTGAGGGTGATTTTATCGAGGTGCTTCACGCCGTAAAATTTTGCGTCGGCGGGCCCCATGTGGACATGGCGGGCGGCGCGAATGATGCCATTTTTCATCTCGAGCATGCCCTTGGGGCCCATGACGTATCCGCCGGGGGTGCCGTCGATGTCGCCGGACATACGGACGGGAATTTCGATGCCGAGCTGGACGGCGTCGGTGAGGGCGAGCTCGATCTGAGTGAGGTTGCGGCAGGGGCCGAGGATGCGGAGGTTCGGGATGACGCGGCGGCGGGGGCCGATGAGGGTGACGGTCTGCTGGGAGGCGAACTGGCCCTCCTGATAGAGCCACTTGTGGACGGTAAGCTCCGCGCCCGGGCCGAAGAGAACCTGCAGGCTCTCCGGAGAGACGTGCATGTGGCGGGCAGAACTGTTGACCATGAGCGTGGGTGCGGGCCCCGCTACGGAGGGCGTGCGGCCGAGCTGCCGAAAGAGCGTCTCGCGGACGAGAGTCTCGACGAGGGAGCGATTCGAAGCGGAGGGAGCGGTCATTTCAACGGAACGGGGGAAAAGTTATATGATGGACTTCGATCATATAAATTTCAGGCAATGTCAAAGCCTATTTGTAAATTTTTTTCATGGAATGGAGGGGCGGGGGTGATTTTTTGAGGGAGGTTGAAGGCGGCTGTCTGCAAGGTATGGGAATTGGGACGCCGGGGATCAGGCGATGTGCTGGGGAATGTCGCTGTGGAAGTTCACGGAGGCAGTCGCCGGACGTGAGGCAGCAGGCGGAAATTGGGCAAAAATTCGGAGGGCGTGAGAACCGGTCAGGCGGCGATGCAGTATTGGCTCGCGCGAATCTTGATGCCGGCCTCCTGCAACCGGGCGCGCGGGACCTCTGTGAGGAGCGTTCCCACTTTTTTCCAAGGAATCAGGAAATGCGGCGCGCGGTGGTTGAGCTTGCTGGCGTCGAGGCAAAAAACCGAACTGGCGCTGCGGCGCAGGACGGCATGCTGCTGCTCGACGACGACGGCTTCCGAGTTCCAGAGGCCGGCGGAGTCCATTCCTTCCGCGGAAAGAAATGCAACATCGAAGTCCCAGAACGCGAGGCTCTTGCACGTTGTCTCCCCCAGGAGGACGGATTGACGGCTGAGAAATTGTCCGGCGGTGAAAAAGACCTGAACGCCTTCGATGCCGGCGACCAATTCGCCCAGGGGAATGTTCGACGTGACGATTTTTAGGGGCGTGATGGGATTCTCACGAAATTTTTCCGCGATGGCGAACATGGTTGTCCCGGTATCGAAGAAGCAGGTGCAATCCGGGATGATGAAGGAGAGCGCGGCGCGGGCGATTTTGTCCTTTGCGGGCCGGGCCTGATTGCGGCGTTCAGCGAAGGAGGGGAAACGGTTCTCGAATTGGGAGACGGCGCCGCCATAGGTGCGGCGGATTTTCTTTTCATGCTCAAGGGCGGAAAGATCGCGCCGGGCGGTGGCCTCCGAGACGCCGAGCCGGCGGCAAAGTTCGTGAACGGGAAGAAAACCCTGCTGTGCGACCATCGACGCCAGCCTTTCGCGCCGGGCGCGAACAATGTGGAGAGGAGTTTTCAACTTGCCATACGATTGACTCTTTATGATTGAAGTCAATCACCCTTTCGAATTCGGGCGGTTGCGTCCTACTGGCAGGCATCAGCCGGGCTGAAATGGGTGGCGAACGCTCGCAAGGCGTCCCGATCCCACCGGCCAAGTGCCTGCCATCCATTCCGGTGCTATAGCTTCGCTCCCAGCATCCCATGATCGGTCCCGCGCAAAACCTCGCTCGCGGCCCAGAGGGCGCCACATAGCAATCCAAGCCATCCGAGGACGAACGTGATCCCTTTCAGGAACGTGCAGATCCCGGCGACCGCGATGCTGATCGATGGGGCCAACTGAAACGACGCGGTAAGCAGGAACAGAATACCGCTTACTCCGACGAGATCGAACGGTTTACGATGCGTAATCTCGTATCCAGCCAGCTTGGCGAAGAAAGGCGCGCTTAACCCTGCCAATCCGAGCACTATCAATCCATAATATAGGTCCATATTACTCACCTCCTTTCTAATGCCCTGAACATACTCCAAAAGGCGTGTTTAACAAATGTGCGGCGCGCAGCGGGGGGATGACGCCGCTTGACTTGGATTGGTTACTTCGACCGATTTTCCCTGGCCGGCGGCGATGTGATCAGATTGTCAAGGATGCGCGCGATTTCCGTGGGCGGCAGTTTCCTGATAAGGTAAGTTCTTCCGGTATCCGGCTGGGGATTCCATGTGTTGGTTCCGATATTGGATACGTCGCACGTACCGGCGGGACTTAGGTTCCAATAAGTCCGCGGATCGCGGACTGCCGCGAGGGCCGCGGTCAGGTCCCAACTCGGTCGGCCGTTCCGAACGCAATTTTCGTAGGCAAGTTCATATGCCCGACGGACGGGATTTGTGGCCGGAGTGGACGCAAGAGATTTGCCCGTGATGATCGAGATGCCGATCTCGAATCCGCTGAAGAGGATGGGCGTCGGCCAATGCGAGACAACAAATTTCGTGTCGAGCGGGATGCTTGCGGAGAAGTTGTATTCACCGTGGTCTGGATCGCTGGCGGGGAAACGGCCGCCCATCACAACCAGTTGCTTCACCTTTGCGCGGATCAGTTCGGGGCCGGACAATGGGCTGAAGGCGTCCGGCTTTGAGCGCAACAGGTCTCGCAAATTGCAGAAGAAACCGACGGAGACGACCGTGACGCTGCGATCTGGGGCCGCAGCCAGGGCTGTGCGATAGACGTCCAAGGCTGCGGGCTCCTGGTCATCGGGCAGGGCGTGGTGCGGAAATTTGTCGCGCAGCTCGGCGGCGTAAGCGCTGCCGATCAGAGCCCCGTCCGAGCCGTGGTAAGTGCCGATGGGAATATCCGGGCGGCCGTAGTAGGTATTGATGGCGCTGATGGAGGCGGCGACGGCGTTCTGACGCTCGCGGCTGTTTGCCACACACGCGAGGATGCGTGCTTCGCCCGTGTCGGAAAGCTTGTTGAGGAGAGCGAGGGCGCCGCAGTCATCGCAATCGCCGGACATGTCGGTATCGAAGATAACCCGGGCCGGGGTTGTGGTAATTGCGCGGGCGGCGCCGGCGAACAGCGTGCACCCGATGAGGAGCGAAACAATTATTTGCTTTCCGGGTTTGTTCATCTTGCCAGTTTATCCAGATGGACCGGCCGATGGAAAATCCGCATTTGACGGATTCCAAAAAAGGCCTGTGACGCCAGAAACGCAGGTCGCTCCATACCCCAACCCCCAATCCATGCAAACTATCGAACGTCAGCGGCCGATCCATTATTTGCGCCATAGTGTTTCGAATTTTCGATGGGCGGTCGCTGCGATGGCGCTCGCGGCGGTTCTGAGCTGCGATGGTCTCGCGGCGACTCGAGCGGATGGGCTCGAGAGAGGGTTTTCCTCGCCGCCTGCATCGGCGAAACCGTGGGTTTATTGGTACTGGCAGCATTGCAACCTGACGAAGGAGGGGATACGCGCGGACCTAGAGGACATGAAAAGCCGCGGGATCGGCGGGGTATTGATTATGGACGCGGCGGAGGCGGTGCCGATGGGACTCCTGTACGATTCGCCGCAGTATTGGGCGATGGTGGATTTTGCGTTGCAGGAGGCGAAGCGGCTCGGGCTTCAGATCAATGTGCAGAATTGCCCGAGCTGGAGCGGCAGCGGCGGGCCGTGGGTGATCCCTGAGCAGGCAATGCAGGCGGTCGTCACGAGTGAAACAAGCGTGGCGGGTCCGGAGAAAGTGGACGTCCAATTGCCACACCCGCCAGTCATGCCGGTGACAGTGCCGAAAAACAACCGCGACGTGACGATCAACTACTATAAGGACATCGCCGTGCTCGCATTCCCGGCGACGGCGGGGGACAAAGTGCCGTTTGGCAATCAGGTGGCGGCGGTGACAACCTCCGGGAGCCAGAGCGTGGCGAATCCGCAGGCGCTGTTTGACCATAATCCGGATACTTCCGTCAAACTGCGGCCGGACGCGCGGCCGTATCTTCAATTTGAATTGAAGAAGGAGGCGACGTACCGGGGGTTGTCGCTCAAGCTGGTGCGGCCATACGACGACGTGGCGAGAATCGACGTGCTGGCTTCCGATGATGGGATTGCTTTTAAAAAGGTCTGCGATTTTCCGCCGGAGAAAAATCGGAAGGGTGAGTTTGTCCGTAATCCGAGCGCGGATGCAGAACGGAATGACATACGATTTGATCCTGTAAGTGCGCGATACTTCCGATTGGTGTTCGAGTTTTCCGGCGGGCAGGAAAATACCGTCGAAGTGGGTGACGCGGAGTTTCACGGGGATGTTCGCATAACCGATCTATCGACAAAGGCGGGTTACCAGCGCAGGGCGGGTGCGACTTTTGATCCCGAGGAGGTTTCGACGGAGCCGGGTGGGGCAATCGGGAAGGATCAGGTCGTGGATATCACCAAGAACCTGCAACCGGATGGCAGGCTGAAATGGGACGCGCCGGCGGGGAATTGGACGATCATTCGATTTGGCAGCACGCTGGTCCGCAGCACGAACCAGGAAGCGCCGATTGCCGGTCGCGGCCTGGAATGTGACAAGTTCTCGCGGGAGGCATCGACCGCGGCATGGGACAACGGCTTTCTCAAGAAGATGATCACGCACGCGGGCCCGCTCTGCGGCAAGACTTTCACGCTGGTCCACATCGACAGCTATGAGGAGGATTGCCAGAACTGGACGCCGGCGTTGCGGGAGGAATTCACGAAGCGGCGGCATTATGATCCTTTGCCGTTCTTTCCGGTGCTCACGGGGCGTATCGTGGAGAGCGTGCCGGTATCCGAGAGGTTCCTCTGGGACTATCGAAGGACACTTGCGGATCTGATCCGTGAAAACTGGTATGGAAATCTTACGGAATATTGTCACCGATACGGGCTCAAGACGACGGACGAGCCGTACGGCTGCGGAAATTTCGATTGGTTCGAAGCGGGCGGGGCCGTGGATATTCCGAGCAGCGAATTCTGGGCTGGCGAACATTTTACGAGCGATGACGATCTCGACATCAAGCGGCCGCCTTCGAGCGCTCACACTTACGGGAAGACGATTGTTAATTCCGAGGCTTTTACAGGGCAGCCGTATGCGTCCAGGTATCTCGGCAGCCCCTACCGGATAAAGGATCTCGGGGACGACGCCTATTGCCTCGGCATCAACCATCTGGTCTTTCACACTTACGTGGCCCAGCCGTGGATCAATCTCGAACCCGGGATGACCTTTGGGCCGTGGGGGACGGAC
>Ga0326727_10011531_pt1 | contig 20521 bp, 18 predicted proteins | sample MB2enrmetagenome_FD_207643 | JGI IMG/M metagenome (GOLD analysis project Ga0326727, IMG submission 207643) | Lab enriched peat soil microbial communities from McLean, Ithaca, NY, United States - MB29MY | ecosystem: Environmental > Terrestrial > Soil > Wetlands > Peat | place: USA: New York...
TTGCGTTGTCTTCGACTGGAACTTGATGTAGGTCTCAGCCCCGGTCGCCGTATTTGTTGCGATGTAAGGGACAAAAAAACTGTTTGCGGCAAGCTGGAAGATCCAGCCTGTCTCCACTGCGGGCGAAAGCAGATCCCTCGAATAACCTACGGAGAGGTCACCCGCACCACCACCGCCGCCCTGAACCAGGAGCTCCAGCGTGCGGGTCCCGACTACCATGGCAGCCGTGGTGCCCGGAGCGGTCAAATCCACCTTATAGGCGGTTACAGAAGCATCCGTGCTCTTGCAGATAGTGGTTGTGGTATTTGGGACTGTGAATGTCGCATAACCGTTCGCAACGTCCGCTGCCAAAACCGTATAGGCCGCGGCCCCGTCATACACGATGGTGCCGATGCCATGCAGGTCTCCCACTACCTTGAACTTGAAGGTATCAGCGGCGTTTGGTAAATTCCACGCGCACGGAGCGGCACCGGCGAGGACTACCTTGTCGTTTATGCTATCGTTGCTGGTGATGACGAGCGAAGCATCTGAGTCATTAGCGTCAGGCGTATACGGAAGGGCAGTGCCGCTCGGTAAAAAGGTGAACTCGTTGGTCTGGAAACTCAGCGCGCTGGTAACCGGCAGCAAGGTGGCGCTGAACTGGTTCATGACCGTCAGGACCGTCGCCGAGGCAAGGATGTTAGGATCTGCAGCATTGGCGGCGTTGGCCACGGTCATCGTGACGACCGCGCCCGCGAGGGTGCCGGCCGGTACCTCTATGTGAGTCAATGCTACGGGTGCGGTAGCGCACGCATTACCAGCGTCGTTGAACGTGTATACCAGGCCCAACGCGAGGGGTTGGAGCAGTGTAAGAGTAACGGAGGTGGCCCCTCCCGCAACTACCGTGTCCGCAGTCATCGGAACGGCCCCGTTGCAGATCGCAAGGGTGGATGCTGCGAAGGCGCCGTTTGCAAGGCTCACCTTGATCACGCTCGATACCGCAACCGCGCCGGCCGGCTCATACGCCGTATTGACGGCAGCGGTAGTGTAAAATCCCGCCGTGGGCGGAATCTTTTCGGCAGCGAGTGTCGTGTTGCCTGCGTTGAGCGATGCCACCGCAAAAGCCTGTGAAAAAAGCGATCCGGATGCCAGTACGAGGAACGTTGCAATTAATAAGATCGAAAACATATACTTCTTCATCTTCATGTTCCAGCCTCCTTGGTAAGTTTAGTTACGTCGGTTCTTTATCTCACTAGGATTCAACCCCGCTGCCCGCCCCGGGAAAAGAGTCGAAGGCCCACAGCGATTGATTCAGTTTTTCTTCTCGTCATCACCCCCCTTGTCCGTTATATGAGGTGTGGAGGCCAGTTTTTAATCGAGCCGCCATCTTCTCATGATGCCCCCTTTGCTACTTTATACATGAATCAACCCACTGTCGAGGGTTTTCTATGATCTGATACATAATCTTGATATAGTACGGCGCGGTTGTCAAGCAGTTTTTTAAGAATTTTTAATTTTTTTTGAAACCAGACCGTTTCTATGCCATAATAGCCCAATTCCTCATGGTCCCACGCTTTCCGGATATCCCACCGAGCCCTTTCACGGAGCCTCCCCTTGAGTCACCTGCGTGTGCGGCCGATCGGCTGCTTTTCCTGCGTGGGCAGGCACGCGTGTGCCGCGGTCAGGCAGGACCGCTTTTAAAGAATTGACAGCGCTCTCAAAAGCTGTAATACTTTGAGGAAAAACGGGGTTTTGGATGACCAGGGAACTACGACGGCAATTCGATCTGCTCCGGCTGATCACGGTCAAGGAGATAACCCTCAAGTATAAAAGGACATACCTCGGCATATTCTGGTCTTTACTCAACCCTGTTCTCTCCACCATAATATTTTACATTGCCTTCAAGATCTTCATGAGAATTCACGTCGAGAACTACACGCTCTTTCTGGTATCCGCCATGTTCCCCTGGACCGCATTTTCCGCAGCGACCTCGCTGTCGGCGAGCAGTCTGATCAATAATGTAAGCCTCATAAAAAAGATACGTTTTCCACGACAGATGCTGGTAATATCGGTGGTCATAGCCCAACTGGTCAACTTCCTCTTCTCCGTCCCCGTCATCTGCGTCGTCGTCCTTCTTTACCATTTGACGCCCGGATTAAGCTGGATCGCCGGCATACCGATCCTCGTCGTAGTCCAGTTTACGCTCACGCTGGGGTTTTGCCTCGCTCTTTCTATGATCAACGCATATTTCCGCGACATGGAGTATATAATCGGCATCTTTCTCAACATGCTCTTCTGGCTTACGCCCATCGTCTATCCTGTCAGCACCGTTCCCGAACGGTATCGCGCTTACATGTATATCAACCCGCTGACGTCTCTCATGTCATCGTGGAGAGAGCTCTTCATGAGAAATCGTATCGAATGGAGGGGCATCGGCCTCTCCTTCGCGGTATCGCTGGGTCTGCTGTGCTGCGGTATGCTCATTTTCCAGATGCTGGGTCGGCGCATCGATGAGGTCTTATGAGCGGGCTTGCCATAGAAGTGACCGAGGTCTGGAAGAAATTTCCTATGACGCGAAACCACCCCGGCTTCAAGGAATTCATCGTCAATCTGCCGCGATTTGCCGGCCGGAATGGGAAAACATGCTTTTTCGCGCTAAAGGGCGTCAACCTATCCGTGAAAAAAGGGGAGTGTGTCGGGATTATAGGCAGAAACGGGGCCGGGAAAAGCACGCTCCTCTCACTGGTATTGGGTACGCTCCGGCCCACTGCCGGCCGCGTGCGGGTGACAAAAAAAATTACGCCGCTTCTCGAGCTCGGGGCAGGATTTCATCCCGACCTGACAGGGAGAGAAAACGTCTTTATTAACGGGGTGCTGTTGGGTCTGACCATGCGCGAGGTAGCCATGAGAATGGATGCGATCGAGGAATTTGCCGAGATGAAGGAGTTCATGGATATGCCTATCAGGACCTATTCAAGCGGCATGTACATGAGGCTCGCCTTTTCGATAGCTATCCACGCGGAACCGGTGATCCTCCTGATCGATGAGATCCTCTCGGTCGGAGACCAGTCGTTCCAGAAAAAATCGAAAGATGCCCTGCTCACACTCATCAGACAAGGTGTCACGACGCTTTTCGTCTCCCATAACGGACAGTCGGTCAAAGAGATATGCGACAGGGTTGTGTGGCTTGACCACGGGGAGGTCGCCGGCGATGGAATGCCCGATGATATACTCGCCCGTTACGACAGCTCCTTATCATAGAGATTGTGGGGTTGTCCGATTTCGCTCACGAGGAAAGATCCGATGAAGACAACAAAAACAGCGCGTATCGGCCGCATTGGTCGCAAGGGGTTCACACTCATAGAAATACTGATCGTCGTCATGATCATAGGACTTCTTGCATCCCTGATCGCACCCAATATATTTTCACGCTTCGAGAGGTCGAAGGAGGAGATTGCCAAGGCCCAGCTCGAGATGTTGTCGTCTGCGGTGCAGGCGTACATGCTCGATATGGACACGTGCCCGCCGGCCCTTGCGGACCTTATCACGGGAGGCGACCCGAGGTGGAGGGGCCCCTATCTTTCGAAAAATCAGATACCCCTCGATCCATGGCACAGGGAATATCAGTATAAATGCCCCGGCGACCACGGGAATTTTGACCTCTCTTGTTTGGGGCCGGGCGGGAAGATGGACGAGAGAAGCATCAAGAACTGGTGAACATGCTGATCGGCGAGATACTCACACGCCTGTTTGGCGTCACAAAAGAAGAAATCGAGAAGGCCCTGCAAGTCCGGAACAAGGTCGGCGGCTATGTCGGGCAGGTACTGCTGCAGATGGGGTCCATCACGGAGACGCAGTTGATCGCGGCACTTTCCGAGCAGCTCACCATTGCCGTTTTCGATAAAGATGTACATCGCGTGGACCAGGAGAAAACGGCCTCCTTTCTCTTCAATAAGATAGACCTCGACCTGATGCTCAAGAATAATCTGGTGCCGGTGGATGTGGACCACGACAGGCAGATACTCCTCATTGTCACGAATGACCCTGTGAGCGATTATCTTGCGCCATACATCGTGCAGCGGACAGGCTTCAACATTGTCTACCTGCTTGCCACCGAGCAGGTAGTAAAAGAGCTTTCAGGCTTATACTCGACGGCCAAGACGAGCGACTTCGTCTCGCTTCACGTCGAAGACTCCCCGGAAAAATTGAAAGAAATGGCGTTTGAGGCCCCTGTCATCAAGTTCCTCAACAACCTCCTGAGCAGGGCGGTCGAGCTTCGGGCAACCGATCTGCACATCCAGCCCGCGGACAACAACTATTGGGTACGGTTCAGAATAGACGGCCTGCTCCACGACATCGAGTTCCTCGATGAGCCATTTTACCTTGCCACGGTCTCGCGAATCAAGCTCCTGTCCGGGTTGGATATTGCGGAAAAGAGGCTTCCCCAGGACGGCAAACTGAGCACCAGGGTGGCCTCGACATTTCTCGACATAAGGGTCTCGACGCTCCCCACGGTACGGGGCGAAGGAGTGGTATTGCGGCTGCTTTACCGGGAGAGACTCACCTTCGACATCGTCAACCTGGGACTCGAGGAAGATCATGCCCGGATGATCATAGACATGATATCGAAGCCCTACGGCATGCTTCTGGTGACGGGGCCCACCGGCTCAGGCAAGACCACCAGCCTGTACTCGATGCTGTCCCGCCTCAATGACAAGGAAAGGAAGATCATCACGGTCGAGGACCCTGTTGAATATCAGATCGAGGGCATGAGCCAGATTCAGGTAAAAAATGAAATAGGTCTCACCTTTGCTTCGGCACTCAGGTCGATACTCCGGCACGACCCCGACATCATCATGATCGGCGAGATTAGGGACCGGGAAACCGCGGAAATAGCCGTCCAGTCGGCCCTCACCGGTCATCTCGTACTCTCCACGCTGCATACCAATGATGCGCCAAGCAGCCTTTTCCGGCTCATAGAGATGGACGTCGAGGATTACCTGCTCAATTCCTCGATCATCGGCGTGATCGCCCAGCGTATTGTGCGCAAGAACTGCCCGCACTGCAGTGAAGAGGTTTCCCCCGGCGAGGATGTGATGACCCGCTATGAGCTGCAGCGGATTCACGAGGAATATAAGGGGCTGATCGGGAACAAGGTGCAATTCGTGAAAGGTCGCGGATGCGATAAATGCGTGGGCACGGGGTACAGAGGGAGGAGCGCCATATTTGAGTGTTTCGTGTACGCCGATGACCTGAAGGAATGCTTCCTGAAGATGCATTCGCCTGAGTCCCTGCGGTCCATGCTGGCACGTGATCACTTCTTCAGGCCCTTGCGAACGGACGGAATGATAAAAGTGCTCAAAGGGCTCACCACCATAGAAGAGGTATTGCGGGTTTCCTGATGAACTTCCGATTTAAATGCATGGATGGGTCGGGCAAAGAGATGAAAGGGGTCATAGCGGCCGAGAACGGCGCCGGGGCCCGGTCACTTTTGCGGGAGCGCGGGCTGACGATCGTCGATATTGCCGAGAGCCGCGTCAAGGCAAAGCGGGTGCTCCGGGCACGAAAGCGGATCACGGATGGCGATATTTATAATTTTTCGAAAGAGATGACAATCCTGCTCCATTCCGGCATAAAGGTCGACAAAGCCATTTCCATACTGATAGATTCCGCCACAAACAGCCGGATGAAGGCGGTCTTCGAGACGATCCTCAAGGAGATAAAAGCCGGAAAGAGTCTCCACCAATCCTTCGCGGATGCCCGCACATTCGGACCGCTGGTTATTGCCATGCTCAATGCGGGAGAGAGTATCGGCGATTTAGGGTCGGCCTTCGAGAACATTGCGGCCCACATGAAGTTCCAGATGCAGTTCAAAAGCGAGATCAGGAATGCGATGACCTACCCTTTGTTTCTCGTGGCGGCAAGCATCGTGACGCTCTTCGTCATATTCAAATTTATCATACCCAGGTTTTTCAGCATTTTCGATCAGGGGGATATGCAGCTCCCGCTGATGGCAAAAATCCTCTATACCATAGGGGAGGGTCTGAACACGACCAGCTTGTGCATCACAGGGGGCGTTGCAGCGGCGCTCATACTCGTGTATCGGCGCCTGGCCAGGCCGGGAGCCATTTCGGCCGCTCTTTACTCATCCCTCTTCGTTGTCCCCTTTATGCGAACGCTCATCCTCTACCTGGAATTCTCGCGTTTTTCCTATGCCATGTACTCCATGCTCAACAGCGGGATAGAGTTTATCAAGGCGCTTATTCTTTCAACTGAAGTAATACAGCATACGCAGATCAAGAATGCCGTCGAGCCCACCATTAACCAGATCAAGGGCGGAAAAAGCATAGCGGATGTGTTTGCCAATGTCGGCCTTCTTCCTGAGCTTATGCCGAGCATGCTGAGGGTCGGTGAAGAGAGCGGCAACCTGAAGGAGATATTCTTTGAGCTGTACCAGGTCTTCGACGAGAGGTTCAAGAACAGCACGAAACGCATCCTTGCACTCATCGAGCCGTCCGTCATAGTCATTACCGGCATCGTCGTGGGATTTATCGTGATATCGCTGATACTGACAGTGATGACCGTAGGGAACATAAAGCTTTGAAGGGCAATGGTTTTACGCTGATCGAGATTCTCGTCGTTCTTGTCATCGTGAGCCTCATGCTGTCCGTTTCGATGCCTGTCTCTTATTCCATGTATCAGAGTTATCAGGCATCGCAGAAGGCTGAGGCGGTGCTCGTATGGGTCTCCGCAATTCGCATGGATTCTTTTCTCTACAGCAAGGAGAGCGTGATCGATGCCCAGGGTGGGCGCCTCATGCTTGACGGTACCGAGGAGACGCGCGCGCGCGCGGTGACGGCATATATGGACAAACCGATCAAGTTTTCCCGGAACGGCACGACATCCGGCGGACGGATCAAGATCGGGGTGAGCGACTCCATTTTTTTTCTCGACGTTGAGGCGCCTTTTGGCGGTATCCGTCTGAGGAGGTCCGCTGAGAGGGGATAAGGGCTTTCTCATTATGGAGGTGCTTGTGGCGTGTCTTATACTGACATCCGCCGTCGCCGCAGGCATGTACCTCTTTCGGACCGGGTTTGACCATCTGGACAGGGCAAACATATCGAATGTCGTGTCATCCAAGCTGCCCCAGGCGATAAACGTGATAAGGGCGAGCGATCTGGGAACAAGGTCGGGAATCGAGGATATGGGAGACGGGGCGACCCTGGAATGGGCAGCGACGGTGCTCGACAGCGTCAAGCAGGGTGGAGCCGGCGCCCCGAACATGTATGAGATCTTTCTTTACAAGGTCCACATGAAGCTGACATACAAGAAAAAGAGCAGGGAGTACGATCTGAATGTGTTCAGGTATCGACGTACGGGGTCACCGGAGGCATTCGCCGCGGGATAGGGGTTACACCCTTATAGAGGTGCTTGTGGCCATGACCATCTTCGCCGTCATGATCGGCCTGGCGACTATGGCGTTTGACCAGTCGCTCAAACAGTATCGCGGCCTGGTCGAAAAGGGGATCAATTTCTGGGGCAATACGAGAAATCTGATGTTGTGCAAGAGCTTCGACTGTGCCAGCGACTACTATGTGCGTGATAACAACGGAAAATGGTTCCCCTATTTTCATGGAAATCAGGACCTCATATCCTACGTCACCCTCTCGCCCCTGGTCGCCGACGTGCCTGTGGTGGTCTGGATAGTAAGGGAGGCCCTGAATGACGGCCGTTTCAATGTACTTTACTACGAGCTGCCTGTTTACACAAAAACCCGGCAGGAGGTCGAGAGGGATTATGTGTTTGGCGATTACAAGAAAGGACAGGCATTCAGGGTACTGGAAAAGATCGACCAGTTGGACATTTCATTCTATGCCTATGACAAGGCGAAAGGAGCCTATGCGTGGGCCTATGATTTTGAAGGTGAGAAAAGGGTCGGCCTTCCCATGATCATAAAGATGAGCTATGTCCGGGAAGGCAAAAAGGGCGCCATGTTTTTTGGGATCAAGACCGATTCTCCGCGAAAATTCATGTATAACGAGGCATATGCTCAACAATAGGGGTTCAGCCACCATTTTGATGCTCCTCGTGTCAATGGTCATTGTCACCATTGCCATCGGGTTCAACTGGCTTGTGAAGTCCCATTTGACCGCTGCAGAAGGGTTTCGAAAAAAATCGGAGGCGATGCTCAACGCCATGTCCGCGTTCGACAGCCTCATGTATTCCGGGGTTACAGGGACGATAGGTCCACGGGATATCGTATTCTCCACGAGACCGGACGTCCTTGGGGCGCAGACCATCCCGCTCGACGGCACCCCGGTCGACCTGCCGCGCAATGTCAGGGTCAGGCTTCAGGACGCGAACGGCCTTCTCTCCCTGGCCCGCCTCGATGAGAATGCCATGCAAAGGCTGATCAAGGTAGTGCGGCCGCAGGAGGCGGGGTCTGTTATCATCACCGACAGCCTCCTTGACTGGATCGATCCCGACCGCTTCCAGCGACCTAACGGGGCGGAGGAGATGTTCTATAGAATGGCGGACAGGCCTTACGCGGCGAGGAATTATGCCTTGCAGTACAAGGAGGAGCTTGGTTTCATCAGAGGCATGGACCCTGAGCTCTACCGGAAAATTTCCCCCCACACGACGCTTCTCCCCAATTTTGGCTTCAACCCCAATACGGCGAGCGACGAAGTTTTGATGGCCTATCTGGCTATCGACAATGACGCGGTGAAAAAGCTGAGAGACTACATGCGACAGAGACCCGTTGTCTCGGATACAGCGCTCTTCGGCCTCACAGGCAGGACGATTGCGAGCGACGTTGCGGGCGTATATTTTTTCCCGGTAAAATTGCTGGAGGTCACTGTCTCCTCAGGGAAACCCCGGCCATACTATACGATCCGGGCAGGCGTCGACTTGAGACAGAACACGATCTCGCCTTATAATGTTGTCTACTGGAACGAAGAATGACCATGCTTGCGGCGCGTTACCATGGCGAAGGCATAGAGATCTACAGGATCAAGAAGGATGCGGTGGAAACTGTCGCGTCAGGCCCTGTCGATGAGCTGAAGCCCGTTCGTGAGTGGGGGAACAAGGTTTTGATCCTGGGAAAGGAGGTCTCCTTTTATACAAGGAAGAAATATCCCGCTCTCAGCAACAAGGACCTGGGCAACGCCGTCCGGATAGACGTGGGCGACATCTTCCCCCTCAAAGAACCGTCCTATACCTTTAAGGTACGGGAAAGAGCAGAGACATACCTACTTGTGGACGTATGGGCGTGGCCCCGATCGATCGAGAGCGAGGCGGCGAAGTGTTTTCCTTATACCCACGTGATACCGGAAGACATGGCCTTTTTGTCCCAAAGGCCTGAGCTTACCCTGTTTAAAGGGCAAAACGGGATAACCCATGCGGTGGCCCACGACAGCGAAGGCTTTGTCGGCGCCTTTTCCTTTGCGAACCGCACCCCCGGCGAGCAGCAGCTCAACCTCTTCCTCAAGAACGTGTCCGGGATCGCACAAATAAATGTCTACGATCGAAAGGCGCTGGATGTGGCAGAGAGATTGAAAACGCGGTTCGGCGCCGCTGTGAGGATTGTCGACAACGTTGAATGGCCTGCGAGCATCGAGGGTGCTCGGAGCATCCAGCTTAAAGGCTACGGCGCCGGCCTGCATGAAGATTATCTAGCCAGGCTCGCGTTCCCATTGCGAATCGGGCTGTATATGGCACTTGGCTGCGCACTCATGCTCTACGTCACGGACAGAAACTACACGTCCGCGCTTGGCGAGATGGAGTCCCGGATAGAAAGACTGTCGAAAGACACAAAGGCCGTGGCCACAACGATGAAGCGCAGAGATGAGACGGGCGATGCCAAAAAGATCGCTGAAAAGGTCAAAGGGAATCGAACACCGCTGGCTGCCATGGAGGTGATGGCCACGTATCTGCCCGAGGATGCCTATGTGACGAGAATGGTGGTGAACGAAACGGGGATCGATCTCTCCTTTTCCGCAAAAGAACCGTTGAAGGTGATAAAAAGTCTTTCAGGGGCCGAACCCGTAAAGACGGTCAAGCTTCAGGGCTCGCCCTCCAAAAACAACGTGACGGGAAGGTATAATTTCGTCCTGCACATGGAAATGAAATGATAAACACGCAGACCAAAACTCTCCTTGTGCTCTCTCTTTTCATTATCTTTATTCTCAAATTCCTGATCATGCCGCTGGCTCATTCGGTGGACGACAAAAAGGCCCTCCTCAGCATGGCGATTGAAAACTACAGGTCAAAATCGATGATGCTGAGGGCCTACAAAGACACCAAGTCCATCAACGCCACGGATGAAATGAATAAAAATCTTCTGCTTAAATCCGTGTATGAAAAGCGAATTCCCTTTATCGCCATACAAGTGGACGTACTTCAGAACATACTGGACGAGGCTGAAAAAGAAAAGCTGACTGTGCTCAATTTCGAGTTTCCGGACGTAATGCCGGACAAGGAGATAAGCGAAGTCCCCGTGCTGGTCAGGCTTAAGGGTCCCCACAAGGCGGTGATCGCCCTTCTACAGGCGATAGAGGCGGGCAGGATGGCCTTAAAGTGCAAACAATTTGAGGGTCAGAACAGCAATCAAGACTTTCTTATCTCTATGCTCGTCACGGCTTTCAGGGTGGAACGATGACACGGTCAGACGTGCAGGAGATGGCAAAAAGGCATTGGATGGACATGATAATTGTTGCATTATGCATGAGCATAGGTTATTTTGCTGCGGGAAGACCGAGAATTGACGACATGGTTTTGTCTCATCCGAAGATATCGTTGCCAGCACAGAGGGTTCAGCCGAAGGAGACGGCAAAACCAGAGAACCCCGTGAGTAGAGCTCCATCTTATACGAATATCGAAAAAAAGAATATCTTCTCGGCGCAGAAGAGTTATGAGCTTTTGCCGGTAGGCGTCATAGTGCCTGAAAAGCCCTATGATCTCGTGGCTGTGCTCAAAGGGAACGAAAAAAGGGCGATATTTCGGGACTATAAGGGGTCATTGGTCTCACGCAAGCTGGGAGAAAAGCTTGCCGACGGCTCCGAGGTTGTCAAGATCGACGACACCGCTGTCTCATTACAGAAAGGAACCGAGCGCAAAGAGCAGAGGATTTTTGTGGTAAGATCTAAGGGAGGAAAATAGAAACATGGCAAAACGAGCTTTTTGTGCCGTTTTCTTGATGATCTTCTTCCTTGGTCTCGGCTGTGCTTCCACCCGGAAGGCGGCAACGCCGGAGGTAACTCCGCCGCCGGCCAAGAGTGCGACGGAACAGACAAAGCCCGCCCGACCTCCGGAATTGACCGAGGGCCAGGCAGAGGAACTCGCTTCACCGACATTCGGGAAAGGGGCCCCTCCAAAACCTCTGCCCAAGAGTGAGCCGATCGATCCGGCCAAAGTCGTGCACGTCACAAAACCTGTGCTTCTCAATGCCGAGGGGCTTCCCCTCCCCGATTTCATCGTCTATGCCCTGGGGGAGACCCTGAAAGTGACCTTCGATATCGACGAGAGCGTGGTGAAGATGAAGGACCCGATCACCCTGCGCATGACACAGGAAATGCCGCCCGCGCAGGTTGTTGAGGTCGTGATCGGCGTCCTTGAGAAGCGGGGCCTTGTGGTGGAAGAAAAGAACGGGGTCCTTTTCATCTCCCGGTCCAAGCCGCCCGCCCGAAGACCTGTCGACGTGAGGGTAGGGAGGGAAGTTCCCGATACCGCCGAAGAGATACTCCAGATCGTGCAGCTCAAGTATGTACGACTCCCGGAGATAGAACCGGTTATCAGGGAAACCTACAAGACGGGCTACACTATGAGACTTTATCAGAGGGAGAACGCCCTGCTCATCTCGGGACCGGCCACAGTTGTAAAAGAGGTCGTCGACTTCATCACCCTGCTCGATGTCCCTTATCTATCGAACAGGAAGATGCTCATGCTCAAGCTGACTTATTGGGACACGGATGAGTTTGTCAGACAGCTCTCGGTAATACTGGAAGGGGCCGGTTTCAGTGTGACGAGGTCGCCCAGGGATGCAGGCGTCTATTTCGTCCCGGTCAGGTTCCTCAGCAGCGTCCTCGTAATCACGCCTGACGAGGCATCTGCCAAATATGTGATGGACTGGTACAGGAAGCTCGATACCTACGAGTCGGTGGGCGCCGAGGAAAAGGCTTTTACCTACATCCCCAAGTACTCTCGCGCATCCGATTTGGTAGATGCCCTATCGCGAATCTACACGGGGACGAAGGCCACCGAAGGCACGCTCAAAAGTCAGCCCCAGACGCAAAGTCAGCAAGTGATACAGCAGCAACAGCAGCAACAACTGCAGAGTCAGGTCCCGTACCCGACGCAGTACCAGACACAGGCTCAGGCCGGCGTCCAGGCCGGACAGGCCGGGCGGGCGGGCTCCCTTCTCTTCTCCTCGCTGAGGATGACGTCGGATGACAGAAGAAATATCATACTGATCAGCTCGTCGCCTGCCGTCTATAAAAGCATCCTTACCTACCTCGAAAAGCTCGACACGCCTCCGAGGCAGGTGCTTATCGATGCGACCGTTGCCGAGTTCACACTTACGGACGATTTCACTTTCGGCGTTGAGTGGATGATGAAAAACAGCTATAAGAACGGCACCTATACCGCGCAAACCCTCGGCAACATCGGGGTCAGCACCAGCACGGGGTTTGTCGGCCAATTCCTCTCGAATTCACAAAAATTTCAGGCAGTCGTCAATGCCGCTGCAACGAAGGGCCTCGTTCGTATCCTGTCAAATCCCAGGGTCATGGTGATCGATAACCAGGAGGCTACCATACAGGTCGGCACCGACGTGCCCGTTCTCACCGGACAGATTGCCGCCGCCGGCATTACGACGTCAACGGGCGGAGCTACCGTGCTGCAAAACGTACAATACCAGAGCACGGGCATCATCCTGAAGGTGAAGCCGTTGATCAATACCGAGGGCCTTCTCACCCTGTCCCTTAACCTGGAAGTGAGCGAAGCCCAGCCAAATGCCACTTCCAGTGTAAATTCCCCTGCGATCTCGACAAGAAAGATTGCCACAAATATCGTCGCAGCCCACGGCGAATCGGTCATGCTCGGGGGCCTCATATCTGAAAACAAGCAGATATCGGACAACAAGGTCCCCGGTCTGGGCGACATACCCCTGCTCGGCTACCTGTTCAAGAACAGCTCACATACGCTAAACAGGACTGAGCTGGTCATCATACTGACGCCGACGGTCATTACGAACGTTGAGGATGCAGCCAAGGTTACCACGGAATTCCGGGAAAAACTAAAGTGGTTCTTAGATAGTAAATAGAAGCTACATTTTTGAGATAACGGTCTCGACGAGACCCTCACGCGAGAAGCTGTTAACTCCGAAGCAGGTCGCTGAAAAAGTCCCTTGCAGCCTGCGCGGAGAAGCGCTCCTCCACGTAGCTCAGTGAATTGCGGGAGAGGGTGCTCCAGAGCGTCTCGTCCGTATAGGCCCTGACCACCTTTTCGGCAAACCGGCCCGCGTCGGTGGCGATCAATGCCGTCAGGCCGTCCTCCAGGCCGAGGCCTTCGGCGCCGATATCGGTGGTCACCACGGGTACACCATAGCTCATGGCGTGTACGATCTTGCCTTTCAGTCCCGCGCCGTAACGCAACGGGGCTATGAAGACTCTGGAGGAATGAAACAAATCGGCCACGTCCGGAATGAAGCCGGTGACGACGATATCTGCCGACTGGAGGCCGACGATCCTGTTCGTGGGATAGCTCCCCGTGATGAGGAACCTGGCCGCCGGCAGGCGCTTCTTGATCAACGGGAATACCTCGCTCGCGAACCAGAAGACGCCGTCCGCGTTCGGCGGATGGGCGAAGCCGCCGAGGAAAAGGATGTCGCTCCTCCCGGTGAACCCCCTTTTAGCCCCGCTCACGGCCTGCACCCAGGGGGAGACGCATACGTTGATGCGCGGGTCGATCTCCCCGACGACCTCCCGCTCTTTTCCGCTGAACACCAGCGTGACGTTGCTCTTTCTCATAAGGTAGAGCTCTTTCGATTTCCACCTTTCCACTTCCGAAAGCATCCCGGTGTTCTTCTCCAGGTCGGCCCGCCGGCGCTCCCTTAAAAAATTGAGGTCGTGCGGGATATAGATAATCCGCGCGCTCGAATGCCTGATGATCTTGTCAATATAACCGATGGCGATGTGCGGCCTCGATATGCACGCCACATCGAAGTATTCGCCGTACCTCTTTATGTAACTATGGAAAGAGACATTCCCATAGACCACCTCTATGCCCATCTGCTGCAGGCAACCGGCATAGGGCTCGGTAGCGGCAAGGTTATCGGGCCAAAAGACTATCTTGTACCCGAGGGACAGGAGGATCTTCAGGTACTCCATGGTGATGAAAGAGCCGGCGTCCTTATCCCAGGCGGGGACATAATGGTCGATGTAGAGCATGACCTTCCGGTTGACCGACCTGTCCCTCGCGAGAAACAGGTCATGCTCGTCCTCGGCGTGAGAGGTCCTGAGCCGGTTTTCCCATACTTCGTAAAATTTCTTCTGGTTGATCGCCTGGTACCGCTTCATGCCCCGGGAAACATCCGTCCCCGCTGTCGCTCCCTCGACGTGGATGACCTGCGCTCTGGGCTGGTATACCGTCCTGAACCCGATCTCTCGCGCGCGAAAGGCAAGGTCCGTATCCTCGAAGTAGCCCGGGGCGTACCGGCCGTCAAAGTAGCCGAGCCGCCTCAACACCGCGCTTCGCACAAGCAGGCAGGCCCCGGAACAGTAATCGACGTCCTTGACGTAGTTGTATTCCCACTTGCCGGGGTTATCACCCCTTCCGTAGTTTGACGCCTGGAACGTGGAACTATTCCACACGATGCCTCCGGCTTCCTGGAGGCTCCCGTCCGGGCAGACAAGCTTTGCACCCACGATGCCCACGGAAGGGTCCCGGTCGGCCAACACGACCATCGATTCGAGCCAGCCGCTGGTAACCAGGGTATCGTTGTTCAAGAAAAGGACATACTCACCCGCGGCCTCCCTGGCCCCCCGGTTGCAGGACTCCACGAAGCCCTCATTCCGGCCGTTCCTCAGGACCCGGACGGAGCTTACCCTATCGAGCAGGGAAGATATTTCGTCGGTGCTCCCGTCATCGACAATGATCACCTCGTAAGGGATGTCCGCGGTCTGCTCCAGCACCGACCTGAGACATTGATACAGGTACATCCATCCATTATATACGGGGATGACGATCGACACCTTTACGGAAGCATGGTGCGGGAAGTCGAGCAAAGGGACTTCGTCGATCCTGAGATTCTTCTGAAACGACACCTTCGGGGGGAGCGGCCGATGCAGGGGCGAGGGCTCCAGAAGCTTCCTTCCTACTTTTTCGGCAAGCGTGGAGAAGTTGCCCATCCTCGCGTAGTATATCAGTTTCCTGATGGAGGTCCTGTTGATGCCGGCTATGAGGCTACGGGGCTTTAATATCAACCTGAGGACGACCGGGGCAAGACTTTTCTTCTCTAACATTTCCCTTTTTCCCGATGGGCAAACTTAGCGCGAGAGTCTGTTCGGTGCTCCATATCAGGGCGCAATGTACGAACTTCTCCCCGACCGAGAGGTAAGGATCTTCGAGCCTATTCATATTGTTACCACTGTCGCCGATGGTTAGCAAGGCATATTTTCAGGCGCGAAAGACCGGCGATCGCCGGACACGACGTAAGGTATTGATGAGCCTCTATGCTATAAAAGTGAGGTTGCGCGACAGGCAGTAAAAAGGCTACCCTCTTTCTTAAAACAGAAGTGGTGTTTGCGCACCACAATCAAAGAAAGGAGGGTAGCCATATGGAGATTCATAAGGTACAGAATTTTGTGGTAAAAGGCAAAGAGGTTTTTGTGGGACTGGAAGACTCCAAGAAGACCTGGAAGATTGCCGTGCGGTGCGACAAGATGCTGATCCATAGGGTATCGATGCCGGCGCAGCATCAGATATTGATCCGGTATCTTCGGAACAAGTTCCCCGAATGTACGATCAATCTGATATACGAAGCAGGGTTCAGAGGCTTCAACCTTTTCGACAGGCTTACGGAGGAAGGCATAGAGTGCATAGTGATTCCTCCTCATCTTGTGACGGAGCCCAAGGTGAACAGGGTGAAGACGGATAAGAGAGACGCGAACCGCCTGGCCATCATGCTGGAGAACCAGGATTTCAAAGACCCATGTTTTGTGCCGGACAGGGAAAGGAGGGAGGACCGCCAGATAAGCCGCACCCTCTGGGGCATACAGAAAGATATTATTCGCACGCGCAACAGGATCCGCAAATTCCTCGACTTTAACGGGATTGAGGTTCCCTTCCCGGACAGATGGGGGAAAGAGGAATTCCAGGCATTAAAGGAGCTGCCTTTGGGGGATTCTTTGAAAAGAAGCCTCATGACGCTTATTACCCTGCTGGAGCAGCTCTGGATGCATAAAGATTCGCTGCAGGAGGCCTTGCGTCATCTGTGCTTGAAGGAGCGGTACAAGAAGGCCTTCGAGATCGCGATGAGCCTACCGGGGATCGGGTGGGCTACCGCGATCAGGTTTGTAGTGGAATTGGGCGAGGACCTCTCCCGTTTTACGAGCGGGAAGAAGATCGCTTCCTTCGTGGGGCTCACGTGCAGGGAGCACTCTACGGGAGAGGCGGAACGGAAAGGGCGTATCACGGGCATGGGTTCGGGGTTTATCAGAGCGACGCTCGTTGAAAACTCATGGATGGCGATACGGAAAGACCCTGCCCTTCTTGCGAAGTTTACCAGAATATGGAAGGGAAGAGGTTCGAAGAAGAAAGCAATTGTGGCGGTGGCGCGGATGCTCATTGTCCGTCTCCGGGCGTGCCTGATCTCCGGCACTCCCTACGCGATAGGAACGGTTAAGTAGGATTATTAAGGAAGATAAGGTGATGTGGCTAGCGGAACGACGGCGTACAACGAAATCCAAATTGTGGCTATTCAAGCACGTGGAATGAGAATGTTGACGTCGGGTTCCTTCTTTTCGCAGCTAGGAGACTGTGGCCAAACACGAATAGCAGATTGTAAAGAACCTTATTCTTCCGAATAGCTCAGCGCGAGGCCGCTGACCATGGAAGGTCCCGGCCTCGCGCTGAGATGATCAGTCAGAGAGTGAGAATCATGACCTGAGGTTATTGAAAAAAGAAAGCGGGTAGACGAAAGCGCGCGACAATTAACTTGACTTTTATCATAGCAGAATTTGGATCATTCCGCACCCGGGCGTCCAGCGCGCATAGCGGGCGAAACCTGAGCGAACGGTCCGGGGGGACGATCAGGGAGCGAGCCTGTAAACCCGGACATACTCCTTGCCGCGCGCCAAGTCGATGACGGGCTCGCGACCGGCGATGCACCCCGGCACGAGGGGAAATGTCTTTTCCACCCTGTCATCCACTGCCATATAGGCCGCCTTCTTCGAATCGAGCCGGCCCCGCAGCTCACTGCATGGCGGGTTCCCTTTAGCCATATCGTCGAGGCTCACCCATGTGCCTTCGGCATAAAACGCGATAATAGGGAGTCTGGAGGCGATAACGCTTCGCGGCCCATAGGCCCGCATGATGATCCCAGCCCTTTTCTCCATCTCCCTCCCGTGGTTGGAAGGGAGGATGCCACCCCACAGGAGCACCATGGAGGTGGCAAGAAAAAGGCCCGCCTGTATCAGCCTTTCTCTGGGGTAGCAGTGGAGAAATTCCCTCACGACACCAATTCCGTTGACCGCGAAAACCAGGGCGAGAGGGACGAATTCGATAGAATAGCGCTTTGTCGTATGGAAGACAAAAGACCTTCCGACCAGGTGGACAACGATGAGAAGCAGGGCCAGGTTCCTGAAACGGGAATCGGTCTTTTTGAACCCGAGGATTGCCAGCGCCAATAAGGGAAGGTAGACAGCTTCGCAAAAATGGTAGGAGACAGCGGGTATATTCTTGATAACGGCCCGGATGGAGACAACACGTGTCAGATAAGAATAGATATCCATGCCTCCGCCGGCCCCACCCCAGTCGAGGATCTTCTTGTCGATGACCCAGAAACCAGTATGCAGCCGCAGGTAGGCGAGGAAGGAAAAGGTGAGCAGCAGAGGGCAGATGAGGAACGCCGGGATGCTCTTTGTCCTTCCTTTTTGCACGATGAGCACACAAGAGAGAGGGATGAAGTAGATGATGTATTCGGCTCGTGTGAGGTACGCGCATGCGAGGAGTACGCCCGACCACAAGAGGTCCCCGGTCTTTTCCGTAGTCCATCCCTCATAGAAGCAGAAAATACTTGCGGTAAAGAGGAACGTAGCGAGGGATTCGGATAAGACCCGGACGGAATACTGTGCCATGTACGGATGAAGGGCGACGAGGGTGGCCGCCCAGAGGCCGGCTTTCAGACCCCATCTCGCCCGGATGAAGCGAAAGCAGAGGAGAACCAGGAGGATCCCGAAAACCAGCGAAGTCACCCTGCCGGCAAGCTCCACGTCCGGTATGAAGAGGTGGAAAAGGGCTATGGCGGCCGGGTAAGCCGGCAGCCTTATGCTGCCAAAGGCGTTTCCGAACGCGCCGTGGACGAAATCTTTTGCAGCACTCGCGTACCCTATGCCGTCGATATCGATAGCCGATGCCGCGGTGAAATTGACGAGCCGCACAAGCAGCCCGAGGAAGATCAGCACCATCAGAAGCTTTTCTTCCTGCTGATCGTGAAAGAAGGTCACGAGCCTTTTTTGCATGTCCTGGACACCCCGCTTCGGGAGCACGTAAAGCGATTTTCCGAGTGCACTAAGTTATCCCGTTTGTTGGGTTTCTGTCAAATGCCCTGAGAAGAAGAGCGGTTTCGCCGGCTACGCCTTTTTGGTTATCAACACTTGCGAAATCGGAGAGAAACCTGCTATAATCACCAGGTTGTGCCGCTTGAACCGATGGCAGTGTTCAAGCACCCGGTTTGGGGGTGTAGTTTGGGTAATTTAATAGGAGTGGCTGCTGACCGGGACGTGGGCGTTTATACAGCTCAACAAGTCGCCATTGACTGGACGGATAGTTTCGACTACCAAAAACTGAAAAAAGAGGAAATTGAGACATATTCAAGTATCGAAGTGACCGAGGACTTATACGAGGGCGGCATCCACGCCCAGAAGGCATGGGCGTACTGGTTCCAATATTTGGTCCGAGACATATGGAAAACGTCCCTGGCCGAGGAGATTGTGTCGTTTTGTAATACTGTTGCCAGCCCTAGAATTCTGAGTCTCGGATGTGGTTATGGGGGGGTCGAACTGGGAATTGCCCCCTCTCTGAAAAAACCTTACGAGATCATTGCTGTGGATCTCAATGGTAGTATCTTCAATAGGGCTGAGGAAGAGGCCAGGACAAAAGGTTTTAATATCCGGTTTTTATCCCTTGATCTGAATTTTGTTGGAATCAGAGAGGGCGCTTTCGACCTGGTCTTTGCGCACGCATCTTTGCACCATTTGTTGAATCTTGAGCACGTGTTCAGTCAGATATACAGGGGCCTACGAGAAAATGGCCGGCTTATCGTTCAGGACATTATAGGAAAAACGCAGGTTCTCTTCTGGAAGGAAAACGTCGACTTTGCGATTGATCTTGTCCGCAATATGCCGCCCCGCTACAAACCCGATTCCCTTGGTGAGCAATCCATAATCCCCCCTTATGTCGAACCGGCAATTCAGAAAGGGATGGAGGGAATTCGGCAGGAGGAAATCGAGTCGCAAATTAATAAGTATTTTGCTCCGATCAAAATGCTTAAATATGGCTCTTTTATCAGATTGATATGTACACATCCTGAACTTGGAAAACGGATCGGTCCTTCTAATGACGCAGACAGGGAGTACCTCGAAACGCTCTTTCGACTTGACTTGCAGCAGATAGAAGAGAATAAGCTTCGACCTACGGAGATGCTCGCTGTATTTGAGAAGCGAGCGTCGGTTGATGTCAATAAAATCAATTTAGAGGGCCATACGAATCTTCGGGCCTACTATTCCGAGGCGATCCGGCAGAAAGACCAGCGCATATTGTTCTACTATAAACTGAGAGACAGAGTTTTTCCAAAAGGCAGCAGAAGAAGGATTTTTGTTAAGAAGGTTCACAGGATTGTGCGCGGAATCTAAACCAACATTTTCTACGCGCAACGCGTTTTCTGATTTCTTCAACTGTGAGGGTATATGCCGCGCCAATGTAAAATAGACCTGATATGTAAGGCTTGACAACTGCGGGTATAGAGGAGAGATATGAGATCGAGGTCAGGTGCTGAGAACGACTTTGGCGGCAAGCTTATAAAGGATCTGAGTAAGAAGATCGAAAGTCAGTGGGATCAAATCGAAACCCTCCAGGCAGAGGTGGGGGAGAAAGATCGGCGATTTGCAAAGATGCAAGAGGAACCGGCACAGAAAGAAAAGGAGTTGCAGGAGAAAGAGCGGTATGCGGCAGGGCTCCACGTGCGGTGAAGGGCGACGAGGGTGGCCGCCCAGAGGCCGGCTTTCAGACCCCATCTCGCCCGGATGAAGCGAAAGCAGAGGAG
>Ga0326727_10011532_pt1 | contig 20519 bp, 17 predicted proteins | sample MB2enrmetagenome_FD_207643 | JGI IMG/M metagenome (GOLD analysis project Ga0326727, IMG submission 207643) | Lab enriched peat soil microbial communities from McLean, Ithaca, NY, United States - MB29MY | ecosystem: Environmental > Terrestrial > Soil > Wetlands > Peat | place: USA: New York...
TCGGGCGGTCCCGGCGGCGTGGGCGGCACTTCGGTGGCCGCGCCGATTATGGCCGGAGTGCTGACCCTGCTCAACCAGTACCTGACCTCGCGCGGGGCGCTGAGCCAGCCCGGTTTGGCCAACATCAATCCCACCCTCTACCGGCTGGCGCAGAACTTGCCCACCGTCTTTCACGACACCACCGCCGGCAACAATATGGTTCCGTGCGTGGTGGGATCGCCCGATTGCAGCACGGGGAGCATGGGATACAGCGCCGGCGCGGGATACGACATGGCTTCCGGCCTGGGCTCGCTCGACGTTGCTAAGTTCGTCACCAGTTGGACCGGCAGCCCGGCAACCGCCGCGGCGGTGGTGGCTTCCATCGATCAGAACCCCGTGTATGCGGGCGCGCCGCCCGACGCCCAGGGCGACCGCTGGGTATTCAACCTGACGCTCACCGAGGAAGCCGGCATCGGCGCCACGCTCACCGGGTTCACCGTCAATGGCGCCGGCTATCCGTTGAGCCTATTCAACTCGACCGCTATCCCCGCCAACGGGTCCATCACGGCCAACATGGGCTTCGCGTCGGTAGCCGTTCCCACCACCATGACCTTCGTCTTCAGCGGCGTGGATGCCGTGGGGAACCCGTGGACGGCGCAGCTAGCGGTGCCCTTCGAGGGCCTGCCAACCGAGTTGGTGGTGGGCGGCGTAACCAACGCGGCTTCCTACCAGCAGGCCTATGCGCCCGGCATGCTGGTGGCTATCTTCGGCGCCGCCTTGGGCGACTTTGCGCAAACCGCGGCCACCATCCCCCTGCCTCAGTACCTGGCCGGTTTCGAAGCGTACGTTAGCTGGGGTTCTGTCGAACCGGTGCCGGTGCCGCTCTGGTACGTCTCTCCCGGGCAGGTGAACATTCAGATCCCGTACGAGACCCCCACGTCGGGCGTGGTAACCCTCACCGTGGGCAATCCATGGGCCAATGCCACCTACAACATCCGGATGAGCTCGGCGGCTCCGGGTATCTTCACCGACGCCAATGGCACGCTGCTGGCCCCGTTCTCGAGTGGCGCCCGCGGACAGACGGTGACCCTGTACATCACCGGGGATGGCAAGGTGTCGCCTTCGCTGGCCGATGGCGACACGCCTTCGCCGACCACGCCGAAATCCTCGCTGCCCAAACCCGTCCTAGGGGCCACCGTCACAGTGGGCGGCGTGCAGGCGGCGGTTCCGTTCTATGGCATCCCCAGCGGCTTCGTGGGCGTCACCCAGATCAACTTCACCATCCCCACCACCGCTCCCCTGGGCTCGCAGCCGGTGGTGGTGACGGTGGGGACAGCGTCCAGCGTGCCCGCGTACATCACGGTTACGGACTAGCGCCCCCACCCGCCGGATCGTGCTACAACGATAATCGGAAGGGAGAACGGCATGCGATGTCTGGGGTTGGGAGTGCTGTGGCTGGCCGTGGCGCCGGCCTTTGCCGATACCGCGGCGGGGTTGGCTGCCTTCAAGATGAAAAACTACGAGCTGGCCTACCGGGAATGGAAGGCGTCGGCCGAGGCGGGACAGGCCGAGGCCCAGTTCGACCTGGGCGTGCTGTACGCGCAAGGGCTGGGCGTGCGCCGCGATTTGACCGAAGCCTCCAACTGGTACGGAAAATCCGCCAGGCAGGGAAACCCCGAAGCCGAGTTTGCGCTGGGACAGTTGTACTCGCGCGGCTGGGGCGTGCCGCGGGATGAAGCCGACGCCATCCGCTGGTTCGAGATGGCCAACTCGGTGGAATCCGATGGCCCGCCCACGGATTGGGCGCGCGTGGAAGGCTACGGCATGCCGCGCGACCCTAAGCAAGCCGCTTACTGGTACCAGTTGGCGGCCGACCAGGGCCATGCCGAGGCGCAATTCAACCTGGGCCGGTTGTATTCCGCCGGGCAGGGCGTGAAGCGCGAGCAGGAGCAGGCCACCCGATGGATGAGCGCCTCGGCGATCCAGGGGTATGCGCCCGCCATGGCCGGTCTGGGAAGCCGCTACGCCTCCGGCACGGGCATCGCCAGGGACGCCAGGCTGGCGTATTTCTGGCTGACGCTGGCCTTTCTCCACGGCGACAGGAGCGCCGAGAAACTGCGCGCCGCCGAGGCGGCCAAACTCGGCCCCGTCGAGGTCGCCAACCAGGACCGGGCGGCCCAGAACTGGAAGCCGAGGATGGCGCCGAAGCCCAAACCCTAGGTTTGGCGCAGGCCTTGGCCCACCGGGCGCCCATGAGATTCGCAGTCATGCTCGCCGCCTCCGTGGTGGCCGCCGGCCAGACCGGGCGCGATCCCGGCGCGGTGCTGGAGGCTGCCCGCGACCGGCTGCGCCAGGCCGCCCGCGGCCTGGAGAATTACGTCTGCGTCGAAACCCTGGACCGCGGCTACTACCGTGCAGCGGAAGCGGGCGGCCCGCCGCGCCTGGAATTCACCGATCGCGCCAGGCTCGAAGTGACCGTATCCCACGGACGCGAATTGCACTCCTGGCCCGGCGCCACGCGGTTCGATTCGCGCGACGTGGACGAGCTGATCCGCGATGGCCCGGTCTCGACCGGCGCTTTCGGCGCTTATCTCGCCAGCGTCTTCGACCAGCCGGCGGTCGCCTTCCAGTACCGGGGCGAAGCCTCCGCCGGCGGCAGGACGGTGCTCGAGTATGCCTACCAGGCGCCTTTGGAGGCCAGCCGTTTCTTTATCAAAGTGGGCGCGGCCTGGCTGCCGGCGGCCTACCAGGGCGAATTCAGCATCGATCCGCAAACGCTCGACCTGGAGCGCCTGAGGGTCCGCATCAGCCAGTTGCCCCCCGGCGCCGCTTTCCTTGAAGCCGCGGCCACCCTGGACTACCATCGCGTCCGCATCGGATCGAGCGAGGTTCCGCTGCCGCGCCAAAGCCAGTTGGAGATCCGGTTGGACAGCCGGCGCGAGACCCGCAACACCATCGCATTCTCCGACTGCCGCGAGTATCAGGCGGAATCGGAAATCGTCTTCGACGCGCCGCTCGAAACCGAAAGCCCGACGGCGCCGCGCACCGGCCGGGGCCGCGTGGCGCTGCCCATCGGTCTCCCGGTCGCCCTGGCTCTGGAGGCCCCCATCGACACCGCCGCGGCAGCCGCGGGCGACCCGGTGGCCGCCAAAGTGCTCCAGCCCGTCCGCCGTTCCGGCTCGCGCGAGGTGCTGATTCCAGCCGGCTCGGTGGTGCGCGGCCGCATCCGCCGCGTGGAGCACCACCTCGTGCCGGCCCCCTACTTTCTGGTCGCCATGTCGTTCAACCGGGTGGAGATACAGGGAGTGGTGTCCTCCTTTGCGGCGCGCAGCCAGCCCGATCCCGAACTGGCCAGGCAGTTGGACGCCAACCTGGAAATGCGCCAGAGTGGAGCCTGGTTCTGGGGCGTGGGCACGTTCCTGTTCCCCACCGGCCAGAGCCACACTGTGATTCCAGCCGGATACAAATTGAAGTGGTTTACCCTGGCCGCCGGCGGCCGCTGATAGCCCGGGCTGAAGTTCTCGGCGGCCGTGCGAGGGCGGCGGAGCGCCCGCAGGGCCTGGCCCGGTTGGGAGCCACAACCGTTAGAAGCCATCGAAAGAACAGCTTGCCAGGCCCAGGCGCTAAGCCTGCAAAGAAGAGCCCATTTGTCTTCTTGGCGGGACCGGCGGCTGGGCGGGCTGGTACCGCGCCATGGCGGCCGGCCGGCCGGGCGATGGCCCACAAAACGGATAAATGTGTAGCCGCATGATACACTAACTTAAGGGGTTGGCCTTTCTTCAAACTCCCGGTTCTCGATACTTTAACGATGGAATGCGTCCAGGTACTCTTATCCCACTGACTTTGGAAGAACATCGCGAGATGGGCGCCGAAATCCGGAATGCCCGCATTAGGATGCACCAGCTATGCGACCTGGTGGCGGGGGTCTATGGGCCGAACAATCAGGCCGCGTTTACATTCATCAAGGCGGTGCAGTCCCTCGACCGCCTGAGCCAGGATCTGCGGGCGCAGGCCGCCCAGGACCTGCCGGGTTATCCGGTGGACACCCTGTATCCCTGAGCCTTAGGCCCGCGCCTCGCCGCTACCAGCCAACCGGTTTGCCGCGATTCTGTGCGTCCAGCCACTTCTGCAGCGGGGCAAAGTAGTCGCGGATGGCGCTGGCGTCCATCTGGCGCGTGCCGGCGATCTTCTCCAGCGCTTCCTGCCAGGGACGGCTCTGTCCCATCTCCAGCATGGCTCTGAACCTGGCTCCGGCCGCCTGATTCCCAAAAACCGAGCAGCGGTTGAGCGGCGAAGCGCAGCCCGCCGCCTGGGCCAGGGCGCGGTGGAACTGGAACTGGAGAATGTCGGCCAGGAAGTAGCGCATATAGGGGACGTTGGCGGCGACGTGATACTTGGCGCCGGGATCGAAATCCAGTTCGGTGCGCCCGGCGGGCGGCGCGATGCCCTGGTACTTGCGGCGCAGTTCCCACCACGTCTGGTTGTACTTATCCGGCGGGATTTCTCCGCTGAAGACCTTCCAGCGCCATTGGTCGATCACCAGGCCGAAGGGCAGAAACGCGATCTTGTCGAGCGCGCGGTGCAGCAGCAGGCCGATGTCCTTGGAGGCGTCCGGGGCCTTGTCGAGCAGGCCGATCTTGACCAGGTACTCGGGCGTGACCGAAAGGGCGATGGTGTCGCCGATGGCCTCGTGGAAGCCGTCGTTGGCGCCGTTGCGGAAGGTGGGCGGCAGATTGGCGTAAGCGCGCTGGTAGAAGTTGTGGCCCAGTTCGTGGTGCACCGTGAGAAAGTCCTCGCCGGTGACCTGGATGCACATTTTCAGGCGCAGGTCCTTGACGTTGTCGATATCCCAGGCGCTGGCGTGGCACACCACGTCGCGGTCGCGCGGCTTGAGAAACAGGGAGCGGTCCCAGAAGCTGTCCGGCAGCGGATCGAAGCCCAGCGAGACGAAGAAGCGTTCGCCGTCCTTGACCATCTGCCGCCAGTCGGTGTTTTTCTTTTTGAGCAGCTCGGTGAGATCGTAGCCGGGATCGGCGTTGGGCGGCTGGACCAGGGGATAAACGTTGTCCCACTCCTGCGCCCAGATGTTGCCCAGCAGCCAGGCGGGAATGGGGCCGGCGGCCGGAACCACGTCGCCATACCTGGCGTGCAGCCTTGCGCGCACGTAAGCGTGCAGCGAGGTGTACAGCGGTCGAACCTGCTCCCAGAGGCGGTCGAGTTCCTTCGAGAATTCGTCGGGCGCCATATCGTATTGCGAGCGCCACATGGCGCCGTTGTCCTGGAACCCCAGCTCGCGCGCGCCCTTGTTGGATAGCGTGACGAAGCGCCCGAAATTCATGCGCATGGGCCGGGCGATGGAGTGCCAGCCCGTCCAGACATCCAGCAACTGCTTGGGATCGCGGCTCTCCGCCATGATCTTGGTAATCTCTTCGATGTCCTTGCAACTGTCCGGGCCGCTGGGGCAGTACTTGCCTTTTCCGTAAGTGCCTTCCAGGCCCGACGCGATGCGCGTCAGTTCCTCGCTTTCCGCGGGATCGGAAGGCGTGGCCATGGTAAGAGAGAGCTTCAGCAGCTTGATCTTGCGGGCCGTGACGGGGTCGAGCTCCAGGCCGTCGAAGCGCGTGGACTGCTTGGCGAACTCGACCGTGGCGTTGATTTCGCGCTCGTCGAGTTTGGCGGCGATCTCCTCGGTGTCGTCGGTGATGTAGGTGTCCTTGATCCAGTCGGCGCGGTTCTGGTCCACCTGGAGGACGAGGAGCTTCTGCTCGGCGTCGTCGATGAACTTTCTGGCATCTTCCGGCGTCGGTTTCGAAGCGCATCCCGTCAACAGGGCGAGAGCCAGAACGGCAGGAATCAAAAGGCGGGTTCGCATGATTCACACAGTACCAGATAACGCGCCGGGTGGCGCGCCGGTTTTGCGGAGCGCGAAGCGGACGTGTTAGGATGAATGAAGTCTGCGTGACGACGCGGGGACGTAGTTCAGTTGGTTAGAACGCCGGCCTGTCACGTCGGAGGTCGCGAGTTCGAGTCTCGTCGTCCCCGCCATTCCTTTACCCTTTCGACAGCTCGCCGCACCTGCACCCGCCGCGCCCATGGGCAGCGCTTCCGGCGGCAGGCTGGCCTCCGCGGCGGCGTCCCGGCAGCCCAGGATACCGCGGGCCGCCAGCAGGCCCGACATCATGGCGTGGTCCAGGTTGTTGTACGAATGCGTGCCGTTCCGCCCGGCAAGCTGCAGGTTGGGCACCAGCGTCAGGAACCGCCGCACCTCGCCCAGCGCCTCCAGGTAGGCGCCGGCATAGACCGGGTAGGCATTGGCCTCCCGGATCACGGCGCCGCCCAGTATCCCGCCGGCCACGTCGAAACCAAGCTGCCCCAGCTCGCGCGCCGCCAGGGCGATCAAATCGCCGTCGTCCCGCCTCGACAATTCGTCGCCCTGCTCACCTTTGCGCGAAAGGCCCTAACGTTCGCGGCGTCGAATGCCAACCCGGACAAGCGCCCGGCTCGCCCGGGCTCCAAAACGTGATAGCCTCGCTCCAGTAGCGTTGGAAAGGCGATTCCCCATGACAATCTCACCCTTCACCCCGAGCCGCCTGGCAGCGCGGATGGCGCCGGTGCTTCTGCCATTCCTGTGCGCCCTGGCGGCCGGCGCGCAGATCGATGTGACCGGCTATTGGGCCTTCCGCGTCAAGGACGGCGGCGTTTCCTACATGCAGTTCGAGCAGAGCGGCGAGAGCGTCGCCAGCGTCCCGCAGACCGGCCGTCCCCCCGGCCGCGACGGTTCGCTCGCCGGCACGCTGCACGATGGCAAGCTTCACCTGGCGGGCACGGGGCCGCGCCAGACCGTCTACGATGGCGTGGTCGAAAACCCCAACCGCATCGCCGTCACCATGCAATCCGCCGGTCGCGATCCGATCAAGGGCGCGCTGGAGCGCGTCACCCGCGAGGAGGCGTTTCCCGCGCGCCTGCCGCTGCCCGAACTGCGCGACGTGCCGGACAACGGCCTGGCGCGCACTCCGCCCATGGGCTGGAACAGTTGGAACAAGTTCGCGGACGTATTCGACGACGCGACCGTCCGCCAGATGGCCGACGCCATGGTCGCGAGCGGCATGAGCCAGGCCGGCTACACCTACATCGTGGTGGACGAAGGCTGGACCAGCGGGCGCGACGCCCAAGGCAACATCATCGGCAACGGCGAGTTTCCGGACATGAAAGCGCTGGCCGATTATGTCCACTCCAAGGGCCTGAAGATCGGCATTTACTCTTCGCCCGGGCCGCAATCGTGCAGCGGCAAAATGGGCGGCGGATACCAGGGCAGCTATGGGCACGAGGAGCAGGACGCGCGCTCCTTCGCCGCATGGGGCTTCGATTACCTGAAGTACGACTGGTGCAGCGCCGGCGAGATCTACGGGCGCTCCCGCGAGGAACACCAGGGCGCCTATCAGAAAATGGGCGAGGCCCTGCTGAAAACCGGACGCCCCATGGTCTACAGCATGTGCCAGTACGGCGTGGCGGATGTGTGGAAGTGGGGCGCCAAAACGGGCGGCAATCTCTGGCGCACCACCATCGACATCGCCGACCGCTGGGAATCCATTGACCGCATCGGGTTCGCGCAACTCGACATCGCCGGCTACGTCCAGCCCGGCCACTGGAACGACCCGGACATGCTGGAAGTCGGCAACGGCGGCATGACGGCCGAGGAGTACCGCACCCACATGAGCCTGTGGTGCCTGTTGAGCGCTCCGCTGATGGCGGGCAACGACCTGCGCACGATGTCCGAAGAAACCAAATCGATCCTCATGAATCCCGACCTGATCGCGATCGATCAGGATCGCGACCCGAAGCCGGTGGCGCGCCTCGCGCAGCAGGGAGCCTCCGAGGTGCTGGTGCGGCCGCTCAGCGGCAACGCCTTCGCCGTCGGCCTTTTCAACCGCGGAAACCAGCCCGCCGAAATCGGCTTCCGCTGGGACGCCTTGAAGTTCTCGACCGGACTCTACGGTTTTCGCCGGTTGCAGGCGCAGGATCTATGGAAGCACGCGCCGGTCGAGGTCTCGGGCGACTCTTACACGGCCACGGTTCCGGGCCACGGCGTAGTGCTGCTGCGGGTTTCCATCGCCGGCGGACGCGGGTTCTGAGCGCGCCCTCACCGCTTCTTGTAGATCGCCACGATGTAATCGGACTCCGGCTTGTAGGCGGCCGCGGCGGCGCCCCAGCGGTATTCCGTCCGATCGTTTGAGATGATGTCGGCGATGCCCACGATATCGTAGCGCCCGGGCGCGTATCCGCCCCACCAACTGAACACCGTGGGCTTGCCTTCGTAGCGGTAGGCCCACAGGTCGAGCGAATCCACCAGCACCACGTACTCCGGCGCGGCCTCGCGGACCTCCCGGATCATCTCCTCGCGCATCTGCGCGGCGTAGGGCTGGTCCTCGTTGAGCGCGAACGTGTAGATGTAGCCGGTGGCGGAATGGCGGTGCGAGTAGAAATAGATCTCCGGCTCGCTGCCCATCACGGCGATGCGCGTCTCGGGCGCGGAATGGCCGCGGATGTATTCCGAAATGGGGATGGCCTCGGGAAACGGATTGAGCGCGTACAAATCGCGCGAGACCTCGTAGGGCGTCTCGCGAAACAGGTAGTGGCGCTGCGACGCCGCGCAAAAGACCAGGCACGCCGCGAACAGCCACACTCCCCACCCGCGGAAACAGGACGCCACCACTCCCGCGCCCAAGGCGATGGCCGGCAGCAGCAGCACGAAATAGTGCTCGCGGAAATACATGCCGGGGCAGACCGACGCCGCGGAGAAGAGCAGGAACCCGGTCAGGAAAAGCGCGTGCGGGCGGGTCGCGCGCTTCCACCAGGCGGCCGCCAGACCCACTCCCGCCGCCGCCCACAGCGCCGCGTTGTGGTCGAGCAGCGAGGGGATCTGGTCCTTCAAGGCGTCGATGCCGTCCGAGAGCGTGTTCTCGGAGGCGTAGGCGCGCGCGTAGTGGAAGGTCCAGAACCAGAACTTCGGGAAGACGCCGGCCATCCAAAGGATGAGGCAGGTGAGGGCGAACGGCAGCGCCGCGGCGGCGCCAAAAATCGCCAGGCGGCGCGCCGTCCGCGCCCATCCGCCGGGATGCTTCCAGAGCAGCCAGGCAGCCCCGAACATGGCGAAGAAGATGCCGTGCTGCTTCATCAGAAAGGCCACGCCGAACAGCAGGCCGCTCCAGAAGTAGGCCGTGGCGCGGCCCGATTCCAGTGCGCCGAGCAGTAGCAGCAGGCCCGCCAGCGCGGGGAGCACCACGAAATGCGTGGCGTGCGCCGCCGTCCCCATCACCGCCAGGCCGAAGGAGAGCAGCGCGTAGGCCGCCCCGGCCGCCAGACCCGCGTCGCGCCCGAACAGGCGCCGGCCCAGTAGAAAGAGCAGCAGCACGGTAGCGGCATTGATCAGCAGCATCCCCAGGCGGATGCCGCCGATGGTCTGGCCGAACACCGCCATGATGGCGGCGTAGGCGGCATAGGTCCCCGGCAGCTTCATGTTGCACGCCAGGCTGTAGGGCGGGATGCCCTGCAGGATCAACTGGCCGGCGTAGGCATACTCGCCCTCGTCGCGCTCGAGCGGCGTGGAGCGCAGCCTGAGGCGCGAGAAGAGCATGATGGGGAACACGGCGAGGATCAACGCCAGCGCGGCGATGCGCACCCAGCGGCGCCGGGCTTGCACGATATCGGAAGCAGCCTCCACAGAGGTTCAGGATCGCACAGATTGGGAGCGTTGCGGGGTGGGGCGGGCGCGCGGGGCGCTAACGGCTTTTGGGGACCGGTCGCGGTGGCGTTGCCCATTCAGCCGGCGGCATGTGCCGATGTCCCAAATATGATACATTGTGAAGACTCAGCGGACGCCTCCCCTGGAAATCGAGTTGGCCAGAAAACGCCTGAAGGAGCTTCTCGATGCATAAACTCAAACCGATCGTTGCAAGGACGCCCGAAGAACTGGCTGGCGCCCTTGGGCTGTCCAGCGCCGCCGCTAAGGAATGGCAAGTTCAGCATGTCCTGGTTGGGCGGCTGAAGGAAATCGTGCGGCGGCGCAAGATCACCCACGCGGAAGTCGCGAAGTGCGCAGGCACGTCCCGAACCAGGGTAACTGCGATATTGAACGACGATTTCCAGCATGTATCGACCGATCTCTTGATTCGCATCCTGGCCTCCCTGGGTTATCGGGTGAAGATCTCGGTGGTCAGATCCGACACTGCGGCGTAGGCGTTCCGCATGGCGGAGATGGCACTGGCACGCGTCGCGCTCGAGCGGCGTGGAGCGCAGCCTGAGGCGCGAGAAAAGCATGATGGGGAACACGGCGAGGATCAGCGCCAGCGCGGCGATGCGCACCCAGCGGCGCCGGGCTTGCACGATGTCGGTACCAGCCTCCACAGAGGTTCAGGATCGCACAGATTGGGAGCGCCGCGGTGCGGGGCGGCGGCCGCGCCCAAGACGCGAATCGTCCGGCGGTCCGGCGAACGCATGGACGGGTATCAGACGGCGACCAATCGCAGCCCCGGAGCGATCCTCCTGAGATCTCCGGCGTCGCTGGTGACGACCGCTTGCCCGGCCCTCTGCGCGCAAACGACGACGTGGGCATCGGCGATGTCGGCCGTCGCCGTTCGCGCCAACAGAAGGCCGACAGCCGTAGCGTCCGGTCCGTTGAGCGAAACGACGTCCGTGCCAGCCTGTCGAATCAGCCGCGAGAGGCGGGCCTGCCTGGCCGGGCTGCGAAGGGCCTGTGCCAGGGCCGTCGCCGGAATCGTGATACGCCCGCCGCGTTCCGCCGCGCGCGCGAGGAGTACGAGTACGCGGCGATCGTTCCGGTCGAGTGCGATCAGCCCGCCAGCGTCGAACGTGATGCCGTTCACGCCGCCTTCCCTCTTCGGGAGCCCCGTTTCCGCCCCTGGGGAGAGAGCAGCGCGTCGGCCCACGCGCGCTCCTTCTTTGTCAGCGAGCCGCCCGTTTGTTGCAGCGCATCTTCCAACATCTCCCGCCATCCCGAAGCGTCGAAAAGCGCGACTCCAACGGCATGCTTCACGAAGGCTGAAACGCTGGCTGCCCCTCCGGCCGCGACCAGCGCGCGAACTTCTTCAAGCTGATCGTCCTCAAGCGTGATCGTGATCTTGGTGGTCGCCATACCAAAGACCATACCACAGGAACGGCCGCGATCCAAGCGGCGTCAACCGCCAACAGGACCTCCGGCACGGCTGGACGGAACTACTCCGAAGGCGTCACGATGCGCCGCCGCGTTCCGACATATCGCCGGCTGGTCCCGGGATTTCGTTCTCGCACTCCGCCGGAGGGGTGGAGCGCTGGGCACGCCTGGAAACGCCTGCTCGGGTTCCAGTTTCTCCTTCTGGATAGCCCATCTGCCCGAGACCGCCGATCACGCCAGGTCCGCGGCTTGGAGGCGCATTTGGCCACTTGACGTGAGGGGGACTTCGCAGGAGTGACCCGCTGCAGCGCCATTTTGGGAGCCCAATTCCGCCCTGACGCTTGACTCGGTCCCCCCGCTGCGGTCTAATCGGGAGTGCCCCTGCCAAGGCGGCAGGGCTTTGCCATGGCGCTGTGGAGGTCCTACGAATTCGGCGTTGCCGCCGCAGGAGCGGGAGAGCCGGCGCCGAGTCGGCCCTTCGCCTCCTCCCTTCGCCCAACGCCGCGCATTAGCCCCAACTGGCGAAGCGTCGACGTCGACCCCGATTCGGCTGATCGGCGGGGGTGGCCGGATCTGTTCACGACCGGCGCTCCGATCAGACAGAAAAGGCGCCGGCTGGACAAATGACACGAGACCATTAGGGCGGGACCACATTATGACCGACACTGAACCAACCGGTCTCCTAGCAGTTACTGAGACCGAGCACGGCGAGATCGAACTATCAGAGAGCCTCGCGTGGCTGCGCAACCGCATATCCAAATTCGTTGTCGGAGGCATCTATCTGCTGGCGGGGCAGCCCGGAATCGGGAAGTCCCGGCTGTCCACGCAAATTGCGCTCGACCTTGGGCGTCGCGGCGTGAAGACCCTCTATATTCTCACGGAGCAGTCCCGGGACGATCTGGCGAACGTCGCCAGACAAATGACGTCAGACTGGCCCCGGGAGGACGCGGCGCGAGCACTAGGAAACGTCCTCCCGGAGGATGGGGTGTATGACATGGAGACCCTTCCGGCTTTTCTAGGGCACCAAGTCATGAGCTCCTCTGGCAAGTACCATGGTGTGAAGCTTATCGTGGTTGATTCGGTTCAGGGACACGGCGTCTCAGCCACTGCAACCCGTAAGTACAGGCAGATCTATGAGTTCTGCCGCCAGTGCAAGAGTGACGGGATCACGGCCCTTCTTGTGGCCCATGTCACGAAGAAGGGGGACGTGGCTGGACCAAAGGACATGGAGCACAACGTCGACTGCGTCCTCGTGATGCGCCGGGCAATGATCTACCGCCCCATGTTCGTCCCGAAGAACCGCTTCGGCCCAGCCGTTTTCAAACCCATACCACTTGAAATGGATCGGACGACCACCGCGCTCCGCCTGTCCCCGCACAGCGATTCAGTGAGCAGCGTGGCCCGGTCATATCTGGGATCGCGGATTGGCATTGCAGAAGCACAGGCATCAGTCGCGCTGCCAGCGTACGGGAACCGCGGCAAGATAACTGCTCCGGGTCTGCCCCGCAAAGAGATAGAACAGTTAACCACCTGTATCAGCCAGCTGCCGGAAATGCATATTGAGGACCTCGACTATACAATTCAGTGTCGTCTGCCCGGTGACAAAAGGTACCGCAGCCTCCTGGCGCTTCCGCTGTGCATGGCTCTTATTGCATCATACATCCAAAAGGACATCCCTTCCTACCATGTTTATCTCGGTGAGATAGACCTGCTTCGGAGGGTTCGCGAGGTCCCCGACGAGATACTCCTCGACCTGTGGGAACAGTTGAAAGACCCCAAGACGACTGCCCTCCCTCGGCCGGTCAGGATCTTCTGCCCGAGGGAGAGTGCGCACATCCTCCAGGAAGAGGTGGAAGGCGCCACAGTCGTCGCGTGCGAACGCTTGGACGACGCTGTCTTCATGACTTGGCCGGAGCTAAAGTCGGCTTGATCAGGGATCACGGATATGGCACTCGCCGAGCTAATACGACAGACGACGCTTCCCGTGAGGGACGACCTGCTGACAATTGATGCGGAGCTTCGGCGGGCCCTCGCGGAGCGGGACGCCTCCGAGGAACGCGAAAAGCGCTGCGGTACGGAAATAACACGGCAACGGGCGCTGGAGGCGAACTCCAGGAAACTGCGCAATGATGCCGATGAGAAGGTTGCCGAGGCTAGACGCTCCTTCGAAGAATTGGACCGGAGGCGCCAGCAGGCGCTGGAGAGCCTTCTAAGCAGTGAGGAGGAGCAGAGCGCTGCGGTTCAGTCGCTCCGTGACGCGCACACCGCCGTTGAGGCCGCGCAAGCGGACATCATCAGGGAGCAGAAGGCACTGCGGGCCGCCGAGGCCCTGGTCAGTGAGCTTCAGGCCAAACGTGGGGAGAGGCAAGGCGCCCTTCGTCAGGTGGCCCTCCAAACGCTTCACCGACATATGGAGTCGCAAGCCGTTCGGTTTTACGCCGCCTTCGACTCGCAGGTACAACGGGCGGGGGTACTGCGGGCATCCGAGGAACTGAAGAAAGCACGGCACACTGACCCGGAGGTCGGTCGCCTTTGTGAGCAACGTGAAGAGCTCCAGAAGTTTCTGAGCACGGCGACGGTTCCGGAAGTCCGCGCCATATTGCAGGCGTCAGTCAGGGGCATTGAGGTCCAGCTGGACAAGCGGTTCCCCGGGGGCCTCGTGCCCCCACCCCACGAGGACGGGGGCCAGATCGACGAGCTACTCTATTACAGCCAAGGAGGCAGAGTCGTTTTCCTTCTGCCTGTGGACTCGGCGGCCTGGTCCGCGGCATCAGCCGACGATCCCACCGAGAATGCCGACAGGGCGATGTGCCTCGTATGGAGTTTCCTTCGCGAGATGAAACTGAAGTGCGAGGACGGCGAATTCTCCATCTGGCGCGGACAGCCAGTTTTCAAATCGCGCTTTGAGCCCGCGGACGTGGCAATCCTCCAGGGCTTTAGCGTCAGGGATCACGGTTCCGTGCTCGCGCGATTCGTGCTCTCAGCAGTGCCCACTGAGGTTCAGGAGGCCTTGACCGATGACGACGAGAACATCTGAGGCGGCCCGCCGCCTTGGAATTCACCCATCGCACATCTTTCAGCACGTCGCGGAGCTGGGGGCCGAGCTAACATTCGCCGACGTCTGGCCGCTGATAGACGAAGACTGGGTGGAAACGGTTTCCGCCTTTGGCCATCGGGTCGTACCGCCGACCGCCGCACCGTCGGCGGCCGCAGCCGCTGGCGCCGTTCGGACTCCCACCCACGGGCTGTCCGACGAGGCGGTCCGCGTCCTCGACAAACTCAGCAGGCACAAGAAGTGGGGCAACGTTTTTGTCGCATTCGATGCGCTCCAGAATTTGACGCGCCTTCCAAAGCGGGATCTTGAGGAGGCAGTAGCCGAGCTGCGAAGGAGGGGCCTTCTGGACCACGACGGGAGTGGCCGGGGCACGATTAGTCTTAATTCCGGAAAACGTAATGAGATCGAGACGATTGCCCATAAGGAACGTGGGCTCGCCTCCGGGGTGGGTTGACGGCCCGGCGCCGGATCCCTCCCGTGACACCCCGGTCACGTCAGTTGGAGCGCCCCGGGAGCCCATCTTGACGAAACGCCGTTTCGTCGATCTGGGCCTGGCCCCCTCCGTCCGGATCGCGCTACTCGGAAAGCGCCATCTGGCGAGGGCCCTCCGGCCCGATCGGGGATTTTAAGCGCTCTTGCGTCCGGCATCTGCCATCTACCCGCGCGTTTCACCGGCTCGTGAAAGTGCCGCGGGGCTGTCTCCGCCCCGCGCCGGCAGCCGGACAATGGCGTCCGCCCCACCACGCCGCCCCCCGATATACTGGAGTTCGCAATGCAACTCCGCTTCACAATCATCGGCCTTTTCGCCACGCTGGCTTGGGCGCAGCCGCCCGAGACCAAGACCTTGCCAACCGTCTGGGTCATCGGCGATTCCACCGCCAACGTCACGGACAGTAGCCACCAGGGTTGGGGCGATCCCTTCGCCGCCTATTTCGACCTCGCCAAGATCAACGTGATCAACCGCGCGCGGGCCGGGCGCAGCAGCCGCACCTTCTTCACCGAAGGGCTCTGGGACAAGGTGCGCGACGAGCTCAAACCGGGCGACTTCGTGCTCATCCAGTTCGGCCACAACGACGGCAGCGCGCCCGACAAGGACCGCGCGCGCGGCTCGCTTCCCGGCATCGGCGAGGAGTCGAAGTCCTTCACCCTGCCCAACGGCAAGGACGAAGTGGTCTACACCTTCGGCTGGTACCTGCGCAAATTCATCGACGACAGCAAGGCCAAGGGCGCCATCCCCATGCTGCTCTCCACCACCGTGCGCAACATCTGGAAAGACGGGCAGGTGGAGCGCGGGCCGGGCAGTTTCGGCCAGTGGGACGCCGAGGTCGCCAAGGCCGAGGGCGTGCCGTTCCTCGACGTCGCCAACGCCATCGCCGACCGGTATCAGCGCATGGGCGAGGAGAAAGTCAAGGCGCTTTTCCCCGGCGACCACACCCACACCAGCGCCGAGGGCGCCGATCTGAACGCCTCGCTGGTGGTCTCGGTTCTCAAAACCCTGCCCGGCCAGCCGTTCGCCAGGTACTTTTCGGAAAAAGGCCAGGAGATCGCGGCCTACCGTCCCGCCATGCGCGAAAACTTTCCGGCCAACCCCAAGCTGCCCACGCTGTTCCTGATCGGCGATTCGACGGTGCGCAACGGGCGCGGCGACGGCGCCGGCGGCCAGTGGGGTTGGGGCGAGCCGCTGGTGGACCTGTTCGATGCCGCCAAAATCAACGTGGTGAACCGCGCCATCGGCGGCTTGAGCAGCCGCACCTACCTGACGGGCGGCGCATGGGACCGCGTGCTGGCCATCCTCAAGCCCGGCGATTTCGTGCTGATGCAGTTCGGCCACAACGACGAGAGCGCCGTCAACGATGCGTCGCGCGCCCGCGGCACGCTGGCGGGCGTGGGCGACGAGTCGAGCGAAATCGACAACCAGCTCACCGGGAAGCATGAGACGGTGCACACCTACGGGTGGTACCTGAAAAAGTTCATCGCCGACGCCAAGGCCAAGGGCGCCACCCCGATAGTCTGCTCTCTGATTCCGCGCAAGATCTGGAAGGACGGCAAGATCGTCCGCAGTTCCGACACTTACCAGAAGTGGGCGGCGGAGGTGGCCGCGTCGGAAGGCGTGGGGTTCGTGGATCTGAACGGGATCATCGCCGAACGCTATGACGCGCTGGGGCCGGAGAAGGTCGAGGCGCTGTTCGCCGATCCCCACACCCACACCAGCCGCGTCGGCGCGGAGCTGAACGCGGAGTGCGTGGTGGTGGGGCTGAAGGCGCTGAAGAACGATCCGCTGGAAGGGTACTTCGCGGCCAAGGGGAAATGACGGCTGGGGAGCGAGTTGGACCAACCTGGTCCAACTCTCCTACTTCCCGACCACCACAATCGAGAACGAATCCGGCAGCATCGGCGCGCGTCCGCCACGTCCGCGGCCGCCGCGTCCCTCGCCGCGTCCCTCGCCCGGCGGCGCGGCGTTGGGCGGAGGGGCGGCCGGCGCGGGCGGCGGCCCGTACTCGGCGGCGATCAGCAGAATCCGGTCCGTCTTGCTGTCCAGCGTGAGCGTCTTGGCGCCCGTCATGGTCTTCACGGTTTGCTCCACCGCGAAACTGGTGGGGCTGTTCTCCTTGATCACCGTCAGCGTGCCATTGCCGTGCGAGCTGAAGGCTTCCATGGTGTTGGGATTGAACACCGCGCCGTCGCTGCCCCCGTCGAGCGGCAGGGTGGTCAGGATCTTGCCATCGGTGGCGCTCAGGATCACCATGTTCTGGGGATTGCGGCAGGCCGCGAAAAGGATCTGGTTCTTGACGTCCAGCGCCAGGCCGGCGCAGCCGTCGCCCTTACCCGCCAGGTCGTAGTGGGTCTTCACGGTCAGTGTCCTGGCATCCACCACGGCGATGCTGTGGGCGTCCTCGATATCCACGTACAGGGTTCCCTTGCCGTCGGTGGCGGCCTGTTCCGGCGCGCCGCCCAGGTCGTCGATGGCGCCCACGATCGAGCCGTCGGCGGCGTCGATCGCAGTGGCGTGCGGCTTGCTGTGGCTCAGGATGTAGACGCGGTCGTTAAAGGCGTCGTAGAGGTAGCCATCGGGGTTGCCCTTGACGTCGATGGTCTTGATGGTCGCCAGGGTCTTTGTGTCGAACATGATGACCGGGTTGCTGCTGACGAACCCGTGGCCCGACTTGGGCGACACGGTTGCGCCGTGGGTGCGGTTGGCGTTGGGGACGGCGCCCACCGGTTCCAGCGTGTCCAGGTTGAACACGTTGACGCGCCCCGGATTGCCGCTGCGCGCCACGTACAGCCGGCGGCCGGCGGCATCCGCGGTCACATAATCGAAGCCGCCTTCGCCGCCCACCTTGGCGATTTTTTGGACCTTGTAGGGGCCATCTTGGGCCAGACCGATGGAAGCCACCATCGCGAATGCCAGGCAAACGTTTCGCATGGGATCATCTCCTGAACGGGAATTGGAACCACCAGCATACTCCCCCGAATGTGAACGCACGATGAAAAGCCGGGGGGTTGGGTGTACAATCCAATCGGCGGAGGTTTCTATGCCTCTTTCGGATCGATTGCGCGGTTTTCTCGATTCCCACCACGCCGAATACGCCCTCAGCGCTCATCCCAATGCGTTCACGGCCCGCGAAGTGGCCGTGGCCGAGCACCTCCCCGCACGCGAGGTTGCCAAAAGCGTTGTGGTCTTCGGCGACGGCGAATATTACATGATCGTGCTCCCGGCTAACAGGCTCCTCGACTTCCGCGAGGCCCGCCTGGCCCTGGGACTCTCCCAGGTGCGCCTGGCCAACGAGGACGAGCTGTCCAGGCTTTTCCCGGATTGCGAAGTCGGCGCCATGCCGCCGGTGGGCAGCCTCTACGGCCTGCCCGTTTACCTCGACAGCAGCCTGGCCGCCGAGGATACCATCGCCTTCAACGCCGGCACCCACCACGAGGTCGTCCACATGCGCACCGCCGATTACCGCAGGCTGTTCCGTCCCCTGGTGGTTCCGCTGGCGCGCGAAGCGGCCCAATCGCACGGCGGTTGGTAGCGGGCGGGCTGCCGTGGATGCAAAGACCTCCGGCGAGCCAGGCCGGCACTCGGATCATGACCGAAGATGCGCTGCCCCGGCACATCCGGACGCGGGTGAACGACGCCGGCTGGCGCCGGGGGGAGAGATTCAGGAGCGTACCGCTTGGCCGTACCGACCCCCGTTATTGACCCTCGTTTTGTACACGGGGTGGGTGTCCACCGAGCGCCTTCAGGCTTCTCCCTATGCGGCTATCCGCCAGGAGCTTGCTCACCAGCGCGTTGAGATCGAGTCGGACCCCTATTTTGATAATGTTGGATCAAAATAGGAAGACCGGCACGTGCATCGCAGACACGCTCCAGGGCCATTATGCCATCGGACGCGGCGTTTTGCCAGAGCTTTTCGGCCGGCCCCGCCACTCTGCCGGGCCGCAAGTTCCCTGCCCCAAAAGTTGAATTTCTCCACAGTACCCCTTGAATTCTAAATGCAATGGACATAGCATTGAGTCGATGGACCGGAGGTTCAGATGAAAATATCCTTAGCGATGTTGCTTCTCCTGGCGGTTTGCCTCGCCGGCAATGCGCAGCAGGTGCTGCCGCGGATGACCTCGGTCGATCCCGGAACGGCCAAGATCGGGGAGGTGGTCGTGGCCGTAGGTGAGAACCTGGAAAAGGCCAACGTGGCTAAAGTGTACCTTACCGACGGCAAGAACGACCTGATCGTAGCGGTGCTGGAACAGACCGCTACCAGCATCAAGTTCAAGATCCCCGCCAAAGCCACCGGCCGGATGGCGGTAATGGTTCTGACCACCGGCAAGGAACCTCAATTGATCGAACAGCCGGTGAAGGTCCTGATCGACGAAGGCAACGAGCCCGCGCCCGCCCCGCCGGTGCCTGCCCCGCCGGCCCCGCCCGCTCCGTCCGCCCCGCCAGCGTAGCCCGCCAGGCGGCCTCTACCGCCGGTAGGGCGTCGAGAGGTACTTCCCAGCCTCCACCGACGCATCGGCCTCCGGAGCGTAGGCAATGGCCTTGCGGTAAGACTCCACGGCCAAGGTCCGGCGGTGAGTCATGTCGTAGATCTGCCCCATGCGCAGATAGGTGTACGCGCCGGTGTTGAGATCCAGGTCGGCCGAGTGCGCGGCCACCTTCGCCAGGTTCTCCAGCGCCTGGTCCAGATCGCGGTACCAGAACTGGATCACGCCTTCCTGGAAGTAGATCCGCTCCCACGGCAGCCGGTCGAAGCCCGGGGCATGGCGCGTTTTCAGGTCGCTCACCTGCGCCAGCGCGGCCAGGGCTTCGTTCTTATCGTTCGACATGCTGTACATCTCGGCCAGTTCCAGCCGCAGAAGGTAGTTCCGGGGAAACCGCTGAATCAGGTCCAGAATCAGCGGAATGGCCAGCTTCGGCCGGTCTTCCCGGCGGTACAGCGCGCACAGGAAAATGCTGGCGTCCAGCTTGTTGTCCTTGCCGTTGCGGGCAACCTCCTGCACCGTGCGAATGCCTTTTTCCTTGTCGCCGCGTATGCCGATCAGGAACCCGAACATCCGCCAGTGCCATGGCAGGCTGCCCACAATGTAATCGTGCAGTCCCTCCACCATGCGCGCGTCCACGTTGCCCGGTTCCAGTTGCGAGATGCGGTTGTGCAGGCGCCGCGCGGCGGTGGCGTCGGAAAGCGACTCGCGCCAGGATTTCTTGACCACCCAGTAGTAATCCGACCGCAGCCCGTAAGCGATCCCTTCGGCGTACAGCGCGGCGATGTCGTTGGGGTTTCTGCGCAGCCGCGCCTCGCACAACTGCATCGACCGGGCCACTTCGTCCAGAAAGCGCTTTTCGGTGGCCGCCGACGGGTTCATTTTGGGCCGGCGCAAAAAGGAATTGTTGCCCGACACCAGTTCGCTCTCCAGCGCCCCGTTGCGGTACATCTCCTGGAAGACGATGGTCTGGGCCAGGTGATTGTGGTAGTCCGGCACGCGCGGGTCGAGCGCGATGGCGGCCTCGAAATCGGCGATGGCTTCGGGATACTCCAGGTTGTAAAAATGGTCGTAGCCGCGCTCCACAAGTGCCGCGGGGCTATCGGCCGGCGGGGTGTAGGCGAATGCCGCGCTCCCCATCAGGGCACCCGCAAGGGCCAGCAGAGAGGTCCTCACGCTTCCATCCTAGCAGCCCGCGCCGCTTCCGGGCCGCACAGACTTGTCCAATACAAGATGAGCCTGAAGCGGGAACGCTTTCCAATGCAAGATGAGCCTGAAAACTGGCGGCCTGCCGCCGGTTGCGGCATCCTGCGAGGGAATGCAAATTCGAATGCGGAATGC
>Ga0326727_10011533_pt1 | contig 20515 bp, 19 predicted proteins | sample MB2enrmetagenome_FD_207643 | JGI IMG/M metagenome (GOLD analysis project Ga0326727, IMG submission 207643) | Lab enriched peat soil microbial communities from McLean, Ithaca, NY, United States - MB29MY | ecosystem: Environmental > Terrestrial > Soil > Wetlands > Peat | place: USA: New York...
GTAAGGTCCGCCGGCGACCATGAAATAGGTGGCGGCGACCAGGGGCACAAAGCGGATCTTGCGCGAGTCGGGATGGAGGGCAAACCGCATGGGAATGACTCTACTGAATGTAAATGGGCGGGGGCGATGCGCAAAGCCGCGATTGCGGTTGAAATCCGGGGCGATTTGGCGGAGGCGAGGCCAGCGGAATTTGCCGGCCGCGACCTAGACCGGAGAAGCGCAAATTCCGGTATAATCCTGACTGAGACCCGGAGAGATGGCCGAGTGGCTGAAGGCGGCGGTTTGCTAAACCGTTGTACGGTCAAAAGCTGTACCGGGGGTTCGAATCCCCCTCTCTCCGCCATCGCGTCAAGAAGAATCCAATAAAACTGGTAAAAACTCTTAAATCAAAGGTTTACGACAGCCTTTAGAAGTCTCTATTTTCTCTCTGATACCCAGTTGTTGTCCCTTTTCTCCGTTGTTTTCGAGCTAAATCGAGCCAAATTCCGGAAACGAGGAGCGCCGAGTTAACCATCCCCTAGCGTAGGTTCCAATCCATCAGATCCTGGGTCAAAACTTTCGAACCTTTGAGTTTCAGTCAGTTCCTTAAAGATGCCAGTACATCCAGGCGTCTGACGTTCAATGCAGGCACGATGCCCGCGATGAGACCGGCCAGGCCGCATACCAGCAACGGATACAGAATGCCATTTGGCCCGTAGGCGGGAGTCAATGCAGACGCATAGTCGATCTTCGCTTGCAGGATACCGGCCGCATACGGGGCTATACATGCTGAAATGAAGATCCCAATCGACCCCCCTATGAGGCCGAGCAAGGAACTCTCCAGAAGCACAGTCGCCAGGAGTTGGCGGTGCGTCGCTCCCATCGAGATCCGGATAGCGAATTCGCTGCTCCGGCGAAAGGTATTCGTGAGCATGACATTCAGGACACCCACGAAGGCGACTATGATGCAGAAGAGAGCTTCCATTTCGCCATACCTGACAAAGCTTGCAACGATGCTTCGGCTTTTTTGGATCTTGAATTCGGACGAGGACAGATAATAGGTATCGGCGCCTCGGCAATCATCCAGCGCAGAGCGCAAGCGGTTGACCGTCTCGTTCATGCGGTCCGCACTGTACCAGGCGACCAGGATTTCGCCCACCGATTGCGCAGGCAGCCACAGCGCGCGCGCCGAGTCGTACGGGACAGTGATCCTGGGGCGAAAATAGTCGTCCGCATCCGGAGGATCCGGCGTGATTCCCACAATACGGAAGAACCGCCCGTCGATGATGATGTTTGCGTCCTGACCGATGTCCACGCCGAGCACCCTGCCTGCGGACTTTGTTAGCATGCACTCCCAAATCATCGACTGATGCGCATCTGCGGAGAGAGAGCGCCCTTCTTCGGGCATGAACAGGGCTTCACGAGCCAGAGGGGCAGTGATGCCGTCGATAGCCATGGTGCGGCTTCGGTTCCGGTACGTTACCATTACTTGGCTTTGAAAGATCGGTTCAACGATACGGGCCTGTCCATCAAGTCGCCCCCGAACAAAATCCAGGTCTTGCGGAGTGAAGTCCGGGCTCAGCCGTTCCTTCAGGAGTCTGCTGTCCAAATGGGCCGTTCCAGTGGCGATGGCCCAACTTCCCATCAACTGCTCCATGTCTCTCCACATATGCAGCCGGGCCCCATCCCCCAGAAAAAATGTGAGCGATAACGTGAATGCGCCGACCGCCATGGTAAGAATGGTGACGGAAAACTGAAACCTGCCGCTCAAAATGCCGCCGTGCGACATCTTCAATAGGCAGACAAGTCTTGCCAGGGCGCCGTTGTGGAGTTTCGCCGCTCTATCTTTCGTATCCATGAAGCCTTCCATCGCTGATTTCGATAACATGATCGGCGCGCTTCGTAAGTGGTATATGGTGCGATACTACGACGAGGCATCGCTCGTCGCGAACGATTCCGAAAAGCAAATCGGCGATAGTCTCGCCGGTATTCGAGTCCAGCGTACCGGTCGGCTCGTCGGCCAGCACAAGAACAGGGTCAGTCACCAGTGCCCTTGCAATTGCGCAGCGAATAATTTCGCCGCCGCTCAGCTGATTCGGCAAGCTGTTCATGCGCTGAGACAAGCCTACGCGCTCCAGGTAGTGTGATGCGATCTCACGTTGCATTTTCGGCCAGACGCCGCGATGCAATAATGGAACACATACATTCTCAAGAGCAGTCAGATTCTGAATCAACTTACCGTCCTGGAAGACGATTCCTATCTTCTGGCGGATACTCACGTCCCACCATCCGATTTTGGCGGTGACCGGAGCGCCATTGAAGAAATACTCGCCTCTGTCAGGGGGAGTCAGGAGCGCCAAAACATGCAGGAGCGTTGACTTGCCCGATCCGGAGGGTCCCACGATAACAGTTGAGGACCCGACGGCAAGATCGAGATCAACGTGATGCAGAATCTCAATGTACCTGCCCCCGATAGACCAGCCTTTACACATGTTCCGCAGACTCACTAGGGCGGACACTTTGGCTCTCGAGGCGATCATCTCTGTGGCCCTGATTGAATTCGTACAGACACCTGCATCCCGGGACGTAACCAGGGAACAGACCTGTGCAGTTTCACAAGTACTTTGAATTCCGGGTGAGTTGGGCTCTGCTTGTCTAAGTCTCCTGGTTCAAGCGCGCCTACGGTCCCCTCCACACGATCCGTTCCGGTGAAGTCGAGCGCCACCATTGCCATTGTCCCGGATTTGATGTATTTCAGTTGATGCTGCAGCACCTGCAATTCAACGAGATAGTCACTTTCGTCCCACAGTTCCAGAACGATTTCGTCGGGCCCAGGCCTCTCAGAGTCGAGAACGCGGCGGACAATTGTGCCCGCGAAAGGCGAAACCACAATCTCGGATGGAATCCGCGACTGGACGATTTCCAGTTCACGATCGACGAACCGGGCGGTCTGCTCCTGATCATCGAGACGCCTTTGCAGTTGCTTAAGGCGATCAGTTCCTGTCGCAATCTGGTCTTCGATTTGCTGTTTCTTTTCGGAAAGCGGTTCGCTTTCGGATTGCATGGACAAATCAGAAACGGATTCTCTAAGGCTCTCAATTTTCTCCAGGCGTTTTCGCAGTCTATCGAGTTCGGCATGTTGCAGGTTGAGTTGGAGTTCCTGAGTTTCGACCTCATCTTGTAAGATCTGATAATCCTGTTTGCGAGCCAGGAGGTCGAGGAACGAGCTTGTCAGGGCGAGGTTGCTGATTCGCAGCAACGGCTGACCGGCCTTCACGTGCTCGCCTTCAGCAACGAGAAGCTTCTCCAATTCCTCGCCAGCGCGAAGCTTAACGGTGAATCGGCGAACTGGAACGACGACTCCCTGGCATTCAATGAAGCTCCCAGCCTGATTGGCGCTGTTGGAACTTCGCTGTACATCCTGCGCATCTGAGTTTTCTTGAACAACCACAGGGCAGAGAACGGCGGCGAGAACCGGCGCGATCAGCGAACGCAAATGGTTATGAAAGCGCAATTTCGTCCTTTCGTGTATCGAAACTCCCGGTTGTTGCCCGGGCGACAACCCGAGCAAATGGATAAAGAAATGCGGCTATGATTGCGCTCAGGACAAATCCCGTCCGCTTTCCGATGTTCGGCGTGCCCCATGCCAGCGTCGCTCGAAGCCATTGGAACGAGGGCGCCTTCAACAATGATCCCTCGTAGGGATCAGCAAGCAGATAGTGCCGCAGAGACCGAAGGCCCAGAATTCGAAACGCGTGAATCGGGCCGCTCTGCTGCAATGAGAATCGGCCCGAGGCGATCATGCCAGGATCGCAAGTTATGCGCACGAAACGCGCGTTCCACGCATCTCGGTGCAAGGGGAAAGAGGGAAACTCGGGGTCGATGTAAGTTCTGCAAAACGCAGAGACGGCCCCGAGGGCGTTCGTAGTACCCAGGCGCCGCACCTGATGCCCGATCCAATCAAGATCGATCTGATCCTTCTGTCGCACCACCATGGCCGCGATATCAAGAAACCAGATGAATCGTGAAAAGTAATGGTACCAAGCGGTGTGGTACAGCAGGATGAGCAGATGGCGCGAGGGATCCGGGACAGCAATCGATCCAGTACCCGCAGGCCAGTTGCTTAGATTCAACTCGGAAAGCACCTGTAACATTGGATCCGTCGCATGGGTGGTAGGATACCGGGCCTCGATCTCCCACCCGCCCAGCTCCACCCTGATGCAACCCGGCCCTCGTATCCGACGGACGAGTCCGGCCTGGTCGCAGTCTTCGATAACTTGCGCGCCGGATTCGGCGATTAGGCTCAGCAGGCCGGCTCTTGAATCGCTCCATAAATCGATGTCGCTAAAGCCGCGGACGCCGCTGTCGTCGTATGCCTGGGAGGTGAGCACAGGGCCCTTGAAGTTGAGCAAACGTGCACCGGCTCTATTCGCGGCAAGCGACACTCGTCGACATAGGAGCTTGGCGCGATCATAGTGGAGCGAATTGCTGAGATATCGATCTCGTGCCAACTCTGCAATATTGTGTTCGCCGACATATCCTTCCGTCGCCAAAGCGCCCAAAGCTCCTCCAAGGCCATGGCGATCAATATACTCCCAAAGCCGGGGACCATCAGCGCCGTCGGGTGGCGTCCAGGCCCTCTTAAACAGCCATGCGGGCATAACATCGATTACGGCACGCAGTTCGGTCCTGCTTAGTGCCGGCAGCCGGGTTGTTTGCCAAGTGCTATGGGGCGGTGAAGGAGCCCACCCACCCGGGGAGGGTTCAGGAACAGACGCGGGCGGTGTTGCTTCGAGTCTCATTGGGACCCCGTCACCGTTGGCACTGGCACCCGATCCAGCAGATTCCACCCCGACGCTACCGCATATTGACCTGCAGCTTTGAGAACGTTGGCCCGGCTTCGAGCCACCTCGATTTCTAATTCCAGCGCGCGGATATCTGTGTCGGAGAATTCCAAAGGATCACTTATGCCGGACTCAATGAGTTGGCGACCGGTTTCGCTTTGCTCCGAGAGGAGCTTGCAGTGCGTCTGGGCATCACTCCAGGCAGCCACCGCCTCATTGTATGAAGCGGACGAATCAATGAGCTCGCGCTGAACCTTCAGTGACAAAAGTGTAATGTTCTGGCGAGCTTTATCTCGTTCTATGGCAGCCTTTGCGATCTGCCTCTTGATATCGCCGAAATCGATCACCGGCATATATACGCCGAGCTGAACTACAGCCGGGGCCTGGCTGAAGGAAGAGGTGAGGCCGATGCTGCCCAGGCCTATCGACGGTGAGATCGTAGGAATCTTCTCTCGCTGCGCATTAATGACCGCCATTTCTTTCAAGAATAGGTCCAGCTCGGCGACTCTGGTATCATGACGCTTCTCCCATACGCCGCGGAGGATATCCTCGTCAGGCCGGGAAATGGCGGTGATAACCTCCAATGAAGACAACAGTTGTGGCAGATCCGATATAGTTATATCCTCCGAACAGTCCATCATCAATTGCGTACATATCGCGCGATTGGTCTCGGCAAGCCTCCGCACAGCATCCTGATAATCGCGATCGGAGTTGTCATACGCCTGCTTATACGCAAACACCTGTTGTGCTCTGGCATCACCGATGCGCTCCAGTGCCCGCGCGTGTTCGAGGACACGCGAGGCCTGCGCTGTTATGCTTCGCCGCAACGTGACTTCGGTACGTAAGCTCTCGCGCTCCGAAAGCAAGCCCAGCAAGTTCTGCGCCAGCCGATCGATGGCTAGGCCAAGGTTCTCACGGCTCTCATCCAGCCTGGCCCGGGCCACGGCACTGAGGTCACTGGAGAAAAGCATCTTCTGAATGTCATATCGAAAGAAGACGCCGCCGCTGAAGACCTGCACACCCTGCAGGTTGTTTCCTCCCAACGGAATCTGGAAATACGTCCTGAGATCGACTCGCGGCCAGATCTCGCTATGTGCCTGTTTTAGGTCCAGTTGCAGTTGCTGCGCTTCGGCGAGAGCGTCAAGAACGTCGGGATCGTAATGAGAGGCACGCTCAACGGCCTGCTTGAAAGTGAACACCGTGCGATCCTCTGCGCCGAGTAAAGTTGCATTGCCGCTCTCAGGAGCAAGTATCTGACGGTCCATTGTCGATCCAACAAATGCTGCAACATCGCGATGAACGTGTGCCGCGCAACCTCCGAGCAGCGAGCAGATTATCAACGCAGCGATCATTCTCAGACAGGTCCGCGAAGTGACGTCGACAAACCCAGGTGTCTGAAGCAACCTTCTTTGGTCTGTTGTTACTTGCGGGAGGGTCATTGTGGAGACAACCTCGGAATGCTTATAGAGTTCCTGTTCATCGCAAACGGCCTCTGTAAGTACTGGGAGGCGTGGGCGTGCGAATTGTCATATTCCTTCAACTGAAGAACGGTTCGATATCTGTCGATGGCCTCGTCGCGCCGCCCCAGCAGGTCGAGGGCGCATCCGGCCTGCATTTGCGCCAACACCCTCCATCTTTCACTGGCCGAGGGATCGGAGAGAATCTTCTGATACTGATCCAGGGCCGCGTCCGGATGCCGCGCCAATAAGTGGTTGCTGACACTCCATCGGAACGCCACGACGTCGATCCGCTGGTAATTCGGCCGCCGCTGCTCGGTTAGTGCGAGGATATACTCATACTCCTTGGCCGCGTCGTCAACGTTTCCCTCCTGTTCCAGCAGGTGAGCTTTCGCCAACCGAAAAGCATAGTTTCGCGGGTATTTGTCGGCCAATACGGCGAGGTCCGCCAGAGATTCCGAAAGACGGCCCTCACGTGCCTCCACGATCATCCTGGCCAGTCGCGCTTCATCGGAGTTGTACTTCGTTTCATTGACGCAGAGGTTTAACAAGGCAGGCGCGGATTTCGGATCCGCACCGGTCATCCACCGCAGGTACCAGGGCAGCGACGCAGATATGTATCCATACAGGCCTGGCAACAGATTGGCGTCCTTGAAGGCACGATCTCTCTGGACGATTTGCGTTTCAATCAAGTACGCCTGTTGGCCGTGGCGCCACCCATCAAAATAACTTTGATTGACGGTAAATTCAAAGGATGCGTCCAGTCCCTCGACTAATCCAAGATAAAAGCGCGCATCCTCATCGGCAGGGTCGCTCGCAAGTCTTTGCGTTGCGAGCGTGCGGCTGGAGTTGAGAAGCGACGCGAATTGCTTGCGTATTCGGGGCTCCATCCGGGCCGTAGGGCTCCTCTTTGAAGAACCAGGATTGAGAAAAAAGTCCAGATCGAGCTGCTTTGTATCTTCGAGATACCGGATCAAAATCGTGGCAGCTTGATAAAGAGGTGGACCGGGATGTTGCGGGTATTTGATGGCCAGCGTGGCGAATGTCTCGGATGCATCATCGAAGTCCAGGTTGAAGATCTCAGCGACACCGACGGACGCGGCATTCATGAATGCAGGACTTCGTAGCGGTCCTTCATTACTAGCAGCAGCATGTGCACACCCCGCCAACAGGACCGCTCCGACCAGCGATTTGAGCAAATATTCACCAGTGGAACGCGATGGATGCCGAAACGATGAGCTACCGACCAGCTGCCCGTTAACAGGTTGCATCATCCATTCCTCAAGTGAGATCCTCCCGCCGAGCCGGAGGCTTTATGGCTGCTGTCCTCTAAACAGGCCTGATCGCAGCCGGTGAAAGCAAGAGCAAGAACAAGAGCAAAGGCCTCACAGTGCCAGCATTATCGACGCCGCCCAGGGAAAATGAGGGAGAACATACTCCCGGAAAAGTCAAACTTCTACTGCCACCCCGGCAGAGCCGGGGGATCTCCCTTTTGGATTAGCGACGAACGGATGATCATACGCCCAAAACAGTTTGACTGCACTGGATTCTGGATGCCTCACAAGGCCCTATCCCTTCTGTGACCCCGATCACAGACGTGAAAACCTGTGCAGGATAACCTTCCGCCATCTGTAACAATCCCCCGGGCCGTTGAGAAAAGCGCAGGATCGAGGAATCTCGACAGATCTTGGCCGCTTTTTTCGCGGGAAGTGTAGTATAGCGGGCGGGTCGTAAAACTGGTGGAGTGGGCGGGGGACAGAGTGGTCGGGCACGGGTTCGCGGTGGCGGACCGTTGGTATACCGAAGAGCCGGAAAGTCAGGCAAGCTTCTGAGACCGTGCCATTCCTTTTCGAAGCGCGGAGATGTGTATGAGTCCGCAAGTTGCCGAGAACGTCACTTGGAAGAAGCTCGGGGACAGTGTCGTCGTTCTGAACCTAACCGATTCCACATATTACGTGCTGAATGAGACAGCATCGGTTATTTTTCGGTCGATTGCTGAAAAGAAAACCCCGGAGGAAATTGCAGCCGCGTTTCTGGCGGAATTTGACTGTACCGAAGATCAAGCCAGGGCTGACATTGCCGAGACGATTGCATACCTGGATACCGAGCGACTCGTGTGTAGTGCTGAATAAGTGTCATGCGGCCGAGGAGCCAGAGTACATACTTGAGTGGATGGGTGAGCCTCGGATTTCAAATGTTGGGCAAGTATTTTGAAGGAGGACACACGTGATGGAACAAGCGACTGTTCGTCAAGCTACCCCTAAGCCTTATGCTAAACCAACGATCACAAAGCACATGGCTGCTTCGCAAATCGTGGGTTCTAATACCACTTGCGGATACTATATATCCAGCTCAGGCGGGGGGTGCAGCGCAAGCGGCACCTACTGCTACTATCATTAAGGCGCTATGGACACTTGGAGTGACATGGTGGGAGCATGTTGGATTTCGCTCCAACCATGAATCACGGGTGTGGTGTATATCGAGACCTGCCGTAGACATCGCGGGTCTCAACGGGAGGGAGGATGGCTGTTCTCCCGCGGTGGCTATTTGTTTCCTTTATTAGCCACTGTGCGCGACGAGCGATCTTTGTTCAGCGCATCATGTGCCGACGGTCAGGTTTTGATGAAATGTTATCGTGCCTGACGCCAATTGCAGCACGAACCGATGCACAAAGCGTTCCCGAGCGTTGGATCTATGTGACCGCCGATGTCTTCGCAAGGATGTTTCCGTGGCTTTGGCGCAGACGGTGTTTGTTTCGAAGCCTCTTGGTCTTGGATTGGGCTCACGGGCTGGGAATGGATCCAACCTTAAACGTCGGCATCAAACTCGGAGAGCATCGTGCTCACGGGCATTGTTGGCTTTCCATTGGTGGGCAGCCGTTCTGCGAGCCAGGGGGATGGCCGAAGCTGTACCGTAAATTGTTCTATCAGGACAACAGGATCCAGCATTGGGCCACTTTGACGCAGAACCTAGACCGGGTTAAGAATCAAGAGCCTAAACCGAAAGCCTACTCACGATGAATGCAGCTGCGCAACTGGATTCCGGTCACGGGTTAACTTCAGACGTGATTTCGGCGGATCCGGTGAGAGCTTGGCTTCGCACTCAGCATATCCACCAGAAACGGCCTCGGCGCAGGGTATCATTCTTCTTCGATAGCGCTGAAGTAGTCGTGCAGTCCCGTTCTGCCCGCGTTATCGCATATCTGGCGGATCAGATCGCTCGGCACCATCCAAGTGTCGAGTTAGAGTCAGGACAGAATCCCGGCTGCATCTTTGAGATACATGTTTCGGATTCGGCAGTTAAAGACGCAGTGTCTGCCTTCAGCGGCGGAGATTTGTGCCTGCCCCAACCCCATGGGAGGACCGAATCCGGCCAATTCATCCATCTCCAATGGACGGGAGCGGAGTGCTTCCTGAGACCATCCGATCTGTTCGTTTCGTTGACGCTTCAGACTCCTCCGCTGGTGGACATTATCATTGTCCGGGCTCCCTCCTGGCGCAGCTCCCATCCATTTCGAAACCGCAGGAAGACCATTCGTCCGCTACCCGAATCGCGACTCGCGCACAAAGGGTCATATCAAAACGAGTCCAGCATTGACCTCGCGGATGTGGTCAAAATCATGACAATCCGGGCAGGAGGTCATTTTTGCCTGCATGCAGCCGCAGTAGCGAGCGGCGATCGGGGTGCTCTCTTGATGGGCCCAAGCGGTTGCGGTAAGACTACGACCGCGCTGGCGCTTTTGCGCGACGGTTTTGAATTGCTGAGCGATGAACTTTCCGTGTTGAAGGAAAGTGCCGGTCACGCTTACATCACAGGGTTCAGATGCGAGCCCCGATTTGTGGGCAGGCCTCCAGACACACTTGCCGGCCTGGAGCAGACGCTGACATCCAAGAATAAGACCAAGATCCCATGGTTCTTGCCATACGATCTTGCGCCCGTCAAAGAAACCCGCTGGCTTAAGCCCGCGGCTCTATTCTTTCTGCGGATTGAACCCGGAGCGATCGAACACCGCATTGATCGCATCATGCAAGAGGAGGCATACATCCGTATTACTGACCAGATTCTGGATCCGACGAATGTATTTCGGCAGGCTTCGCAGGCGCAAGCCGTGATCTCCCTTGTCCAGGAGTGCCCGGCATACGAGTTGATTATGGGAAGAAATCTGACTTCTTTGTCGCGTGCAGTTCACGCAGTGATGGAGGATGCTCATTGAGGCTGGAAATGGCCAAGGCGTGCCTGCAAGATTCCAGTCAACGGATACGCGTGGCTGGAGCGAGGCTCCTTGCAAGTGAAGGTCCGGAAGCCGATTCGCTGCTAGTCGAATGCATGGGCGATTCCGACCCTGACGTGTGGCAGACAGCCCGGTCTGTTCTGATGCAGAGATACCCATGGCTGACCTTGGAGCCGGCCGTTGTCCGTCCAGTTCCTACAAGGGCCCTCGAGGGCTCGTTTGGTGCGGCGTGGTCGAGCCTTCGGGACGGGATCCGGCGCACGCTCGGTTCGCCAGAATGCGATTCCCAACTTATCGAGCATCTGCGAACGCTCCCCGGAGTGATTCCGGATGTAATAGAGGAATTGCAACAGTTACCCGAAGATGCACCCATTCGCCTATCCGGCTGGGGGAGTTCCCAGGGCATTCGTACGATTAACTCGCAGCGGCAAATCATCTTGGCGCCCACTTATAGGTGCAACTTGTCGTGCAGCTACTGTTACGCCAAGAACTTCGCAGAAGGCTTCCCTCCCGATATGTCACTGGACAACCTGGCGTCCGCAGTGGCCTGGGCGGCAGCCCGCGGAGTAACCCACGTGATTCTCGGCGGCGGCGAACCGACGGTTTACGCTCATCTCGGCCGGCTTTTTGAAATGGCGTGCGCCCACGGAATGGTAGTCCATCTTACGAGTAATTGCCTATATCCCCGGGCAGTTCGAGACCTGATCGATGATCCTCCCGTCTGTGAGCTGGTGGCGCACTACGATCAGGAGCGGCAACAATCTGCAGAAGCCGAAGAGTTATTTGTCACTAATCTGCGAAGCGCCCGCGAGCGTTCGATTTTAGTCATGTTCCGCTACACGCTTACGGAACAGAGCGGCCCGCATGAATGGCGGCCGCTCATGGACCTCGCCCAGAAACTCTCTGTCGACCGGATCAATTACGCGCTGGCGTTCTGTGGTTTCCATGGCGTGAATGAATATTTCAATTGCCGGGAGGCCGTGAGCGCAAAAGGCGGGAGACTTCAACAGACACTGAAGGCCTTCTTCGCGGATGCGGCCGCGTGGAAACTCCGGCTGCACCTGAGCAAGCCCTTTCCGCTGTGCGCTATCGACATGGAGACGTTTCGCAGCACGCTTGGAACCGAGGCGATCCGCTCGGCGTGCGCCATGTCCCGTGATGGTTTCACACGCAACCTGACGATCAATCCCGATCTGAGCGTGTTTCCTTGTAATGGCATTGCCTTACGAGGTCCCAAGATCACTGAGTTCGCCACTTTCGAAGATGCAGGCCGGCATTGCTCCAAAGCGGTCGGCGAACTAATGCTGCAGCCCTATGATGCCGCGTGCCGCAATTGTGCCCTGTGGTATCGCGGCTTCTGTCAAGGCGTCTGCTTCGCGGAGCAGTTTTGGAAATCGCGGCACGAAAAGGCCGGTGGGGGCGCGCAATAGATATGGCCTCAGTTCAGAAACTAAGCAATGCCGAGTCCATTATTCCTGGCGAGCCCTTCTGCCCGACGTCCTGGAAACTGATGTTCGTCCAGGACTGCAATCTGCGCTGTGGATATTGCAGTACGGGTTTCGGGCGGTTTGGTGACCAGAGTCGATTCATGCAGCCCGACGTCTGCAGTCAACTTGTCGAAATGATTTCATTCACGAGCGCCACACGAACGCGGGTGGATGTTGAATTCGGAGGAGGCGAATTATTTCTCCGGTTCAAAGAGGCCATGCTGTTTCTCGATGCTTTGCAGCGGCGACTTGCCGAGCAGCAGATCCTTGTTTTCGCAGATATTCTAACGAATGGCACGGTTGCGACTGAGGACCAGCTCCGAGAGTGCCTGAAGAGGAGAATCACGCTGACGTTCAGCGTGGATGGGCCGGCCGAGGCACACGATGCATTCAGACACCGTGCTGACGGAAAACCTACGCACCGCGTGGCGTTCGAAAAATGGCGACGCTACCGCGACATGACCGTAACCGTAGCGGATCCCCCCGGGTGTGAGATATCCACGGTTATTTCGGGGGATTCCCGGCTGCTGGATGTGGCCCGGTTCTGGCGTGAACAGGGAGTGAAACGATACAAGGCAGTTCCCGCGGAGCTAAGCAAATTTTTGAGGCCTCTGGAGTTGGAGGCATGGCAAATACGTTGCCAGGAATATCTTGTGGATCTAAAGGTCCTGGCATTTGCCGAAGCCGAGCGCCTGCATGGCCGGCCGTTGGAGGAGTTCGAAGGTCCGTCGGGGATCCTCAGATCGTGGCAGCGATTGGCGAGAGGCGATTCCTACCGCCCTTGCGGTGCGGCTTACGACATCGTTGCTGTCGGCGCGCGAGGGGACTTGTTTCCTTGCCAGGGATTTGTCGGCTTTGCGGAAAGAAGTATCGGCGATGTATGGTCCGGAGTTGTGCCTGAAAGACTGCTGAAGTTTCGGGCGGCTCGCGTGCGCGCGCAAGGGGAATGCCAAGGTTGCTGGGCACGGTTCATCTGCGACGGCGGTTGTTTCGCCAGCGACCCGGCAGCCGGCGTAGTACTCAACTGCTGGAATAGTTGCGAGTTCGCGCGAGCCCACGCGGAGATAGCCGTGCAAAGCTTCCATCATTGGCGGAATGGAACGCAACAGGCTATCGAGAGGAAAAAGTGACGCAAGTCCCGCGACATCTGCGCATCGTGGTTGGCGGCGGCATGGGCGACTGTCTCCTCCACACGCCCTTTATTCGTCATTTCAGGAAGACGTGCCTTTATAGTCGGATAACGTGCGTAGTGCCTAACCGGGCGCTCGAGCTGTTCGATCATAATCCGCACATCGACAGGCTGATCGGCTGCGAAGTCCGTATGTTGGCGTTATGGGCCCTTCCAGAACCCGATTGCGACATCTTCGCGCCGTTTATCCAAACTGAGTTTACGATCCATCCCGACGGCGCCCTTTCGCCTGGCAATGGCTTTCAGATAAAGTGCCGGAACAATCCTTTGTGGCTGCTATCCGATGTCCCAATCGTGCGTCAAACAGCTCTTCGCCACGCGATTGCTCTGGAAGATGAGCGCCTTGAGGTAATCACCGCGCGCGAGGACGAAGAATGGGCGGCGACCTTTGTGAGTGAATGCGCCGATCATCCGCTGGTCCTACTGAATCGCAGGACATCCTCGACTTTCAAAGAATATCCGAGAGCAAGCTGGCAAGCCGTCGCAGACTCTCTGGAGAACGGCGCAGCTGTCGTCGACATCGCGACGCGTGAGGATGCACTGGCTGGAGTTCGATGCGTCGATCCGCGCTTGCCTCTGCGCCGTACGGCCGCATTATTTCGGCGGGCACGTTGTGTCGTGACCATCGACTCGTTTGCAGGCCACCTCGCAGCCGCCATGGGCACGCCTGCGGTGGTGATCTTCGGCCCATCAAACCCAGCCGTTTTTGGTCATGCAGGAAACCGAAACATCCGGTGCGCGCCTTGCGAGCCGTGTTATGACCCCGCAGAGCGTGCCTGCGGTGAGCCAGCGTGCCTGACACAATTGCCTCCGCAACTGATCATCGAGGCCGTGTCATCAGAGTTGGCCCGTAGCAGGCCTGCACGGGTTTTTGGCCCAACCATCGCGACGAGGATTGTCGATGTCCAATTCTTTTGAAGAAATCGTGGACTGCGGTTCAAATCCCTGCGCCTTGCCTGTGATTGCGGAACAGCCGCAGTATCGTCCCAATGTGTGGCAGGTGTCTTTTGTTCAGGACTGCAATCTGCGCTGTGGATATTGCTCGACCGCGTTCGGCCGCTGCGGTGCTAACCCCGCGGTCATGCAGCCCGAACTTTGGGCGCCTCTGTGCGAGATGGTCGCACAGATGAGCCGCGGAGTTTCCCATGTGCGGCTCGAATTCGGAACCGGCGAGACTTTTCTGCATTTCGACGGGGCGATGCGTTTCCTCGACTGTTTTCGCTGCTGCACAGACGCGCTCGGAATCGAGGTCGACCCTATCGTTGTTACAAATGGAACCACGGCGACCGCCGAACAACTTCAAATCTGCCTGGAGAAGAAGATTTCCCTTTGCTTCAGCATCGACGGACCCCGGATCAGCCACGATGCTTTCCGAAAGTTCCCTGGTGGGAGGCCGACTCATCAGATTGCATTGAAGAATTGGAGGCATTACCGTCAACTGGTCGCGGGCATGGTACGGCCGAGATGCACGACATCGAGCACAGTTGCGGGGCGTACAAGGCTCATCGACGTAGCGCAGTTCTGGCGCGAGCACGGCGTGGAACGGTTCAGGACGTCAATTGTCGAACCCAGCAGACATCTAGGTTCACCTGCCTTTGACGATTTGGAACACTGGCGCCGCCAGTATTTGAAGGACCTGGAATCCATCGCCTTAGGCGAAGCCAAAAGACTGCAGGGAAGAGATTTTGAGGCGGAATACAGGGGGCCGCACGAAATCGTCGATGCCTGGAGGAGATTGAAGCGGGGCGCATCGTATGGAAACTGCGCTGCGGGAATCTCCACGATCGCAGTGGACGCGGGTGGCAGGCTTTATCCATGTCAGGCGTTCATCGGCTTTCCGGAATTCAGCATAGGAAATATCCACTCGGGTCTCCACTCGGGGAACCTCGCATCTTTCCGGGAGCAGCAGCTCCGGGCTCGCGCCGTCTGCAATGGCTGCTGGGCGCGTTTCTTGTGTTCCGGGGGGTGCAGCGCCGCGGCGCCACATTCAGGCGTCCTTCTCGATGTTCCAGGAGGATGCGAATTCTCACGCGCGCGTGTCGAAATTGCAGTACGAAGTTACCTGTATTGGTGCGGCGGCGCTTCGGGAAATGGGGACCACGCCAAATGACACTGTCGCTGCGCAGGAAACCCGGGGGTGTGCTTTCCCGGAGACGGAGAGTCGAGCGATGAAGACATACCTGCGCTTGCTCCGTTGTCTTTATCCGTACCGGATTACCGTCAGCTTCACTTGGCTGCTCTCCCTTTTGATTGTGGGATTGCAAGTCCTCTCCGTCTTGGTCGGTGCCATCATCGTGGAAAGGATTCTGGCGCCGGCCGGCAGTACCAACGCCCCGGGGACCGATCTCGGATGGCCCTTGCAGCTACTCGATCACTTCATTCGATCGCTGCTCCAGGCCAGCTCGGCTTTCCGCTCCCTGGTCATCTCTGCGATCATCCTTCTTTGTGCGCAGATCTCCATCTCCGCGCTACGTATTGTCAAACAGGTAATTTTTGCGCGGGTAACTCAATCCATCCTCATGGGGATCCGTCTCAGCATGTTCCAGCGCCTCACGGAGTGCGACCTGGCATTCCACAGGCGCTACCGCCACGGTGAAACCGCCTCGCTGTTTCTCATGGATGTGGACCAGCTTCAGAACGGGTTCGTAGACAGCACCGATCGCCTTTTCATGCAACCGATACGGATGTGCGTGGGAATTGGGCTTATGGTCCTGCTCTCCTGGCGACTGACGGTGTGCGTGCTCGCGGTGCTCGTCGCTGCCGCGATCTTCATCCACGTCACCGGCAAACTGCTGGAATCGAAGTTCCAGGCAGTTTCGGAAAAACGCGCTACGCTGCAGGGGCACTTAGTTGAATACCTCTCGACGGTAATCATTGCGCGCTCCCTGGGGCGGGAGAAGTATGAACGGAAACGGTTCGCCGCCAGGTGCAGGGACCTGAAAGATACATTTGTTCAGGCTACAGTAATCGGGATCATAACTCCCTCGGTAGTATCGGCGATCTTTCTCGCCGCGGGAGCAGTGATTCTTATCTGGTGTGGATATCAGGTCTTCGCCAGAGGCACGATGTCGAGTGCCGTGGTTGTCAGGATGACGCTCGTTCTTCCGATGGTTACCTACTCGCTCGAAGCACTGGCTTCCATCTCTAATTCCATCCGCTCTTGCTTGGCCAGCGCCAAGCGAGTCTTCGCCTTTCTTGACCAGGAGGCGCCGTGGTGCGAGGCAGAAGATGCTATGGAACCGCAGCGGTTTCAGAAGGCGATTGAGCTGGATCACGTAGGCTACGTACTGGAAGGCAACCGAATCATAGAAGATATTAGTTTCGTGATTCCGCGCGGGGCAGTCGTCGTCATTTATGGACCTTCGGGGGCGGGAAAGAGCACCATTCTGAGTCTTCTCGCGGCATTCGCTCACTGTACCAGCGGAGCCATTTTCGTTGACGGTGTGGATATCAGACAACTTCGCGCGTCAGCATGGAGACGGCATCTGGGAATTGTGCCCCAGGACTGCATCCTGCTCAACGCGAGCATACGCGAGAATATCGCCTACGCCAAACCGGATGCGACGGACGCTGAGGTTCTGGAGGCTCTCCGGCAGGCAGGCATTGGAACGAATTCACCCTTGCTGCGCAACGGACTGGATACCGTAGTTGGAAACCGAGGTGAGATGCTCTCCGGCGGAGAGCGCCAACGGCTCACCATTGCAAGAGCCTTGGTGAATCAGCCGTCGATACTGCTTCTGGATGAGCCCACTTCGATGCTCGATTATGAGAACAAAATTCTGATTGAGCATGTAATCCAGGACCTCGCAAGGGACCGCACAATTGTCGTCGCCAGTCACGATCTGCTTCTGCGGGACATCGCCGATATTGCAATCGGATTGGACGAAGGCAAAACCAGGCGCCCGGACGCTGAAGACCTTGATGTTCCTGTCCGGCTGAAGCAAATCTGCACGTGAGGATACTGAACCATGAACCTCATCATCAACGAGACTTGCAATCGAGCATGCCCTTATTGTTTTGCGCGCTCCAAGTTAAGCACCTCAGGTGCGCTCGCGCGGCAGAGCGGAAGAGATATCTCGCTTGAGCATTTCGAGAAGTACCTTGAATTTCTTGGTCGCAGCAGTGAGCCGCAACTGAAGATATTGGGGGGAGAGCCAACGCTTCATCCCGAATTCCTGCAATTTCTGCGCATTGCGCACGAGCGGGAACTGGAAACGCTCGTGTTCAGCAACGGTCTCTGGCCTAAGGAAGTACACGACGGCCTCAGTGAGATCCCGCTCAACCAGTGGAAGATTCGATTCCTATTCAACGTCAACGAGCCCCACCTGCAGTCTCCTTCACAACTTGCTTATGTGCAAGAGAACATGAAAATTGCAGGCGCACAGGGGGCATGCGGATTTAACATCTACCGGGATGATTTCGACCTGCAGTTCATTCCCGGCCTTATTGATGCAGCAGGTATGAATCGGGATCTCCGGCTCGGATTGGCCTCGCCGATCGTCGGCACGGATAATTCTTTTGTCGACGCCGCAGACCTGAGGGTCATTGGTCTGCGTCTCGTCGATCAACTCCGCCAGCTCGAATCCCGAAACGTGCTGGGGTCGTTTGATTGCGGGTTCCCCCTGTGTATGTTCTCCGAAGAGACTCTCGGCAGCCTGACGTTGAACACGCGAGGCTTCCACTCCGTTTGTGGTTATCCAATCGATGTCGGCCCTGATTTGACTGCATGGCCCTGTTTTCCGTTAAGTAACCTTTCCAACGTGTCTTTGCTGGCATTCCAAAACGAGGCTGACCTACGGACGCATTTCACCGAGGCCTTAAAGGGCGTACAGCGGCTTGGAGCCATGGACGGATGTCTGGGTTGTAAGTACCTGGACCGCAAGCAGTGTACCGGCGGGTGCGTGGCGCTGACGATGAAGAGGTGGGGCGCCCAAGGCGATCCTCAACTGCTTGAAAAGATCAATCGATTGCTTGTGCCGGCGTAGCTCTGATGCGCTACCAAAGTGGGAAGGGATCTGAATTTGGCGACCACGGAACCGGAGGACAACTTGGCCAGGACACCGCGGTTGAATGTGATGCTTACGGGTGGATTGGGAGATTGTCTTCTCGCGAGCGCGTTCATCCGCCAGTTTCATGAACAGGGGGCCTACAGTGAAATCGTATGTGCCCTGCCTCGGCCTGCAGTTGAGCTATATGATCGAAATCCGCATGTTACGAGAGTGGTGCCGTGCGATGGGAAGGAACTGTTCCTTTGGGGATTGCCCGAAGAGGGCGCTGACGTATTCGCGCCGTATGCGGAGGTATTGCCATCGAAGAGCTTTGTTGAGAACGGTGATATCTGCCTGCATGTAAACCGCAGGATCATCGATCTTAATCTCGGAACCGAGCCTGTCTGGCAACAGGTTGCGGCATTTCACAGAATCAGCATGGCTGACGGACGTCCCGAGATATTTTTTAGCACGGAGGACGAGGAATGGGCTGAAGGGCAGGTTCGAGCGTTCGATGGAAAGCGTGTCCTGATCAATTATCAAAGCCCTTTGCCGGAGAAGCATTATCCGCTGGGCGCGTGGCAGGCTGTGGTTGACGGTCTGAAGCCAGAGACAGCAGTTCTCGAGTTTGTTGCCGATGGCTCGATGTTGCGGGGGACAGAGAGGATCACGCCCATGCCCGGGCCGCGACGATCGGCTGCTTTGGTTAAGAAGTGTGATTGCGTACTGACGATTGATTCGTTTGCGGGCCACCTCGCGGCTGCGGTTGGCACGCCCGCTGTCGTCTTATTCGGGCCAACAAATCCTCTGGTGTGGGGCCATGAAGATGCGACGCGCATTCGTCCGAGTGGGTGTGCGCCTTGCGCGAATACTCCGCGGCTAGGGCTTTGTGAAGCGCGGATGTGCATGCGAGAGATAGATCCATCCACAGTAATTGAGGCAGTTCTTCAAAAGGTGCGCGAACCCAGGACCCGGCTCACGGAAGCGGGTCATTCCTGATTCTTCCCGATGAAGCGCGATGGTCTCGCTGCCGTTCGTCCAAACGCCAATCCGCGAACCCTCAGCATTACAGTAGCTCTTGAGCTGCTCCAGGCCGTCCTTGCGCTTTGGCTTTTTGACTTCAACGATGATGCAGGAAGTCGTAGGGGCGTCTTTTTCCCAGACAACGGCGTCAGTAGCCTTCTCGTGGGCGGCAGACCCAAAAACAGACAGGCTTTTCTACGGCGATCCGTTCCTTGGGATAGCGATAGAAGTTCATCAGCTTTCGTAGATGGAGTTGACGGACAATCTCCTCGGGTTTAGCTGGTCGGGGCCTATCGCTTGCCGCGCAAGCGAGGCATGGCTTGCCTCCCTTGTCGAAGAGTTCGAGAGCCTTGACTTCCTTTTCAGTGAAGATGGTCAACCAAGCGACAATTGTCATGGCTTGCCATGGACGCTTTTTGCCGCGCAACCAATTCAATCCTGATCTCGGGCGGCGACAACAGCGTGTTGTGAATGAGGCAGTGGTGCACGGATCGCATCAGTCCCTCCGTGTGCTCTTCAGTGAGAGAAACCGGGCATGCGACGTGAATCTGAAAGTTACCCACCCGAGCCGGCGATTTGAGCTTTTCGGCGGTCACAGAAACTTCAACTCCATCTTCTGCGAGATTGCGAGTCTTCAGGTACTGCACGGCATAGAAAGCCACACAGGAACCCAACGATGCGAGCAACAGCTCCGGGGGCGACATGCCGGAGTCTTCGCCGCCATTCTCTGCGGGCTGGTCGCAGAGAATCGAGTGCGACCCCGACTGAATGGCAAACTTCACCCGATTGAGATGCGTAATCTTCACTTCCATCATGGTCTTTCTCTCCTACTGGAAAAAAGACATGAATCCGGCGATTCGTTACAGAGTCGCGGAGGTTTTTTCACCGGCGGGCATCACCAGCATACGCAGGTATTCCCGTGTGAGAATGGCGCGCAGTCTGGGCGCGACGGCCGGGTCGCACGGAATCTCCAGGGAGCGGCAGCGATCGATGGCGGTGCGCAGGTCGCGCAGAAATGCCACGCAGGACGGGCATGCTTCGATGTGCCTGCGCATCTTTTCGCAGGTCAGCGGTTCCACGCGACCGTCGAGATACTCGGAGAGATTGGCGAACAGATCGCGGCATTCAGCCGGGCGTTGCATGCCTTTGGCTCGGGCGTGCCTGGGCTTGCTCGCGGAGGGTCTGGCTTGTTTGGGTGGCTCGGGAATGGCCTTGAGTAGCTGGCTCATCTCCTTGCGCACGCTGAGACGCGCCCGATGGAGGCGAATCCGTACCGTTCCCTGCTGAAGCGAGAGAACCTGCGCAACCTGCTCGGTG
>Ga0326727_10011534_pt1 | contig 20513 bp, 13 predicted proteins | sample MB2enrmetagenome_FD_207643 | JGI IMG/M metagenome (GOLD analysis project Ga0326727, IMG submission 207643) | Lab enriched peat soil microbial communities from McLean, Ithaca, NY, United States - MB29MY | ecosystem: Environmental > Terrestrial > Soil > Wetlands > Peat | place: USA: New York...
CGCTCGCGTCCGCCCCCTCCGAGACAACCCAAACGCCGTTGCTGTAAGCCTCCACCCCCAGACCCGAGCCGCGTCGCAACCCGTCGGAATGATGACCTTTCCTTTTCGACCCGCCCTCGTTCTGGCGCTCATCGCCGCATCCACGGCGATGATCGCCCAGACTGCGCGCGCCGAGACCCTCGCCGACGCCATCGCCTATGCCTACGAGACCAACCCGGCCCTGCAGGCGCAGCGGGCGCAGCTGAAGGCGCTCGACGAGAACTACGTCCAGGCCAAGGCCGGCTACGGGCCGGTCGTCAATTCGTCGGCGACGGAAACCAGCACCCACGAGGTCCTGGGGGACGTGCCGTTCTACGGCAACACCGACAGCGAATCCTTCACCGCCACCCAGCCGGTCTACACCGGCGGCCGGGTGCACAGTCAGGTCAACGAGGCCGAGGCCGGCCTCCTCGCCGGCCGCGAAACCCTTCGCCACGGCGAGATCGACCTGATCAACCGGGTCGTCGAGGCCTACATCGATGTGCTGCGCGACCAGGCCCTGCTCAAGGTCGGTCAGGACACGGTCACGGTGCTCGAGAAGCAGCTCTCCGACACCCAGGCGCGCGCGGCGCCCAAGGTGCGCGAGCTCACCGAAACCGATGTCGCCGAGGCGATCGCGCGCCTGTCGCAGGCCCGCTCGGACCTCGCCAATGCGCGCGCCGCGCTGGCGATCAGCCGCGCGCAGTACGTCGCCACCGTCGGCCAGCCCCCGGGGGAACTCGCGCCGCCGCCGCCGGTCGAGGGGCTGCCCCCCACCATCGACGCGGCGTTCGACGCCGCCGAGAACAACAATCCCCAGCTGCTGGCGGCGATCTACGCGGAGGAAAAATCCCGCGCGCACATCGACGAGGCCAAGGCCGCGGTCCACCCCACGGTCACCGCCCAGGTCAATATCTACCGCTCCCCCTACATCCCCTATGACGGCCAGCGCCCTACCAACGACGCCATCGCCGCCCAGGTCACCATCAACCAGCCGATCTTCACCAGCGGCCAGCTGCAGTCGCAGATCCGCCAGGCGGCCGACCAGAACGACGCCGACCGGCTGACGATCGACGACACCCGCCAGCAGGTCGTCCTCGGCGTCTCCAACGCCTGGGAGCAGCTGGTGGCGGCGCGGCAACAGATCGACAACCTCTCCCAGGTCGTCAGCGCCGACGAATATTCGTTCTACGGCAATCGCGAGGAAGCGAAGCTGGCGCTGCGCTCCACCATCGACGTGCTCAACGCCCAGCTGGAGCTGACCACGGCGCAGGAGGCGCTCATCCGCGCCCGGACGACCGAGTACGCGGCCCGCGTGGCGCTGCTGGGGGTGATCGGCGTCCTGTCGCCCAGCACGCTGAGCCCCAACGTCCAGCCCTACGACGCCACCGCCAATCTGCGCCACGTCGAGCACATCGGCGCGACCCCGCTGGAGTGGCCGGCCGAAGCGCTGGACGGCATCGGTCAGCCCAAGGTGACCCGTCCGCGGCCCTCGAGCATCGCCGACGCGCTGCCGGGCGGCTCGGCGATGCCGCCGACCCCCGCGCCGGCCGCGCCGATCCGTTCGATTCTGTCGACGCTCGATACGCCGCCGCCGCAGCCCAAAACCCCGCCCCCCGCTTCGCCGGGGCCGGAGAGCGGGCGTTAGGACTTTACGCTTCGTTCGCCATGGCTATCCTACTTGGATCGGAAGCCGCGGCCCGCGGCTGATGTTCGGGATAGCGCACTCGCTCCATGGCGGCTCAGGTTGTCCCCCTCTTCCAACGCCTGCGCGCCCACCACGACTGGACGCCGCGCGAGCTCGCCCAGTTCTACCGGGTGGAGAGCGCGCTCATTCAGGCCGGCCTGAAGCTGGAGACCGACCGCGGGCTGACCGACGAGGGCGATCCCTGGTTCGTGTTCTGCCGCGCCGACGGCGGCGAGGTCTTCATCCACTTCGCCCGCATCGACGGTGTCTACGTCGCCGTCGGCGCCGCGCTCGAGCAGGTCATCCACGGCAAGGACTTCCCGACCCTCGTCCAGGAGATGCTGGCCGCGCAGGCCTGGGCCATGGCCAAGGCGCGCGACCCGTCCGGCCGGTCCAACAACGTCTTCCTGCACCCGAGCGCCCTGCTTATCGCGCTCGTCGGCGCGGCCTTCTTCCACAGCGGCGACGCCAAGGCCGCGGACACGGGCCACGCCGCCACCGAGCGGGCGGGGACGGCGCGGCGGTTCGTGCTGCCGATCCTGGCCCAGGACGGGTCGCAGGGCGCGGCGCTGGATGCGGCCGACACCTCGACCATCCTCTCCAGCGTGCTGATCGCGCTCAATCAGCTGTCGCCGATGGCGACCCCGACCGCGGACGCCACCCCTGTCTCGCCGGCGAGCGCTGCGTTCGATTTCGTCGCTCCACCGCCCGCCTTGTCGCCGATCGCCTACAACGGCGCCGACCATTCGCTCCCGGCCAGCGCGCCAGCGGCTGACCCCGCGGCCGCGCAGATCTCCCTGGAGCTGCTCCAGGCCCATCAGATCGCCCAGGCGACCATCGACTTCGCCCTGTCGGCCCAGGCTGCGCCGATCACCGCCAACGCCTTGGCGAGCGCCGCGATCCCGATCGCCGACACCGTGGTCACCCCACACGTCGACATCGCCGCGGCCCCGGTCAGCGCCGTGCTGCTGCTGCAGACGTCCTCCACCGACGCCGCCCAGGTGATCCAGGCCTCCGACATCCTCAGCTATGTCGGCCCGCTGCAGAGTTCGGCCCCCGTGCAGCCGCCGGCAGTGCTGTCGGACCAGATCCACAACGGCGAACACGTGGTGGTCCTGAAGGCGCCCGACACCGGCGCCGCCGACACGACCGCGCCGACGCCTTCGGTTCCCGATCACACCATTCCGCCGACGACGTCGGGGTCCGCCGGAGGCGCGCCCGACACCGGCGCGACCGGCGCCGCGCCGGAGCTGCAAGCGGGCAGCCCGGTCATCACCGCCGCCATCACCCTGTTCGCGTCCGAAGTGAGCGCCCTCGATGTCGCCTATTCCGGTCGGGAAGTGATCCTGTACGACGCCGCCCTGCTCCACCCCGTGGGCCCTGGCGTGCAGATCGAGAGCGTCACCTTCAACTTCGCCGACGGCAGCTCCATCAGCCTCGTTGGCACCGCGAGCGAGCTGCAAGGCCTGCACCTGCCCTTCACCGCAGGCTGAGGCCCGGCGTCCCGCCTTCGCCCAGCGCGGCCAGCAATGGTCCGAGGTGTCTTTCGAACGCCCGCCAGCGCTCCACGCTGCCGGCGTAAAGCGGCTGGCGCACCTGGTTGACGCTGGCGGTGCGAACGGCCCGGCGGGTCTCGTGGAATCTCAGGCAGGCCTCGTCCCACGCCAGGCCGCAGAAGGCGACCAGCCGCCGGGCCTCGCCCTCCAGGTCGCCCACCACCTGCTCATAGTCCACCTCGATGAACCGTTCCGGCGGCAGCACCCGGCGCCAGTGCGCCATCAGCGCGGCGTAGGCGCGGTAGTAGCAGCCGAGGTCGCGCAGGTCGTAGGTGAACGCCTGCCCGCTGGTGAACTTCTTCGAGTAGCAGGACAGGCAGGTGTCCATCGGGTTGCGGCGGCAGTGGATGATGCGCGCCTGGGGCAGCATCAGCGCGATGAGGCCGGCGAAGGGGAAGTTGCCCGGCATCTTGTCGGTGATCCGGGCCGCGTCGCCGGCGAGCGGACGGATGCGGGCGAGATAGGCCTCGCCGAGCCCCTTCAGGGCCGTGGCGGAAAGGCCCGAGAGCATCGCCGGATAGGCCTGGGCGACATCGTCAACGCCGGCCTCCTGGCGGATCACCGCCTCGAGGTCGTTCAGCTCGCCCGCGCCGTGGACCTCGGGGTGCGAGGCGAGGATCTGCTCCACCAGGCTGGTGCCGGAGCGGGGCATGCCGAGGATGAACACCGGGAGCTCCGAGGCCGCCCCCGCGCCGGCGAACCGCTCGAACAGCGCCGGCGGCGAGGCGGCCGCGATGCGTTCCAGCCAGTCGACGTCGGCCTGGACGTCGTAGGCCAGGTCCGCGCGCTTGAGCCGGTTGGCGCTCGAGAGGTTGGCGAAGGCCAGGTCCGCTTCGCCCGCGTCGGTCCAGGCCTTGCCGAGCGCGAACCCGAGGTCGATCCGCGCCTCGCGGCTCTGGCGGCCCGACCCCTGGGCCGCGAGCAGCGCCTCCATCCGGCCGATGTCGGGATCGTCCGGCGCGAAGGTCTTCAGGTTGCTGAGAATGAGCCAGCCGCGCGCCGACGCAGGGTCGAGCGCCAGCGCCTCGTGGACGCCGGCCAGCGCCGCCGCCGTCTGGCCCAGGGCCTGCTGCGCCTCGGCGAGATTGAGCCGCGCCTCGGCGTCTCCCGGCCGCAATGTCGCGGCCTGGCCATAGGCCTCCGCCGCCGTTTCGTTGCGGTTCAGGTCGAACAGCACATTGCCCAGATTGATCCAGGCCTCCGCGTAGTCGGGCTTCAGCGCCAGCGCCGTCCGGTAGGCCGCCGCCGCCGCTTCCGGCTGTCCCGCCCTGCGGAGCGCCCGGCCGAGGTTGAAGTGGGCGGTGGGATCCCTCGCGGCCAGCGCCGCCGCGCGCCGATAGGCCTCCAGCGCCTCGTCCGGGCGGCCGAGGTCCTGCAGCACGGCGCCCAGGTTGGTGTGGGTCTCGGCGTGGTCGGCCGCCGCCGCGATGGCGGCCCGATAGGCGGCGGCGGCGGCCTCGAGGTCGCCAAGATCGCGCAGGGTGTTGGCGAGGTTGTAGTGCGCCGCCGCCAGGCCGGGCGCGAGCGCCGCCGCCTTCCGATAGGCCGCCGCGGCGGGGCCGTGGCGGCCGAGCCCGCGCAACGCATTGCCCAGCGCGAACTGCCCCGGCGCGAAATCCGGCCTCAGGTCGACGGCCTTGGCGATCAGATCCCGCGCGGCCGCGAACCGGCCGGCCTCGCTCTCCAGGGCCCCCAGCAGGAGCAGGCTCTCCACATGGTCGGGCGCCGCCAGCAGGATTTCGCGGCAAGCCGCCGCGGCCTCCGCCAGCCGGCCGCCCCGCAGCGCCTGCGCGGCTTCGGCGAACAGGGCTTCAGGCGTCATGCGCGGCGCCCAGCCGCCTGTGGTCTCATCCTTGTCATCTGGCGTCCTTCACATAGGCCGCGACGGTTGAATCGTGCCCTTGATTCAAAACGTTGGAGCGCGTTCGAACCACAAAAGCGATTCCACTTTTGCGGCCCCCGGCCTAGTTTTTTTGATTGCGGTCGCGCGCCCGGCCGGGCAAGAACGGCCCCCAGCCCGGGCGTTAAGCAAACCAACGGTTTCCATCCGGAAATAGGACGATCCATTGCGATGCTAAGTGATAGAGTTGCGCCGCAAGCTGTCGCCGGGGGTCGATCGCTATTATCTCCTCGTCCGCTGTTTGTTGTACTGGTGGTTATACCTACGGTCTTGGCGGCGATTTACTATCTGCTCATTGCGGCGCCGATCTATGTTTCCGAGGCGCGGTTCATTGTGCGGGCGCCCAACCAGCCGCCGCCAATCGGCATCAATTCGGTGCTGCAAAGCGTCGGCATCGGCGGCGTCGGCGCGGATGACACCAACGTCTACGCCGTCCACGCCTACATCATGTCCCGTGACGCCGTCGCCGACCTCGAGCAGAACCACGGCCTGCGTGCGGTCCTCGCCCGGCCGCAGCTGGATCTCATCGCTCGCTTCCCGAGGCCGTTCGAGCGCGATCACTTCGAGGACCTCTATCGGGAGTATCCCCGCTTCGTCACCGTCGGCTACGACTCGCTGACGGGCATCAGCGAGCTGAGGGTCCGCGCCTTCCGCGCGACCGACGCGGCCGAACTCGCCAACGCCCTGCTGGCCGGCGGCGAGCGGGTGGTCAACCGGCTGAACGACCAGGCGGCCAACGACGCCGTCGCCGAGGCCTACAGGCAGGTGGGCGAGGCCCAGACGCGGGTCGCCAGCGCCGAAACGGCCCTGACCGACTTCCGCAACCGCGAGCAGGTCGTCGACCCCGCCCGCAGCTCGCTCGCCAGCCTCGATCTGGTCGGCAAGCTCGAGGCGCAGATCGACACCTTGCGGGCCGACCGCGCCGCCCTCGCCGCCTCCGCCTCGCAAAGCCCGCAGCTCGCGGTGCTCGACCGCCAGATCGACGCCTTCGAGGCTCAGCTCGCGCTGGAGCGCGGCAAGATCGCCGGCGACAACGCCTCCCTCGCCGCCAAGATCGGCGAGTACGAGCGGCTGACGCTCGAGCGCGACTTCGCCGCCAAGGAGCTCACCGCCGTCTCCGCCACCCTCGACGAGGCGCGCGAAGAGGCCCGCCGCAAGCGGCTCTACCTCGAGCGCATCGTCAATCCGAACGTGCCGGACACCCCGCTGCTGCCGATGCGGCTGTTCTCCATCGCCATGGTCTTCGTCACCACCCTGCTGATCTACGGCACCGCGGTGCTGGTCATCGCCGGCCTGCGCGAGCACGGACAATCGGAGCTCTGAGGCCGCCGTGCTGGTCGTCCGCAACCTCGCCAAGGAGTACGTCCAGGAAGGCCGCAAGAAACGGCTGTTCCAGAACCTCTCTTTCACCCTGGCGCCCTCCGAGCGGCTGGCCGTGCTCGGCCGCAACGGCCAGGGCAAGTCGACCCTGATCAAGATCCTCGGCGGGGTGCTGGCGCCCACGTCGGGCGACGTCCGCTGGAGCATGACCGCCTCATGGCCGCTCGGCTTCGGCGGCGCCTTCCAGGGCGCTCTCACCGGCATCGACAACATCCGCTTCCTGGCGCGGATCTACGACCGACCGGCCGGTCGGATGCTGCAGGAGGTGGAAAGCTTCGCCGAACTCGGCGACGCCCTGACCATGCCGGTGAAGCACTACTCGTCCGGCATGCGCGCCCGGCTGGCGTTCGGCATGTCCCTCGCCATCGAGTTCGACTGCTACCTGATCGACGAGGTGATCGCCGTCGGCGACGCCCTCTTCCGCGCCCGCTGCGAGACCGAGCTGTTCGAAAAGCGGGCGTCGCGCTCGTTCATCATCGCCTCCCACGACATGCATTTCCTCCGCTCCACCTGCAACCGGGCGATCGTCATCGAGCGGGGCCAGGCCCAGCTGCTCGACAGCGTCGATGAGGCGATCGAGATCTACGGAAATCTGGGCCGATCCGTACACTGACCGCGGTCAGTAGGTCTGCGGCGTCACCGCGCCGACCTCCGTCATCACCGTGCGGGCGACATCAGCCCACGTCCGCGGCTTGAACTCGGCGCGGATCTCGGTTTCGCGGGCGATCCGGCCCGCCGGGTCGTCCAGCAGCCGCGCCAGCGCCGTCTCCAGCGAGCGGCTGTCGCCGGGGTCGACATAGACGGCGAAGCGGCCGCCTACCTCGGGCATGGCGCTGACCTCCGAGGTCACGCACACCTTGCCGCGGGCGAGCGACTCCCCGATCGGCAGACCCCAGCCCTCGGCCACGGACGGGAAAACGCTGAACAGGCAGCCCCGATAGAGGGCGTCGAGCGCGCCGTCCGACAGGTCCTCCAGCCACCGGACCTTGGGGATGGCCCCGGCCCTGAGCTGCTCGACGACGTCTTCCGAACGCCACCCCGGCCGCCCGGCGATGACCAGCTCCGGAAGGTCGGCGCGGCGCCGACCGAGCTTGGCCCAGGCGGCGAGCAAGGCGCGATGGTTCTTCCGTGGCTCGATCGTGCCGACGCACAGGACGAAGCTCCCGGCGGCCAGACCGTCGGGCAACGGCGCCGGCGGCCGCGCCCCGTCATGGGCGGTGGCGAAGTCGTGCGCCAACGGGGCGACGAGCACGGGGAGCGAGCGCTGCGGCGCGTGGCGGGCGATATAGGCCTGGACGTCGGCGGCGGTGGCCTTGGAATTGGCGACGATGAAGTCCCACGTCGCCAGGCCGGCGTTCAGCTGGGTCTCGAACGCCGCCACGGCGCCCTCCTCGCACAGTTGAGGCATGGTGACGGCGAAGAGGTCGTGCGTCAGCACGCCGAAGGTGACGCTGGCGGGCTTCAGGCGCTGCTGCAGCAAGGCGACGCCCTGGCCCGACCAGAACGCGCCCAGCACCAGATAGGCCGTGCCGGGGGACCAGCTCGCACACACCGCCCGCGCCTTGGCCTGCTCGACCAGCCGGCGGGAGACCGCGAGGTCGACCTGGCCTTCCTCAACGTAGCGGAGCACGGCCAGGAGATCTTCCGGCGCCAACCGCCACGGCCAGTCGTAGGTGGCGAAGCAGAACTGGATCTCCTCGAACGGCGCCGCCGGCTCTGCGCCGTCGCGCAGAAACGCCGCGATCATGCCGAGCTGCACGCGCTGGATGCCAGTCGGAAACCCGTGCACGACCAGGAAGTTGAGCAGGTCGCTCACGTCGAGCGCCAGCACCGGCCGGCCCAGAGAGGTGACCGGGAGGGGCTCCATCGCCCCCTCGCGCTCGGCCAGGGCCTGGCAGATGTCGAAGCGCGGCGCGAGGCGCAGCGCCTCTTGCAGGGCCTGAATCGCCGCCGGCCCGGCCCCCTGCCCCCAGAGCACCAGGCCGAGCTGGAACAGACCCTCCACGCCGCTTTCCGGCAGGGCGCCGGCCTGGCGGTAGGCCTCGGCCGCGGCGGCTGGGTGGCCACTCTCCTTCAACGCGTGACCGAGCTGGACCCAGATCGCCCCGTCGCCGGGCGCGGCCCGCAGGTGCCGCTCATAGGCCGCGGCCGCCGCCTTCCAGTCGCCGGCCTCTCGCGCCGCGTCGCCCAGCGCCCGGTCGTCCGGGCCGGCTGACGTGTCGGCGACGATGGGGTTGGCGCGCCGGCGGCGACGCTGCAGGAAAATCGGCCACATGCCTGGCTGCGCACCTTTGGTTTTACCCCGCCGGGAACGAGGACCTCGACGGAGGCTCGGCGCTTGTCCTGGCCGGCGGGGCCTTGACGGATATACCAAGGCGCCGTTGAGACAAAGCGGCCAGGCGCGGCCCGGACCCTAGAGGCCAGCGCTCCAAGATCCCGCTCCACGCCTGTTCCTCACACCCGCCAGGAGGCCTTGATTGAGCGCCGCCAGAATCTGCATCGACGGCTTCAACCTCAGCCTGGCGAGGGGTTCCGGCATCGCCACCTACGCTCGCAACCTGGGCGGGGCCCTGCGGGCGATCGGCTACGAGACCCAATTCCTGTACGGCCCGCCGCGGGGCATGGGCGACAACAACCTGCTGAACGAGGTGGCGCTCTACGACGCCGCCGAGGCGCCGCGCGGGTGGGTCGGCTTTCGCGTGGCAAGGGCGCTCGTCTCGCCCCTCGGCCGCACCGCCCTGCCCGTCCGCACCACGGGCGAGGTGATCCAGGGCGGCGGCGGGTCGGCCGCGGCGCTGGTGTGGGCGGCCAAGGACGTCTTCCACCGCGCCAATGTGGCCTACAGCGTCGAGGGAGCGTTCACGCCGATCTCGTTCGCCGAGCGTGGCGCCGCGCGTCGCCCGGACGCGGCGCATTGGACCGCGCCCTTGCCGCTGTACGACCCCAAGGCGGCGAACCTCTACACGATCCACGACCTGGTGCCGCTCCGGCTGCCGTACGCCACGCTCGACAACAAGCGGCGGTTCTACACCCTTTGCGCCAGCATCTGCCGCGAGGCGGACCACGTGGTCACGGTGTCGGAGACCTCCAAGGCCGACATCGTGCGGATGTTCGGGATCGACGAGGGGCGGATCACCAACACCTACCAGGCGGTGGATCTGCCGCCGGAGCTGCGCAACCGGCCGGAGGCGGAGGTCGCCACGGAAATCGAAGGCGTCTTCAACCTCGAATGGGGCCGCTACTTCCTGTTCTATGGCGCGATCGAGCCGAAGAAGAATCTCGCTCGGGTGATCGAGGCCTATCTGGCCGCCAACGTCGAGGATCCGCTGGTGATCATCGGTGGCCAGTCCTGGCTCGAGAAGGAGCAGACCGCCCTGCTCTACGAGGACATCGTGCGGCTGCAGCACTTCTCCAACGACGTGCTGCGCCGGGCGGATCGCGTTCGGCGCTACGACTACGTGCCGTTCCCGATCCTGGTCAGCTTGATCCGTGGCGCGAAGGCGGTGCTGTTCCCATCGCTCTATGAAGGGTTCGGACTGCCTGTGCTGGAGGCGATGCAGCTGGGCGCGCCGGTACTAAGTTCGACCGGCGGCGCCATTCCGGAGGTGGCGGGCGACGCGGCGCTGTTGGTCGACCCGGTCGACGTGCAGGCGATCCGGCGGGGGATCAGGGTTCTGGACAAGGACGAAGGCGTTCGCGCGGACTTGGCGCGCCGGGGGCCGCCACAGGCCGCGAAGTATAGTTCGGCGGCCTATCAGCAGCGCCTCGCCAAGCTATACGGCGCGGTGCTTTGACCTATCCACAGGTGGTCGTTGGTCTATTGGGAACGGAATCTAACTTTATAAGACTCTCATAGAGAGGTTATAGATTTAGCCCTGTGGACAATTCAAAAAAACGCTGCGCTTTCAGAATGATGCGGCGGGGGGGCGTCCCCGATAGGACGCCGGTTCGTTCTCGAACGACCGCGCCGACGTTCCCAATAGGCCGACGAGCCGGCATCGTTCCTGATAAACCGTCGCTCGCTGAGTCGTCCGGCAAGGCAAGCGGCTTGGCCGCTGCGCGCGACCGAACGGCGGGATTTTCTAACCTTTTGAAAAAATAACGTAATATCAGGGGCCGTGCCCGCTTGGGGCGGTTTCGACCCCGCCTGGCGCCCCGGCGAAGCGGCCAAATGATCGGTCGATCAGGAACGCGCGCTCACACGTCGGCGGGCAACCGGCGATCCGTGACACGGCGCTCGGAGAAGGCCGGGTGATCGCGCGTGAGGGCCGAGCGACGCACCATCTGCACGGCCGGCTCCTGGCCCTGCACGTCGTCCAGCCAGTTGAGGTGGAACTCCGGCAGCTGGTTCTGCTCGACGATCTTCTTCAGCTCGAATTTGAAGCGGCGATAGGGCCCCTCGGCGCCGGACTTCTCGAACAGCGTGGGCAGGGAGATGGTGAAGCCCTCGCCGCCGTGGCCGCCGGCGTGCTTGCGGGCGACGCGGTAGAGCCAGCGGTCGCGCCCGCCGGTCAGGCGGAAGTAGCCGGGATGGATGGCCAGCACCCCGCCCTCCATCAGTATGCCCTCGTAGAGCCAGTCGGAGAGGGTGATGGTCATGCCGCGGGTGAGGCCGCTCTCTTCGTCCACCACCTCGGACCAGCTCTCGATCCAGGAGAACTGGCGCGTCTTGCGCCGTCCCTTGCCGCGGATGTTGGTCTGGATGGTGGTCGATTGCAGGCGGCCTAGAGCGGCGCGCAGGCGCTCGTAGTTCTCGCCGCCGACGCCGCGGTCGATGCCGCGCAGCAGGTCCGCCGGGTGGAAGTGCAAGGTGCGAGGGACGTCGTTGGCGCGGCCGTCCTTCATCGAGGTGAGCACCGAGGTGGCCCAGATGAGGATGTCAGCGTCCCAGATCGTCGCCATGCCGTAGTCGGGCACGGCCTTGACCTCGACCCAGATCGTCCCGTCCGGGCTGGTGTAGGAAATCGGCTTCACCCGTTTGCGCTTGGCCAGCGAAAAGAACGGCCGCTCCATGATCTCCCGCTGGTCGCGCAGCGGCATGTCGAGCAGGTAGGGGGTGAAGAGGTCGAACTGCTGGCGGCGGTCGTCTTTGCGCGGGCTCATGTGGCGACGGCTCTCCCCTCCCCTTCCCTCGCCTGCCGGACAGGCGCCCCGGACCGGCGGCCTGGACTGGGCGGGCGTTCCCAATCGACCGACGTTCACCGTCAGCGCAGGCGGCGGCCGTCCTGCGGGACGTGGGCGAGGTCGATTTCGTAGCCCTGGCGCGCCAGGGCCTCCAGAATCAGGAAGCGAACTGTAACACGCCGGCGGACCGCCTCGAGCTTCAGCGAGGTCCATACCGACTCGGGGGCCTCGATCTTCAGCGCAGTCATTGTCTGCTGCCCCACGGCCGGCTTGGTCGCGGGCGCCGGGCGCGCCTTCGCCGCGGGGCGCGGGGCGGCGGGGGCGGCCTTGGGTGGCGGCGCGGCGGGGGTCTGGGCCTCGGCGCTGACCGGACGGGCGAAGCCGAGATCGGCGGTGGCCTCGGACAGCCGCGCGGCGTCGTCAGCGCTCAGCCGCGCCTGCGGCCGCGGGGCGGGCTGGAAGGCGAAGGGGGGAGTGGGTTTCTGGCTCATTGCGATCAGGCCGCCGCCTGCTGCTGCTCGGCCAACACTTCCATCAGCTCGGCCAGGGTGGCGTTGATCTCCCGCGCCGCCTTGGGGTCGCCGCCCGGGTGCAGCGGCGTGGCGCCGGTGAAGTGGATGGACTGATAGGCGACGCGCTGGATGACTTCGGTCTGCAGCGCCGGAATGGCGGCGTCCTGCAGTTCCTGGCGGGCGTGCAGGGCCACCCGCGACAGGAGCGGCGACATCTGGGTGAACACCACGCGCGCGCCGATCGGGCGGCGCAGCATCTTCTCGGCGCGCTGGACCACCTCATAGGTGCGGAACACCTCCTGCAGATCCATGCCGGAGACCTTGGTGGGGATGAGCACGATGTCGCTTTCGGCGATGGCGTAGGTCACCGCCTGGGAGGCGGCCCCTTCGAGGTCGACCAGCACGAGCGCGTACTGCCCCGCCGCCTCGCCGATGCGGTCGAGGATGGTCTTCTCGGTGACCCCGCCGATGACGCTGACCCGGCAGTCGGCGCCGGCGCGTTCGCGCCAGCTGACCACGTGGCCGTTGGGGTCGGCGTCGATCACCGCGACGCTGCCGCCCATGCGGGCGAAGGCGTCCGCCAGGCAGATGACCAGCGTGGTCTTGCCGACGCCGCCCTTGGTTGAACAGACGCTCACCACCGCCACGGCCGCCTCCTCATCGATCCCGCGCCGCCACTGTCGCACACCTATCCAAGCGAGCAAGCACCCAGATGGGTAAATGGGCCATTACCCAATGGGACAAATACGCAAGCGCCCCAAGCAGGCAAATGGGCGCTTGCCCTATGTCTCGGCGCCTGCCGTTCCTGATAGACCGATGCCGAACAGCGCGTCCGCCAGGCGGGTGACGCGGCCGCGCTCACCCGACCATTCGGCGGGCGCCGCGGCATGGTCCCGCGCCCGGCGACCCAGCCGGCGCGCGGCGAAATGCGCCATCAACCGCGGCCGGTCGGCGAGCGCCGCCCGCAGCGCGCCGGCATAGCGCGATGGGGCGTGCAGCGCCTGCAATCGCGCCTGGGCCGCCACGCCCATGGCCGAGAAGCGAGCGGGATGGCGGGCGAGCTCCAGCACCGCGCGGCGGATGTCGGCGGCTTCGGCCTCGACGGAGATCTTCCACGCCGCCGCGTCGGGCAGGCCGGCGTACCAACCGGCGTTCGTGACCAGCGCCGGCGTGGCGACGGCCCAGGCGCGCAGGATGCCGCCCGACGCCTCGCCCATGGTCGGGTGGCGCAGGTTGAAGGCCAGGTGCGCGTCGGCGATCGCCGCGTCGAGCGGCGCCTCGGGGGCATAGCCGTGCAAACGCACCCGTCCCGCGAGCCCGCTCCGTTCGACGAGCTGGCGCACACCGGCCTCGTCCCACAGGACGCCATAGACATCGAGATGGAAGTCGGGGGCCTCGGGCCAGTCCGCGAGGGCGCGCAGGATCTCCTCGAGTCGGCGGTTGGCGTTGATGTAGCCGTACATCACGAAGCGCCAGGGCGGGGCCCAGGCGCGCCCCGATGGCGCTGGCGGCGCCAGGGAGGCGAAGGGCAGGGGAAGGGTGAGCAGCGGCGCGTCCGACCGCTGGCGCACCTCGGCCGCGGCCGCCGACGAGTGGCAGACCGCGCCGACGGCGGCGGCGAGGAACGGCTCGACGAACGGCATCGCCTCGACATGGGCGTCGATCAGCCGGCCCTCCGACTCCGCGATGCGACGCGCGGTGGCCTCGCCCTCGGGTCCGTAGGTCTCGCGCGCCAGGGCGAGGTAGCTCGCGAACGGCGGCTCGTCGGCCCGGGAGCGCTCGAAGACGAAGTGGTGCAGGCGGGTGTCGTGCAGGATGACGAGCCCGGGAACCGCCAGCGCCACGTCGGCGATGGCGGCGTGGAAGCGGGCGTCGTTGCCGAGGTTGTAGACGTTGAGCCCGGCGAACACCGAACGCCTGAACACCGCGTCGCCCACATCGCCTGGCCGATAGCGGCGCAGCATCGCCCCGGGCGGCAGGAAGGCGGAGTCCGCCGGCTGGTGGGTCCAGAACGTCACCTCGAACCGCTCGGCCAGCGCCGCGGCGATGCGGGCCGTGTAGTGGGCGATGTCGGTGCGCTGCGGCGGGAGAGGCGAGAACCAGTTAAGCCGCATCGGCGTCGGCCGCCGGCGCCGCCTCCAGGGTCTCGGCGAAGACGCACGCCGGGCGCGCCCGTCCGGCCCCGGCGAACGGCCCGGCCCCCTCGGCGTAGAGGCCGATCTCCCACCAGCGCCCGCCAAGGCCGCCGCCGCGGGCGATCCACAGCGGAATGACCGCATCGCCGCCCGGTCCGACGTCGTGCGGCAGGTCCAACGAACGGGCGTCCTGGGTCACCATGCCGTCCTGGTCCACCACGTCGACGCTGAGCCGCACGCGGGCCGGGCCCGCGGCGGGCCAGACCAGCGGGCCGAGGTTGACGACCCGAACGGCGGTCCGCTCTTCGCCCGCCTCGGCGGGGACGAGCTCGATCCGGCCGGAAAAGATCGCCGGATCGATCGGGAACAGGGACGACGGCGGCGGTCCGAAGGCCGCGCCGGCGCGTTTGCGGCCGGCGTAGAAGATGTTCTGGCCGCGCAGCTCCAGCGGCAGCCGGTTCTCCGCCATGTAGCGGACCAGCGCCTCCGGCGGCGCGTCCTGGCGGTAGACGTCAGCCGTCTCCAGCAGGCCGCGCTCGAAGCCGGCGTAGGCGCCGAGGCGGTCGACTTCCAGCGGCGTATATTCGCGGTTGTGTCGCCCGTAGACGCCGTTCCACGGCACGAACAGGCCGAAGGAGTAGGGGGTCTCGCCGGTCAGGGCGCGCCAGACGCCGGGCAGGGAGACCAGGTTCGGCGTGGTGACGAGGAAGACGCCGCCGTCCCGCAGCACCCGCCGCGCCTCGCGGAAGACGAAGCCCGGATCGATGGCGAAGTGCTCGAGGATCTCCATGGCGACGACGAGGTCGAATGCGCCGTCGGGGAAGGGCAGGGAGGTCGTCTCGACATTGAGCCCCAGCACCTCGACCTCGATCGGCGCGCCGGTCCTGGCCACGACCTGGCTGCGCCACCTCAGGCCGGGTGGCGACTCCTGGACGACCGTGAACTCGGCGTCCGGGAAGGCCTCGCGCAGGAAGGCGGTGAAGACGTAGGGGGCCGAGGTGCCCAGCTCGAGGATGCGGCGCGGCCGCACGCCGGCGCGCTTCAGCACGTCCAGCGTCGCCTGGTACCTGGGCCAGTGCGTCTCGTAGTAGTCGCGGTGGACGGCGAGGTGCTCGTCGAAGGCGTAGCGCTCGGCGAGGCGCGCCAGCGTCGGGCCCTCGCCGTCGCCGGCCAGCCAGGCGCCGACGACGGAGGGCGCGGCGCGGGTCGGAACGGGCGCGGCGCCGGCCGCCGCCTGGCCGGTGAGGGCGGCCACCGCGTGCGGCCAGGAGATGCCCAGCGAGCGGTATCGTTCGCGGCCGGCGGCGCCCAACGTCCGGGCCCGGGACTCCGAGGCGGCGAGCACGTCCAGCGCCGCGGCGAAGGCTTCCGGCTCGGGCGCGGTGATCAGCCCCTCGACTCCGTCGCGCGCCAGGGCGGCCGGCTCGCCGGCGTCGGCGACGGTGACCAGCGGCTTGCCGGCCAGCATCGCCTCCAGGGCGATGTAGCCGAGGTCCTCGTCGATGGGGGTGAACAGCACGCCGCGCGCCCCGGCGTAGAGGTCGATCATCTCCGCCTCGCTGACGAAGCCGCGCCACTCGACCCGGTCCTCGACGCCGAGCTCGTGGGCCAGGGCCTTCAGCCCGCGCTCATGGTCGGGACTGTCGGCGGCGCCGGAGAACACGACGCGGACCCGCCGGTCGGCGACGGCGAGGGCGCGCAGCACCAGGTCCTGCCGCTTCGTCGGCGAGAGCCGGCTCGGATAGTAGAAATAGCTCCCGAACTCGCCGCCCGTCAGGCGGCCGGCGAGGGGCGGGGGGTGGTAGAGCGGCGTGGCGGTCACGCCGTTGTAGCGCTGGAGCCGGGCCGCGACGTTGGCGGAGTTGGCGAACATCCGCGGCGCGCCGCGCAGCTCGGCGTCGTCGGCGGCCATCACCGCCTCGCGCACCGACTGGCCGTCGGGATCGTCGTAGAGGTCGCTAAGGCCGCTGTCCCAGAGGTCGTAGGCCTGCCGGTGCTGGTGCAGGATCCAGTAGGCCTTCATCGGGTGGCGCATCAGGTAGGCGGGGAACTTCAGCCCGATCGCCAGGTCGATTTTCACCCCGTTGAACTCGGAGACGTCGAGGGCGCGGGCGGCCAGCATGTGGTCCAGCACCGAGGCGGCGGGGTACCACTTGAACGGCATGGAGACGATCTCGGCCTCGTGCCCCGCCTCACGCAGCGCCCGCTCCAGGTTGCGGGCGTGCAGCTCCGCCCCGCCGAGCACGAACGGGCACTGGGTGGTGAGGAGGGCGATGCGCATCGGTCAGCCGACGACGCCGATGGCGGCGTAGTCCTGCGGGCCGAACAGCAACTCGGCGATGTGGGGGTCGAAGCCGTGGTTCTCGACCATGTGCTCGAGCGTAGGGGAGGGGTGCAGCGGGCGGATCTCCACTTGGGCGAAGCCGACGGCCTCCAGCAGCACCTGCAGCACCTCCGGCGGCAGCGGCCGCACGTGGGTCGGGTCGAGGTGGAAGGTGGTGGCGCCGACCATCAGGTTGCGCGGGTTGGGCGTCTCCAGGATCACCACCCCGCCCGGCCGAAGAACCCGGGCGACTTCCTGCATCAGCTCGGCGAGGGCGGGGAAGGGGAGGTGCTCGACCATGTGGATGGCCGAGACCGCCAGCACGCCGCCGCTTTCCAGGCCGCGCAGATAGTCCAGGGCGTCGGCGCGGAAGACTGCGCAGCCGCCGCGGCGCGCCGCCTCCAGTTGCGTCTCGCTGAGGTCTATCCCCACCGCCTGCAGGCCGTCCTCGGCCATGAGTTCGACGAGCTCGCCGCGGCCACAGCCGAGGTCGATCGTCGGGCCGGCCGCGCCGGTGCGATCGCGCGCCGCCCGCCAGTCGTTGCGGTAGACCTGGAGGCGCTGCTTGATCTCCTCGCGGCTGCCCCGATAGCGGTCCTCCAGCAGGTGGTAGAAGCTCTCCAGCAGCGACTGGACGCCCGCCGGAACCGCGGCCGGCGGCGCGGCGGGCGCGGGCGTCGCCTCCCGGCCCGCCAAGCGGCGGTCGAAATCGCTGAAAGCCCGCTGCCGGGTCAGGCGCTCGAACTGCAGGCGCCGCTCGAGCTCGGCGACCTCGTTCTCCAGCGCGGCGATCTTCAGCGCCTGGGCGCGCTCGCCGTCCTCCAGCGCCTGGCGCTGATCGCGCAGCAGGCGCTCCAGCGCCTCGCCCAGCGCCGTCGTCCGCTCGGCGATCTGCGTAAGGTCGGCCTCGGTCACGCCGAGCAGCGCCTGGCGCAGGGCGCCGATCTCGTCCTCCAGCACGGCGGTCTGGCGGCGGGTCCAGGTCAGCCGGGAAAGGCTGATCAGGTAGGAGATGGCGCGCTTCCAGAGCGGCTGGCCGACGAGCTGGGCCCGGCGGGGGATCAGGCTCTCCTGGTGGCGGACCCGCGCGGCGAAGCCCTCGGCCTGCGGCCGCGCTCTCAGGTCCCCCAGGTCCGGCGGGCGGATCTCGGGAAAGTCAAATCGCTCATCCACCGGCCGCTCGCTTCATCCCGAAGAGTCCGCCGCCCGCGCGTTTCATCCCGAAGAAGGTGTGGGAGCCCCGCCGGCCGGTCCAGTCGTCCTCCAGCACCTCTAGCGCCAAGCCGCCCCGGCGGTCGATCAGCCGCAGGATCTCACTCATCGGCAGGCTGTGCATCTCCATGGTGTCCGGGGGCGCGGCCAGGTAGGCCTCGATGTCGAAGCCATAACCCGGGTGGTAGGTCTGGGCCTGGAACAGGAATACCCCGCCCGGCGCCAGATTGCCGAGGATTTCCTCCAGCAGATACCGCTGCACCGGCGGCTGGTTGTGCTGCAGCGTGATCACCGAAACGAAGGCGTCGAACCGCTTCACCCGGGCGATGTCCTCCGGCGAACGCAGCAGCACGAACTCGATGTTGGCGAGCCCGGCCTCGGCGGCCATGGCGCGGGCTTCGCGCAGGTTTCCCTCCGAGATGTCCGCGGCGATCACCCGCTCGAAGATCGCGGCGAGGTGCTTGGTCATGCGCCCGACCCCGCAGCCCAGCTCGAGGCAGGCACGCCGGGGGAGGGGGGTGGCGGTGCGGGCGCAGAACAGTTGGATCAGCCCGGCGTGCTCGGCGCCGGTGGCGTAGAACCGGGCCTTGGCCGCCGCGTCGAGATTCGCCGTCCGATATTCGTCGTGGGTGCAGACCGACCAGTAGGGCTCCTTTTCGCCGAGCTCGCGCCACTGCCGGCGCAGCGCCTTGAACAGGGCCGCCCGCTGGCTGGCGGTGACGCGGACGTCAATCGCCGGCGGCAGGGCCCTGTAGCCGGCGTCGTCGGCCGCGTCCTTGTCGATCATGGAGGCCCCGTAGCGCTGGCGCTGACCGGCGGGCGTTAACCGAGGCGCGGCGGCGCCGCAAGGCCGGCCGCCGGGCGGTTCCCGGGCGGGCGGGGCGGGCGATCCACAGGTTGAGCGTCGCGCCGGCGTCTCCAAAAAGTCCCTTGTGGGTGTATGGTGTTTCCTGTACGGGTTCGCCCCTAAGGGGCCATCAATGGCTTCCGCCGAATTCCAAGGGATATCCGGCTGCCGGCCAGCGCCGCCGCCAGCTTTAGGGGAAAACGAATGCCCATCAGCAACACGTCCGCCGTCACGCAGCTGTTTGAGGAAATCCAGTATCAGGCCCCCGATCATGCGGACCTGCAGACGTTCGTCACCCTGCTGAACAGCGGGCAGACGACCCTGGCGACGATCGCCTCGGACATCGAGAACGCGCCGTTCACGCTGGCGGTGGTCGACGCGGTGATCCGCGAGTACCAGGCGGCGTTCGGCCGGGTTCCGGACCAGGCCGGCGCGGCCTTCTGGGTCTCCCAACTGGCGCCGCTCTTCAATCCGGTCACCAACACGCTGCCGGCCTCGGCGCTGGTGAACCTTTCCACCACCTTCGCCAACTCGGCGGAATTCGCGCAGCGCTACGGCGGCGACACGGCGACGTCCCCGGCCTCGATCGCGCTGGTCTCGGCGCTCTATCAGAACGTGCTGAACCGGGCGCCGGACGCGGCGGGCCTGAACTTCTGGGTGACCTCGGGCCTGGACGCGGCGCAGCTGCTGCAGGCCTTCGCCCAGTCGCCGGAGTTCATCACCAACGCGGCCGCGCCGATCATCGCCTTCCAGAACCTGGAAGCGGCCGGCACGCCGCCGACCTCTGGCTCGCTGTTCGGCCTGGTGGAGATCTTCCTCACGACCGGGGTGGACCACGTCAACGGCGCCAACACGGTGATCGGCGACCTGACGCCGTTCGACTTCAACGGCATCGGCCCGACGCTGAACGTCGGCGACCAGATCTCCAACGTCCAGAACTTCATCGTCAACGACCAGTTCGACACGGGCGTCGACCTCATCCCGGTGGGCGCGACGCTGGCGGGCATCACCAACATCACGGTGGACACGGCCGGCAACGCGGGCAACCACGCCGGCAATAACCGCACCAACGGCGGCGGCACGCCGTTCGACACCTCGGGCATCAGCGGCGTGCTGACGCTGACGGTGAACTCCGACGGCGCCAACTTCGACGACGTCAACGCCTCCAACAACACGGCGATCGTCGACAACCAGACCAGCCGCGCCTTCGAGGCCGGCGTGGTCGCCAGCGGCGGCAGCACCGTGACCATCGTCTCCGACGGCGGCGGCGGCGTGCTGGTCGGCTCGCAGATCCAAGGCGTCGCGCCCACCAACGCGACCCAGCTGCCCACCGGCGCGGTCAACATCACCGACAACGGCGCGAGCTCGCCCGGTGAGAGCCAGTCGGACAACAACGTCATCGATGTGCTGGGCGGCACCACGCTCACCATCCACCTGAACTCGACCAACAACTCCTTCAACGTCAGCGTGGGCAACACGTCGAACGTGGTCGACCAGGACGGCGACACCGTCTTAGGCAACACGGGCGACATCCAGGGCGCGCTGGCGGCGGCCACCGATCCCAGCGGCGCCATCGTCATCGCCGACGTCGGCCAGTGGGCTGGCGCCATCGGCACCGTGAACGGCGCGCTGATCGAGGTGTTCGGCGGCTCGTCGGTCAGCGTCGCTTCGGCCGGCAAGGAAATCATCGTCGGCGACCCGAACGACATCAACCCGGCCAACATGACGACCGGGCCGATCAACATCACCGACCTGGCGCCCGACGCGTGGACCACCTTCCACTCCGGCACCATCGCCGGCGGCCAGGAAGAGGACACCT
>Ga0326727_10011535_pt1 | contig 20513 bp, 22 predicted proteins | sample MB2enrmetagenome_FD_207643 | JGI IMG/M metagenome (GOLD analysis project Ga0326727, IMG submission 207643) | Lab enriched peat soil microbial communities from McLean, Ithaca, NY, United States - MB29MY | ecosystem: Environmental > Terrestrial > Soil > Wetlands > Peat | place: USA: New York...
CCACATACTTCTTTACCGCAATCTCCTTGGCTGCCACGAATCGTCTCCGTCCGTCTGATGCGGAACGATCGATTCAGACATCCACCGCAGAGTCAAGGACGCCAGGCAGTAGGGCGCCGAACGCCGCGTATGGCGGTTCACGCCCGGGATTGCGGCCCATTGCGTTGGATTGCGGCAGGTGGTGTGGGCATTGAGGCGAGCGTGAAGAGAATGGGGGCCGGTGCAACCAGCCTCGAAATGATCCGGCGATGTCTTCCCTCCTTCCCCCGTCCCTGCCGCAGGACCCATGGCTTGCCGCTGCGGCGATCGGCGTGGCCGCCCTGTCGGTCGTGGGGGCCTACGCCTACCTCCTCATCACCACGCTCGACCTCAAGGAGGGTCTTGACGCACTTCGCGCCGGGCGGCCCTGCATCGCCAAGCTCCTCAAGGCACTGGCGCATGCGGTGCTGTTCCTCAAGCTGCTAATGTTGTGAGTCAGCCTCGGCAGCGGCGGGTCGGTTATGTTCCTGGCCGTGAAGAAAACCGAGAATGGCAGCTTCCTCCCTCCCGGGCGCGATCAGGAAGGACGAGTGATGAGCGTTCGGTATAGTCGGGTCCAGGCCCCTTGACCCCATTTCATAAAGAATGGGTTCCAAGGGCCTTGGCCCTTGGTGGGGGTGCGGGGGGCAAAGCCCGCCGTGCCGAAGGCGCGCTCCGCGCGGGGCGGGGTCCGGGGCTGCGCCCCGGCGGGGGGGGCCTATGACACCAGAACACCTCCTCCGTGCAGCCGGCATCGACTCCCCCCGCCGCGAGGCGCGCTGGCTGTGGGAGCATGCCGCCGGCGACCCGGACGTCTTCCGCGCCCTGATCGCCCGCCGTGCCGCCCGCGAGCCGCTGGCCTTTCTGACCGGCAGCCAGACGTTCTGGACCCTGGATCTGGAGGTTTCTCCTGCCACCCTGATCCCGCGCGCCGACAGCGAAACCCTGATCACGGCCGCCATCGCGGCCCGGCCCGACCGCGCCGCGGTGCGGCACATGCTCGATCTGGGCACCGGCACCGGCTGCCTTCTGCTGGCGGCACTGACGGAATTTCCCGCCGCTTTCGGGGTGGGGGTGGACCGCGTGCCCGCAGCCGCCGCGCTGGCTGCGCGCAATGCCGCAGCCACCGGCCTGGGCGCCCGCTGCGCCATGGTTTGCGCCGACTGGGCCGCACCGCTGCGTGGCCGGTTCGACCTGGTGCTGTCCAACCCACCCTATATCGAGTCGGAAACCATTGCCGGCCTGATGCCGGAAGTCGCCCGCTACGAGCCCCGCAGCGCGCTGGACGGGGGAGCGGACGGGCTCGACGCCTACCGGGCTTTGCTGAAGATGCTGCCGGACCTGCTTGGCCGGAGCGGCGTGGCCGTGCTGGAACTGGGGGCAGGGCAGGCGGTTGCCGTAGCGGGGTTGGCCCGCGCGGCCGGGTTTCAGGAGGCTGCCCTGCATGCCGATCCGGGGGGCATTGCGCGGGCCGCGGTGCTGACCCTCGCCTCCGGCTGAAAAATCGTTTGGCAGAGCCGGGCGGCGCCGCTAGCGTGTCGCCGCGTGACAGGGCCTGTCCGGGACTCTTGCCCCGGGGTTCGTCCGCCTGCCCTGACACTGGCCCGCCGCTGGTGCGTGTGCCGGGACGGGGGTCGCGCAAAACCAACGTTAAGAAACGACCCGGGGACGGGTTGAGGCGCAGGACGATGGCAGCAGCAGGCTGCCTGCGTCCGGCGCGGGAGCCGGGATCGGGTTGCCCGCAGGGGCACCGCTGCGCCCGGCATACGAACAGGAAAGCGCTGTGGCAAACGCATGAACATGAAACGTATGCGCGGACGCAACCATCGCGGTGGTAACGGCGGTGGGGGGGGTGGTGTGCGCCACCAGGGCGGCGGCGGCGGCGGCGGCATTCCGCTGAACCGCAACCATGTTTTCGACAGCAGCGGGCCGGAGGTGCGCATTCGCGGCACCGCCCAGCAGTTGTTCGAAAAATACCTGCAGCTTGGCCGCGATGCGACCGGCAGCGGCGACCGGGTGATGGCGGAAAGCTACTTCCAGCATGCGGAACATTATTTCCGCATCCTGAATGCCATCAACCAGGCTTCTCAGCCGGGTCCGCCGCAGCAGAACGGCCAGCAGAACCGCCGCGCGCAGACGCAGGATTTCGGCGGAGACGATACTGACGACGGCGAGGGCCAACCGCCAGGCGTGGGCGACCAGCCGAATCCCGGCGAGTCACGCGATATTCCTATCGCCGCAGCACCGCAGGAAGGGTGAGGGAAAAAGCAGGGACGCTGTCCTTGCCCCCCATTTCCCAAAAAACCGGGTTCCAAGGGCCTTAGGCCCTTGGTGGGGGTCCAGGGGGCAAAGCCCCTGCTGGGATCGGGCCGCGAAGCGGACCGATGGGCAACGCCCCGGCCGCTTACTTACTCGCGAGTTGCCCGGCCTCGGGCCGCACGGGAATGCAGGGCATCCTGTTGCGGGCAAGCGCGGTGCAGGCCTGGTGGGCTTCCGGCTGGCTCAGGCCGGTGATCAGGGCACGCCAGCTGGTATGGCCATGCTGCGGGACCGATTCGAGCCGCACATCGCCGTCATCCACGTAACGCTGAGCCAGGTTGGCAGCTTGCCGGGCGGCGGACTCGGTGGCGAAGGACCCAACCTGCACGCTCCAGCGCGCTGCCTGGAGTCGTCGCGGCGCGGGGGCGGCATTGGCGACAGGAACCAGCGCGGGCGTATGGCTGGCGATCCGCGGGCTGCCCGGCGCTTCCAGCCGTTCGAACCCCTGGTCGAGCAGGTATGCCATATGCGCATCCCGCTCGGGATTCGAGGCGGCGCCGAGCACCACGCCGATCAGGCGCACCTCGCCGCGCACGGCCGATGTCACCAGATTGTGACCGGAGGCTTCGATGTAGCCGGTCTTGATGCCGTCGGCGCCCGGGTAGGTTTGCAGCATGCGGTCGTGGTTGAAGATGGTCTGGCCGTGCCAGGTGAAGTTGGGGATCGAGAACCAACGATATTCCGACGGAAAATCGCGTACCAGCCGGCGGCCGAGCGTGGCCAGGTCGCGGGCGGTGGTGACCTGGTCCGGGTCGGGCAGTCCGGACGCGTTGCGGAACACGGTGCGGCTCATGCCCAGCGCGCGGGCCCGCAGCGTCATCATCTGGCCGAAGCTGTCTTCGTCGCCGCCCAGCAATTCGCCCAGGGCGGCGGCGGCATCGTTGGCCGATTTGGTGACCAGGCCGAGGATCGCCTGCTCGACAGTGATGTGCGTGCCGGGCACGAGGCCGAGCTTGGAAGGAGCCATGGCGGCGGCATGGCCGGAGACCGGAACGTTCTGCTGCAACGTAATACGGCGGTCGCGCAACGCCTCGAACGCCATGTACAGCGTCATCATCTTGGTGAGGCTGGCCGGATGGCGGAGTTCGTCGGCGTTCACGGCCGACAGCACCGTGTCATCGGCCGCGTCGATCACGATCGAACTATACCGGTCGGAGCCGATCTGCGCCTCCGCCCGGGCGCCCAGAAGGGCGATGGCCAGCGGGATGGCGGCCAACACAAGGGTTGCTCGGAACACTCGGTCGCGAACGCGGCGCGTGACAGGCATGCGGGCGAGTCTCCAAGCTCGACAGTCAGACCATACAGGCCGTTTCGCGCCCCTGTCCATAGCGACCCGGGCGCGAAAGCAGGGCTTTTTGAAGGGGTTATCCTTAATAGCGGGCTAAGGTCGTGAACGAGGCGTGAACTGACCCCCGACCGGCTTATTGTGCAGCGCACAAAAAACCCTTGACCCCACGTCCCGGAAGACCCTATACGGGCATTGCTGCAGTGCAGCAAAGAGTTCGACCCGCGACATTCGACAGCGAATCCGGTTGCGAATTCGGTCCGGGATGACCCCGGGTCACGGCAGGCAGGACGGGCCCGTCATGTCGGGCCGAAGCTGAAGAATGGAGAGCGTGATGGCGAAGAAGAGCGGGGAGATCGTGGCGGCTGCTCCGGAAGCGGCGTCTGAGCCCAAGCCGGGGCTGGCGCTGGTGCTGCCGTTCGACGTGACGACCAACCTGACCCTGGCCGGCCTGTCGGCCGGTTTCGACAAAACCAAACCTGAGGAGATGGCAAACATGGCGATCAAGACGGCGGAAGACTTTGTGGCGTTCAACCAGGGCAACCTGGAAGCGGTGGTGAAGTCGGGCCAGATCTGGGCCGCGGGCCTGCAGGATCTGTCCAAGAGCCTCGCCGCCGCCGCGCAGGCGCAGATCGAGGAGACGCTGGCGAATGTGAAGGCGCTGGCCAGCGTGAAGTCCTTCAAGGAAGCGGTCGATCTGCAGACCACCCTGGCGAAGGCATCGCTGGAGAAGGCGATGGCCGAAACCAGCAAGCTGACCGACGCCAGCCTGAAGCTGGCCGAGCAGACCTGGGCGCCGCTGACCGATCGCGTGAACCTTGCGGTGGAGAAGTTCGGCCGCGCCGCGTAATCGCGCACGGTCGCACAACGCCCCTCCTCCCCCCGGAGGGGTGTGAAGGAAGGCCCGGGATCCCCCCTCCCGGGCCTTCGCTCGTTATGGGGTGCCATGGCCGGGCCGCGGCGCCGATGGCCGCAGGATCTACGGGGGGTGTTCGCCGGTTCTGGCCGGCCCCAATCATATGCGGCAAATCTACGGTGCAGCCGCGTGCGGCGGAAGCGGGGTGTGCCGGCGGCTGATTTGCATCAATCCGCATTCCGCCGGCGCGATACCCTTTCATCCCCGCCGTGCTTTCCGATATGTTCACCGCACCAGGGGTGAATGTGCGCCCGGGCAGGGTAAGGCGGGTACGGTGGCGCGCAGGCGTGGGCATTGCCGGAACCTGATACGGCCGGGGCATTAGGCGGTCGCGAACGATGAGCGAGGTCAGGCTGAACGGGATGGTGGCCGGGGCACCCGGGCCGGGATGGCGGGGAGCGAGAGTGTCGGACGTGCGGGGCGCCGGGCTGCCGGGCGATGGCGGGCGGGGCAATGACGGCCGCACCGACGGCGGCGGCGGCGAAGGTCCCAACACCGGCGTAGTGGTGAAGGCGCGGCCGAAAACGCGAAAACCCGCCATGTACAAGGTGCTGATGCTCAACGACGACTACACGCCCATGGAGTTCGTCGTCCACGTGCTTGAACGCTTCTTCCAGAAATCCCGGGAGGAGGCCACCCGTATCATGCTGCACGTGCATCGCCGCGGCGTCGGCGTCTGCGGCGTCTTCACCTACGAGGTGGCCGAGACCAAGGTGACCCAGGTGATGGATCTCGCCCGCCAGAACCAGCACCCGCTGCAATGCACCATTGAGAAGGAATAGGGTGGCAGGTTCCGCTCTTTCTTCTGCAGTCTGCGGGCGCGCCGTCCGCATGGAGAGGGGAGTGAGGCCGGCCACCCGGCCATTCGGCCGGCTGCGGGACGCCTCTCCGAAAATTAAATACCGTGAACCGCATTTTTACTAATGCGGACGGGCGCCAATCGAGAAAGAATGCTGGCGTCTCGCGACCAAACCGGTCGTGCCGATCTCGCCTACCGGTGTATTCCGAATGGCTTGCGGCGCCACACCGGCACGATGCAGGATGAAAGACGGCCCTGAGCTGAGGAGCGTTGCCACATGCTGTCCCGAAACCTCGAGATGACGCTCCACCGCGCTCTGTCGCTGGCCAGCGAGCGCCGCCACGAATACGCGACGCTGGAGCATCTGCTGCTTGGTCTGACCGACGACACCGACGCAGCCACCGTGCTGCGCGCCTGCGGCGTGGATCTCGACAAGCTGCGGACCGACCTGGCCGAATTCCTCGACAAGGACCTCGCCGGCCTGGCCACCGACCGCCCCGGCGACCCCAAGCCGACCGCCGGCTTCCAGCGCGTGGTGCAGCGTGCCGCCATTCACGTGCAATCCTCCGGGCGCGACGAGGTCACCGGCGCCAACGTGCTGGTGGCGTTGTTCAGCGAGCGCGAAAGCCACGCCGTGTATTTCCTGCAAACGCAGGACATGACCCGGCTGGATGCCGTCAATTTCATCAGCCACGGCATCGCCAAGGCGCCGGGCCGCAGCCAGCCGCGCCCGGTCCAGGGCGCCGGCCAGCAGGCGGAGGCCAACGCCGAGAACGAGCGCGAGGAAAAGCCGGCGCGGCGCGGTCAGGACGCGCTGTCCAACTACTGCGTGAACCTCAACAAGAAAGCGATGGCGGGCAAGATCGACCCGCTGATCGGGCGCGAGAGCGAGATCGAGCGCACCATCCAGATCCTGTGCCGCCGCACCAAGAACAACCCGCTTTATGTCGGCGACCCCGGCGTGGGCAAGACCGCCATTGCCGAGGGCCTGGCCAAGCGGATCGTCGAAGGCGACGTGCCCGAGGTGCTGGCGAAATCCACCATCTACGCGCTCGACATGGGCGCGCTGCTGGCCGGCACCCGCTATCGCGGCGATTTCGAGGAGCGCCTGAAGGCGGTGGTGACCGAGCTTGAGGCGCAGCCGAATTCCGTCCTGTTCATCGACGAGATTCATACCGTGATCGGCGCCGGCGCCACCAGCGGCGGTGCCATGGACGCCTCCAACCTGCTCAAGCCGGCGCTCGCTTCCGGCAATCTTCGCTGCATCGGCAGCACGACGTATAAGGAGTTCCGCAACTACTTCGAAAAGGACCGCGCCCTGGTGCGCCGGTTCCAGAAGATCGACGTGAACGAGCCGTCCATCGAGGATGCGGTGAAGATCCTCCGCGGCCTCAAGAACAACTACGAGAAGCACCACAAGGTCCGCTACACCGAGGAGGCGATTCGCGCCTCGGTCGAGCTGTCGGCCAAATACATCCACGACCGCAAGCTGCCGGACAAGGCGATCGACGTGATCGACGAGGTCGGCGCCTCCCGCATGCTCCAGCCCGAGCACAAGCGGCGCAAGACCGTCACGCTGCGCGATGTCGAGGAGATCGTGGCGAAGATCGCCCGCATCCCGCCGAAATCGGTCTCCGCCGACGACAAGGAAACCCTGCGCAACCTGGAGCGCGACCTGAAATCCATGGTGTTCGGCCAGGATCAGGCAATCGACGCGCTGTCGGCGGCCATCAAGCTCAGCCGGGCCGGGCTGCGCGACCCCGAAAAGCCGATCGGCAACTACCTGTTCAGCGGTCCGACCGGCGTGGGCAAGACCGAGGTGGCGCGCCAGCTGTCCAACACGCTCGGCATCGAGCTGATCCGCTTTGACATGTCGGAATACATGGAGCGGCACAGCATCTCGCGCCTGATCGGCGCGCCGCCGGGCTATGTCGGCTTCGACCAAGGCGGGCTGCTGACCGACGCCATCGACCAGCACCCGCACGCCGTGCTGCTGCTGGACGAGATCGAAAAGGCGCACCCTGATCTGTTCAACATCCTGCTTCAGGTGATGGATCACGGCAAGCTGACCGATCATAACGGCAAGACCGTCGATTTCCGCAACGTCATCCTGATCATGACCACCAATGCCGGCGCCGCGGATCTCGCCAAGGAGGCGATCGGTTTCGGCCGCGAGACCCGCGCCGGCGAGGACGAGGATGCGATCAAGCGGATGTTCACGCCGGAGTTCCGCAACCGGCTGGACGCGGTGATCCCCTTCGCCAATCTGACGCCGGAGATCGTCGGCCGGGTGGTGGAGAAGTTCGTCATGCAGCTGGAAGCGCAACTCGCCGACCGCAACGTGACCATCGAGCTGAGTTCGGCGGCGAAGGAGTGGCTGGCCGAGCGCGGTTTCGACAAGCTGTATGGTGCCCGTCCGCTGGCGCGGGTCATCCAGGAACATATCAAGAAGCCGCTGGCCGAGGAGTTGTTGTTCGGGCGGCTGGTCAAGGGTGGCGCCGTGAAGGTGACGCTCAAGGACAAGAAGCTCGACTTCGAGTTCATCGAGGCGGCGGTACCCGCGCTGCCGCGCCCGGAGGGAGATGGCGACGAGGGCGGCACCGAGCGCGAGCCCGAAACCGCCGGCTAGCCCGCGGTCTGAGAAAGGCTGAAAAGAATGGGTTCCAAGGGCCATAGGCCCTTAGTGCAGGTCCAGGAGGCAAAGCCTCCTGGCGGGATCGGGCTGCGAAGCGGACCGATGGGCACCGCCAAGGCAAACTCCGGAGTTGCGAGCGACACGCAGATCGCCTAATGCAACGTGTGAGTTGTTGCCTAAATCTCCCCGGCGGTGCTGTCGCCGCGGGCCACCCCAACTGAAGGCCCCACCATGCGAAGACTCGGAGCTGTCGTCCTTGCGCTCGCCCTGTTGGCCCAGATCAATACGGCCGTAGCACAACCTGCCCCCTCTGCCCCGGCACCTGCCCAGACCCACCAGGATTGGAAGCCGCTTGCCATCGGTCTGGGGGCGATCGCCGGCGTCGTGGTCTTCAACGCGGTCGCGCTCGGGTTCGAGGCATTGCCGGGAGGGCTGGCGGTAGAGGCCGGCGCGACCGTGCCGGCCGAAATGTCCGTCGCGATTAGCCGCGTCTACGCCACTACCGCCGCGGTCGTGGGTGGTTTGATTGCCTACTATACGTTGTATCCGTCCGGCCATTGAGGGAAACTGGCATGCGTTCCTTGTCGTCGCCGGCTTCGGCCGCCGTGCTCGCCGCTACCCTTCTTGTGCCGTCCCTGGCCAGCGCCCAGAAGGCTCCTCCGCCCGTGGCGGAAACTCCGAAGGCCGCTCCTGCCGACACTCCCTATGTCGATTACCGCGTCCTGGCGGTCGGAGCCGGGGCGGTGATGGGTATTGTCGCGTTCAATGTGCTGTCGGCACCTTTGGGCGCGGTCCCGCTGGCCGGCGGCGCGCTGGAGGTGGTGCCCTATAGCGTGGCCCTCGGCAGCCGCCTTCTCGCCGCCGCCTCGGCGAGCGTCGGGGCGCTCGCCGCCACATGGGCCTATGACACCTATTACAAAACCGAAACCGACTACCGCTATCTCGTGGCCCTTGCCGCGGGCGCGATCGCGGGCGTCGCGGCCGGCAATTATCTGACGATCGGCTCGTTTGGCATACTGCCCTATTACGCCGGGGCCGGCGAGGAAGCCGCCGGCGGGGCGCTGGCGTCAACCGGGGCGCAGGCCGCCAGCCGTGTTTATGTCATCGGGTCGGGTGTGCTTGGCGCCTGGGCCGCGGACTACCTGTACCGTCACTAAGTCTGACCCGCGGCTGCCCCCTTGACCCCATGACTTAAGTAAGGGGTCAAGGGGGCAACGCCCCTGGTGGGGTTTGGGGCGAAGCCCCAAGCTTTTTTCAGCAGATGCGTGGCAGCTGCTCCCCCGCCAGCCAATCGACAATCCGGCCACCGCCGAATGTGGTGGTCATCTGCACAAACCGGTCGGCATCTTCCACGACCTTGCCGATCTGCGCGGCATCGCGTCCCAGTTCGTGGCCGCGCATTGCCTCGAGAAGCGGCGCGGCGGCATCGGGGGCGGCGATCGCCACCAGCCTTCCCTCGTTGGCCACGTTCAGCGGGTCCAGTCCCAGCAATTCGCAAGCCGCGGCGACTTCCGGCCGCACCGGGATCGCCCCTTCCGACAGCAGAATTCCAACGCCGGATTGCTGCGCGATCTCGTTCAGCGTGGCGGCCAACCCGCCGCGGGTCGGGTCGCGCATCAGCCGCAAACCCTGGCCGGCGCGTGCCACCATGGCGGCAACCAGCCCGTGCAGTGCCGCCGAGTCCGACAGGATGGCGGTATCGAAAGACAGATTTTCCCGGCACGACATGATCGCCACGCCATGGTCGCCGACCGGCCCCGACAGCAGCACGGCATCGCCCGGCCGCGCCCGGTCGCCTGACAGCACCAGGCCCGCCGGCACGATGCCGATGCCGGCGGTGGAGATGAACACGCCGTCGGCCTTGCCGCGCTCCACCACTTTCGTGTCGCCGGCCACGACCGGCACCCCGGCCTGCCGGCTCGCCCGTCCCATGCTGGCGGCGATGCGGGCGAGCTCGGCGAACGGAAATCCCTCCTCCAGGATGAAGCTGGCCGTCAGGTACAAGGGCCGGGCGCCCGCCATGGCGATGTCGTTGATGGTGCCATGCACGGCCAGCGAGCCAATATCGCCGCCCGGGAAAAACAGCGGAGAAACCACGTAGCCGTCGGTGGTCATCACCATGCGTCCGCCGGGCACGTCGAAAGCCGCCTGGTCATTGCCCTGGGCCAGGTAGTCGTTGCCCAGTTCCGTATGAAAAATATCAGCGATGAGCTGCGCCATGGCCCGCCCGCCGGCGCCGTGCGAGAGATCGACGCGGCCGCTGCGGATGTCGAGGCGGCGGCGGGTCAAGAAAGCAAGGCCAGGGCGCTGCCCTGGACCCGCAAGGGGTCAGTGGACCCCTTGACCCCATCACTTAAGAAAGCGGTCCAGGGGCTTAGCCCCTGGTGGGGGTCCAGGGGACAAAGCCCCCTGCCGGGATCGGGCCGCGAAGCGGACCGATGGGCAGAGCCCCGGCTGCCAGCCCTCTCCATCACGATGCCAGCCGCGCCGGCAGCCGGAACCGTCCATAGGTCCAATGCGCCGCGCAGGCGCCCTCGGCCGAGACCATGCAGGAGCCCATCGGTGTTTCCGGCGTGCAGGCGGTGCCGAACAGCCGGCACTCGGCCGGGCGCTTCGTCCCGCGCAGGATGGCGCCGCATTCGCAGGCGGGGTTGTCGGAAGCCAATGGCGTTTCCAGGCCGAACCGCGCTTCGGCATCGAACCGGGAGAAGGCTGCGCGCAGCTTTAAAGCACTATGCGGCACCCAGCCGAGTCCGCGCCACTCGAAGCGGTCGCGCAGCTCGAACACCTCCGCCACGGCCGCCTGGGCGCGCAGATTGCCGGCCGGCGTAACCGCGCGGATATACTGGTTCTCCACCTCGACGCGCCCGTCATTCACCTGACGCACGAGGAAAAGTATCGCCTGCATCACATCGAGCGGCTCGAACCCGGCCACCACCACCGGCTTGCGGTAGTCGGCGGCCACTTGGCGATAAGGTTCAGTGCCGATGACGGTGGAGACATGCGCGGGGCCGACAAACCCGTCGAGCCGCACGGCATCGGCGCCACCGGTTGCCAGGATGGCGCGCATGGCGACCGGCGTGAGCACGTGGTTGCAGAACACCGAAAAATTGCCAAGCCCGTCGCGGGCGGCGTGCTGCACGGCCACCGCCGTGGGCGGCGTGGTGGTCTCGAAGCCGATGGCGAAGAACACCACCTCGCGCCCGGGCTCGGCCGCGGCGATGCGCAGCGCGTCCAGGGTGGAATAGACCATGCGGATATCCGCACCTTCGGCTTTGGCGCGTTGCAGGCTGTTCCCCCGGGAAGCCGGCACGCGCATCAGATCGGCATAAGTACACAGTGTCACCCGCGGGTCGCGCGCCAAGGCAATGGCGGCGTCGATACGGCCCACCGGCAGCACACAAACCGGACAGCCCGGTCCGTGGATCAGGCGGATGCCCGGCGGCAGCAGATCCTCGATGCCGTAGCGCGAGATGGCATGCGTGTGGCCGCCGCAGAATTCCATGAAGGCGTAGGTAACGTCCGGGACGGTTTGGGCGCGGATGGCGGCGGCGAGCGCCTGTGCGCGCGCGGCATTACGGTATTCATCGACATATTTCATGCCGCCATCCCCGTGCCCGCATCCTGTGCCGCCGCCGCGGCCTCGTCCAGTAACACGAGCGTGCGCTCGGCTTCGGCGGCATCCAGCCGCGCCAGCGCGTAGCCGACATGGAGAATAACGTAGTCTCCGACGGCCACATCCTCGACCAGCGCCAGCGAAATGACTTTCGACACGCCGTCCAGGCTCACCCGGGCCATGTCGTCGGGCAGTTTTTCCACCACCAGGGCGGGGATGGCGAGGCACATGGCTCAGCCCGCCTGCGCCGGCTGGGCCACGGCGGCGGCGGCGCGGGCAGCGCGTGCCTCGATCCCCGCGCGGGCAGCGCGCGCCTCGATCCAGGCGAGCCAGGCCGGCAGCCCCTCCCCGGTGCGCGCCGACACCGGGAGAATCTGCAGGCCGGGATTCACCCGCAGCGCGTTCGCCATGCAGGCGGACAGATCGACGTCGAGATACGGCAACAGGTCGGTCTTGTTCAGCAGCATGAGGTCGGCGGCGGCGAACATGTCGGGATATTTGAGCGGCTTGTCCTCGCCCTCGGTCACTGACAGCACCACCACCTTATGCGCCTCGCCGAGGTCGAAGGCGGCCGGGCACACCAGGTTGCCGACATTCTCGATGAACAGCAGGCTGCCCGGCGCGGGGTCCAGCTCGTCGAGCGCATGGCCGACCATGTGGGCGTCGAGGTGGCAGCCCTTGCCGGTATTCACCTGCACCGCGGGGGCGCCGGTGGCGCGGATGCGCGCCGCGTCGTTGCTGGTCTGCTGGTCGCCTTCGATCACCGCGATGGCATGGCGCGGCGCCAGCGCCTCGATGGTGCGCACCAGCAGCGAGGTCTTGCCCGAGCCGGGGCTGGAGACGAGGTTGAGGGCGAAGATGCCGCGATCCGCCAGGCGCGCACGGTTGGCGCGGGCGAAGCCGGCATTTTTGTCCAGGATGTCGCGCTCGATCCGGACGATGCGGTCCTGGCTCAGCCCCGGCACATGCACGCCGGCCGGGCCGGCGCCATAGTCGAGCATGCCGGGGGCGGCATGCGTGTGGTCGTGCGGATGGTGCCCGTGGCCGTGCCCATGGTCATGCGTGTGGTCATGCGCATGAAGGGGACCGGCCGGTTCCCGGGGCCGGTTTTCCCCCTCGTCCCCGCCGCAGCCGCACACGGTACACATCACTCGACCTCCATTTCGAGAACCCGCATCTCGTCGCCGCCGGTCATCCCCACCCGGGAATGCCCGCATTCCGGGCACGGAGAAAAGCGTTCGGCAAGCGGCACGCTCCGCTCACAGTCGAAGCACCAGCCGGTGCCGGGCACAAGCACGATGTCCAGCCGTGCCCCTTCCGCCGGCGTGCCGCGGCTCACCACGTCGAAGCAGAACCGCATGGCATCCGGCTCGGCACAGGCCAGCGCGCCGATTTCCAGCACCACCGCCCGCACGCGCGCAATATTCCGCCGCCGCGCCTCCTCCTCGACGATGCCGATGACGCTCTCGGTCAGCGCCATCTCATGCATACGCGGCTTCCCGCAGCTCCAGCGCACAGGCGACGCAGGGATCGAACAGGCCGACCAGCCATCGTATCCGCGCCTCGGCCGCGGCGCCGCTGCCGACGCGCCGGCCGCGCAGAGCATGGATCAGCGGGCCGTCCGGATGGAAGTTCCATTCGGTCGGCGCCAGCACGGCGTAGCCTGTCACGCGGTCCCCGGCATCCACGGCGGCGAGGTGGTGCATGCGCCCCCGTGGCGTTTCGACGGCCGCAAAGCCGGTGCCGCCGGGCAGGGTTTCGCTGGCGATCCAGTCCGCCGGCCGGTCCTCCGCCTGGTCCGACAAAACGGCCGCGGCGTGGCGGATTTCGGCGAACCGGGCCGCCAGCCGGTCGCGCGGCGCGCCGGTGCCGCCGCAGCGGGCGAGCGGGCCGGTCTCGGGCCGGCGCGACGGCAGATGCGGCCGGGCGGCATAAGCCCCGCCCGACGCCGCGAGCGCCGCCAGCACCGCCGGGTCGTCGGCAGGCGACAGGGCATCGACCGGCGCGGCCGCGTCGGCATGCGCCCCGGCTTCGGCCAGCATCCGCCCGGCCCAGCTTGCCGGCCGGGGTGGTTCCCCGTCCAAGCCGAGCACGCCCAGGGCGGCAGCCAGCCCGCTGCCCTCCGCCCCCGGCCGCGTCGCCGCGACAGCGGCCCGCACGGCCTGCAGCTCCGCCGGTTCGACCGCCAGCTGGAGGGCGACAGCGGTGGTAAAGCTGGACCGCAGATGCTCGCCGGCCCGCTCGGCAGCGAGATCGCGCACCGCCCTGCGCCGGGCCGCATCGGTGGACTCACGGAAGCGGGCGGCGTCGATGGCAAAGCGCGCGGCGATGCGGTGCGCGCGACCGCACAAGGCATACAGACGCTCGAACGCGGCGGGCAGGTCCTCGGCATTGCGGCCCAGCAGGGCCCGGCACAGCGATACCGGCCGGTCGGAACGCAGATCGGCCGACTGGACCATGCCGGCGGAGAGCGTTACCTCCAGCTTCACCGGTCTTCCCGCCGGCCGGGGCGTTGCCCATCGGCCCGCTTCGCGGCATCGGTCCGCTTCGCGGCCCGATCCAACCAGGAGGCGTTGCCTCCTGGACCGCCACCAGGGGCGAAGCCCCTGGACCCGCTCACGCCGCCGCCCCCCGGCCGAACAACAGTCCGCGCCGTCCCGATCGGACGTTTGGCGGCGCCAGCACGGCTTTTAGCGCCGCCCCGGCGGCGGCGCGCGCGCCCTCCTGATCGCCGAACACCTGCATGGGCGAGAACAGCGAGGCCGCGTCCACCCGCCCGAACGCTTCCACCTCCGCCACCGTGAAGGTGATCGTCCCGGCCGGGAAATCGCAGTCGCGCCGTATCCCCACGGTCAACGCAGCGCGGGGCGGGGCCTCGGGCAGATCGAGCAGCACGAGGTTCATGCACCACGGCGTGACCAGCACGCCGAAAGCCTCGCCGTCCCAGGCGCAGAACCCGACCGCTTCCACCGCCAGCGCCGCGTTGCAGATCGGCAGGCCCCGCATGCGCAGGCGGCCGATCTCCCGGTAACAGGCGGCGAGGCGCTCGCCGGCCGCGACCGCCGCCACCGTCATGCCGTGAGTTCCAGAAAGCGCTCGCGCGGGGCGTCGCAGCGCGGACAGCGCCAATGGCCGGGCAACGCCGCGAACGGCGTGCCCGGCGGCACCTGCCAGACCTCGTCGCCCCGGGCGGGGTCATAAATGTCCCAGCACACGCCGCATTCCATCCGCGGTCCCGGCGCGTCGGTCACGCGAAATACGCCGCCGCGATCTCGCGCAGACGTTCGGCGGAATCGCGGAAATCCTCGGCGGCGGCCAGCACGGCGGCAGGCACGTCGCCGATTTCCAGCGTGTCCAGCACCACCTCGCCACTGGCATTGCTGTACTGCACCGACCAGACATGCCGCGCCCCGGTCGCCAGCACCCGGCAACTGCCATAGCCGCGCGCCGACAGCGCCACCGTCCCGCTGCCCAGGCAGGCCTGGAGATAGGTCATGTCCGCCACAGTCATCGGCAGCAGGGAAAAATTCACCACATGCGAAGGCTCGCCCGGCTGCCAGCGCACCATCCGGTCGGCAATCTCGGCCAGCACCGGGCGCACATTCATGCAGTCTTCGGGCGGCACACCCGGCACAACCGACGGGGCCGCCAGCGCGGCGGCCTGGCGCACCGCCGCCGGAATCGCCGCCACTTCGACATACTCGGCCACATGCCGGCCGTCCGGTCCCTCGAAGCGGACACGCCATACCCCCGCGAGCACGGATTCCCGTATCTGCGCCACCACCGGGCCGGGCAGCGCCGCGGTGGCGGAAACCTCGCCCTCGCCCAGCACCTCGCCGAGCAGGCGCGTCTCGTCGGCAGAGAACGCGGTCACGTCGAACAGGCGCCCCGGCGCGTCCTCCGCCTGACCGTCCAGCGCGGCGGCGAGGTCCGGCAGCAGGGCGGCGACGCGCGGGCAGGCGCGGATCAGCGCCTCGGCGGCGCCGGTGGCCAGAAAGACGGGGGCGCCGGTGGCGCTGCGGCCGGTAGCATCGTCGGGCGGACCGACCGGCAGCACCGTCAGCACCGATGGATCGCCTGGCAGCGCCATCCAGAACCCGGCCGTCATGCGCTCACCTGCGTGGTATGAACGATACGTATCTCCGGTCGCCCGGCCGGCGGCAACGCGGGCGCGTCGGGGGCGAGGCCCTGTCCGATCCGTGCCAGATAATCCGACCAGTCGCAGATGCGCGGCAACACGCAAACCGGCTGCGGCCCGCGCGTCAGCACCAGGCTGGGCAGCACCGCGACCCGGAAACGCGGCGCCAGCACCGGCTCGGCCGCGCGGGCGATGACGGCGGCGCGCAGCCGGCGGGCGAAGACCGCAAGCAATTCGGGCAGCACCACCGCGACATCCGCCGCCTCGCTGCGCTGGGCGGGATCGCCGGTGAAAAACAGCAGCGAATGGGCATTGGCGGCGAGGAAGGAGTCGACCGTGCCGGCATCCAGCACGGGCAGCCCCGTGCGCCCGATCAGCGCCCGGATGAGCGGCGATGGCATTTTCTTTCCCCCCTTAATGAAAAGCGGCAGCAGCGCCCCGGGGCGTCACCGCCCGACATCGGATGGAAGGAGAAATCCGAAGCCCGGTCAAGCCGTGACCGGACAGACGGCAGGGCGATCGCACTTGGCAGGTGTGATCAGTCGGCCATTTTCCGGCGTGACAATGAACAAAACTTTTATTCGTTTGTGTCGGCCTGCACCGGGGGAACCGGGCGCCGTCTGAACGGCCTCGCCTGAAGCACCGGGTGCAGGCATGTCCTGCAAAGCCTTGCGGTCAGGCGCAAACTGTTGATCCTCGTCCCGTCCTGGCCCAGAAACGCGAAACGGCCAGATCACACGGAAGTCCCGACCATGCGTTACGTCTCCACCCGCGGGCAGGCGCCCGTGCGCGATTTCTCCGGCGTGCTGCTGGCCGGGCTGGCCGAGGATGGCGGCCTGTATGTGCCCGATTTCTGGCCCGTGCTGAACCATGCCGACTGGCGCGCCCTGCGCGGCCTGCCCTATGCCGAGCTGGCCGCCCGGGTGATCCACCCCTTCGTCGGCACGTGCATCCCCTACGCCACGCTGCACCGCCTGTGCCGGGATGCCTATGCCGGGTTCGGCCATCCCGCCGTGGCGCCACTGGTGCAGCTCGACCACGACCTGTTCGCCTGTGAGCTGTTCCACGGCCCGACTCTGGCGTTCAAGGACATGGCCATGCAGCTGCTCGGGCGGCTGTTCGACCATGTGCTCACCGAGCAGGACCGGCGCGTCACCATCGTCGGCGCCACCTCCGGCGATACCGGGTCGGCCGCCATCGAGGCCTGCGCCGGGCGGGCGCGCATCGACATCGTCATCCTTCACCCGGAAGGGCGCACCAGCGAGGTGCAGCGTCGGCAGATGACCACGGTGCTGGCGCCCAACGTCACCAATATCGCGGTCGCCGGCAGCTTCGACGACTGCCAGGATCTGGTAAAGGCGATGTTCGCCGACACGGAGTTTCGCCGCGAACTCCACCTCTCGGCGGTGAATTCCATCAACTGGGCGCGCATCGCCGCCCAGATTCCTTATTACGTGGCGACCGCCCTGGCGCTCGGCGCGCCCGACCGCGACGTGGCCTTCGCCGTGCCGACCGGCAATTTCGGCAATGTGCTGGCCGCCTGGGCGGCACGGCGTATGGGATTGCCGGTGGCGCGGCTGATGGTCGCATCCAACCGCAACGACATCCTGGCCCGGTTCCTGGCAGCCAACGACATGTCGATCCGCGGCGTCGAGCCCAGCCTGTCGCCCAGCATGGACATCCAGGTCAGTTCCAATTTCGAGCGCCTGCTGTTCGAGTTGCTGGACCGCGACGGGGCGGCGACGCAGGCCGCCATGGCGACGTTCCGCGCCGGGGGGCGCATGCCCGTGCCCGACCACGCCTGGCGCCGCGCCACCGCCCTGTTCACCGGCTTCACCCTCGACGACGAGGGCACGCTGGCGGAAATCCGCCGCCTGCACGCGGCCACCGGGTTTCTGGCCGACCCGCATTCGGCCATCGGCATCGCGGCGGCGCGGGCCCGGCCCGGCGCCGGCGTGCCTTCCATCGCCATGGCCACCGCCCATCCGGCCAAATTCCCCGATGCGATGGAACGCGCGACCGGCCATCGCCCCCCCCTGCCGCCACGCCACGCCGACCTATATGAAAGGACAGAACGATTTCACCGCGCGCCCAATGACCTCGCCGCCATCGAGGCGCTGGCGCGGGCCACCGTCCAAAGGAACGCCGCATGACCGAGACCACCGTTGCCGATGGGGGCGCGATCTGCCTCACCCGCCTGCCCTCCGGCCTCACCGTGGTCACCGAGCGGATGGAGCGGGTCGAAACCGTGTCGTTCGGCGCCTACGTGGCCGCCGGCACCCGCCACGAACTGGCCGAGGAAAATGGCATCTCGCATTTCCTCGAACATATGGCCTTCAAAGGCACCGAGCGGCGCAGCGCCGCCGCCATCGCCGAGGAGATCGAGGCGGTCGGCGGGCACATGAACGCCTACACCGCCCGCGAGCAGACCGCCTTCTATATCAAGGCGCTGAAGGAGGATCTGGGGCTCGCGGCCGACATCATCGGCGACATTCTGAGCCACTCCACCTTCGAACCCGCCGAGGTGGAGCGCGAGCGCGGCGTGATCCTGCAGGAAATCGGCCAGGCCAACGACACGCCGGACGACATCATCTTCGACCATTTCCAGCAGGCGGCCTATCCCGCCCAGCCGATGGGCCGCCCGGTGCTGGGCACCGAGGACCGCATCCAGGCGGCGACCCGCGACATGCTGATGGGCTATATGCGCCGCCATTACACCACCTCCAACACCGTGGTGGCGGCGGCGGGCAACCTGGAGCACGAGGCCGTGCTGGAGCTGGTGGAGCGGCATTTCGCCGACCTGCCGCGCACGGCGGCCCCGGCAGCGCTGCCCGGGCTGTATCAGGGCGGCGAGTTCCGCGAGGCGCGCGACCTCGACCAGGTGCATATCGTGCTCGGCTTCCCCTCGGTCGGCTATGGCGACCCGGATTTCTACCCGGTGATGCTGCTGTCCACCCTGCTCGGCGGCGGCATGTCGTCGCGGCTGTTCCAGGAAGTGCGGGAGAAGCGCGGGCTGGTCTATTCCATCTACTGCTTCACCGCCCCCTACGTGGATGGCGGGGTGTTCGCCATCTATGCCGGCACCGGCGAGGCCGAGGCGGCCGAGCTGATCCCGGTGACGCTGGGCGAGTTGCAAAAGGTTCAGACCGAAGTGTCCGAGGCGGAACTGGCTCGCGCGCGCGCCCAGGTGAAAGCGGGGCTGCTGATGTCGCTGGAAAGCACGGGCAGCCGCTGCGAGCAGTTGTCGCGGCAGATCCAGGTGTTCGGCCGGGTGATCCCCACCGCCGAAACCGTTCATCGCATCGAGGCGGTGACGATTGCCGATATCGGCCGGGCCGCGGTGCGGCTGTTCCGCGCCGCCCCCACGCTCGCCGCGCTCGGCCCGGCGGGCCATGTGCCCGGTCTGCCGGCGATCACCGACCGGCTGGCGGCCTGAACGCACCATGGACGAGCTTGATCTGCTCGCCGACCTGATCGCCCGCGCCCGCGCCGCCGGCGCCGACGCAGCCGATGCGGTGCTGGTGGCCGGCACGTCGCTGAGTGTGCAGCGCCGGCTGGGCCGCACCGAGCATCTGGAACGCTCCGAGAAACGCGATCTCGGGCTGCGGGTGTTCGTCGGGCGGCGCCAGGCGGTGGTGTCGTCCAGCGCCGTCGATCCCGCCGGCTTCGCCCTGCTGGCCGAACGCGCGGTGGCGATGGCCCGGGTGGTGCCGGAAGACCCGTATGCCGGGCTGGCCGAACTGGCCGCCCCGCCGGATGATGCCGCCCCGCTGGAACTCGACGATGCCGCCGAACCGGATGCCGGGACGCTGACTGCGCGGGCCGCCGCCGCGGAGGACGCCGCCCTGGCGGTGCCGGGAGTGACGAATTCCGAGGGCGCGGAGGCGGGCTATGGCCGCACGGTGCTGGTGCTGGCCAGTTCGGCCGGGTTCGCCGGGCGGTTCGCCCGCACCAGCCACTCGGTTTCCGCCAGCGTGCTGGCCGGCAGCGGCACCGCCATGCAGCGCGACTACGACTACGTCACCAGCGTCCATCTGGCCGACCTCGAGGATGCGGCGTCGATCGGCCGCACCGCCGGCGAACGCGCGGTGGCGCGGCTGAACCCGGTGCGGCCGAAGACGGCAAAAATCCCGGTGGTCTTCGACCCGCGGGTGGCGGGCAGCCTGCTCAGCCACTTCGCCAGCGCGATCAACGGCGCCTCGGTGGCACGCGGCACCAGCTTCCTCAAGAACCGCATGGGAACCCGGGTCTTCGCCCCCGGCATGACGGTGGTGGACGACCCGCGGCGCCGCCGCGGCCTGCGCTCCCGCCCGTTCGACGGCGAAGGCGTGCCGACCGGGGAGCGGCTGCTGGCCGAGGACGGCATCCTGACGACCTGGCTGCTGGATTCCCGCAGCGCCCGCCAGCTTGGCCTGCACTCGACCGGCCACGCCAGCCGCGGCACCGGCGGCCCGCCCAACCCGGCACCGACCAATCTCTATCTGCGGCCGGGTACGCTGAGCCCGGCCGGACTGATGGCGGATATCCGGGAAGGGATCTACGTCACCGAAATGATCGGGATGGGCATCAACATGGTCACCGGCGATTACAGCCGCGGTGCCGCCGGGTTCATGATCCGCGACGGCGCCCTGGCCGAGCCGGTGGCCGAAGTGACCATCGCCGGCACGCTGGGGGATATGTTCGCCGCCCTGGTGCCGGCGAATGACCTGGTGTTCCGCCGGGGGACCGATGCGCCGACGCTGCGGGTGGATGGGATGACGCTGGCCGGAGGGTGATTCGGTCCTCGC
>Ga0326727_10011537_pt1 | contig 20509 bp, 19 predicted proteins | sample MB2enrmetagenome_FD_207643 | JGI IMG/M metagenome (GOLD analysis project Ga0326727, IMG submission 207643) | Lab enriched peat soil microbial communities from McLean, Ithaca, NY, United States - MB29MY | ecosystem: Environmental > Terrestrial > Soil > Wetlands > Peat | place: USA: New York...
CGAGACGATAGTGCTCCAGGGCCTCCCTAATGTAGAGCCCCCGGATGGATTTCGGCATGCCTTCGAGCAGCTCGTAGAGCTCCTTCTGCTTCGCCTTGTGGATGTGCACCCTGTAGACGACGAAATCCTCAGCCATCGTCGCCTCCCTATTTTGCATTCCTGCCATAGTGCCAGTACCCTATTGCGTTCGCCATCGCCGGCTCGCTCACGATGAGCAGGCCGTGCCTGCCCGCGAAGTCCTTTATCATGGCGCCGCCTCCTCCGATGACGCCCAGGTCGGGGTGAGCGGGAAGCTTCTCCAGATAGTGGTCCACGATGGAGTCAATTTGATGCACGTAGCCGTTAACCTCTTCCCGAACATCGACAGGGCAAGGGGCGCCCATGTACGCGACCTGCTTGCCCCGGAGGATGTCGAGGGCCGTCCTGAAGCCGATGGAGCGCCTGTGCTCGCGCAAGAATGTATTGGCGATGCCGTCGAGCACGAGCGATACGCCGATCCTGTGGGTCTCCGTGGCGCTCTCCACGTATTTCCCTTCCGCGAAGAAGACCATGTCCAGGGTGTGGTGGCCAATGTCGATGACGGCGACGTTTTTCCGGAAGTCGTCAGGGTAGTTCTGGATGTGGCAAAAGAATATGCCCGCGCCCTGGGGGATGATCCTGATGTTTCCGCCGATCCGGCAGGGCTCTCCCTTTACCCTTATGTCCGACGTCCTTATGGCGTTGACGATCTTCCGGTTATAGTCCTTCGCGTACATTCCGGGAGGAATGCCCAGCACGACGTCGCCGTTTGGGAAGTCGTTGAGCCAGAGGCAATGGCCCAGGACCGCAAGCCAGGCTTCCGACGCCACAAAGCTGGATCGACGGGTGTCGTAGCCGCCGCCTTCCCTCTCCGCGTCTTTTCCGACCAGGTACCTGCGGCCGTTGACCACGACGGGGATCACCTCTTCAAACGCGCCCTCTTTAGTCATCATGGCGACGGCGGTGGGGAATATCTGCCTATCCTTTTCCGACTGGCACGTCTTCGTGAAGCCGTATCCGATATCGATTCCTATGCAATCAACCGCCATGTGAGGTTCCTCCCTGGTCGTCAAGTCGAAGCTCTTTCCCTCGCCCATCAAGGGGCCCGGAAAAGGTTCGGAAACATATTCCTATATTACCTTCACCTCCAGATCCTCTCCCGCTCGATCATCTTTCTCGTCTTCCTCGACGCAGTGAAGATGAACAGCCAGGGTATCGTGATCATGAGGAACGTGGTGAGAACCACGAAGCTCGCCGAAGTGAGAAGCACCGGTTTCACCCCCATGAGAAAACGGTAGACCCTGTTGAGGGTCGGGTAGCTTACCTGCGGGTAGAACCAGAGGAGAAACCTGGAGATGCGACTTTGATCGAGCACGGAGGCATAGAGGGTGTTGTAGAAGACGAAAGCGATCACGATCTTCAAGGTCCCGGCGACAGTCAACCCTGCCATGAGCCAGTTGATGGCCCTTTTCGAGAGCTTGCCTATGTAGTACCTGCCTATGGAGGCAAGGATGAGGCTGTAGCCCATGGCGAAGCTGAGTGCCAGGGCCACGGCGAAGGCCTGGTCGAAAAGAGTGAACTCGTAGGAACCGAAGATGGGGACACACCTCTCTATGACGCCCACGAAGAAAGGCGTCAGAAGAATGCTGACAAGGCCGGATATGAAGGCCCCTTTGAATCCCACCTCCGAGATCACGATCTTGCCCTTGAGGGTGAGCAGGTTCTCCGGGAGGTCGTTCCCGTGCTTTTCCGCGAGGAAGTAGTTCTGGACGATGGAGACCACGTCGATGAAGCTCTTCGGCCGGATGGAGCCGCCAAGCCCTATCGGCGTGATGTCGTTCGATTTGTCGCCGTCTTTCTGGCTCATAGGCCCAGCACGAGCTTCAAGATGCATCCGCCGTAGGCTATCGCGACGGAGAGGAAGAAGAGGAGGACGCCCGCCACGATCCTCTGTCTATAGACGCCGATGAAGAAGGCGAGGAAGAGAGCGAACGAGGCGAAGAACTTCGCCCAGAACCCCTGGAGGACCGCCTGGAAAAGCGCGCGCCACAGGGACATATACTGGGCGTGGGACATATACGTGAGAGGATTGAGGTAGTCGATGAAATGGACGGCCGTCATAACGGAATGATCCCCTTGATGAACGGCGGGCCGTTCGCTTTGATCTCTTCGAACTCGGTTCGGTTCTCGAAGGCGTTCGCCTTGACCGGAACGAGGAACATCTTCTTCGGCTTTCCCTGCTCGACCTGGATCTCGTATCGGCGAGTCGTGTAGGCTCTTCCCAATTCGGACGTGAGTATAGCCGCTTTCCTCAAGCTCTCGACGATCCTTCGCAGGGCTCTGTCCTTGTCCGTATCCCGCAGCAGCGTGATGTCGATGATGCTTCTCTCGGCCGCCATGGCCCCTGCCGTCTCATAGAGAAACGTCGGATCGCAGTAGACCGCGTCATCGACGGAGAAGGCCCGGAAGGCGCTGCCAGTCTGCGTCACGTTGACGGCCGCGCCCACCCTCCGGAGGAGCTCTTTGCAGTCGAACCACTCCTCCCAAGCGAGGGAAGCGCGCTTCTCCGCCTGCTCGATCTCCATCTGACGGGCCTTCCCGTCCGCCTCCTTAAGCAGCTCGGACAACTGGTCGGTCGCCGATTGATGGTGCTCTCCTATGGCTTTGGCGATCATCTTGAGCCAGTGAGCGTCTTTGTCTTTCTCGAATATCTCCTCTACGATAGAGACGCTTGCCGGGGGATGATCCGCCTTCACGTACTTGTCCCGACTTCTCAGCTCACGTATCTTCCCCAGGTCGTGGCCGAGGGCAGCTATGATCACGGCAGGGACGTATCCTACCGGATCATGGTAGGTGTCCTCGAGAAGTCGGAGGGCGATGCGGGCCACGTTGAAGGTGTGGTCCCGCAGAGTTACCTTCGAAAGGATATCCCCTACGCGGGTTGCCACTTTTTTCTCCGAATCGGCGAGCGTATCGACGACCGAGGGGCAATCCCCGTATCGCTCGAGGAATTCCATCATCTTATTGATCCCCTCCAGCATGCCGGCAAGGGCTTCCTTGTGGGGCTCGATCACCTCGCCGTAGAAAGTCTGAGCCGTTATAAGGGCCTTGCCGCTTGCGGGCCGGTTCCCCGTGACGCTCGCCTCTTCGCTGGATGGGGCGGGAACAGCCGTCCCTTCCGGTCCCGAGACAGCTTTCGCAGTTTCTTTGACAACGGCGGCCGGCTTGAACGAGCTGTTGTATTTGATCCAAATCGGGCAGAGGTCGTTGAGAGAAAGGACGATTTTCTCGGCCGGAGGCTCCTTTTCCCGAAGAATCGCGAATATCGTCCTCACCGTCTCGAACATGGTCCACCTTATGAAGTGGCCGAGAGTCTGCTGATCTTGTCGAAGACGACGTTCGACTGTGCTTCCGAGAGGTCGAAAACCGAACTCTTCCCCGGGATTGTCTGTTCCGGTCCCTTTCCGTCCCTCTTTTTGAAGGAGGACAGCTCGAACAGAAGGTCCGCTGCTTTTCTGTTGCGTTTTTTTGCGGCCGCTTCCAGGAAATAGAGCAGCTTGTCCTGCTGTGCGGTGCTCACCTCTATTGTGAGAGGTTCTTTCTCCATGAGGCGGAATAGCCTACGATTGATGAAATCGAGCCTTGCCGCATGCATGAGGAATGCCACTGTTCTGCTTATGGTGATGGATTCGATCTTCCCTACCAGTTGGAACGCATCGAGCCTGATGGTCTTCTGCTTGCCCTTGTACCGTTCAAGTTCATCGATGATAGGCGCTGAGCCGGACATTTCAATCTTCACGGAAATGGTCTTACGGTTCACCGCGTAGCCGACTATCCTTCCACTCCCTTTCACGGGGCGAACCCCTCCGGAAGCGCGTCCGGCGCGACATCGTCCCGATCCAGCGCCACGGACCTCAGCCTTCCGAAGACAATCACGTCTACTTCCACTTTGCCGTCAGCTAGGCGGCGGACTACCCCCCGGAAGTCCTGGTACTCCCCGGAGAGAACACGGACTATGCAGCCGGCTTCCATACGGTATCTGGGAAAGACCGTTTCGCTCAGCCCCAGGAACCTACCTACCTCCTCGTCTTCTATGGTGGATATGTTCCGGATGTAGCAGGAGATGGAATCGAGATAGCGAAGTTCCTCCGATTTAGGGTCGTAGGCGACCACATACTCGCCGACTAGGGCTTTCTTCGCCGCCACCCCATGGAGGTCGAAGACCTCTACCACTCGCTTCTCTTTGCCCTTGACCACGTGCAAAAGGTAAGGCATATGATCCCTCCCGAGACGTCGTGTCGTGCCTGTACCTTGATATTACTTCTTATAACGAAGCGAGGGGTCGGGAATAAAGGGTTTTGCCAGAACCGGCAGAATACGTTCCTTGAGAGACGCCGTCCACTCCACAGCAGCGAGGTTCAGCCCAATAGGCGCCTAGGTGCATCCGAACAGGGACAGCCCACCCAGAAAAAACGTCTATCCAGCTGCGGCCTTCACCTCAAAGAAAGCGTTCGTCGAAAGGGCTGAGAGCAGCGATTACCACAAAAAGGGAGTTCTTCCAGGACAGGGAAGCAGGGTTTCTTATTAGGCCGCATCCGTGATAGAAATTATGGCAGAATTACAATCAAGGGGAGGAGAAATCAACAAATGTCCCCCCCCCCCTGATCTAGTACCTTCCGTATCGCCTCGGCCAGTTCCCGCTTGGTGAGTGGTTTCATCACGTAGCCCTCTATCCCAAGGCCCTTGGCTTCCACGGCCGAGACCGTCTCGCTGTATCCGGTGCAAAGCATGACAGGGATGTCATGTCTTATGGCCTTGAGCTTTCCTGCCAGGATAGCCCCCGTCATCTTTGGCATCGTCTGGTCGGTAATGACGAGATCGAAATCAAGGGGCGCTTTGGCGAACGCATCCAGGGCAGCCTCAGGTTCAGTGAACCAAGACACCTTGTAGCCCAACAGTTCAAGCATGCTGCTCGTCATATCGACGATGTTATCCTCATCATCTACGAACATGATGCGTTCGTCTCCGCCCAAGGCGGCTTCTTCCGGTGCTTGAGTTTCAGACGGGGCGCTGCCGTTTGTCTTCGGCAGAAAAATGTTGAATACGGAACCCTTCCCCGGCTCACTGTGCACGGTGATGAGACCATTATGGGCCTCGACAATGCCGTAGACGACCGCAAGCCCCATGCCCGTGCCTTCTCCCGGTTCCTTGGTCGTAAAGAAAGGATCGAATATCCTCTTTCTGACGTCCTCATCCATGCCGGTGCCCGTATCGCGTACCGAGAGCTTGAGGTATCTCCGTCGAGTTTCTGAAGCGTCGTCGAGGTGAAGGGTTTCGTTTTCGAGCGATATCTCCAGTAGCCCGCCGCTTGCCCGCATAGCATGGGCTGCATTCGCGCAGAGGTTGACAATTATCTGCTGAAACTGCACTTCATTGATCCTTGCCACATCCGATTTCGCCTTGAGGGCGAGCTTCATTTCTATGGTAGAGGGGATCGAGGCCCGAAGGAGGTTGAAAGATTCTTCGATAAGAGGGGTGAGGTTCTGCTCTTTCTGCTGCTGCTCGCTCTTCCTGCTGAAAGTGAGAATCTGCTTGACGAGGTCCCTGCCACGCTTGGCCGCCTTGAATATGGCGTCGAGGTTATGCCGTGTGCTATCCCTTTCCGAGGTGTCATCGAGAGCCAGTTCAGCGTTTCCTAAGATGACCGCGAGCATGTTGTTAAAGTCGTGGGCGATACCCCCGGCAAGGGTGCCGATGGCCTCCATCTTATGGGATTGGCGGAGCTGCTCTTCAAGTCTTTTTCGTTCCGAGATGTCATTCCCCGCAGCCAACATTCCACTGACCACACCGTTTCCCTCATGAAAAGGTTTGACCGTCCAGGAAACCCACACCTTTTTTCCGTTTCGTCGTATGTTCTGTATCTCATTCTCCTTGTATCGCTCCGGGTGCTTCGCAATATACTCCATGAGCATCTGCACGTTCATCCCGGAGGCGGTATCTGCGGGCACTATCGTCCCGATAACATGTTTTCCCAGTATTTCCTCCTCGGAGTAGCCAAAGAAGCGCTGTCCGTACTCATTAAGGAAGGTCACCCGGCCTTCCGCGTCGACCCGTATTATGATGCTGTTCACACTCTCGACCAGGTCACGGTACTTTTCCTCGCTCTCCTTAAGCTCCGCCGTTCTTTCCTGCACGCGCAGTTCCAGTTCGTCGTGCGACTTGTGAAGCTCCTCCTCTATCTGCTTGCGCTCCGTGATGTCGCTCATTGCAGCGCGGTATACAGGATTACCTTCACCGTCCTCGGCTGCCGCTGCCTCCAATCGCACCCAGAATTGGGCGCCGTCATTACGTGTCAGCCGCAGCTCGCACCTCTGCCCGCTCTTCGCAGAAAACTGTTTGCGGTACCGGTAGTAGATGTCCTGGTCCTCGGGGAGAATGAAACGGGATAAAGGCACTTTGACCAGGGCGTTTCTCTTTACGCCGAGCATCTCTGCGGCCTTGAGGTTTGCCTCCAAAATCAGCCCCTGTTCACTGAGGGTGAAATAACCCACCGGGGCCAGATCGTACAGATCAAAATATCTCTCCCTAGAGGCTTCCAGGTCCGCCTGCGTGCGCCGCAGCTCCTCGTTCTGCATCTCCAGCTCGATCTGGTGAACCCGCAGTTCGTATAGCGCCTGCTGCGCCTCATCAGGCGATAACGTTTTTGCAGTATCGCGCATCCGGACCGCATCTTCTGCGCGCTTTCGCAGATCGCCCTGGCGCGTGTTTTTTTTGGTCATGTGCCCGCCTTTCCGCTCGTCCGTTCTGTCGTCGCAATCGCATACACCTTGCCGGTCTCATCCGTCAGGGAGGTAGCGGTCAGCCATATCTGGATAATGCGGCCGTCTTTGGCGATCCGAGACATGCGGTGCGGTTTAAGAACCTCGTCCCGGCTCAGTTGCTGAACCAGGGATAATACCTCTTTTCGCTTGTCCTCGGGGACCATGTCGCGGATGTTCATCATCCGCGCCTCGGCCTCGCTCCAGCCATACAGCCTCTCCGCCTCCGGATTCCAGACGAGAATGCGGCCTTCCAAGTCCTGCACGGTGATAGCATCACGCGCGTCTCGCACTGCTGCAGCCATGCGCTGCAGATCCTCAGACCCCCTTAGCGCTTCCTGCGCCTTTTTCATCTCGGTAATGTCGGCGAAGGTGATCACCACGCCTTCGATCACGTTCTCCAGCGTGCGGTAAGGCATTATGCGCATCGAGTACCACATGTCCGCCTTGGACTGTACTTCGATCTCTCTGGGGATCAGGCTGTCGAGCACCGCCTGCGTGTCCGCCACCAGGGTGTCGTAGTTCATAAGGTTGGAGACGATGTGGCCCACGGGCCGCCCTATGTCGCTCGGGATCAGGTTAATGATCCGGGTGGCGGAAGGGGTGAAGCGCATGATGCGCAGCTGATGATCCACAAAGACGGTGGCGATGCCCGTGCCGGCCAGCAGGTTGTTCATGTCGTTGTTGAGTCTCGACAGATCGGCCACCTTTTGTTGCAGCTCGGCGTTGACCGTGGAAAGTTCCTCGTTGACCGACTGGAGTTCTTCCTTGGAGGTCTCCAGCTCCTCGTTGGTGGATTGCAATTCCTCATTGACCGACTGCATCTCTTCGTTCGAGGATTTGAGTTCTTCGTTGGAGGTCTCCAGTTCCTCGTTGGCGGTCTGGAGGTATTCGTCCTTGGCCCGCAATTCCTGGCGGAGCGACGTGACGCGCGCGTCGGCGTCCGTATCGGGGCTGTCCGCAATGGGGGCGGCATGCTGTGCCTCTCCAGGGTCGAAGGTTGGCACGTGTTCCAGGATGACGAGGTACAGGAACGCCTCCGGCGTCTCGGCAGCCACCGGCCGGATCGTCAGGTTGACCGTAGCAAAGTCGCCGTTGGTTTTAACGCGCAGGCCCGGATGGCGGACGATGTCTTTTATCCCCACGGCTTTGCTCAGGTCTGAGGTTAAATGGTGCCGCAGCCCTTCGCGGGCTATGCTAAAAATGTTCGTGGTAATTCCGCCCGGAGGCAGTTCCAGGTACATCCCGGTGCGGCCGTGGAGGTACAGAATGTCGCCGTGCGCATTGACGAGCGCGCCGGCCATGGGGACCTGTTGCAGAAGCGCCTGTTCGGTCAGCTCCCGCAGCGGCAGTTTCTTGGGACCGGCTGTCTTTCCGGGGACGCGCGGGGCAGCCCCCTCGTAGGGCATTGTGGACGGGGTAATCAGGGCCATGCGCTCTGCGCCAAAACCTTCCTTGCGCTGATACAGCTTCATTTTACGGTCCAGCATAGCAAAAAGGTTAACCAATTCACCTACGGTCTCGGAGGTGCCCAGGAAGAGGAAGCCTTCCGGGTTCAGGGCATAGTGAAACAGGGGTACGAGCTTCTTCTGCAGGTCGCCGCTCATGTAGATGAGAAGGTTGCGGCAGCTGATGAGGTCGAGTTTGGAGAAGGGCGGGTCTTTGATCACGTCCTGCTCGGAAAAGACCAGCATATCGCGGATGCCTTTGTTGATGCGGTAGGCGCCGCCTTCGGATTCGGCCGTGAAGAAACGCGTCAGCCTGTCCGGCGTGATATCGGCGGCAATGCTGGCCGGATAGACACCGGCCCTGGCCGTGACAATGGCCTGGCTGTCGATGTCGGTGGCGAAGACCTGCGCCTTGAAACCCCGCTTCGTCTTCTCCATGTGCTCCTGCAGGAGGATGGCGATGGAGTAGGCCTCCTCTCCAGTGGAACAGCCGGGGACCCAGACGCGTATCAACGCGCCTGCAGGCTTGTCGGCAAAGAGCTTCGGGATGATTTTCTCCTCAAGGACCTTGAATGCCTCAGGGTCGCGGAAGAAACTGGTCACGCCGATCAGGAGGTCGCGGAAGAGGGCGGCAACCTCGTCCGGGTTTTGCTGCAGATAGCGCAAGTACTCGCCTGTCGTTCCGATCTGGTGGACGGCCATGCGCCGCTCGATGCGGCGGTTGACGGTACTCGTCTTGTAGAGGGAGAAGTCGTGGCCGGTCTGGGCGCGCAAGAGGATGAAGATTTTCTTCAGCACGCTCTCGGCCCTGGGTGCCGGGACTGTGCCGGGCAGGGGGGGCTTGCCGAAGGCATGGGCCGCGTAGGCAATGAGATGGGCGGGCATCTCGGCCGGCGGGAGTATAAAATCCACCAGGCCGGTACCAATGGCACTGCGTGGCATGCCGTCGTACTCGGTGGATGCCGGGTCCTGGGCTATCACCATGCCCCCCTCGCCCTTGATCGCCCGCACGCCGAGTGTGCCGTCACTTCCGGTGCCGGAAAGGACCACGCCTATGGCCCGCTCACGCTGGTCCTGGGCAAGCGACCGGAAGAAGAAGTCAATGGGCAGGCGCTGGCCGCGAGGGGAGACCTGTTCCAGTAACTGCAGCGAGCCGTTCAAAAAGGCCATGTCGCGGTTCGGCGGGATGATATAGGCGCAGTTGGGCAAGACCTTCATCCCGTCCTCGACCTCGTAGACGTGCATGCGGGTGTAGCGTTTGATCAGTTCGGTGAGGATGCTCTTGTGGTCCGGCGCTAGGTGCTGCACGAGGACAAAGGCCATACCGGGATCGACGTCTGTGGGCATTGCGGAGAAGAAGGCTTCGAAGGCCGCCAGACCGCCTGCCGATGCGCCGATGCCCACGATGGGGAAAACATCTTCCGGGGGAATGTGCTCGGGTGTTTCAGGAATTGGTTCCGTAGTTATTGAGGTTTCTTCTTTTTCCGGCGGCGGTGTTTCGGCTGCGGCTACGGGCTTCTTCTTTTTCGGCATATAGGACTTTCCTTCTTTGACGGTTTTATCTTCCCTCGTATATTACCGTAATGCTTTGCTGTGACATGTGATTCGCCAGTATAGCCTCATCCTTAACGAGGAGGATGGTGCTCTGCCTCCAGCGCCTCGATCTTCTGTCGGGAAGATCTGCTGTTCGAGCCGCTCGTCTACTTGATGGTGTTCATCCACTCTTTGATGCATAGGACTCATGAGGATGACCGAGGTTGCCTGATCGCGAAGGCTTGCGACGTACGCTCGACGACGATATGGCCCGCTGTTACAGTCCCTGAGACCCGCATCGCACCGCAGTATAAAGATATCAGAAAAGCTTTTCGCGGTAAAGGGTTGCTTCTGTCTAGCTGCATGATTATCGGATGCCATACTATCCCGCTTTTTTGGGGTCATGGGGGTTGACATATGGCAGATAGATCCAAATGTTGTATTAGACGAGGTAGACGCAGAAGCAAAAGCTCCTCCCTTAAGCCGCTCCGTCGTGTAGCCTTGTAGGAAGTTCGTTTCGTTGCCAGTGGCAGTGCTTCTCAGAATGAGGCATATAGGTCTTTAGCATCTTTTTTCAAAGTATGAACTTTGAGGTAAAAGGCCATGAAGAAAGGGGTTACTATTTGCTTCCGCGCAAACGACGAACTGCGCGGCGTCCTCGAAAAGACGGCGCATGAAGACCGTCGCTCGCTTTCGTCGGCAATCGAGCTTATATTGGCAGACTACCTGGAAAAGAACCACGAGTTTCCGCACCAGAGGGAACGGCGGCTCTTCGTGCGCAGGCAGACAGGTGTCGACAACCCGCCCAATTAAAGAGTATCGATTCTGAGAAGAAGGAACACGAGACGGTTACTCTCGATATATCAGATACATGCACTTACCCATGCCGCTACCTTATTGCCTCTTATAATGTTCATCTTTCTTCATGAGGGATGGACGCACGACTTCAGGAAGCTATCGGTAAGGCCCGCACCTGATACGAGTGGTCCGGACTCGAAGGGCGGGGCAGGCTTGTACTCCATTATGAACTGAATCATCTGCGCCGTCTCTGGACCGCTGATCTCCGCCGCCAGGGCGAGGGCGAAGTCTATGCCCGCGGTGACGCCTCCCCCGGTGATCCGGTTCCGGTCGATGACTACCCGATCGGGGACCGGGATGGCGCCGAAGAACGGCAGCAGATTGAGAGAGAGCCAGTGCGTGGTCGCCCGGTAGCCTTTAAGGAGGCCGGCGGCACCCAGGATGAGGGCGCCCGTGCAGACGGAGGTCATGTAGCGGGCGCGAAGCCCCTGCTCGGCACGAAGCCAAGGAGACCGCGGTCCTCTATCACCGCGCCCACCCCGGGTCCGCCGGGCACGAACAGCACGTCGAAGGCAGGCGTGTTGTCGACCGTCGTGTCGGGCAGGAACCGCAACCCGCCATTCGCGGAGACAGGACCGGCTAAAGGGGCGACTACTTTGACCTCGGCCCCCGGCAGTTTCGTGAAGACTTTGTACGGGCCGGTGAAATCGAGCTGCGTCATATCGGGAAAGATGAGCATGCCTATCGCCATGGCGGTCCTCCTTTAGACCTTCATTGCCCTTATGAGGCAGCGGATACCGTTGACGAATAATGTGCGGATGCCTTTCCCGCTATCGCACGGCAGTCCGCCAAACTACATCTTCTCCGGATCGTTCGCGTCCTTCTCATTGAGCAATTTCAGGTCGCGGATTGCAAGAAACTTCTCGATCCCCTTCTATTCTCTTACTCTTGATAGTCTATAGACGACAAAGCCATCCGGACATGTTACGTCAATATGGTCGGTTTTCTCCCACGCCATCTTTTCTGTCCATCGCATGGCAAATGCCATCGGGTGGATGGTCGCGAATGCCCGTCCGCAGATGCCCGCAGGTTCCGGAGTTCTGGCCGTAAATATATAGGTCTCTCCTCGTTGGCATTTAGCTGAACCTGGGCAGACTCCAGACTCGGTCCGAACATCGACGGCTGCACATTTGATCTTATAGTCCGCCATTTCGCCTCCTCCATTTATTCCGGCTGTTCTCACAGCGGAGAATGTTCTACGGAGTATCGTAGCGGGGAAAGCGGATAGAGTCAACGACGAAACGGTCCGCGCCGTGTCGGCCCTGTGTCGGCGAAACGCGCTTCGCGCCTGTAATCTTGCAATATGCGTTGGGACCACTCTGGTAGAGGAAAGTAGCGATAGAGGGTCGATCCCCCGTAAAGCGCTCCAACTATCCCTCATCCTGGTTGCAGTACTAACTTGGATGAGATGGCCTGCCCTTCATTTTTCTCGCAACGATAGGCTCCCACTTCGGTTTGTCCGCTGCTGCGAGGTACGCCCTCCGATGGAGCATCATTTCGAACTTCACTTCAGAACCCGTGGAGAGCCCTCGTTCACCCACTACGTCCTGAGGAACCGTCGCCGGCCTTTCGAAACCGCCCTCATTGTTAGCGTCCAAGGTAGCCGGCAGTAATATGTCAATGGCAAGACGCCTCTTTCGTCAAGACGTGTAGGACATTGGCGGAGCAGTGAGGGATCAGCAGCCTCCTGTCGAAGGGGATGTGATTAACCATGGCAAAAAAGTTTCGGCGGTCTTGACTCCCGAAAATGTTGACATCGGAACCGATGAGAGGGACAATATGGGTGGTATACAATGAAGAACCCGGCAAACGAATATGAGTTCCAAAAACTGAACGCCGACTTTGACAGGAAGCTCGACCGCCTCAGCGATGCGTACAAGCGCAAAGCGGACGAAATCCTTCACGCGGACCGCTACGGCCTTGACATGCGGAAGCAAAGAAATCGCCTCTGGATGTGGTTTGACCGGAAGACGGGGTACAAATTGCTGCCAAAGGTAGTTTCAGCGATGTTTCTTGCAACCATCGTTCTGCTTGGCCTTGTGTTCTTTCTTGTATATCATAACGTAGAAGCGATCCTCTCGGTAGACATGGGAGCAGTCATTGTGGCGCTGTCTTTGGCCATGCTAGGGGAGATCATCATCTTAATAAGCATATTCAGCGAGACCTCCAGCTTGCACTCCGGTGACGCGCTTAGCAATGCTATGCTCAATCCCGGCCTTCACCATCTGAAGGGCAATATCTGGCATCGGGACACCGATCAATAGTTCCTCTCTTTTCGGCTTTCTCACTCTACTGTCCTGCCTTGTCCTGAACTTGACCGAATGAACTTATAGGCTCCCTTGGCTTCTATGATTTCCTCTTTCGGGATTTCGATTGCAAGAAGCGGTTCCCAAAGGTACTCCGTGTCGTCTGCCCGATATAACCATATGGTACTGTTCTCTAAGAAGAAATCAAGCATGACCTCGGGTATGGGAATGATCACAGCGTCGTCAAGAAGAATATCCAATCCGTAGCTCTTGACTGATATTGAGACGTGGTCCGTCGAGAAACCTTTTGCTTTCTCCGGCTCCACGTCTCTTACAAGAGCTACGATGCCTCCCCGCACCCTTAGACAGTTACGAACCACCTCCATCCAACCCTCCTCTCCACCTTTTCAGTTTGGATACTTGATTTCTACGGATTTCGGCGTCAACGTTGTTTTTGTTTGCATCGGCGATGGAACGGATACGCCATAGTTCCCCGCGCTATGCGCGGCCTTGGTTCTACGAACCTCATTCATCCGGTTGAAGTATTCCTCAAATTCCTTCGCTTGGCTGGAACCCGGGCCGATACCCGACGATTCGCCTCCCGCTCCTGGCTTTTGGCCGGCACTTGGGAACATTCCCTTACCTTTTAGATACCAGTCCGTACCTTTCTCGAATGCCGCTGTTCCCCAGAGAACACTCTCCTGCCAACCTTTCACCTGCGATTTATCATCAGCCAGAAAGCCGCCTCCGATTGTGAATCTCGCCTCGGACTGTTCGTCCAGCACGAGTTTGTTCACCCGCGCCATGTCCTGGCCTCCCCTGCCTACCTCATAGAGCCTGAGACCGCTCCCCGCATCAACCTTCATCTCAGAGACGAATTTCCCATCACCCCTCACCACTTCCTGGTTGCTCAGGGACCTGAAGTCCTTGACGACATAGGACCCGCCCTTGTCGAGATCCATTGTGCCGGTCACCCACTGAGGCGCCTTGATCGACTTGCCGGTCTCTGGGTCCTTTCTCCCGGTGTCTATGTACTCGACCCCCGTAAATTGCCCAGTCCTCTTGTTTGTCCAGGTCTCTGCCGCAAGTTCTCCGGTCTTCCTGTCGAAGTACGCCTCCCTGAAGCCGGGGCCGTAAATCGGCTTCCCTTCCGCGTCTCTGCCCATCTCCACCGACCCGGTGCCTATAGTCCTCTTGTAGTTGTACGAGGTGTCCATGAACCCGTGCTCGCCCCTGAAGCCAGTGGTCTGCCGCCTCACATTCAGGTAATCCAACTCGTAGCCCTTCATCTCGGAGGTAATGTCGCTGCTTTCCCTGCTCGCGCCCCTCACGGCGAATGCAGACACCAGGTTCCCCTGCTCGTCGAAGTTCATCCTGATCCTGTCGCCTGCTTTGAAATGCGTGGAATATCCCATGTCCTTCATGCGCTGATTCAACACGCTTACCGCGCCAGGATTGCTCAGCGTAAGAGAATCTTCGCCGTGGTGCATCTTGTGGTAGTCGTACATGGACTTGAAGTCGTTATCATCTTTTGCGAGCCCCAGGCCCTGCGCGAACTTCGAGAAAACCGCGAACTTGGCCGCCTCATTGAGGTTCTCGTTGGTCCTCGTCCTGATCTGCCCTTCTTCGCCGGTAACCCCTCTTGCCTTATCATAAGACGCCGCATTGACGTAATTCTGGCTCGCCGCTATCTCCCCGAGTTCCCCCGCCGCCTGGTGAGGACTGATGCCGCCCCTCGCTTGGGCGTATTTCATGATAGTATCGGCATTCGCCACAACGTCCTTGGTGGCGAGCGTCAAGGCGAGATCCTCCGGCTTCATTCCCCTCGCCGCGGCCGTATCGTTGAAAGCCTGTTGCGGCGCCGTTCTCGTGTTCGCTAGAGAATGGGCATCGCTTTTGAACATGGTCTGCAGGTTCGACGCCTCATCGAGCTGTGCGCCTGCCCCGAAGGTGTTCGCAGAATACGCCGAGGTCAGGCCCATATCCTCCGCTGCCGCGCCTCCCGCGCCGAACCTCACGGCCTTGCCGGTGTTCATCTGGCGGTATACGGCCGCCGCGCCTCCGGCCCCGAAGGCGCCGACCATTTCCATGCCCGATTCCGTGGTGCCGAACTTCTGCGCCATGCCAGCGTTGACCCTGTCCTCATAGCGGAACTTGGCTGCGTTCGCGATCGTCACGGGCGCCATCTCCGTGGCATTAAGCTGCCTTGCGAGCCCCTCCGGGGTCCCCACGGTCATGCCCGCGGAGCTTCCAGCGTGCTGGGCAATGCCGGCCGCCGAACCCATCATGTGCCCCAGGGCCGAGCCTCCCGCGCCGACAAAAGCCGCCGAGACGGCCCCTGCGAGCATCATTCCACCCCACCGCATGCCGCCCATCACGGCGAGTACCTGGGCAGGGCCCGTGGAGAAGAAGTTGAGGCTGAGCATGCCGAGCTGGCCCTGGGTGATGATCCCGGAGAGCGTCGTTGTCGCGTAGTCCATGGCCATGGAGTGGATGATGGCGTCTATCACACCCCATGCTGTGATATAGACGAAGATCCCGCATATGAGATAGAGCGCCTTCTTCGCCAAAGGCGTAGGGAGGAAGATCACGAGAAAGGGGATGAGGGTGAGACCCACGGCCGTCATCACCGCCTTGAAGACGGGGAGCCATTCGTTCGCCGCCATGCCCGCCCCTATGAGGGAAGAGCCCGTGTTCCTATTCGCGAGAACCCTCATGGCGAGGCTGGGGCTGTTGTCGAGGAGCACCTCGTTCATGGTCTGCCCTATGAGCATCTGCTTGAAGACGTCAGAAGTGGCGTAGCCTGTCCCCCCGGCGAGGATGTTGACCACCCCCGCGAGGGTATCGGTGCACTGCGTCAGCTCTGAGGCGTTCGATGCATTGTAGCCGGCGCTTGAACACGCGTCCTTTATGGCGTTCGTGAACATCGTGCCACCCGTGAGCTGTGAGACCAGAACAGCCCACGCGGCCTGGCAGGAGGCGGTGGTGTCCCCCGGGTACTCTACGGTGTAGACGGAGGGGCTGGCCGCCAGGGCATACTGCGTCGTGAAGTCAGTGCTCGTTGCCAAGCTGTTGACGGTGAGGGTTGTTCCCGGCCTCTGGAGCTCGAAAAGAACGCAGTCATTGGTGTACTGCTTGAGGGAGGCAGCGATGTCCGCGTCCACCTGGATCCCCCCTGCCTGGGCCATGTCGTACATAAGATTGAACGCCCTGCCTCCCGCGTCGTTCTGGTACGACATGGGGTCGGTCGAGGTGGTATAGATGGTATCGACCACGAACCGCTCGATCGTATTCATCGTGCCCGCGACGAAGACGATCCCGTCCGGCACGCCCCCCACCGCCTGGTTTCTGTTGGCCACGGGATCATAGATATAGAGATTCCCCTGGGGGACGATCATGGCGGCGTAGACTAGATACCCCGCCATGAGGGGGACCCCCCACGACAGCGTGGAGAATCTCCCTCCCACCGCCCTCATGACGAGGGCGATGCCTCCGAAGAGGATGCCTATCACCATGGCGACGAAGATGGCCGCCTTGAAGCCGCTGTCCGAGAAGATGAGCGCTATCTTCCCGAAGGCGCCGACGATCTGCTCGAAGCCGCCGTAGGTGTAGTACTCCATATTCAGGGCAAAGGCCGCCTTGGCTGCCAGGGAAACCGTGAGGAAGGAGAGGATAACAAGGAGTCTTTTCATGGCTACATCTTGCCCAGCACGCGGTTCACGAAGCTCTTGGAGTATGACTTGGACAGCTTGTCCCGGGACGTGCTCATGAAGTCGGCGTAGCGCTGGCTCACCGCAAAGAGGGCCTCATGCTCCGCGAGATACTTCTTGTAGTCCTCCTGAAGGATGGAGACTATCTGCCTGATGCGGCCGTCGAGCTCCTTGAGATACCCCGCATCGAGCGTTATGGATGAGATCTGGCAGTCCGACTTGGGGCTGTTGGCCTGTTTTTTCAGGGCCGTCTGGGCGAGGCGGATGTTGTACATCGCTTCCGTATAAAGGTCCTTGACCAGGGAAAGGGCATAGGCCCTCGAAGCGAACTGGGCGAGATCGAACTCTACCTCCGGCCCCTGTTTCGTGGCGACGGCGTAAAGCAGGTTATGATAGACGAGGGGGACCGTGTTGATGAAGGCCTGGTCGTTGCTTGAGAGGGTCCCCTGGGTGAGGAGGTTCTGGTAGACGCTGTCGACGCGGTTTTGGGCCCACTGGGTCAGGTTGGCGTTGGTGTCCGAAATGGGGACGCACGTGGCGTCGGGGGCCGATAAAGGTCTCACGTAGGCGCTTCCGTCCAAAAGGCTGTCGAGTCCGTAAGCGCTATTCTCCTGGCAGGGTATCACCTGCGTCAAATGAAAGGTTGTGTTGCCCGACGCGTCGGTAATGGGATCGAACTGGAGATCGCCCACGAGGCCCCTCACGAGTTCGACGTGGCTCGTGGGTATTCCCCTGTTCGCGGCCACGGCGGAGAAGACGCTTTGCCCCTGGGTCATGAAAAGGTTGACGATATCGGCGGGGCACCCGCTGTACATCCCCGATTCGTTGGACAGAGAGGGCAGCCCGTTGTTCGACAGGACCTGCTTCTGGATGTCGGTGTACATGTTCTGTATCCCCGTCACGAGGGAGTAGTTCTGCTGCGCTTCGGCCTCGATCTTCGGATTGTCCGTGAAGGGCGAGACGATCTGCGCCGCGAGTACCTTCGCGTCGTGGCACTCGTTCATCTGAAGGTGGTTGAGATCGTTCGCGAGCGCCTCGAGACCTTTCATGATGTTAGAGCATTGCTGGCAGAGCGTGCTCAGGGCCAGGTCGAAGGCCATGGCCGGGGCGGCCTGCAGGATCTTCTCAAATTTCTGCACGAGGTAATTCACGTTCAGGAACGAAAAGCCTCCCATGAAGAGGTCGATGCCCCCGCAGCCCACCTTGAACCTGGGTGGTTCCACGGAAAAGAGATGATCGTTGGTCATCCCCCACCGGGCGGAGATGGAGCCGCCCGTCGCGTACCCGCGCTTTTCGCCCTCGAAGTATCCGGGGCTTGTCTCGGTCTTCTGCTGGAGCCAGTCGTCGATGAAGCCCGCCCTGGCGGTTACATCGAAGACACTAATAGCAACCATGAACAATGCCGTGAACACCACTATCCGTTTCATCGCGTTCCTCCCTGCTTTCCCTTCATGGCGGGGGCCGTCACGTCGAATGCCCCTCCCTTCTGGAAGTCATAGATGCTGTATTCCTGGGGCGTGATCTCGCCAGCGAGGAGCCTTATCCCCCGGTAGATCTTGTCCTCCATCTCGGACATAGAGATCACCCCCGCGGAGACGGGTATGGCCTCCGTGCTGTTCCTGTACACCAGGAGAATGGTCGGGACGATGGTGACGCCGAACATATCCGCGAGGGCCTTCTCCTGCGTGTAATCGATCCGCTTGATTTCCCAGCCATACTCTTTCTCGAAGAACCCCATGATTTTCTCCTGCTCCATGCAGTACTCGCAGGTGGGCGAGTAGAAGAAGAGGAGACCGTAATCCCCCCTGGCCCGCATGATCCTCTCCTTCACTTCCTTCTCGCGGGATCTGACCATGGCGTTCTGGCCGGGGATGACGGTTGGATAGTCCCTGTCGACCGAAAGCTCTGGGTCCTTCTGCATGACGTATCCCGCGACGTTTGTGAAGGCTAGGGCCTTCCTTCTCGCGATGTCCTGAACATAGTAGTACTCCTCGACGTTCTCCGTCGTGGGTCTCCAGACCGCCTTCTTCTGGAAGTCCGTGAGGAGTGCCTGGAAGTCGTCGGGATACATGTCCCAGAGCTGCTCAGCCGTATAGTCCTTGAGCGAGGGGATGCGGTGCTTCTGTTCCTTGGGGTTCTCCGGCACTTTTTGTTCTTCTTGCGGTTTTTCAGGCGCCTTCTGTTCGTACCAGAACCAGCCCCTTTTGTAGTCCTTGTAATAAGGGACTGGTTCCTGCTCGGGGACGAGAGCGTCCTTTGCGAACGCGGTGTTTCCGAGGATAAGGAGGCTACAGAAGAGGATGGGCAATGCCTTCAACTTTGCTCCTTTCTATGAAGCCGAGATACCTCGAATCGAAGCTGTCCACATGACGGCCCGTGACGAAGAGCTGCCCCTCGGGCACGGTCCCGGAATAGACGAACGCATCGACGGGCTCCCCTTTTAGGGAATACCACTTCGCCATTCCCAGGTATTCGCCGTCGCAGTAATACTCGCGGGTTCTTGTTTCGAGCCTTTCTCCTGGGACGCACGATACCTTCTTCAAGAGTCTCGATGGCTTTCCGTTCTTTATGTAGTGGGACCGGACGGTAAACATGATGTAGTCGTCCTTCCTGATCTCATCGGGAGTAAAGCTCTTCGTAACGACGAATACGCGGTGATCGAGAGAGGGGCTTATCGCCACCACGATCCTCCCTGGAAGGAGCAGCCCGAAGACGAGGGCTGAGACGGCCGCGAGGTAGACGGCGAGCTTCTTTCGGTCCCGGATGAAATCAGTAAGACACTTTTTCAAGGTTTTTCGACGCAATGACGTCCTCCAGTATGAGAACCCTGTTTTTCGGCTGGCTCTTCAACGCCGCCAGGTACCGTTCGAGGTTGGCCTTGAAGTCATCCATGGTGATCTTCTTCGCGAGGACCAGGTCCCTCTGCTCCTGAAGAAAACCGCTCACGTCCACGGCTACCACCTTCTGCGCCACGTAGCGGTCGTAGGCCGCTACCGTCGCCACGGAGCTTATCATGCTCACGACGATAACGAGGATCACCGTGTAAGTCTTCGTGATTCCCGGCCGCGCCCTCGCGGGCGGCTCGCGCTTCCCTTCTATTGGTGCCGCTTCTGTCCCTTCCACGCATACCTCCCCGGTCCTGCCGCGCGCTCACGCGGCAGGACCTAGTGTTGATAGAAGCCCTTCCTCAAGCCCGCGAGCAGCGCGCTTACCCCTGCGCTGTGGGTCTCCTTTTCGAAGGCCTCAAGGACGTACTCGAAGCTGACGTCCCCGTATACCGTATGAAACGCGGGTACATTAATATTACTTTCGAGACCCTCGCTCTTCTCCGGGTCCTGAAGATTGCTCACCGTCGCGTAGACGAACGCGGGGACATGGGTGATATGGTAGCGCTCGAAGAGCATGGGATCGATAATCACCGCGGTGTTGTAAGTACGGCACGTGCTTCTCAAGGAGTCGCAATTTGGGTCTTCAAGAAGCAGGTCCCCGACGAAACGCAGGGTCGGTTTTATGTATCTTGCCCCGCCGATGAACCCCCGCATGACGAACCTCACGTTGCGGTCTCCCAGGGCGCCTGCCGCGCCCGTGTAGCGGCGAAGGGTCTCCGTGGGTATCGATGAGGACAGAAAGACGTAGATCCGCTCGTTGGCCCCGAGCCCTCCCGTGACGCCGCCCTTTTTGCTGTCCTTGTAGTAGGGCCCCTCGCGCCCGAAGATCTCCTTTTGAATACGCTCCCTCTCAAGAGCGATCTTCCTCTGGAATTCCTCGGACTGATAGATGCGATACGCTTCTTCCGCTTTCTGCCTCCCGAAGGCTTCATAATCGTTAGGGGGAAGTACCATGCCGGCCGCGTCCTTCTTCGCCTTCTCCTGAAGGGA
>Ga0326727_10011538_pt1 | contig 20508 bp, 19 predicted proteins | sample MB2enrmetagenome_FD_207643 | JGI IMG/M metagenome (GOLD analysis project Ga0326727, IMG submission 207643) | Lab enriched peat soil microbial communities from McLean, Ithaca, NY, United States - MB29MY | ecosystem: Environmental > Terrestrial > Soil > Wetlands > Peat | place: USA: New York...
CGGCAGCGGCACCCTGTACTTCAGCAACACGACCAAAATACCCTTGCAGTAGATCCCTCTAAGGGGCTGGGGAAATTCCTTAGCCCCTTTCCTCAGATTCGCCTTATATTCGCCTTACATCAATATGTAGTGGCGTACCCTAATAACTGCCGAACGTGTTGTGGTTCGATACCTCAAGTTAACCCCGTACGAATCAATAGCTTCCCCAAAAAAACTCTTGATTACCCTACGAACGTTATGCCACTATTAGTTGTGTGTGGATAAGATTTGGATCTTTTCCGGTCCCGATAGGGTACTAAAGTGGGAAGCGCTCAAGAGCATTTGACGGTCGAACCTCCCCGGGGCATGTTCAACGGCCGCCTTGACGACAAGGGCCGCATGAAACTCGCAGCCGCGCTCGTGCAGTACTTTGGCTCCCTTCCCGAAAAAAAGCTCTTCGTGACCAGCCTGGACCGACACACAGCGCAAATATACCCCATTTCGGTCTGGCGGTCCAATGAACAGCTCTTCGAGGAGCATCGCGAGGACTCCCAGATCGTCCGGAAAATCTCTTTCAATGCGGCGGACCTGGGATCCGAGACCGAAGTGGATTCCCAGGGGCGCCTGCTGTTTTCCCCCGACCTGCGGCGCGTGCTGGGCCTCGAGAACCAGACCCTGCACCTCTACAAGCGCCGGAAACATATCGAGGTCCTGAGCGAGAAGCAATATGAGGACCTCAAGAGCCAGGCCGCCGATACCACGCCGGATGAAGTGGCCAAGCTGGAAACTGCGGGGATGAACTGACGATGTATGCACGTTCCAGTCATGACCGCGGAAGTTCTGGAGCTGCTGGCGCCTCGCCCCGATGGAATCTATATCGATGCCACTGCGGGATTGGGCGGTCATTCCGCGGAAATCGCCCGCCGGCTCACCACCGGCCGGCTGCTGGCCAACGACCGGGACGCCCAATCGCTGGAGATGGCGCGACGCAACCTGGCCGAGTGGATGCCGCGCATACGCTTCCACCATGGAGCCTTCAGCCAACTGGCCGGAGCGGCGCGGAGTTTAGGGTTTGGGAAAGTGGATGGTCTGCTGGCGGATCTGGGTGTGAGCCGGTACCAGCTCACGGCGCCGGAGAGAGGGTTTTCTCTGGGGATGGATGGACCGCTCGACATGCGCATGGACCAAAGCCAGGGCATGACGGCGGCCGAACTCGTCAACCATACCGCCGAAAAGGCTCTCGCCGACTTGATATTTCAGTACGGCGAAGAAAGGAGGGCGCGGAAAGTAGCCAGAGCAATCGTTCGGGCACGGCCCATACGGAGCACACTACATCTGGCCGATGTGGTGGAGCGGGCCGTGCCCAGGACGGGCCGTTTGCATCCAGCCACCAAAACTTTTATGGCCCTGCGAATGGCGGTCAACGACGAGCCGGGCGAATTGGACGCGTTGCTGGAGACCGGTCCCGAGCTGCTCGAAAGCGGCGGGCGCATGGTCGTCATCAGCTTCATGTCCATCGACGACCGGAAGGTTAAGGAGAAGTTCAGGGCGCTGGGCCGCGAGGGGCGTGCCAGAATTTTGACCAAGCACCCGCTCCCGCCGGGAGATGAAGAGGTTGCCCGGAACCCCGCCTCACGCAGCGCCAAGCTGCGCGGGATTGAAAAGAGCTAGAGAGACAAAGGATACACGATGGCCACCATGCCGGCATTCTTGAAGAGGACTCCTGCGCGAGGTTCGGGGCAGCAGCCTCCGGCCGATCCTCCCGATCCCCCGCGCGCGCGGCGTGATCCGTTCCAGCTGCGGCCCCTTCCACAAGAAGACGTCTACTTCTATTGCAAGAAAATCGATAACTCGCGCCTGGTGCGCGAGGCCGATCCGCGTACCCGCGGCGCCACATGGTCCGTGGCCGGGGCGTGCTTCTCCCTGCTGGCAATCCTGGCCCTGGCGCAGATTCCCAACGTGCTGACCACGCTGGCGGGCTACAAGCTCGAAACCTTGCGCACCGAGGAGCGCCGTTACCTGGACGAGCGCCGCACTCTCGAATTGCAGGAGGCCACCCTGCTCAGTCCCGAGCGCCTGGAGAAACTGGCGCAGGAGCAGAATCTCGTGACGCCCTCCTCCCGCCAGGTGATCCACCTGGATAGCCGGCCGGACGGCGCCGTGGCCATGGTCCATTAGAGAAACGGGGGGCGTGATCCGTCACGCGGAGCAGCATGGTGGAGCGCAGACTGAAATGGTTAGCCGCCATCGTCCTTCTCTGGGGCGCAGCGGCCCTCTATAAAATCGTCTCCCTTCAGTTTGTACACCACGCCGAATACGCGCGCCTGGCGCGGGCGCACCAGGAACTCGTCATCGACATTCCAGCGCCCCGCGGCACCATCTTCGACCGTTCGGGCGCGCCCCTGGCGATGAGCGTGCCCACCGAATCGGTCTATGTCAACCCGCTGCGGGTTCCGGACCTGGGCGTGGCTTCCGAGATTCTCTCGCTGGTCCTGAAACTCGATCGCACCGAGCTGTACGGCAAGATGAAGCTGGCGGCCGACACCCGCCGCGGCTTCCTGTGGGTGAAGCGCAGGATCTCGCCCGAAGAGACGCAGAGCCTCCGCAACCTGCACCTCGAATGGATCGCCATTCAAACCGAGAGCCAGCGCCACTATCCCGGCGGCACGCTGGCGGCGCACGTGCTAGGCGGCGTGGATTTCGAAGAGAGGGGCAATGCCGGAATCGAGAAGGCGCTCGACGACGTGCTGCGCGGGCAGCCCGGCCGCGCGCGCCTGCTGACCGACGTGAAGCGCCGCGGCATCGATCAGCAACTCTCCAGCGAGGCGCGCGCCGGCACGCCCGTCACGCTTACCATCGAGGAGCGTCTCCAGTTCGTGGCCGAGCGCGAGATCGCCGCCGCCGTGGCGAAAAACCAGGCCGTCAGCGGTAGCATCGTGGTGATGAATCCCTACGATGGCCAGATCTACGCCCTGGCCAGCTATCCCACCTACGACCCCAACCAGCCGCCCGAGCCCGGTGACGATCTCGCGGCCCGCCAGAATCACGCCGCCTCCGTGCCCTTCGAGCCGGGATCGGTCTTTAAGGTCATCACCCTTTCGGCGGCGCTCGAGACCACCAATCTCCGCCCCGAGAGCCCCATCGATTGTCATGGCGGCGTGCTGCGCCTGCCCGGCCGCATCATTCACGATTCGCACGCCGGGCTGGGGGTGGTCCCCATGGCCATCGTGCTCGCTAAGTCCAGCAACATTGGAGCCATCCAGGTGGGCATGCGCGTGGGGCAGAACAACATGTACGAGTACATGCGCCGCTTCGGCTTCGGGAGCCGGACGGGAATTCAGTTGCCCGCCGAATCCCCCGGCAAGCTGCGCAAGCTGGCCCATTGGGGTAAGACGTCCCTGGCCTCCGTTTCCATGGGCCAGGAGGTCAGCGTGACCACCTTGCAACTGGCGCAGGCCGGCTCCGTGATTGCCAATGGCGGCCTGCTGGTGAGGCCGAGGCTGCTCCTGAAGCGGGGCGACCAGGCCATCCCCGCCGCTCCGGCCGTGCGCGTGATCAAGCCCGAGACTGCCATCACCATGCGCCAGATGATGGAAGGCGTCGTCATGCCGGGCGGCACGGGTACCCGCGCGCGCCTGGAGGGTTATTCGGTGGGGGGGAAAACCGGCTCCGCACAGATATACGACTTCTTCGCCCGACACTATACCCACACCTACAACGGCTCGTTCGTGGGTTTGGCGCCCCTTACAAATCCGGCTATTGTAGTAGTAGTGACATTGAACGGAACCCATGGCACGGCCGGGTTCGGGGGGGCGGCTGCCGCGCCGGTGTTTCACACCGTCGCAACGGAAGCGTTGCGTATCCTCGATGTGCCGCGGGATATACCCGAGGAAGATCCGCCGGCCAGCTCGAAAGTGGCGCGAAACCCCGAAGATCTCAACGACCTGGCAATTGCCGACCTGGGATCGGATCAGCCCAATATTCTCGAAGATGACGATGACGACGAGCCTGCGGTGCCCGGCCCCAAGGTGCCCAATTTCCGCGGCATGAGCATGCGCGCGGTGCTGGCGGAAGCCGCCCGCCAGGGGCTTGTGGTGATTGCCGATGGAAGCGGCACGGCGCGGATGCAAGTCCCGCTGCCGGGCTCGGTTCTGCACGAAGGAGAACGCATTCGCGTACGGTTTGCCCGATGAAGCTAAGCGAGATTCTCTCCGCTGTCCGGCTGCTTCAGCCGCTGGCGCCGGAACTCGCCTCCGCCGATATAGAGGGCATGGCGTACGATTCGCGGCGCGTGGCTCCCGGCTATCTGTTCTTCGCCTTTCCCGGCAGCCGCGCGGATGGCCGCCAGTTCGCGCGCGATGCGTTGGCTCGCGGCGCTCGCGCGGTGGTGGCCGATTCCGCGCCGCCGGAGGATTTGGAGGGCTGTTGGATCCGGGTCGAGCACGGGCGCCAGGCCATGGCGCTGGCCGCCCGGAATTTCTACGGCAAGCCGGACGAGCGGCTGGGACTCACCGGCATCACCGGCACTAACGGAAAAACCACTACCAGCTACCTGGTCGATTCCGTATTGCGCGCGGCGGGCCATACCACGGCCGTGATTGGTACCATCGAATATCACTTGGCCGGGCGCGTCCTCAAAGCCGTCAATACCACCCCCGAATCGCTCGACTTGGTGCGCCTGCTCGCAGAACTCGAAGCCGCCGGCGGCAGCCACGCCACGATGGAGGTCTCTTCCCACGCGCTGGCCCTGGGCCGCGTGTTTGGGCTACGCTTCCACACCGCCGTCTTCTCCAACCTGACGCGCGATCATCTGGATTTCCACGGCACCATGGAGGATTACTTCGCCGCCAAGCAAATGCTCTTCGAAGGCGCCGGCGGCCCTCCACCGCCCTTTGCGGTGCTCAATCGCGACGACGAATACGCCCGGCGGCTCAAGCTCCACCCCAGGACCGAAGTCCTATGGTATGGCTTGGGGCCGGAAGCGAAACTGCGCGCGCGCCATATCTCCTCGGGCCTGCAGGGCCTGCGCTTCGAGATCCACTATCAGAAGCTGCGCCTGCCGCTGGAATCACCGCTCATCGGCAGGATCAATGTCTACAACATCATGGCAGCCTGCGGCGCGACCCTCTCATACGGCATTGCCCCGGAAGCCATAGCCGAGGGGATCGCGCAATTGAAGGCCGTTCCCGGACGCTTCGAGCGCGTGGATGAAGGCCAGCCGTTCCTCGTGGTGGTGGATTATGCCCACACCGACGATGCCTTGCGCAACGTGATCGCGGTGGCCCGCAACCTCGGCCCCCAGCGCGTCATTACCCTGTTCGGCTGCGGTGGGGACCGCGACCGCTCCAAGCGCCCGCTGATGGGCCAGGCCGCCGCAGAAGCCAGCGATTTCGTGGTGCTGACCAGCGACAACCCGCGTTCGGAAGATCCCTTGGCCATCATGAACGACGCCCTGGTGGGCATCCGCCGCAAGGATGTGCCGCACGTCGTGGAGCCGGACCGGGCCGCAGCCATCGCGCGGGCCCTCAAGGAAGCGCGCGAGGGCGACATCGTCATCCTGGCCGGAAAAGGCCACGAGACCTACCAGATCCTCAAAGACAAGACCATCCCGTTCGACGACCGGGCAGTGGCGCGCGAAGTGCTGCGAGGCTACGGGTACAACCGCACCCTGCCATCATGACCCTGGATTTACAAGAGGTTGCACGCGCCATGGGCGCCCGCGGAAGCACGGACCCTGTAAAAGCGAACGGCTGGAGCGTGGACACCCGGACCCTGGAAGCGGGCGACGTATATTTCGCGTTGCGCGGCCCCCAGCACGACGGGCACGCTTTCGTGGCGCAAGCCCTCGCTCTGGACGCTTCCGCCGCGGTGGTGGAACGGGCTGGCGGGGCGGCCCGCGAGCTGGTAGTGAGCGATTCGCTTGGCGCTCTGCAGGACTTGGCCTTGTGGGCCAGGCAGCGCTGGGGCGGGCGCGTCGTAGGCGTGACCGGGAGCGCCGGCAAAACCACCACCAAGGACGCCATTGCGGACCTGCTCGAAACGGAGATTGCCGTGGGCCGCACGATAGGGAATCTGAATAACCACGTAGGCGTGCCGCTCTCGCTTTTGCGCCTGCCGGATGACTGCCGTGCCGCCGTGCTGGAAATGGGCATGAATCACGCCGGTGAAATCCGCGATCTCGCGGCCATCGCCCGGCCGGATATCGGCGTGGTGACCAATGTGGGATACGCGCACGTGGAGTTCTTCGAATCCATCGACGGTATAGCCGCAGCCAAGCGCGAATTGATCGAAGCGCTGCCGCGCGATGGCGTCGCGGTGCTGAACGCTGACGATGCGCGTGTGCTTGCTTTTCGCGATCTCCACCCCGGCCGCACGGTCGCGTTCGGCTTTTCCGAAGCCGCCCAGGTGCGCGCCGAAGCAGTCGAGATGACCGCCACGGGATCCCGCTTCCGGGCGCTGGGCGTGGATTTTGAGAGTGGATTGACCGGCCGCCACGGCATCTTGAATTTGCTGGCGGCTATCGCGGTAGCGGGCGAATTCGGCATCGCCCCGGGGCGGCTGCGCGAGGCGGTGCGCCGCTTCGCTCCCGGGCGCATGCGCGGCGAGCGCCTGGAGCATGATGGCATCGCGGTGTGGAACGATTGCTACAACGCCAATCCCGAAGCCATGAAATCGATGATCGACGTTTTGCGGGGCACCCCGGCCACGCGCCGCATAGCCGTGTTAGGCGAGATGCTGGAATTAGGGCGCGCCGCCGAAGAGTTGCACCGGCAGGTGGGCGGCTACGCGGCCGGGCGCGGGATCGACCTGGTGATCGGCGTGCGCGGCAGCGCCCAAGCGCTGGCTGAAGCAGCTGGGCGGGCCGGCATGTTTTTCGAAGACCCGGTGGCGGCCGGCGAGTTTGCGCGCCGGTGGGCGCGCCCGGGCGATGCCATTCTGTTCAAGGGATCGCGCGGCGTGAAAATGGAACGCGCGTTGGAGAAGTTTCTGGAGTAAGCGGAGCGGCGGCTAATGCTTTACTTTTTGCTTTACGAACAGCTTTACCGGTACGCGAGCCCTCTTCGCGTATTCCGCTACACCACTTTCCGGACGGCCTTCGCCAGTCTCACCGCGCTATTCCTGTGCATCGCGCTGGGACCCTGGCTCATCGGCAAGCTGCGCCAGTTCCAGATCGGGCAGTATATCCGCGAGGAAGGCCCCAAGTCGCACCAGAAGAAGGCCGGCACTCCCACCATGGGCGGCGTTTTGATCATCATCTCGATCGTGATTCCCACCTTGTTGTGGGCCGATCTGCGCTATCCCTATGTATGGATCGCCATCACCGCGCTGGTGGCTTACGGCTGGATCGGTTTTCTCGACGATTACGCCAAGATCGTCAAGCAGCGCAATCTAGGCCTCTCCGTGAAGCGCAAGCTCGCCTACCAGTTCTTCATGGGGTTCGCCTTCGCCGCCATTTTGCTCGTGATGCGCGCGCACGGGGAGTTCTCGACGGCCATGAACATCCCCTTTTTCAAGCAATACCAGCCTAGCCTGCTGATCCCGTCGCTGCTCACGAACCCGTGGACCTACGCACTGGGCGTGGCGCCTTTCTGCATTTTCGTGGCGCTGGTGGTGGTCTTTGCCTCGAACGCGGTCAACCTGACGGACGGCCTGGATGGCCTGGCCATAGGGCTTATGGTGATCGCTTCCGGCGCTCTCACCATGCTGACTTATGCCGGCGGCCATGCCCAGCTTGCCGAGTACCTGCAACTGGCACGCAATCCGCACACCTCCGAGCTCACCATCTTCTGCGGCTCGATGACCGGCGCGAGCCTGGGCTTCCTTTGGTACAACGCCCATCCCGCCGAAATCTTCATGGGCGACGTGGGTTCGCTGGGGCTGGGCGGCGCTATGGCGGTGGTGGCGGTGCTCATCAAACAGGAGGTCCTGCTGGTCTTCATCGGCGGGATCTTCATCCTGGAGGCCGTTTCCGTGATCCTCCAGGTGGGCAGCTACAAGCTGCGCAATGGCAAGCGGATTTTCAAAATGGCCCCGCTGCACCACCATTTCGAAGCGCTGGGCTGGGCCGAATCGAAGATCATCGCGCGCTTCTGGATCGCCGGGCTGGTGCTGGCGCTCTTCGCGCTGAGCACCCTGAAACTGAGGTGAAATGGATCTGAACGGAACGCGGGCCCTGGTAGTCGGAATGAAGAAGTCCGGAATGGCGTCGGCCGAGCTGCTGGCGAGCCACGGAGCCATGGTGCGGACCACCGACCTGAAGCCGCTCGCGGAACTGCCGGAGGAGGCCGCGGCGCTCCTGGAGCGTCTCGGCATTCCCTTCGCGATTCAGTCGCCCGATGTTTTCGAGGGCAGCGACCTCATCGTGCTCTCGCCCGATGTGCCGGCGGATCTCGCGCCGCTCGAAGCCGCCCGTGCGCGCGGCGTCCGGGTGATCGGCGAGGTCGAGCTGGCCGCGCCGTTCCTGCGGGGCCGCACGATCGGCATCACCGGATCGAACGGGAAGACCACCACCACCAGCCTGGCGGGCCACATCCTGCGCGAATCCGGCGTTCCCGTGCAGGTGGGTGGGAACATCGGAAAACCGGTCACCGCCCTGATTCAAGCTTCCCGCGCGGATGGCTGGAACGTGCTCGAGCTTTCGAGTTTCCAATTGGAGACCATTACCGAGTTCCGGGCGCATATCGGCGTGGCGCTCAATGTGACCCAGAACCACCTGGATCGCCACCACACCTTCGAGAACTACGCCGCCGCCAAGGGCCGCCTCTTCGAAACGCAGCGCGCCGGCGATTTCGCCGTGCTCAATGCCGAGGACCCGGTCTGCGCCGCTTACGCCGAGCGCACCGCGGCCGCCGTCCAATGGTTCAGCGGCAAGCGCAAAGTCTCGCCCGGCGCCAGTCTGCGCGGCGAAACTCTGGTGCTGGATGGCCGCCCGCTGATGGAAGCCGGCGAGATCCCCATTCGCGGCCGTCACAACGTGGAAAACGTGCTGGCCGCCGCCGTGGCCGCGGCGCGCGCGGGCGTGGCGCCGGACCGGATCGCCGCCGCGGTCCGCACCTTCCAGGCCGTGGAACACCGCCTCGAGTTCGTGCGCAACCTCGACGGCATTGATTTCTACAACGATTCCAAGGCCACCAGCGTGGATGCCACGCTCAAGGCGCTGGAGGCCTTCGAGCGGGGTTTGTGGGTCATCCTGGGCGGGAAGGATAAGGGGCTGGACTACGCGGTTCTGCGGGCGCCCCTGGCCGCACGGGCTCATGCCGCCCTCCTGATTGGCGCGGCAGCCTCCAAGATCGAGGGGCAACTGCGGGGAGCGCTGCCGCTGGTGAACGCCGGTACGCTGGATGCGGCCGTGGAGCACGCCTTCCGCCACGGCCGGCCGGGCGACACCATCCTGCTGGCGCCGGCCTGCGCCAGCTTCGACCAGTTCAAGAGCTTCGAACATCGCGGCGAGGTCTTCAAAGAGATCGTCAATCGCCTGGAGCCGAAAGAGTGACATGGCGCAAACGCTCAAAACCGACTGGATCCTCTTCATCACCGTGCTGGTGATGCTGCTGTTCGGCGTGCTGATGGTCTCGAGCGCGTCGTTCGTGATGGCCGAGCTGCAATACGGCAGCATCTGGCATTTCGCCTGGCGCCAGGCGCTGTGGGCGGCGCTGGGAATGGCAGCCCTCATGGCGCTGAAGCGCATGCCCTACCGCCGCCTGCAAAGCCCCCTGGTGGCCTTCACCGGGATGGGCATGGTGTTTTTCCTGCTGGGGCTGGTGTTCATCCTCGATTCGCATCACCGCTGGCTGCGGCTGGGCGGACCGGTGGGGCTGCAACCTTCCGAGCTGGCTAAGCCGGCGCTGGTGATCTTCCTGGCTTATTTCGTGGCCTGGCGGGCCCGCGCCATCAATAATCGCCATACCCTGGCTCCCGCTGCGCTGGCCACCGGGCTCCTGTTCGTGGCGGTGGTGGTGGCAGACCTGGGCACGGCGCTGGTGCTGGGCGCTACCGCGGCGGTGATCTTCTTTGTGGCCGGACTGGAGTGGCGCACCTGCGTCATCGGCGCGGGAGTGGCGCTGCTGGGAATCGCGGGGTTCGTGGCGGCGGAGCCGTACCGCACCGCGCGCGTGGTGAAGTTCTTCGATCCCAGTTTCACCAAACTCATGAAGATCGATCCCCAGGGCCGGGTGCGCGATTGGGTGGAGAAGTCCCTGGTGACGCGCGACACCAACTACCAGTTGCAGCAGTCCCAGATCGCGGTGGGAGCCGGCGGACCGCTGGGTCTCGGCCTGGGCAACAGCAAGCAGAAACTGCTCTACCTGCCCAAGGCCCACAACGATTTCATCTACGCGGTGGCGGCCGAAGAGTGCGGCCTGGCCGGTTCGGTGGGCCTCTTGGCCGGCTTCCTCGTCATCTTCTGGCGCGGCCTGCGCGTCACCTGGCGCATCCACGACGATTTCGGCCGCTACCTGGCGCTGGGCGTGACCGCCATGGTGGCGATTCAGGGGCTGTTCAACATCAGCGTGGTGCTGGGGATGGTCCCCACCAAGGGCATCCCGCTGCCGTTGATCAGCTACGGCGGGAGTTCCGTGATGAGCACGCTCGCCTCGCTGGGAATTCTCATGAATGTCTCGGAGCACGCGGGGTGACCATGGCAGCTGCCGCGCGCCCGTTCCTCATGGTGGGAGGAGGCACGGGCGGTCACGTAATTCCCGCCTTGGCCGTGGCCCGCGAACTGCGCCGGCGCGGCCATCACGTGTTCTTCCTGGGAACCGAGCGGGGCATCGAGGCCAAACTGGTGCCCGCCGCAGGATTCGAGCTGCGCGCCATCCGGATCGGCGGGCTGAATCGCGTGGGCTGGCGCCAGAAGATCGCGACGCTGGCGCGCCTGCCCTTCACCACGCTGGGATGCCGCAAGATGGTGGGCGAAGCCTGCGCTCTCTTCAGCATGGGAGGCTATGCGGCCGGGCCGCCGGTGGTGGCCGCGCTCTCGCGGCGCGTTCCGGTGGTGGTGATGGAACCCAACGCTTTTCCCGGATTCACCAACCGCGCGATCGGCCGCTTTGTGGCGCGCGTTCTCATCTCGTTTCCGGAGACCGCCCGCTACTTTCCACGCGGGCGCACCGAGCTGACCGGCCTGCCCGTGCGCGAGGAGTTCTTCGCCATAGCTCCCCAGCCGCGCCAAGGCGCGCTGAACCTGCTGATCACCGGCGGCAGCCAGGGGTCGCGCACGCTCAACCGGGCGGCGCGCGAGAGCTGGCCTTTGTTCCGGGAGAGCGGCTGGCCCGTGCGCATCCTGCACCAGACCGGTTTGAAAGGCTTCGACGAGCTGCGCGAGGCCTTTCGCGAATCGGGCGTCCCGGGAGAGATCGTACCTTTCATCGCGGACATGCCTGCGGCATTCGCGGCTGCCGACCTGGTGGTGTGCCGCTCGGGCGCGGGCGCGGTTTCGGAATTGGCCGCCGCGGGGAAGCCTTCGATCCTGGTGCCGTTTCCCTTCGCCGCGAACGACCACCAGACGCGCAACGCCGAAGCCATGCAGCGCGAGGGAGCCGCCCGGATGATCGCGGATGCGGAGATGAGCGGGCGCAAGTTGTTCGATGCGGTGGCGGAACTGGCCGCCGGAGCGGGCGTTCTCGAGCGCATGGGCGCGGCCGCGCGGCGCCTGGCCCGGCCCGGCGCGGCCGAGCGCGCGGCCGAAATTCTTGAGGAGGTGGCACGCGGCTAGGCGAGATTTTCATTGACAGCAGGGCCGCGAGCCGAAACAATAAGCTAAAGGAATGTTTTTTCGTCCCCAGCACTTTCACTTCACCGGCATCGGCGGCATCGGCATGAGCGGCATCGCCGAAGTGCTGCTCAACCTGGGGTACGGAGTCAGCGGCTCGGATCTGAAGCTCTCGCCCGTCACGGAGCGGCTGGCGAAGCTGGGCGCTCGCGTCTACGAAGGCCACGACGCGGCCAACGTGGCGGGCGCGCAGGCCCTGGTGGTCAGCTCGGCGGTGGAGGACTCCAATCCCGAAGTGCAGGAGGCTCGCCGTCTGAAAATCCCGGTGATCCCGCGCGGCGAGCTGCTGGCCGAGCTGATGCGCCTGAAGTACGGCATCGCGGTGGCCGGCAGCCACGGCAAGACCACCACCACCTCCATGACGGCCGCCATCCTCAACCACGCCGGCCTCGATCCGACGGTGGTGGTGGGCGGCCGCGCGGCCACCATGGGCGGGTCCAATGCGCGCGTGGGCAAGAGCGATTTCCTGGTGGTCGAATCGGACGAAAGCGACGGCTCGTTTCTCAAGCTGGCGCCCATCATTGCGGTGGTGACCAACATCGACCGCGAGCACCTGGATTACTACCCCTCGCTCGATGCCATCCGCGCGGCCTTCATCGAGTTCGTCAACAAAGTGCCGTTCTATGGCACGTCCATCGTGTGCCTGGACGACGCCAACGTACAGAGCATCATGCCGGCCGTCAAGCGCCGCACGGTCACCTACGGCACCACCGCGCAGGCCGACCTGCAGGCCGTCGAAATGGCTTGCGGCGCCTTCGCGAGCGATTTCCGGCTGCGCTACCGCGCGGACGATCTGGGCGTCTTCCACCTCAACATCCCCGGCCGCCACAACGTGTTGGATGCCATGGCCGCCGCGGCGGTGGGGTTGGAACTCGGCGTTTCCGCGCTCGCCATCGGCGAAGCTCTGGCCGCTTTCAGCGGCGTGGACCGGCGCTTTCAGGTGCGCGGCAGGGAACGCGGCGTCACCGTGGTGGACGATTACGGCCATCATCCCACTGAGGTTCGCGCCACTCTCGATGGCGCGCGGCTGTGCGGTTTCCGCCGCATTCATGTGCTCTTCCAGCCGCACCGCTACACCCGCACCTTCCACCTGATGGACGAATTCGCGCGCTCCTTCAATCAGGCCGACAGCCTCTTCGTGATGGATATCTACGCGGCCTCGGAGAAGCCTATCGAGGGTGTGACGGCCGAAGCCCTCGTGGAGCGCATCCGGCAATTCGGGCACCGCGGCGTGGAGTATGTGGGCACGCTCGAACGCGGCGTGGACGCCCTGGAGGCCGCCGCCGGCGCGGGCGACCTGGTGCTGACGCTGGGCGCGGGCAATGTGTGGCAGGCGGGCGAGAAGCTCCTGGAGCGGCTGCGAACGGAAGCCGGCCGGTAATATGGCGCGTGAATCCAAAAAGGCGGGCGGGTTCAACCGGAAGCTGGCGGGGGTCCTGCTGGCGCTCGGTTTCCTGTGCGTCTCCACCGGCATGGCCGCTCTGCGCGTCCGCCGCTACGTCCTCACGGATTCGCAGTTCACGCTTTCCCACGAGCGCCCGGATTCGCTGGGTATTCAGGGCGTGGTGTATGCGCCGCGCGGCAAGGTGGAGCGCGTTTTCGCCGAGGATTTCGACCGCAGCGTCTTTTCCGTGCCGCTGGGCGAGCGCCGCCGCCGCCTCCTGGCCATCGACTGGGTGGAGGATGCCACCATCTCGCGCATATGGCCGGACCGCCTGGTGGTCCGCGTCCGCGAACGCACTCCGGTGGCCTTCGTGGTGATGCGGGGAGCCACGCTGCTGGTGGATTCGCACGGTGTCCTGCTCGAACCGCCGCTTGAGGCCTCGTTCGCCTTCCCCGTGCTGCGCGGCCTGGTCGAGGACGAGTCCGACGCCCAGCGGCGCGAACGGGTGCGGCTGATGCTGCGTGTTCAGGCGGATCTGGGATACCTGGCCAAGGACGTTTCCGAGATCAACGTCGCCGATCCGGACAACGTTCGCGTCACCGCCCAGGTGGACGGGCGCGCCGTCGAGCTGATCCTCGGGGATACCCGCTTCGGCCGGCGATATCAGAGTTTCGCGAGCAACTATCCGGAGATCCACAGGCGGTCTCCGGAAGCCAAGTCGTTCGACCTGCGGTTGGACGACCGCATTACGGTGAAGGAATAAAGAAGGTTCAGGGATCCATGGCAGCAAAACCGATTTATGCGGCGGGACTGGATGCCGGCAGCCGGAACACGCGGCTGGTGGTGCTGGCCGTCGAGGACGGGTGCCTTCGCTTCCTGGGGGGCGCCTCGGTAGCGTCGCAGGGCTGGGTCAAGGGGATGATCGCCGACCAGGGCGCGGTAGCTGCCTCGATCCTGGACGCTCTGCGGGAAGCCGAGGCGGCCGCCGGCGTCTCCATCGAATCCGTGGTGGTGGGAGTGGGCGGCCCCGGCGTGCGCGGCGCCAACGGCCGCGGCGTCATGGATTGGGGCCACCCCCGTGAGATCGAGCAGCGCGATATCAACCGCGCGGTGGATCGCGCCATGCGCGTCCAACTGCCCGAAGACCGCATGCTCTTGCAGCTCTTCCCGCAGGATTTCGTGGTGGACGATTCCCCAGGCCACACCGACCCGCACAAGATGGTGGCTTCGCGCCTGGAAATCAATGTCCATCTTCTGACCGCCTCCACGCAGGAGCACACCTCGCTCGTCGGCGCCGTGAACCAGGCGCACCTGGCCGTGGATGAAACCGTCTTCGAAGCTATGGCCTCCTGTTACGCCGCGGTGCTGCCTGAGAACCGCGGGGAGGGCATCGCGGTGGTGGACATCGGAGCCCAATCCACGGAGCTGGTGGTCTACTACGGAGATACCATCTACCTGGCCTCGGCCGTGCGCGTCTGCGGCGATCACTTCACCCGCGATCTTGCTCAGGGCTTGTGCCTGTCCTTCGAAGATGCCGAGCAAGTCAAGATCGAGTTCGGCGGCGCCCGCGCGGAGAGTGTCGGGGAGCGCGTGCTGGTGGAGCTTCCCACGCCCGAGAACCGCGAACCCCGGGAGGCGCCCAGCCGCCACGTCAACCGGATCCTCCAGGCGCGCGCTGAAGAGTTATTCCGGCATGTGCGAGCGGAGGTGGCCCGCGCGGGGATGGATGGGTCGCTCATGGGCGGCGTGTTTCTGACCGGCGGGGGGGCCAAGCTGCCGGAATTGTGCGATGTGGCCGAAACCATCCTCAATTGCCAGATCCGCTATGGCTGGGCCCTGGGAATCGAGGATTGGCCGTCGGAGATGAAGGATCCCGAGTGGGCCACGGTGGCCGGCCTGGCCATGTATTCCGCCAGGCTGAAGGCCCAGACCCAGCGCCAGCGGGAGGCCGCCGGCTGGCTGGCGAAAGTTATGCGGTGAGCGCGGCACGGCGTTCGCGGCCGCGCATGGGAAGGAGAGCGTCATGGGGCTGATCGATTCGGACATGAACAACCTGAAGTACGAGATCGAGGAGGAAGCTCGCACCGGCACGCGGATCAAGGTGATCGGCGTGGGCGGCGGCGGCTGCAATGCGGTGGCCCGCATGGTGGCCGAGGGCCTCGAAGGCGTGGAGTTTTACGCCATGAATACCGACCTGCAGGCCCTTTCGGCCTGCCCGGTTGCCAATAAGCTCCAACTCGGCGGCAAGATGACGCGTGGCTTGGGCGCCGGCGCCAATCCCGAGATCGGGCGCCAGGCGGCGCTTGAGAACACCGATCCCATCATCGAGATCCTGCAGGGCGCCGACATGGTCTTCGTCACTGCCGGGCTGGGAGGCGGCACCGGAACCGGCGCCGCGCCGGTGATCGCTTCCCTGGCCAAGGAACTGGAGGCTCTCACCGTGGCGGTGGTTACCAAGCCCTTCGGCTTCGAAGGGCCGCGCCGCCAGAGGCTCGCCGACGAAGGCCTTGCCAAGCTGGCCGGCACCGTCGATACCGTGATCGCCATCCCCAACGACCGCCTGCTGGCCCTGGCGCCGCGCGGCACCAGCTTCTTCGAGGCCTTCCGTCTGGCCGACGATGTGCTGCGGCAGGCTGTGCAGGGCATCAGCGACATCATCGTCACCCCCGGCCTGATCAACCGCGATTTCTCGGATATCAAAGCCACCATGTCGGGCATGGGTTACGCGATGCTCGGCACCGCCACGGGCCGCGGCGAGAACGCCGCGGTGGAAGCCGCGCGGCAGGCCATCAACAGCCCGCTGCTGGAGGATTCCCGCATCACCGGCTCGCGCGGCATCCTGATCAACATCACCGGCTCCAGCCGGCTGGGCCTGCACGAGGTCAACGAAGCCTGCTCCATCATCCGGGAAGCCGCCGCCTGCGACGACGTGCAGATCAACTTCGGCGTGATCCTGAACGAATCGCTGGAAGACACGGTCAAGATCACCGTAATCGCCACCGGATTCCAGCCCGGAGGCGAGCCGCTGCCCGACCGCTCGGCCGCCGCTCCGCCCATGCGCCTCGAAGCCAGGCCGGCCGAGCCGCAGCCCGCGCGCCCCGAGCCCACGCCCGAGCCGGTTCCCATTATCGAGCCGGAACCGCGGCACGAGTTGCAGGAAGCCGAGCCGCTGCTGGATCTCGACGACCTCGATACGCCCGCCTACCTGCGGCAGGGCCGCCTGTTGAACTGATCGCCCGCGCGGCGAGGGGACCTCAGATCGAGAAATCCTCGCCGTGCCACAGCCCCTGTTCGTCGGGCGCTGGTGTGTGCGGCGCCGCCCCGGCGGCCGATCCAGCAGCCAGCGCCTCCAGCCTGTCCATCCGTATTATGAGCGTCGTAAGCGTGGCGCCCACGGTATCCGGCAGGATGGTGTGCTGGAGGTCCGGATCGGCCTCCGGCACATGCGCCTTGGAGCGCATCACCGGGCGCCCCGGCACGCCCACCACCACCGAGTTGGCCGGCACCGATTTCACCACCACGGAATTCGCCCCGATGCGGCAATCGTCGCCGATCTCTATGGCCCCCAGGAGCTTGGCGCCCGCTCCCACCACCACGCGGTCGCCCAGAGTGGGATGGCGCTTACCGCGCGCCAGGCTGGTGCCGCCCAGCGTCACGCCGTGGTAGATGGTCACGTCCGCTCCCACTTCGGCGGTTTCGCCGATCACCACCCCCATGCCGTGATCGATGAAGAAACCGGGACCGAGCTTGGCTCCCGGGTGGATCTCGATGCCGGTCAGATTGCGCGCCAGTTGCGAGAGCACGCGTGCCAGCAAGCGCAGCTTCCTGCGCCACAGCCAGTGGGTGCAGCGATAGGCCCAGATCGCGTGCAGCCCCGAGTAGCAGAGCAAAACCTCCACGGCATTTCGCGCGGCAGGATCGCGCTTGAGCACCGAGCGCACGTCGCGCGCGATGGTCTGGAAGGGCGTCATACAAACATTATGGGGGATGGACTCGCGGCCGGCTCGCGAAAGCCGCTAAATCGCCAGATCCGCGAACAGTGCCGTGCTCAGATAACGCTCGCCAAAAGAAGGCACGATTGCCACAATCAGCTTGCCGGCGCTCTCCGGGCGGCGCGCCACCTCGACCCCGGCCCACAGCGCGGCTCCCGAGGAGATCCCCACCAGCAGCCCTTCCTCCCGCGCCGCCCGCCGGGCGGTCTCCAGCGCGTCGTTATTCTTGACGCGCACGATCTCGTCGCAGATTTCGCGGTTCAGCACTTCCGGCACGAAGCCGGCTCCGATCCCTTGAATCGGGTGCGGTCCCTTGGCTCCCCCGGAGAGCACCGGCGAAGCGTCCGGCTCCACGGCCACGCAGCGGAACCCGGGCTTGCGCGCCTTGAGGACCTCGCCAACCCCCGTGATCGTGCCGCCCGTTCCCACGCCCGCCACCAGCACATCGGCTCGGCCTTCGGTATCGCGCCAGATCTCCTCGGCGGTGGTGCGCCGGTGGATTTCGGGATTGGCGGGGTTCTTGAACTGCTGCGGCATCAGGTAGCGGGAATCGGCCGCCACCATCTCCTCGGCCTTCCGTATGGCGCCCGCCATGCCCTCCGCGCCGGGCGTCAGGATCAGCTCCGCTCCGTAGGCGCGCAGCACCTGGCGGCGCTCCCGGCTCATGGTCTCCGGCATGGTCAGGACGCACTTGTAGCCGCGCGCGGCGCAGACCATGGCCAGTGCGATCCCGGTATTGCCGCTGGTGGGCTCGACGAACACCGTATCGCGCCGGACGGCGCCGGCCTTCTCGGCGGCCTCGATCATGGAGAGGCCGATGCGGTCTTTGACGCTGTGCGCCGGGTTGGCATATTCGAGCTTGGCAACCAGTTCGCCGGCGGCGCCCGCCGCCAGCCGCCTGATCCGCACCAGCGGCGTGTTGCCGATCAGTTCCGTGACATCCTGCGCAATCTTCATATCGCTATATCGCCGGGGTGATTTTCCAGGGTAACACTCGGAACCCCCGTCCCCGCTCGCTCGCTAGAATGGTCAACCGGAGAAACGGGGACATTTCAGCCGGAGTTGACACTCGGCTCCCTCGCGTTACCAAGACGTTACCAGCAGCTGATAAACCTGCTGACACTGCTGGGGAAATCGATCGCAGCGGCTAGCGCGCGGCGAGCCCGTTACCAAGCGTAACCAATTAAGAATAAAGCGCATTTCAGTTGAGGAAACAATCAGGATGGCCTACTATCCAAGGCAGAGAGGACATCGGGCCTTCGCTTCCATTCATGCGCGAAGCCGTACCGGATGATGCCCTTTCATCGGTGCTCTTGAATCACGGAGCCGCTGCTAATGGACAAATGCCAATCGCCACCTGCTCGTCGCCAGAGGAGGAGCGGCTCGATGAGCCTGGAGCGGTCAAGCCGCAGACTGCTGAAGGCTGCGAAACAGCTTCCCACCCCTTTCGCATCGATAGAAATCGTGCTTTACCAGTTCGCGGCCGAGTCCGTCGTCTTGAAACAGGCGTTAAGTAACTTCGCAAATGCCATCCGCGAAGTTGAAACCGAACTCGGTCCCGAGGAAAGTCGGAGTCGACCATAGCGGTAGCGGTCCGGTCGGCCCCGTTCAACTCGCTATCCGCGAGCGGGTTCCGGTTCTGCCCCGGGTGGTTGAGGGCACCGGCGACGCGCTGCCCCGAAACTCGTGGCTCGACTGAGAGCGATTAAAGCCAACGGCAGCCTGTTTGCTGTCACCCTCCCTCGAAGAGGGATTCCGGGATGAAGATTCTGCTGTGCGTAATGTTCCTGTTGCCGGCCTTCGCGCAGGACGAAACGCCGCCCGGCGCCGAGCCTGCGCCCGTCGATCGAGACCACCCTCCGGCGAATGCGGTTGGACAGAGCCGCGATCGCTCGGTCCTCCAGCCCAAGCCCGGCAGCGAAGCGATCAAGCCCAAAGACTACTCTGATCAGACGGGCTACTGGCATCCGTTCGTGCGAATGGGGCGGTACGTGCTATCGGATCAGAAGGTAATCTGGACCAGTCCTTTTCACACCTCCAGAAAAGACGCCCATTGGTGGCTGATTTTCGGAGGCGCGACCGGGGCCCTGATCGCCACCGACAAGTACGTTTCCAAAAACGCGCCCAGTGCGCCCTGGATCGGGCACCTGGGCGACGATGTTTCGTACCTCGGCGAGGCGTATACGCTGCTGCCGATCACGGCCGGCTTCTATTTTGCCGGCACGAAGTATCACAGGGATCATTTTCGCGAAGCGGGACTGCTTTCGTTTGAAGCGCTGGCGGACGTCACCATCGTGGAACTGGCATTGAAATCGCTCTTCGACCGCGAGCGGCCCAAGGAAGGCCACGGCGACGGTGAATTTGAAGCTTCCACCAGCCCTCGTTACGATTCCAGCTTTCCTTCCGGCCATGCGATTGAAACTTTCGCGATGGCTTCGGTCTTCGCTCATGAGTATCCGCACAAGCGATGGGTGCAGATCCTGGCGTACTGCTACGCCGGAGGAGTGGTGGGGGCGCGTCTGGCTGCCAACCAGCATTTCCCCGGCGACGTGATGGCAGGCGGCGCTATCGGCTGGTTCGTCGGCGATTACGTTTACGGCAGGCGCCACAACCCCGAACTGGATCAGAAGCCGACGATCACCCGGAAAATCCTCGATCACGTGCGAATTGGCGGAGCCAATTCGAGCGTGCCGGGTTACTGAGCGGAAGCGGCCGGCAGGGTCGGCGAGAATCGCAAAACATAGCGCTTCAGGCCAATCTCAACCCAGTGCATGCCGTAGGACTCGGCCTCTTCGAGCGCACTCTGATTGCGCCAGCCGTCGTGCGCGATCCGGTAGCACGCGATGACCGCGCCCGTCCGGTCCCGTCCTTGCCGGCAGTGCACGAATAAGGGCCACGCGTCGCTCGACTGCAAAAGTGCCAGCACCTTGGAAATGTTCTCATCGGCGGGCGCCACGATGCCTTGCAGCGGCACATTCACATAACGCATGCCGGCTGCCTCCACCGCCTGCCGCTCGGCCTGAACGGAATGCTCGGGATGCTCACCCTCGCGGCGCAGATCGATAACGGTCTTCACCCCCAAGCGGCCCAGGCTGATCCAGCCTCGAGCGGTGGGTTGGCCGCCCCGGTAGATGTTTCCGTCGACTTGATGGAAGTTGGGGATGCCCTCGGCTATCGGATTCGTCGCACAGTTCGAAATTGAAGGGAGGGCCACAACCAGGAGAAATGACTGAAAAATACAAATACGCACTTAACTCAAAGACGGATCGCGCCAGGCCGCGGTTTCAGCGTGTTTTCACAGGAACGCCCGCAGCAGCCGGCTCTGCGTTTCCTTCAAGGTGGAATGCGCCGAATCGAGCTCTGAGATCTTCTCCCGCAGCTCC
>Ga0326727_10011539_pt1 | contig 20508 bp, 11 predicted proteins | sample MB2enrmetagenome_FD_207643 | JGI IMG/M metagenome (GOLD analysis project Ga0326727, IMG submission 207643) | Lab enriched peat soil microbial communities from McLean, Ithaca, NY, United States - MB29MY | ecosystem: Environmental > Terrestrial > Soil > Wetlands > Peat | place: USA: New York...
ATCGGACGTTGAAACAACGCGATCACGATCCCCTCAAGACCATTACTGAAGCTCTGGCCGAATACCTGCGAAACGGGAAACTTCCCCCTTTACCGCCATAAGAACTTCACACCGCTAAACTGTTACCGCCGCCCAAAGTCGTTTATCCTTTATCCTTCTTCTTCTCCCCGCTCCCCTTGGCGGCTTTCTCCTTGGTTTTCGCCTGGCTGTCGGCCGGCTTGCCGTCCGAGCCGCCGGCCTTGTCCGCCGCGGCCGCTTTCTTGTAGGACTCGCTGCGGTAGTCGGTCGCATAGAAACCCGATCCGCGAAACACGATAGCGGCGCCGGGACCGATCAGCCGGCGAAGTTTGGCACGTCCGCACTTCGGGCACTTCCGCTTGGGGGGCGCCGTGATCGGCTGGAACAGCTCGAAGCGGTGATCACAGGCATCGCATTGATAATCGTAGGTCGGCATGGCGGTCCCCCTTCACGGGTTGCCAGTAGCGGAAGTCGAGACGATCACCTGGCTGGGCCGCACCACGCGGTCGTGCAAGCGGAAGCCGGCTTGCGACACCAGCACGACGGTACCGGGCGGGACCCGGTCTGTGGCCTGTTGCGTGATCGCCTGGTGCAGGTTCGGATCGAACGGCTGGTCGAGGGCGGGGATCCGCACGCAATGGTATCGCGCCAGCACCTCCTCGAGATTCCGGTCCACGAGCTTGACGCCTTCCAGGAGTCCGGCGACGTCGCGGGTGGTTTCGGCGGCGGCGATGGCCCGCTCCAGGTTGTCCAGCACCGGCAAGAGGTCGCGGATCAGCGGCAGGTTGGCGTAGCGGCGGTGATCTTCGATTTCGCGGGCCGCCCGCTTGCGGTAGTTGTCCAACTCCGCGTGGCTGCGGAGCAGGCGGTCCTGGGCCACCTCCAGGTCCGCGCGGAGCTGCTCCAGGAGGTTATTCGCCTCGGGCGCAGCGGCGTCCCCGGCCGGCTGCGGCTGGGCCGCCTGCGGAGTCTGCTCTGCTCGCTCGTCTGCCATGGCAAGTCCTCGCTACGCGCTGCGGAGGTCGGGGCTCCCACACCCCCGGACGCAGTCCGGGGGCTTTCGTCGGCGAGAACCCCGCAATAGCCTACTTGTCCTGAAAGTACTGCTTGATCTTGTCGAAGAAACTCTTTCGCCTGGGGGTGACATCGGTGTTTTCGAGTTCCGCCAGCTCGCGGAGGAGCTCTTCATAGCGGGGCGAGACCTTCTTGGGCACCTCGATGGAGACCGCCACGTGCAGGTCCCCTCGCCCGCGGCGGCGGAGGTCCGGCATGCCCCGGCCGCGGAGCGTCAGCACGTCGCCGGACTGGGTCCCGGCAGGGATGCCGAGCGGCTCCCGGCCGTCGAGCGTGGGAACCTCGAGGGTGGCGCCCAAAGCGGCCTGGCTGAAGCTGATCGGGACGTGGCAGATCAGGTCGCGGCCCTCGCGTTGGAAGAGCGGGTGCTCGGCCACGTGGATCGCGCAGTAGCAGTCGCCGCGGAGCCCGCCGTTGGGGCTCGGCTGCCCCTCGCCGTTCAGGCGGACCTGGTTGCCGCTGTCGACGCCGGCCGGGATATCGACCTTGCGGGTGACCCGCCGCCTGACCAGGCCGGCGCCGCGGCAACTGCCGCAGGGCTCGCGGATGACTTGTCCGCTGCCGCGGCAGGAGGGGCACGGGGTTTGCAAGGAGAAGAGGCCGCTCCGCTGGATGACCCGGCCGCTGCCCCCGCAATAGGGGCACGATTCCGGCCGGGTACCCTTTTTAGCCCCGCTACCCGCGCACGTCTCGCAGATTTCGTGCCGGTCGAACTGGATGATCTTCGTGGCGCCTGCGGCCGCCTCGGCCAGATCGAGCGTGACCGAGCACTGGATGTCCTCTCCCTTGTGCGGTCGCCGCCGCCGGCGACCGCCGCCGAACAGGTCGGCGAACATGCCCTCGCCGAAGATGTCGCCGAAATGCTCGAAGATTTCGCTCAGGTCGTGGAACTGCGGCTCCCCGCCCCCCAGGCCGGCAAAACCGTAGCGATCGTATGCGGCGCGTTTCTCGGGGTGCCCCAACACCTCAAACGCCTCGGCCGCCTCCTTGAACTTCGCCACCGCCGCCTCGTCCCCGGGGCTACGGTCCGGGTGGTACCGCAGGGCCAGCTTGCGGTACGCCTCGGCCAACTGGTCCCGGCTCGCGGAACGATCCACCCCGAGCACTTCGTAGTAGTCGCGTTTCTCGGCCATCGTTGCCATCATTGTAGCCTACTGCGCCCGCGGGCGTCAGCGCGACTTTGCCCTCGCTACCAGCAAAAACGGGGCCACCCCTGTCGAGGCAGCCCCGCAGAACAAGGATGAAGGAGAAAGGATGAAGGATGAAAGGACTAAAGGATATGCATCCCTTATCCTTGATCCTTCATCCTTGCTACCGTACGGCCCCCTCGACGACTTTCTTCTTGTCTTCCTTTTCCAGGTCGGTCACCAGGGTTTCGGTGGTCAGCATCAGGCCGGCGATGCTCGCTGCGTTCTGCAAGGCGATGCGTACCACTTTCAGCGGGTCGATGATGCCGGCCTTGACCATGTCCACGTACTTGCCGGCGGCGGCGTCGTAGCCCATGTTCTCGGCCTTCTGCGCGACCTCGTCGGCCACGACCGCGCCGTCGATGCCGCTGTTTTCCGCGATCTGCATGATGGGCGTCACCAGCGCACGGTACACGATGTCCACGCCGATCTTCTCATCGCCGCGGGCCGCGCCGCGGGCCTTTTCCACCGCTGCCCGGCAGCGCAACAGCGCCACCCCCCCGCCCGGCAGGATGCCCTCCTCCGCCGCCGCGCGGGTGGCGTGCAACGCGTCCTCGACGCGGGCCTTGGTCTGCTTCATCTCCGCCTCGGTGCTGCCGCCGACCGAGAGCACCGCCACGCCCCCGGAGAGCTTCGCCAAGCGCTCCTGGAACTTCTCGCGGTCGTAGTCGCTGTCGGTGTCCTCGATCTGCCGTTTGAGCTGGTCGATGCGGGCCTTGATGTCGGCCGACTTGCCGCCGCCCTCGACGATCGTGACGGTGTCCTTGTCGACGGTGATCTTCTTGGCCCGCCCGAGTTGCTCCAGCGTCAGGTTCTCCAGCTTCATGCCCAGGTCTTCGCTGATCAGCGTGCCGCCGGTGAGGATGGCGATGTCGCCGAGCATGGCCTTGCGGCGGTCGCCAAAGCCCGGGGCCTTCACCGCGCACACCGCCAGCACGCCGCGGAGCTTGTTCACCACCAGCGTCGTGAGGGCCTCCCCCTCGACGTCCTCGGCGATGATCAACAGCGGCTTGCCCGACTGGGCCACCCGCTCCAGCAGCGGGATCAAGTCGCGGATGTTGGCGATCTTCTTCTCGTGGATCAGGATCACCGCGTTTTCCAGCAGGCAGTCCATCTCGGCCGGGCGGTTGATGAAGTAGGGGGAGAGGTAGCCCTTGTCGAACTGCATGCCCTCGACGATGTCGTAGGTGGTCTCGGCCGTCTTGCCTTCCTCGACGGTGATCACGCCGTCCTTGCCCACCTTCTGCATGGCTTCGGCGATGAGCTGGCCGATGGCCGGGTCGTTGTTGGCGCTGATCGCGCCGACGTGGGCGATGTCCTCGGGGCCGGAGACGGGCTTGGCCATCGAGCGGAGGTGGTCCACGGCGGCATTCACCGCCCGCTCGATCCCCCGCCGCACGGCCGTGGGGTTGGCCCCCGCGGTGATGTTCCGCAGCCCTTCCTTGAAGATGGCCCGCGCCAACACCGTGGCCGTGGTCGTGCCGTCGCCGGCCACGTCCGAAGTTTTCGAGGCGACCTCGTTCACCAGCTTCGCTCCCATGTTCTCGAAGCGGTCCTCCAGCTCGACCTCCTTGCTGACCGTCACTCCGTCCTTGGTAACGGTGGGTCCGCCGTAAGACTTGTCGAGAATGACGTTGTGGCCGGTCGGGCCCAGCGTCACGGCGACGACGTCGGCGAGCTTATCGACACCCCGGAGCAATCGTTTCCGGGCCTGATCTTCGTAGAGCAATTGTTTAGCCACGTTGGCGGTCCTTCATGTTGGTAGGGTGGGCCGAATCGGTACGCCTGCTGGTGCTCCGCTCACTTGACGATCTTCGCCAGGATGTCGCTTTCGCGGAGGATCTTCACCTCGCGACCGTCGACTTCCACGTCGGATCCGGCGTACTTGCCGTAGATCACCTCGTCGCCGACGGCGACGGACAGCTTGCCGCGCTGGCCGTTCTCCAGCAGCTTGCCCGGCCCCACCGCCAGCACGGCGCCGCGCTGGGGCTTTTCTTTGGCGGTGTCGGGCAAGACGATGCCGCCGGCCGTCTTCTCTTCAGCCTCTTTGGGCTCCACTACCACGCGATCGTCCAAAGGCCGCAAGTTGATGTCCTTCGCCATGTTCGTTGTCCTTCTCCTGGAACTGGTTGAGGATGATTGTTGTTAGAAGTCTCCCATGCCTCCCATGTCACCCATGCCGCCGCCCATACCGCCCATGCCTCCCATGCCGCCGCCCATACCCCCGCCGCCCATGCCCGGGTGGCCGTGGCCGTGCTGCTTGTCCGCGTCCTTCTTCGGGATCTCGGTCACGAGGCACGAGGTGGTCAAAAGCAGCGAGGCCACGCTGGCCGCGTTCTCCAGGGCCGTGCGGACCACTTTCGCCGGATCGATCACGCCCGCCTCGAACATGTCGCCGTACTGGTCGCGATCGGCGTCGTAGCCCTCGTTCTTCTTCATTTGGCGGACGCGGTGCACCACGACCGTGCCTTCCTGGCCGGCATTGTTGGCGATCTCCCGCAAGGGGACCTCCAGCACGCTGCGGAGGATGCGGGCGCCGAGGGCCTCGTCGCCTTCCAGCTCGAGGGCGTCCACCGCCTTCTCGCAGCGCAACAGGGCGACGCCGCCGCCCGGCACGATGCCTTCCTCCAGCGCCGCCTGCGTGGCGGCCTTGGCGTCCTCCAGCAGCACCTTGCGCTCCTTCATCTCGGTCTCGGTGGCGGCGCCCACGTGGACCTGGGCCACGCCGCCGGAGAGCTTCGCCAAGCGCTCCTGCAGCTTCTCGCGGTCGTAGTCGCTGGTGGTGGTTTCGATTTCGGCGCGGATCTGCTCGGCGCGGCCCTGGATCGCCTTCTTCTCGCCGCTGCCGTTGATGATGGTTGTGTTGTCGGCATCCACCAACACCTTCTCGGCGGAGCCCAGGTCGGAGAGCTTGACCGAATCGAGCTGCACGCCCAGGTCCTTGAAGATGGGCTGGCCGCCGCACAAGACGGCGATGTCGCCGAGCATGGCCTTGCGGCGGTCGCCGTAGCCGGGGGCCTTCACCGCGCAGGCCTGCAGGATGCCGCGCATCTTGTTGACCACCAGCGTGGCCAGGGCCTCCCCCTCGATCTCCTCGGCGATGATCAAGAGCGGCTTGCCCGCCTTGCTCACCGCCTCCAAGAGCGGCACGAGGTGCTTGGCGTTGGAGATTTTTTCCTCGTGTACCAGCACCAGGCACTTCTCCAGCTCGACGGTCTGCTCGTCCTGGTTGGTGACGAAGTGCGGCGAGAGGAAGCCGCGGTCGAATTGCATGCCCTCGACCACGTCGACGGTGGTCTCGGCCTGCTTGCCCTCCTCGATGGTGATCACGCCGTCCTTGCCGACCTTCATGAAGGCGTCGGCCAGCACGCCGCCGATCGTCGGGTCGTTGTTGCCGGCGATGGTTGCGACCTGGGTGATCTCCTTCTTGTCCTTCTCGCTGATCGCGGAGGACATCTTCTTGATGGCCGCGGCCACGGCCTGCATGGCCTTTTGGATGCCGCGGGAGAGGCTCATCGGATCGGCCCCGGCGGCCACCATCTTGAGGCCCTCGCGGTAGATCGCCTCGGCCAGCACCGTAGCGGTGGTCGTGCCGTCGCCCGCCACCTTGTTGGTCTTGGACGCGGCCTCTTTGACCAACTGCGCGCCGAGGTTTTCCTGTGCGTCGTCCAGCGAGACCTCTTCGGCCACCGTCACGCCGTCCTTGGTGATCTTCGGGGCGCCCCAGCCCTTGTCCAGCACGGCGTTGCGGCCGCGGGGGCCGAGCGTCGACGCGACCGCCCGGGCCAACTTGCTCACTCCGGCGGCCAGCGGCAACCGGGCCTCGTCGTCAAAAACCATCTGCTTTGCCACAGGGGATTCCTCCTGTCGGGTTCAATGGCAGCGTCATATTGGCAGCCGACTGCGATCGCCCCCGCAGAATTGCAAGCGGTGTGCCAAGAGCCGGATAACAAGACGCAACCAACTGTCAAATAACGAGTTATATGCAATTCGCCACGGCCGTCTTTCCCCGGGGTGAAAGCCGGCTGCAACCGGAGGTGCCAATTTGGCAGAGGCCGGGCCGTAGGCGCTTCCGGCGCGGTTCCATAGAATGGTCCCTTGGAGTGGAGACGGTTATGCGGAAGTGATTTCACGCAAAGCCGCCAAGCCGCCAAGACGCAAAGGCATGAGAGGGGGGGAACTTGCGGCCAGTGCGACCGTGGCCTGAGAATGCTCAATCGCCCTCTTCCCTCGCGCCTTCGCGGCTTCGCGCCTTTGCGTGAGAGATCGCCGGGTTTTGCCTCGCTATCGGGTCCTGGTGCTCGCATCCGTCAGGCTGTTCGGCCGGACATTACCAGAAAGGCGTCCGCCATGCGTTGGTGGCACTGGGCGGTTATCGCTACGGGTGTCCTGATCCTAGTCGGGCTCTTGCTCCCGGGCGTTGGAGGCGGCCCAGCCGGTCCCCGGGCCCAATCGCTCAACAACCTCAGGCAAATCGCGCTGGCGATGGCCAACGACGAGATCGCGTCTCGGGTCTTTCCCGCGAGGGCCATCTTCGACAAGCAGGGTAAACCGCTGCTGAGCTGGCGGGTGCAAATTCTACCGTACATCGACGAGGGCCCTCTCTACGAGCAGTTCCACCTGGACGAGCCCTGGGACAGCGGGCACAACCGGATCGGGACCGATACGGTTGTTAAGCTGTACCGCAACCCGAGAAGTAAGGCCCCCCGGGCCACGACCACCTACCTGGCCGTGTGCGGCAAGGGGCTCATGTTCGATGGCACCGTGGGGCGGAAGGTGGAGGATATCCGCGACGGCCTGTCGCACACGATCATGGTGGTCGAGGCAAACGACGAGCGGGCCGTCCCCTGGACCAAGCCCGAGGATTGGGATTACGATCCGGACGATCCGCTGGCCGGCCTGGGCAACGCACATCCCGGGGGCTTCAACGCGGCGTTTGCCGACGGGTCGGGGCGATTTATCGGAAAATCCATCGACCCGAAGCTGTTTCACGCGATGTTGACCATCGCCGGCGGCGAGAAGATCGACTTCAACGCAATCCCCGACAAGTAGCGGACGGAGGTTGATTTCAACTCAGTTCGTTTAGCGGGCGGGCTTGCCCGCCGTGCAATTTGCGAAAGAAACCATGCTGCCACACGGCCGACCAGGCTCCGCCCAGTGCCCGGCCCGCCCGCTAAACAATAATGGAACCATTATGGCGTCCGCTAAACACTGGCCCATCTCTTTTTCCCAGGAGCAAGTTGCCATGCGTTCGCGATTCCTACTGACCGTCACTGCGATCCTGTTTGTGATCTCCCTGTGGGCCGCCTGGCCGGCGTCGGCGCAGCCGGGCGCGGCCATCGACCGCGGCTATATCCCGCCGGATGCCGTTCTGGCCGCGGTGGCCCATCCGCGGCGGGCCCTGACCGCACCGGAAATGGAGTTCCTGCCGCTGGAAATCATCTCGGCGGCCGGGCTGAAGGAGCTGGGCCTGGACCCGGTCCAGCTCGAAGAGGTGCTGGCAATCGCCGTGGTCAAAGACACCAAGCAGCCGCCGCAGTTCGGCCTGGTGCTCCGCTTCGCCGAACCGCTCCGCCAAGGCGGCCTGCTGCCGGAACTGGTCAGGCACACCACCCGCGCGGAAATCAACGGCAAGGGCTACCGCAAGGCCGCCGGGCCGGAGGATTTCAGCCTCATGCGGGCCGACCCGCGGACGATCCTGATCGCCCACGACGAGCTGTTGGGGAAGATGCTGGCCAACGTGGCCAATCCGCAGCCGGGGCCGGCGGCCAAGCTCTTGGGCCAGATGTCCGGCTCGTCCGACCTAGCCGCCGTGGTGGCCCTGGACCCGGTCCGTCCGCTCTTGAAGGCGGAACTGCAAAAGGCCCCCGTGCCGCCGGCCTTTGCCGGCTTCCTGACCATCCCGGACCTGATCGTCTCGGCCGAGGGCCAGCTCACTCTGCTGGGCAACGGGGGCGGCGCGCTAGTGCTCCGCGCCCGCGACGAGGAGGCCGCCAAGCAGCTCGAAGCCATGATCAACGCCTTGTTGGACATGGCCAAGATGGGCGTGCAGATCCAGGCCGGCCAACTGGCCAAGAGCCAGGACCCGGTCGAGCAGGCCACCGCGCAATACATGCAGCGCACCAGCGGCCGCATGATCGACATGTTCCGCCCGGTCCGCGAGGGGGACCATTTGAGCCTTTCGGCCAAAGGCGTTTCCGCCCAGGCCAACATCGCCACGGTGGGCATCGCCGTCGGGCTGCTGTTGCCGGCGGTGCAATCGGCCCGCGAGGCCGCCCGCCGGGCCCAATCCATGAACAATCTCAAGCAGATCGCGCTGGGGCTGCTCAATGACGAAACCGTGTGGGGGAAATTTCCCGCGCGGGCCATCTGCGACAAACAGGGCAAGCCGCTCTTGAGTTGGCGGGTGAAAATCCTGCCGTACTTGGACCGAGCCGACCTTTACAAGGCGTTCCATCTGGATGAGCCCTGGGACAGTGAGAACAACAAGAAGCTGATTGCTGCTATGCCCGTGATCTACCGGAACCCCAGCAGCACGGCCCCGCCGGGCGTGACCACCTACCTGGCCGTCTCGGGCAAGGGGCTGATGTTCGACGGTAGCGAGGGGCGGAAGCCGGAAGATATCCGCGACGGCATGTCGAACACGATCATGGTGGTCGAGGCGAACGACGATCGGGCCGTGCCCTGGACCAAGCCCGACGACTGGGAGTGCGACCCGCAGCGGCCGTTGGCCGGGTTGGGCAGCGCGCATGGGGGAGGATTCTGCGCGGCCTGTGCCGACGGGTCGGTGCATTTCTTCTCAAAATCCATCGACCCGAAGCTGTTCTACGCGCTGTTGACCATCGCCGGCGGCGAGGCCGTGAATCCCGACGCGTTCTCCGGCAGGTAGCGCTGGGGGATGCGGTAGGCGGCTATCGTGAACGCACCGCGGTTGCGAAGGGGGATATCGCGCAAAGGCGCTAAGCCGCCAAGGCGCGAAGGCAACGGAGGAGAGGGAAAACAATCAAGAGCGATCCGGCCGCATCGCCGGTGGCGGAAGAATCGGAAAATAACTGTTGCTTCCCGACTTTGCGGCTTCGCGCCTTGGCGTGAGATCCCTCCTACCCGACGCGCGATTCTTGCAAACGATCCTTTCACGAAACGCGTGGGCGCTATTGTCGGCTGCCGGCCGGGGCCGGCTCCAGCCCAGCCGCCCAGGCCGTGCCGCGGCGGAAAAGCTCGCCGACCCCGGCCGCGGCGTAGGCCCCCACGTCGTGGCCCAGCACGCAATGAAACGTGCGGCCCTTGCCGGGCTCCAGCACGAAGGCCATCGGGTAGACCTTCTTATCGACCTTCGACACGGCCGTGGCCAGCACGTGGATCGGCACGGTCCCGTCCAGGCAGGTGTAGAGCTCGTCGGTGGTCTCGAAGGGCGTCATGCCGCGGGTAATGGGGTGTTTCCCATCGGCGATCTCGACGCGGAACTTGCCGTGGGGATCGTGCGGCCGGAACTTGGGGTTCCAGACGCGGCCGGCGAGCTGGACGAACTCGGGCCACTCCTGGAACGCCCCGCAGGCGAAATGCACCAGCACCAGCCCGCCGCCGCCGCGGACGTACTCTTCCAGGTTCCGCTGGGCCGCCGGGCCGGGCACTTTCGGGTCGAAGTTCTTGAAGTGCAACACCACGGCGTCGTACTTCCGCAGTTCCGCGCTCGCCAGGAACTTGAGGTCCTCGACCAGCGTAACCTCCAGGCGGGGGTCCTTGGCCAGCAGGGTCTTCAGCACCGGGGCGGTGGCCCGCCAGTTGTGGTACGGGCCGTCTTCGCCGGTGACCACGACCACCCGCTTGGCCGCGGCCGGTTGATCCGCGGTTGCCGGCCCGGTCCAGCCAGCCAGGAGCAACATACCGAGAAGCGTGCCAAACAAACGCAGGTTGGTTCTCATAGCTCTCTCGCTTCTAAACGAATTTGGATGATCCTGGAAGTTCGCGTACGTGGCGAGCCCCGGGCGTCAGCCCGGGGATGGCGTGAATTCTTCGCAAAGCGGCAGGTATCCCAACGCTGATCCCCGGGCTAACGTCCAGGGCTCGACGCCCGGGGCTCCACCAGCGGCCGCAGGAACTCCACGCTGCGGCGGATGTTCTCGTCCGTGCCGTAGCACTCGATGGAGAGCACGCCGTCGAAGCCGGTCTGCTTGAGGTATTCGATCGAGCGGGCGATGTTCTCGGCGTTCACGCCGCCGCCGATGGGCACCTCGCTGACGGCGATGCCCGTCTCCTCGCCGCGGACCGCTGCCGCCAGGGCCGGGCTGACGTCCTTGATGTGCGCGTGGCTCAGGTACTTGCGGAACCGCTTGAGGTATTCCAGCGGGTCCAGCCCGGCAATGTAGGCGTTGCCCGTGTCCATGTTGAAGCGGAGGTGCGCGGAGTCGAAATAGGCGAACAGCCGCTCCATGAAATCGCCGTCGGTGGTGTAGGGGCCGTGGGGCTCGACGTTGATAATGATCCCGTAGTCCTCGGCCCAAGGCAGGCATTGGCGATAGTTGTCGCAGGTGATGCGGAAGACCTCTTCCTTGGAGAAGCCCTCGATCTGGAAGGCCCCGTCCACGGTATCGACCATCGGGCAGCCCAGCTCGGCCGCGAAGCGGATCGACTGCTGGACGTACTGCACGCCGAAGGTCGAGCCGTCGGGGCCCATGAGCGGGTAGGAGCCGTCGATCTGCGAGACCGTCAGTCCCATCTTCTCGCAGTAGCGGCGCAGGGCGCGGGGATTGGACTGCAGCGAGATGCCCGGGTCGTAGCCCATCGCCTGCAGGAAGTTCTGCCCGTGAATGGCGGCGAACTCGATGTGCTTCAAGCCATGTTTGACGGTGGCCTCGCAGGCGGTCTTGAAGCTGCCGCTGAGGCAACGCCAGTTGTCGGTGTGGACGCCCAGCTCGATCATCGCAGACTCCATTTCAGATTTGCGATTTCAGAGTTCAGATTTGCAAGCAGGATAGCAGGGCGCCGGGCGGGGTGCAAGGGGGCACCGGCGCAGAGCGGGGTGCGAAGCCGCAAGCGGCGATTGGGGATTTCAGATCTCAAATCCCAAATCTGAAATCCAAAATCCAAAATCTGAAATCCGGCCTCTCAGAACGCGGATTCCGCCTTGACGCCTTCGCCCTTGCCCTTGTACATCTTGTCGATGTTCTCGTTCTGCCTGCCCTGGAACGACTTATTGAAGCCTTTGACGTTCTCCAGCAGACTTTCTTCCAGGCCGCGTGCCTTCTTTTCGGCCTGGGCTGGGACCGCCGCGGCCGCTGGGGACGACTGCGCCGCGGGGGCCTTGGCGGCCTCCGGCGGCGGCCCCAGCTCCGTCTTGCCGCGGAAGAAGGCATAGCGGCTGGGATCGATCTGGGCGATCACCGTCGAGCTGCCGCGGATGCCGTCGGCCACGAACACGCCCCGCAGATCGGTGGCCCCCGAGACGAAGTCCTCGTTGCGGCTGCCGATGACCTTGACCCGCGCGTCGCGGACGTACTCGTCCTTCTGCGCGTCCTTGACCGTGGTCCGCACGCGGCCGGAGCTGGCCTCCTCCTGGATCTCGACGGCCAGCGGGGTGACCAGCACCAGGCCGCTGGCGTGCAGGTCGTCACCGCGGCACACGACCAGGTAGGCCCCCTCCTCCTTCAGCGGCAAGGGCAGCTTGTGCGTGCGGTCGCGGTAATCCTTGCCGTCGCCCAGCGCCACGGCTGTCTCGTAGTACGGCCGGATGCCCGAGAGGTTGATGCTCGTAATGCCGGCCAGGTTCCGGCGGAGCAGGCTGAACTTCATCAGGTCGATGCGGTACACGCGAACATCGCAGGCGGCCACGTTGCGGAACCGCAGCTCGACTTCCGCGGCCGCGCCGGGGCGGACCGTGCTCACTTCCGGCAATTCGATCGCCTTGCGGAGGAAGTAGTCGATCGACTGCCGGGCGTCGGGGAAGCGGTCCTCGACGCGGCGGTACTCGCGGATCGCCTCCCCCGCCGCGCCCTCGCTGTGGTACACCTGGGCGAGAATGTACACGGCCTGCCACTTGTTCGGGCTCTCCACCTGCCGGCCGCTGGACTTGTCTGTGCGCATCGCCTCAGCCACCTTGCGGCAAAGCTCCATCGCGTCCTTATGCTCGCCCAGCGCGAAGTGGCAGTAGCCGATCACGTACCAATAGCTGTCCACCAGGTCGCTCTTGGGATAGCGGCGGGCGTAGCGGTCGCAGGCGGCGATGCAGTCCTTGTAAGCCCGCAGGTCCAAGAGGGCGTTGGCCGCCGCGAAGGCGGCCTGGTCGGCGGCCGGATCGTCGGGGTAAGCGGTGAGGAAGCTTTCCAGCATGGCCCACGCGCGGCGGACCAGGTCGACGCGATTCACTTTGGCCTTCCGCAGGCCCTCGTCGCCGGCAGCCTCGGGCGCCTTGGCGTAGACCCGCTGGGCCAGGGCGTAGGCGGCGGCCGCGGCGTAGTTTTCCGGCGGATACTCCCGCAACAGCCGGTCCAGCACGGCCACGCTGCGGAGGAACTCCCCCTGCTCCTCGAGGAAGCCGGCCACCCGACTCTCCCGCGCGAAACTCCCTTCGACCGTGGCCCGGAAAACCAGGTAGCTCCGCTCGTACTCGCCGATGTCGTGATACGCCGCGGCGACTTTGACGATCTTGGCGAAGGGAATCTCCTCGGCGGGCCACTTCTCCTTGATGATCTCGAACCAGCGGACGATCTGGCCGGCCGGGCCGGTCGCCAGGTGCACGTCCAGCAGCATGCCCACCGCGTGCTTGTACACGTCGGCCTTCAGGTTCCACTTGGCCAGTAGCTCGCCGAGGTGTTTGCCGGCCTCGGCAAGCTTGCCGGCGTCGAATTCGCGCTTGCCCAGCTCGTAGAGTTCCTGTGGCGTGAGCCGGTACGGATCGGCGCTGGCGGCGCCCAGCGGCAGCACGTCCAGCGGCTTGGCCGCGGCCACGGCCAATTGCTCGGGCCGGTAGGCGTTGCGGATGACCGTCGGGGCCGCGCGGTACTTGCCCGGCAGATACCCGTACAGCTCGTAGCGGATCGTGCCGGGGTACTGCCGGCTGCCGACATAGAAGGTGATCGCGCCGGGGCCGATGTCGAACCGCTCGAAGCCGCCCTGGACCGAGCGCTCAATGACCGTCGCGCCGCTGGGGATCGGTTCGGTGACGACCAGGTATTCGAGCTGGTCGGCGGGGGTGTTCAGCGGTACGTTGTTGCGCTTTAGGCTCAGCTCGACAACGCCGCGGCGGCCGACCGGGAGCTGCGTCAAGGGATTGCGGAACTCGGTGTAGCCGCCCTCCAGCACGCCGAAGCCGCGCGGCACCTCGTGGCCGTCCACCTCCAGCGGCGCCGGCTGGTAGGTCCGCTCGACTTTCCAGTCCTCGGTGGTGCCGGCGAGTTTTTCGGCCGGTACGAAGCCCCCCAGCACGCACTGGTAGGTGAACTGCCCGCGGCCCGTCAACTGGAAGTTGATCCGCTGCTTGCCGGTTTTCTTCAGGGTCGCGGCGGGCACGGCGATGGTTTGCGTGAGGGCCGCTGGGTCCACGTCCAGCACCTTCACCCGCACGTCGTTGACGAACACCGCCAACTGGTAATGCTCCCCCTCGAAACGGTTCTCGGCGAACCAGCGGACAAGGGCCAGGGCGGCCGGACCGGTGGCCTTTTCCGGCAGCCAGCGGTGGCCGGTGCGATGCGCCAAGAGCCAATCCACGAGTTCTTTGGCCTTGGGGGCCTTGGGCAGGGCCTCCTCCGCGGCCAGGGCATACAGGGCCCGCAACTCGGCCGGCGCCTGGCACCAGGGCAACGGGGCCTGCGGGCTGGCCCGCCTGGCGGCCGCGTCGTCCAGGTTCTTCTGGCCCAATAGCTCGACCAGCTCGGCGGCCGTGGGCTTGCGGTCCATCTCCACGAAGGCCAGGGCCAGATAGGCCAGGGCCCCGGCGGAGAGGGCCGGGCGGTTGCGATAGAGGCGGTTGGCCAGGGCGAAGTCGCCTTGCCCGGCCGCGGAAAGCGCGTGCAGAAGCACCGCCTTGCCGTCGTAGTCGCTCTCGGCGGCGGCGGCCACCTGGTTTTGCAGATAGGCCAGAGCCTTGGCGTAGTTGTCCTGCGGCACGGTGTAGCCGGCCCGCTTGGCCAGCACCAGGGCCCAGGCGACGCGGGCCGAGGTGAAGCGCTCGCTGGTGCCGCCGCCGGTCCAGGCCCAGCCACCGTCGTCGTTCTGCGCGGAGACCAGCAGGCCGATGTTCGCCCGGACCGCCGCGTCCAGGGCCTGGGCCTCGGGGCCGCCCGCCTGACGGGTGCCGGCCAACAGTTTCTCGAGCGCCAGGGCCGCCATCAGGTCGCTGGCGGCCGTCTCCAGGCCAGTGGTCATTCGCCCTGCCTCGATCTGACACCACGGCGCCGGGGCCAGCACGATGTCCATCAGGCTCCGCTGGACCGTCGGGCCAATGAGAATTTCCAGGCTCGGGTGATCGAGGTCCATCCCCGCGGGCGGCTCGACCCAGGCGGTCACGTCGCTCGTGGCCGAGCCGCTGGCAGCGGCGTAGACCGGCATGCCGTAGGGCTTCAGGGGCACCATCTGCCGGACAACATCCTTCCGCTGTCCGGCCTGGACCAGCAACTCGAAGATGGCCGTGGTCTCGGGGGCGGGGGCCACGGCCTGATCGCCCTTGGGCGGTTCCGGCCGCTGGAGCTTCATCTTGAACACCAGCTCCTCGATGCCCTTCGCCTTGGCCTCGATCATCTTCTTCTCTTCAACGACGCGGCCGCCGACGACCGTGCGGAGGGTGACTTCGATCGGCCCCTTGTCGATGGCGTCGTTGTGGACGGTGGCCAGCACCTCGGCCTCGTCGCCGTCGGTGAAGCTCATCGGCAGCTTCAACTGGCCGAACAGTTCCTTCTTGACCACGAGCGGCTCGGCCGCCTCGCCCGCCAGCGTTTCCACGGTGATGCCCCGGGCCAGCAGCTTCCAGGCGGTGGACCGCTCGGGCACGGTCACCTCCAGCGTGGCCTTGCCCTCCTTGTCGGTCACCACGGCCGGGTTCCAATAGCCGGTCTCCTGCGGCAGCATGGCCGAGAGCAAGACGGCGCCGGAGCGGGCCAGGTCCTCGGCCATCGCCTGGGCCTTGGCCTCGTTCCACTCGCCGCCGGCCGCGAGCTGGACGTTCTTCATGTTGCCGGAGTTGTCCAGCACGAAGATCTGGCCCTGGTTGTTGGCCACCAGGGCGTTGAGCGTCCCGGCGTTGAGGTTCGCGTTGCCGGTATAGAGATTGCCGCCGCTCAGGTTCAAGGTGCCGTCGGGATTCACGGAGAAATTGGCGGGGTTGTCGTTGGGGTTGGCTTCCGTTTGCCATGTCTGAGCGGAGATCTGCGACTCGAGGTTCTGTGCTCGTATCGCGACTCTGCCCATGGCCAGTTGCTGGCCGGCGCCCCCACCGTAGGCAACGCCACCGTCCCGGAAGGTCGGGAGGTAGCGCACCCGACGCCCGGATGACGCGGATTGCATGGCCTGCTGCCGGGCGCTTGGGCGGGCGGTTTGGCCGGCCGCAAAATAGTTGAGCTGGAGTGCATCCGCGTCCACCTCGGACGAACTCTGCTCCGCCATCGCCTGTGCCTCGTCGCCGCCCTGCTGCACCGCCTGCTCGGCCTCCTTCGCCGCCTCCCCGGCCGTGTCCTCCGTCTGGTTGAGCACCAGGCCCAATTGGGTCGGGAACTGGGCGGCCTGGGGATCCGCTACCAACGGCACCGCCGGCGTCTCCGCCACCGCGTCCTCCTTCACCTCGGGTTTTGCCGTCGCCATCGCCAGCCGCCGGCTCTCTTCCTCTTCCTTGGCAATCTCCAGCCGATCCTGCTCGGCCAAGAGCCGCGGGTTGATGGCCTGCGTGCTCGGGCGATAGGCGAACGTGATGCTCGCCGTCGTGCGCATTGCCGACTGTCGCGGCCGGCCGCGGAAGAAGTCCTGGATGCCGGCCACCTCCCACGGGAAGCGGTCCAGCAACGACTGCTCGATCATCGCCAGGCTCAGCTCCGCCACCACCGCCTTGCCCTGCAGGTCGGTGGTCGTGAGGGCTACCTCGACCTGGTCGCCGGGGCGGACCGGTCCCTTGGCGTCGCCCTTGGGCTTGACGGCCAGCTTCACCCGCAGGTCTTGCTCCACGGTGAACGGGCTGGTGGCCTCGTGGAAGCGGACGATCGGCCGCTTGGCCGTTTGCGGCTTCGCCCCCGCCGCCGGCCCTTTCGCTTGCGGTTTCGCGGCGGCATCCTTATCCGGCCGCGGGTCGGTCATCACGGCCACCGCCAGCTCGAAGTTGGGCGCCAGGGCGGCGGTCATCGGGATCACCAGCTCGTTGGCCCCCTTCACCAGCGGCACGAGTTGGTGGTCGAGCACGCGGGCCCCCTGAAATGTCACCAGGGCCAAGGCCGGCTCCTCGCGCCAGTGGAGTTCGACCTTGCCCGTGTCGCCCACCTTGAACGTGTGTGCGTTGGCCAGGATCCGCAGCCGCACGGCGTCTTCCTCGTCCGAGACCTGCACGACCGCCTGGCCAGAGACCGGGTTGTGGAAGCGGTCGGTGCCTTCGGCCCGCAGCACGAAACTCCCCCCCTTTTCGAGCTTGAGCGTCTTGCGGGCGATGCCATCTTTGTCGGTCTCCAGCGGGAACTCCTCGACGGACCGCTCGCCGACCTTGCCCTCCACTACGGTCCGCTCCAGCACCTTCAGCAGCAGCTTTTGAGCCAGCGGCTTGTCCTCGGCGTCGCGGGTCGAGAGCTTCACCTCGAACGTCTCGCCGGCCACGTAGACCGGCCGCACGGTGGTCACGCCGACCGAGAAGCCGCGGGTGGCCAGCACGAGGTTGACGGTAGTGGTGAGGTTTCGCTCAGGCAGGGTGACCACCAGCGGCAGGATCTGCGTCTCGCTGAACTCCCGCGTGGCGAGCTTGAATTTCACCTCCCCTTTCTCGTCGGTGGTGGCGGTGAACTGCCGCTCGTCGGCCAACTGGTAGCGGACCTCACGGCCCACCAGCGGCGCGCCGTAGTAGAAGGCCGCCCGGATCGTGCCCTCGATCTCCTCGCCGCGGTAATATACGGTCCGCGGCGTATCGACCACCAGGTGGATCGGCTCGATCTGGTATTGGTGGACCTGGAACGTGCCCTGGTAATTCTGTTTGCCGTCCTCGTCGTGGACCAGCACGCGGTATTGGCCTTGGGGGCTGGTGGCCGGCAGGGCGAAGTGGATGTGGAAACTGCCGAAATCGCCGAGTTGCACCGGCTCCTGGCGGACCAGCCGGTTGCGGCTGTCGAAGACCTCGACGGTGAATTTCTTGCCCTGCTGGACCGTATAGCGGTCGTCGGCGGCGTGGCGGAGGCAGCCGCGGACGTGGACCAACTGGCCGGCGCGGTAAGCGGGGCGGTCGGTGTAGACGTAGCCCTTGTCGGCCAGCCCGGCGGCTACGCCCACACCCTGCAGGCCGACCACGCTGGAAGCCACGTTGCCCTCGGCCATGGCGAAGACGCGAATGTCCTGGGCGGCGCGGAGCTCCGCCAGCGGGTCTTCGCCGTCGGCCACCGGGGCGACCCGGACGCCGTCGGCCGGGGAGCCCGCCGGGCCACGCTTGCCTGGGGCACCCGGCGCCAAGGGCTCGTCGCGGACGGCCGGGGGGGCCTCCTTGCCGGTGGGCCGCTTCACCGCCGCGCGGAACACCCCGTCCGCCCCGGTCAGGCCCTCGGCAAACACCTGCCGGCCATTGCTCAAGAGCAGCCGCACCTTGGGCCACGGCTTGCCGGTGAGCATGTTCTCGGCGAAGACGAATGCCTCGTCGCGGGAAGTCTTGACGATCACGTCCAGGTCGCTCTGCAGCACCAGCGTGGTGGCCTCCAGCGTCTTGCTGCTGACAGCGACCGCCATCACGCCGGCCTTGGCAGCCCCGGCGGGCCCGGCGGGCAGCGGCACCTCGACCGTACTCTCCAATTCCTGGTATTTCGCGTAGCCGGGCACCTTGAACTCAAACGACTTGTCCGGGTCGATCAGGGCAATGTCCAGCCCCTCGACGCCCCCGGACCCGGCTACGCCGGGTACCCCGTGCATCTTGCGGAAGTAGGTCTCCAGGTCGATCTTGTAGGCCCGCACCGTCACGCTCTCGATGTTCCGCGAAGTGAGCTTGAGCTTGGGGGCCTCGTCGCTGCGGAAGACCCGCTCGCTGGCCACCGTCATGGCCTTGGCCGTCAGCCGCGCGATGGCCTGCCGCGCCTGGCCGGCGTGCGAGCCCCAGGTCACCTTGCGATACTCCTCCAGGGCCTCTTCGAGTTTCCCCAGCTTCCTCTCCAGCGTGTCGGCAATGCTGTACTGCGCCAGCGAGGCCGGTTCGGTCCGCGGGTACTTCGACACCAGCCGCCGCCACTCGGCGATGGCCGCATCCCACTGCTCTTGGTCAACGTACGAGCGGGCGACCAGCAGCAGGATGTCCGGATCGCGGGCATCCAGGGGGTACTTGGCGAGGAACTCCTCGAAGGCCTTCCGCGCGGCGTCGTACTGCTTGGCCTGGAGCTTCTCCGCGGCCATCAGGAACTCGGTGCCCACGATCTGCCGCTGGACCGCGCTCCAGGCGCGATGCGCCGGGTGCTTGGCCAGGTACTCTTGCCAGGCGGCCAGGGCCTCGGGGAACTTCTTCTGGAGTTGGTAGCAGCGGCCCAGCAGGTTGCGAGCGTCGGGAATCTCCTCCCGGTCCTTGTACCGCTCGGCCCCGAGCAGCCGGCGGAGGGCCTGTACCGCGTCCTCGTAGCGGCCGCGGAACATGAAAGCGGCCGCAATCTCCAGGTGGGCCTTGCTGGCCAGCTTGTCCAGCGGAAACCGCTCGATGAAGTTCTCCAGCGCCGCCGTGCCCAGGCTCAACTCCTCGTCGCTGTTGGGCCGCGGGATGTTCCAGGTGCGCGCCAGGTTATAGGCGGCCTCGGCGACGCGGTTCGGGGCAGGCGCCGGTTTCCGCTCCGCGGCCGGCGAAAGGGCTTTGTCCCTGAGCGGCTCCTTGGGCAGGGCTTCCTCCTTGGGGGCTGGCTTGGGGGCGGGGGCATCTCCCGCTGCCGCACGGCGGACCAGGCTCATGCCTGGTGCCGGCCGGCCCGCTAAACCCTCCTCTTTCGCCGGCCGCTCGGCGGCGGCCGGAGCAGGGAGATACTTCGCCAGCAAGTCCTGCCAGACCCGCCGGGCCAGCTTCAGGTTGCCCTGGGCCAGCCGGCATTGGCCCAACAGGAAGCGGGCCTCGACGTCCAACGGGCTTTGGCCGTGCTCCTTGATGAACTTCTCGAAGCCTGCCGCCGCTTCGTCTAGCTTGTTGAGCTTCTGTTGGCACTGGGCCACCAGTAGCTCGACCTCGATCCGCTTCTCCGCCTTCGGTCCCACCTCCAACGCCTTCTGGTAGAAGTTCAGGGCTTTCTGGTAATCGGGCTTCTGCTCCTCCTTGGCAGGCTTGAAATAGTTGTCCGCAAACTCCAAATAGATGTCGGCGATCTGCTGCTTCCGCTCGGCCGACAGCAGGTACTCGGCCTCGCTGCGGAAGATCAGCTCGGCGGAGCGGAAATCGCCCTTGCGGGCCAGGGCCAGGGCCTTGGCGAAGCGGGCGTGCCGGCACCACGGGCTCTGGGGATAGTCCTTTTGGACCTGGTCGAACGCGGCGGCCGCCTGGTCGTATTCCTTCTGGAGATAGAGCGCGCGGCCCATCAGGTACGTCAAGTAATCCTTGGCCGCGTCCTTGGCCGGCAACGACTCCTTGATCGCCGCGACAGCCTCGGGATACTTGGCATCCTGCATCGCCTGGCGGATCTTCGCCCCCACCAGCGGGACGTCCGGCGTGGCGGGCTCGGCCCCGGCCAGGGGCACGCCGCGGCCCAGCACAGCGGCCAGTAAGATCGCCGGCGCGAATCGGTAGGGGTTCATGGCATTTCTCCAGAAAGGGGGAGGTGCGAAAGGCGTTGTAGAATAATAGCTTACGGAGGCGCGCAGCACAGCCCAACTTCCGTTGTTTGACGGCCGGCCGGACGCAGAAGTTCCCCGTATTGTAACCCGCTCGCCGCTGCCCCGCTGTAACGGCTTTGTAACAGCCCGGTAGGTCCCGCTTGCCGAGCGGGACTTCGCCGCACAAATCCCGCCCGGCAGGCCCGCAAACTACCTAACTTGTGTCGTTTTCTCGTTTCATCGTCCTCAACCGCTGCACACCGCCATTTGGGTCGCCGCAGCGCGCAGTACGGCC
>Ga0326727_10011540_pt1 | contig 20507 bp, 17 predicted proteins | sample MB2enrmetagenome_FD_207643 | JGI IMG/M metagenome (GOLD analysis project Ga0326727, IMG submission 207643) | Lab enriched peat soil microbial communities from McLean, Ithaca, NY, United States - MB29MY | ecosystem: Environmental > Terrestrial > Soil > Wetlands > Peat | place: USA: New York...
TGGCCCAGATCATGATGCCGGTGACGCCCATCAGCGCCGTGCCCCACACCAGCGCCCAGTACTCGGCCTTCTCCGCGTAGCTGAAGCGGCCGAACTTCGGCTTCTCCCTGGCTAACCCGAGGTAGTAGCGCATCGTGCCCCACGCGTCGAAGAGGTCGCGGGGCCGCGGAGCAATGTCCACGAGCAGCCGCCGGCCCTCGCGCGACCTGGCGAGATAGAACACGTGATAAATCCCCGCCCCGATCAGCACGCAGCCGGCGATGCGATGGATGATGCCGCGCAGGTGCTCGCCCATGCCCAGCGTGTGCGCGAACCAGGTTTCCGGGAACTTGAGCGCAAAACCCGTGATCACAAGAATGATGAAGCTCGAGAGCAGGATGAGGTGCTGCCAGCGCTGGTTCACCGTCATGCGCGTCATATAAGGATTCATGACACGCCGCCGCGCCACGGCCTTGAATCGCCAGATAATCGCGTTGTGCAGGAACATCGCCCCGATCACAACCAGAATCAGGACGATGTAAATCCACCGCACCCAGCGCACGGCAACGGAATCGATGTCGCCGGCGCGCGTGCCCGCCACCAAATGCACCGGCGTGCGCGTGAACTTCTGCGTCACGCCCTGGTGGCACTTGCCGCACGTGGCGTCCAGATTGGCGGAATTGATCGTGGAGCGCGGGTCGCTCGAAGGCAGAATGTCGTGCACGCCGTGGCAACTGGAGCAGTTGGCCGCCACCACCGAGCCGCCCTCGGCAGCCAGGCCGTGATAGCTGTCGAAGAAACTGGTGACCCGGTTGCCCGGCACGCCGAACTCCTGCGACAGCAGCACGCCCTCATGGCAGCGGGCGCAGATATCGCGCGAAACATTCTGTTCCGCCACCTGCGCGTTGGGATCGGTGTGCGCCTTGATGGAATGGATACCGTGGCAATCGGTGCAGGTGGGCGCGAGGGCATTGCCGCGGCTGAGCGCCTGGCCGTGAATGCTCACGTTGAACGTGTTGGCCACATCGGCGTGGCAGTTGCCGCAGGTTTGCGAGACGGCAAACTTCGAGATCGGCGACTTGGAATCGTTGGCCGGCAGAATCTGGTGCGTGCCGTGGCAGTCGGTGCACACCGCGGCCTCTTTCGATCCGTTGGCCACGGCGCGGCCGTGCACGCTCGATTGATAAGAGAGGAAGGGCTGCGTGCTCTCGCCGTTCGACTCCATCAGAAACGTCTGGCCGTGGCAGCGGCCGCAGGTGGCCGGAATGTTCGAGTGGTTCACAGGCGACCCTGGATCGCCGCCGCCTTCGATCTGGTGCGCGTCGCCGTGGCAATCCTCGCACGTCGCCGCGGGACTCTTCCCGGTCCTGCTCGCTTTGGCGTGGGTCGAGTGCGCGTAGGCGGTTGCGGCATCGGCGTGGCACTGGGCGCAGCTCACCTTTTCCGGCGGCTTCTCATGCGCCAGGCTACGAACGTCCTTGTGGCAGTCCACGCACGCAAACATGCGTCCGTGCACCGAGTGTTTGAACTTGTTTTCGTCGACGGTGAGGCTCACCGTGGAGCCGTTCGCGTCCGCCGTGGTCAGCGTCGGGTCGGCATGACACGTGAGGCAGTCGGCGTCCTTGAGCTTTTGCGCGGAGAGCGGGTGCGAGGCCCAGGCAAGAACCGCAAAAACCAGCGTAGATAGCCAAAAAATTCGCGCAAATTTCACACTTTGAGGAGATGCCGAAGTGAGATTTCCTGCCGTGACTGGAGTCACAAGGGCAGCTTTCAGCCTCTTTTCGTGCCAACCTGGTACGAATTCAAAACGGTGAATTCATGCGCGATACGCGCGGTCATATGAATGCGGAAGCCGGCAAAGCCGAAATTGCTCTAAAGTAGTAAAATTTGCTCCAGGGAGATTTGGCCTATGCCCGATGTGCAGAAGGTAAGTATTGCGCTGACCGGCGAGCAGCTCGACGCGCTGAAGGCTGCCGTGGAATCCGGTGAGTACGCCACGACCAGCGAGGTTGTACGCGAGGCGGTGCGCGATTGGCAGTTCAAACGCGAGTTGCGCCGGGAGGACATCCTCCGCTTGCGGCAACTGTGGGATGAGGGCAAGGCCAGTGGTCCGCCCCGCAAGGTGGATTTTGGCAAAGTGAAGCGCGAGGCACGAAAGCGGCTGGCCAGGACAGGCGGAGCAAGGGCCTATGGCGATTGAGCTTGTCTGGACGCCGCAGGCCGAGGAAGACCTGATCGGAATCTACTCCTTCATCGCCCTCGACAGTCCTGCGGCAGCTGATCGCGTTCTTGCCAGGTTGCAGGCCAGCGTAGAAATGCTGGCTCGAAATCCGCGGATCTTTCAGCGCAGGCCGGACATTCGACCGTCTGCCCGCATTCTCGTCGAATGGCCTTACTTGGTTCTTTACGAAATCCACCCCGACTCCGACGACGGGCCGGTGCGTGAAGTCGAAATCGTCAGGGTCGTGGATGGACGGCGCAACCTGAAGCATCTCTTTTGACGAACTCGGGCGGCAAGTCGAAGTTCGCCGAGAGACAACCGCAGATCCTTCGACTCGGCGCTCGCCTTGGCGAGCGGCCGTCGCTCAGGATGACAAAGTGTAGTTGTTAGCGGCGATCGATCTCGCTGCTGAGCGATGCGCTTGCCTTCCCGATACCCAAGCTGAAAACTTCCAACTACCGGCTTTGGACTGTTGGCTGTATGCTGTCGGCCGCTAGCTGAAGTACGCCGTCAGCGTCAGCACCAGCAGCAGCAGCCCAATAAAAATCGCCGTGAAACCAACCACCTTCGAGAAGTTCAAGAGCCATAGAGGCGGCGCAATACCCGCCTTCTTTTCGAGCTCGCCGCGCGCGGCGTTGCGCTCGAATTCGAGCGTGCGCTTGTGCTCGAACTCTTCCTCGCTTTCCACACCCGTAAAGATCACCATGTCCATGGGGAAGCTGTCGGGCCTGAGGTGCGTGTTGACGAAGTGGATGGAGAAGATGAAGAGCACCGCGAGCAGGGCCTCTTCGCTGTGGATCACGAGCACGGCGTTGAGCGCCCATCCGGGCAGGAAGTGCGCAAAGAAAGGCGCAAACCACATGGCGTAGCCCGAGAAACCGATGACGATCATGCCCCAGAAGACCGCCCAGTAGTCGAACTTCTCCCAGTAAGCGTAGCGATCGAACTTCGGCTTGGGACCGAGGCCGAGGAACCAGCGCATGTGGCCGAAGATGTCCTTCACGTCCTTCCAGTTGGCGACCATCGAGGTCGGGCCCCAGAAGACGCCCTTTTCGCGGTTGATCACGCCGCGCTGGAAGATCTCCTTGAGGTGCAACAGAAAGGCAATGGTCAGCACCACGGCAAAGAACTTGTGCAGAAAGAGGATGCTGCCGAATCCGCCCACGGCGGTGGCAAACCTGCGCGCCCAGAAGCTCTCGCTGAAGCGCATGGGCAGGCCCGTCGCCGCCAGACCCAGAAATGAAGTGAAAAGCGCCGCGTGCATGTAGCGCTGCTCGCGCGTAAAGCGCACGTAGTACTTTGCCGGGGCGCCTGCATTCGGCCCTGAATCTCTCGTCTGCAGCTCAGTCATGCTTGCCTCCATTGTCCGCTCGGTTCTTCAGTTGGCTCAAGCGCGAGCGGATGAGCCACAGGATGGTGTGCAACAGGAAGAACGTGAGCACACTGGCCAGCAGCATGTTCATAAACAGCCGCGTATAGTAAAGGCCGGGATTCAGCTTGCGGTCGCGCGCATTGGCGTGCGGCTGGTACTGCACGAAGCTGGCGTTGGCGCCCGCGTGGCAACGCCCGCAGGTGGCAATCAAGTTGGCCGGGTTGATGGGCGAACTTGGATCGCGGGCCGGCCGCACGTCGTGCGCTCCATGGCAGTCCCAGCAGCGCGCCGTCTCCACGTAGCCGCCCAGCGAACCCAGTTGCGAGTGGAAGGTGTCGCGGTACGTGGAGAACTTGTCCTTGTGGCAGTTGCCGCAGATGGGCGTGGACTGCATACGGAACTCGGATTCGGTGGGCTGCAAAATGGCGTGCGCCGTATGGCAGTCCGAGCAGACCGGCGCCTTCAGGTCGCCCCTGGCGATGGCCTGCCCGTGCACGCCGGCCTGGTAGTCGGCGTTGATCTGGGCGTGGCAATTGCCGCAGGTTCGCGGGATGTTCGATTTGTAGGTCGGGCTCGCGGGATCGGTGTGGCGCAAAATCTTGTGCGAGCCGTGGCAGCTTTGGCAGTTGGCCGCCACCAGCAGCCCCTCTTTGCTCAGCGCGAAGCCGTGAATCGAATCGATGTAATTCGGATAGATGCTCGGCAATCCGTGCTTGCCCGCCATGCCGTTCGTGCCGTGGCACTGGCCGCAGGTCTTGGGCACGTTCAGCGGATAGACGGCCGAACGCGGGTCGGTCTTGGGAAAGATCTCATGCGCGTTGCCGTGGCAGCTTGTGCAGGGATGCTCCCTGGTGTCGGCATGCACGCTCTGCTTGAGCCGATCCGCCTGATCGGCGTGGCAGGTCTTGCAATCCACCGGCGCAACTTGGTCGGGATGCGGATAGCCCTTGATGTCCGCGTGGCAGTTCGAGCATTCCAGGCTGCCGTGGATGCTCGCACTGAATTTGGTTTGGTCCACGAAGATGCTGTGGCCGTTCGCGTCGGTCATGCTCGAGTCGCCGTGGCAGGTCAGGCAGTCCTGCGCGCCGAGCGCGTTGGGAGCCAGCGCCAAAACCGCCAGCCCGGCCGCGAGCGCCATCGAGCGAAGCATCGAATTCGCGTTCTTGCATGCGGCTTGCTTCATTCCGCCGTCTTCCTTCCCTGGGGCGAAAGCGGGCGCGCCCGCTCACCGGCAGTTCCCTGCCCATTCCGCCGTTTCCACTTTGTTCGCGGAGGATCGCAGCTTCAAGGTGATTCTTTTCGAGATTTGCTGGCTGTGACAGGTATCACAAGCGGCACGATCTAGATCACAAAAACGGCGCTTGAGGACCGGATTTTACGATGGAAATCACAAAATCGGCGAATCGAGCCCGGACCGAAACTTTTTTCCTGCCTGCGGCGCGGCCGTCTCCGCAATCCGGGTGCCCCGGCGAAATGGGCTCACCTGATAAGCATCGGTAAACTGCTTACATGTTTCCAAGGTTCGTCGAGCGTCAATTCTCGTGGCCCAAGGGGCTGATGGGCCGCATCGTGGTGCGCCACCTGAATCGCCGCAATGCGGAGATCAACGCCTTTGCCGTTCAGCAGCTTGAACTCGTGCCCCAGGATCGAGTCCTCGAGGTCGGATTCGGCGGCGGCGTAAGTATGCCCGCGTTCATCGCCCGGGCCGCCTTCGTGTGCGGTATTGACCGCTCGCAGCAGGCCGTGAAACAGGCGCGCGCGCGCTTTTCCAAAGCAGTCCGCGACGGCAGGGGGGATTTTTGCCTGGGAACTGTTGAGGCGCTTCCCTTCGCCGGCGCATCGTTCACCAAAGTATGCACGGTACAAACCATCTACTTCTGGACTTCGCTCGACGCTGGATTTTCTGAGATTCATCGTGTGCTATCGCCGGGTGGACGCGTGGCCGTTGGATTTATTCCAAAGGAGGCGATGGAGCGCGCAGGAGTTTGCGCCGAAGTTTTCACAACGCGCAGCCCCGACGAAGTGCTCGCGGCTCTCGAAAAGGCGGGTTTCATGGATGTGCGCCTGATGCGCCCGGAACCGGGCACGCGATGGATCGTTGCGGTGGCGAGGCGCCCTGTCTGCGATTCCGGCGCCTGACTCCCCTAGCTCATCGTCGAGCGCACCCTTGGCCCCCTCCCGGTGATACAGGTCACATGCCACGCACCGTGCGCTCTAAGAGAATGGTTGCTGGCTAGGAGACCCTCTATGGGCACAGTTGCGATTCCTGAGACGAAGACCATGCTTACCCTCCCTGGAGATGCGGTGCGGCAGATTCTCTGGCGCTTCAGCGACCGGTTCGACCTGCAGATGCTGGTGCAATCGGCACGCGGCGTGGCGCGCGGCACCGTGGCCCGCATGGTGGCGGCCGGCGAGCGCAATACGCACGAGTGGACCCCGGCCAAAGACGGGATGCTCGACGCCTTCGACCGCGCCGGCGTGACGGCGGCATTCATGGAGCCGGAAGAGGGCGGTTTCATCGCCGGCCCTAAGAATCTCGCGCTCGGCCTCGCGGCCTTCGAACTGGCGTGGGTCGATGGCGGCGCAGCCACCGCCAGCCTGGCGGGATTCCTGGCGCTCTCGCCCATTCACGAGCGCGGCACGGCGCAGCAGGTCGCGCGCTACAAGACCCTCTCCGCGCCGCCGCAGCCCGGTGAAGACCGCAAGCCATGGCGCGGCGCATTTGCACTCACCGAGCCCATCCCCTACGTGGGCGTCGACGCCGGCATGTTGAGCGGCAAAGTGCGCGTCGTCGAATGGAAAGACGGCGAGGAGCCGCTGCTCGAAGTGGACAAGCGCGGCCGTTTCATCACCGGCATTGCCACCGCCAACTTCGTCACCGCCGCCGTGAACAGCGACGACCCGCGCATCAAGGGCAGTTGCGTGGTGATTCTGGAAAGTACCGACCCCGGCGTATACGATCGCGGCACCGCAACCAAGAAGCTCGTGCACCAGCTCTCTTCGACCGGCGATCCGGTCTTCAATCTCCGCGTTCCCGCCAGCCGCATCGTGGGCGGTTACACCGTGAAAGACGGCACGATCGTGCCCAACTTCAATCACGGCGAGATCATCGAAGCCGTCTTCCGGCGCACGCGCGTGCCGGTGGGATTGATGACGGCAGCCAAGCTGCTCTCGGCCGTCGAGCCGGTGATCCGCTATCAGCGCCAGCGCTTTCGCGGCGCGGAGGGCGCAAAGCCCGGCTCCGTCCGCTACGAGCAGGGACTCCAGCAGCGCGAAGACGCGCTGCATCGGCTGGTCGACGTGTGGGCCGCGGGAGAAGCGGCTTCTTCGCTCGGCTTTGCCACGGCGCGGTTGTTCGATGAACTCGACCCGCTGGAAAAGCAGAAGAACGCAATCCTCAAAGAACGCGGCGTCACCGGGGGACGCGCCGCGATGAAGGCGCTCAAGGAGAGCGAGCAGCGCGCCATCGAATTGCTGAAGCTGAAGGAAGACGACCCGCGCCGCGCCGCGCTCGCAGCCGATCCGCTGGTCGAATACGTTCTGAAAGACGCGGAGGCCAACGTGCTCTGCCCCGCCACCAAGCTCTGGAACACCGGCCACGGCGCTAACATACTGCGCGAGGCCGTGAGCCTGATGGGCGGCTACGGCATCACCGAGGACTGCCCCGGCTTCCTCGCCAATAAGTGGATGGACGCGCAGCTCGAAGCCACCTACGAAGGCCCTGAAGCCGTGCAGCGCCGTCAGTTGACTGTCACCATGACGAGCGACGTATTCCTGGCGCAGTTCGGCGCATGGACCGCGGAGATGCGCAAGATCGCCTCGTCGCGTCCCGGCACCGGCGCATGCACGCTGGCCTCGGCGATGAACCTTTGGGCGTGGTCGCTCAATTATCTACAGAACGCGACCGATCCGGAGGGCGGCAAGCTCTACCACGGGCAGCGCCAGGGCGTGACCTTCGCGCTTGCCGACGCGCTCAGTTGGCTGGTGGCCTCGCGCTCGCAGATTCTCGATGTGCTCGAACTCGAATCGCGCGGCGCTACCGATGCGGTGGCTGCCGAAGGCCTGGCCGGAACCGTGCAGTTCCTGAGCGACCTTTGCCACACGCAGGCCGCGCAGGCCGCCGGCGAGGTTTCGCGCATCTGCGCCGAGCTGGTCTTCGGCTACACGCGTCATCCCGCGTGGGACGAGCAGGAGCACCGCAACTGCTTCCTCGCAAGCGAGCTTGAAGATCTGGAGGAGACCATGCCCGGCATCATGGCCATGGCCGTCGACGTTCTCGAATCCGACGGCAGCCATCCGCAAAAGGCCGGCCCCTGCGCGGGCTGCGTGGGTTCAAGCGAGTTCCTCCGCCTGCAAAGCCGCCTGACCATGTGCCTCACAGGCGCGCGCCTGGCCAAGGATCGCGCAGCCGATACCGTCAGCAAAGTGATGATCCCCGAGGCGCTGGATTATCCCGCATGAGCCACACGCTCCAACCCGTCGAGGTCGATCGCCAGACCATGGAAGTCGACATCGCCTGCGTCGGTTTCGGTCCGGCCACCGGGGGATTTCTGACCGCGCTCACCGAGGCCTGGACCCGCAACCCCGGCGACCCCGTCTTTGAAAGCCGCGTGGCGTCGGGCATGCCGTTGCAGATCGTCTGCTACGAGCGCGCCGACGATCTGGCCGCCGGCGTCAGCGGCGTGGTCACGCGCGGCGAAGGCATCCGCACGAGTTTTCCCGCGCTCGATCCCGCCGAGATTCCCATGGCGGCCCAAGTCAAGCAGGAGCGCATTCTCTACCTGCTCGACCCCATCGGTGCCAGCAAACGATCCCGCACCTTGCGCTTCGCCGATTCTATTCTCGGCTTCGCGAAAAAGCGGTTGCTGAAAGACGACGCCTTCGAGCTGCCTTGGGCGCCCGCGTTTCTCCACAAGCGCGGCGGCCTGGTTCTTTCCGTCGGCCAGTTCAACCAATGGGTCGCGTCGCAACTGATGGCGAGCGGCTTCGTGCAGATCTGGCCCGGCACGCCCGTCAGTGCGCCCATCTTCGCCGGCGTCGCCAACGCCGAGCACCGCGGCGTCGCCGGCATCCGTCTCGCCGATCAGGGCGTGGATAAGCTGGGCGCGCCCGCCGACGGCTTCATGCCCGGAATGGACGTGCGCGCGCAACTCACCGTGGTCGGCGATGGCCCGGTCGGCGCAATCGGCCAGCGCCTCGACGAGCGCTTCGGCCTGCCCCACGGCCACGCCCGCCGCGAGTGGGCCCTCGGCATGAAGTTCGTCATCGAGCTGCCAGAAGACACGACCCTCGAGGCCGGAACCGTCTGGCACACCTTCGGATTCCCCGAGCCCGAGATCTTCGGCTTTCTCTACGTGCATCCCGACCGCCTCGTCTCCGTCGGAATCTTTGTTCCGTCGTGGCTCGGCAATCCGCAACGCACCGCCTATCGCTATCTGCAGCACTACATTCAGCATCCCGCGCTGTGGCGTTATCTCAAGGGCGGCACGCTGCGCTCCTGGGGCGCGAAATCCCTTGAAGAGTCCGGGCTGCACGGCGAGTCCTTCCTCAGCGGCGACGGCTACGCCCGCATCGGCGAGGGCTCCGGCTCAACCAACATGCTCACCGGCTCCGGCGTCGACGAGGCCTGGACCACCGGCGTGCAACTGGCCGAAGCCGTCCTCGAAATCCTCCGCGCCGGCCTACCGTTCTCGCAGGAAAACCTGGCCAAGACCTACGAAAAACGCCGCCGCGCCAGCTCGGTCGAACGCGGCGCACGCCAGGCGCAGAACGCCCGCAACGGCTTTCACAAGGGATTCGTCCGCGGCCTCATGGGCATGGCGCTCGCCGGACTCACCGGCGGCCGCCTCTCGCTCGGCGCGCACATTCCGCCCGCGCCCCAACAGATTCCTTCCATCCCTCCCGGCAGCCAGGCCGAGCTCGACCTGCGCGAAGCCGCGGCGCTCGCCCTCAACAACGGCCGCCCGCTCCACGACGCGCTCATGACCGCACGCGGCTGGCCCGAGATTCCCTTCGACGGCCGCCTCCTCGTCACGCAACAGGACGCGCTGCTGATGGGCGGCAAAGTGCAGGCCATGCCCGGCTACGCCGACCACGTCGTCTTCCTCGACCGCCAGCGCTGCATCTCGTGCCTGGAAAAAACCTGCATCTGCATGTGCTCCGGCCAAGCCATCACGCTCGGCCCCGAGGGCGCGCCCGCTTTCGAGCGCGAAAAATGCGTGCACTGCGGCGCCTGCCTCTGGAACTGCCCCCACTCCCCCGACGGAGAGCGCGGCAACATCGAGTTCCAGGCCGGCGCAGGCGGGTTGCATTCGGGAGAGAACTGAATGCAGCCGTCAGCTTTCAGCCATTTGCACGACCTTCTGCACTGTCATCCTGAGCGAGTCGCGGCAGCGACGAGTCGAAGCATCTGCGGTTGCTTTTCGCGGATGCGGCTGCCTCATCCTAAACGCTGTCATCCTGAGCGACCGGAGTCCGCGCAGCGGACGAAGGGAGTCGAAGGATCTGCGGTTGCTTTTTGAAGAACTTCGAACGCACCTCCCAAGCTAGTCTTGTAACAGGCGAAAAGGCACGACTTCAGCCGCGCCGGAACGAACCAGAAAATGAATTGGGTCTTTAGCCCCGAGGGAACGCAACTATGGCCTTCAACCCGGATGTTAAAAGCAAGATCGTCCGAGATCGGAAGACGAAAGAGCATCACCCCTGCTTGATGTGCGGTGCCAGACACATTTCGCCCGATGCTGCTCATATCATCGACGAGAAGGAATGGAAGAGCAGAGACAAGAAGGGCAATGATTCAAAGTTCAATGGTATTCCGCTTTGCCCAAACTGCCACCGAGTATTTGATGGATTGTTGCGCCCCAAATTGCACAAAGCCTTACAGGATTTTGGCGCGACCGGATTGCCAGAATGCTGGAGGAAGAACAACAAGATTTCGGTTGACTGAACGAGGCCCCCTTGGAAGGGAATATGGCAATTCGGATGTTGAGGGCTGGCAGCCTGACGAAAAAGCAACCGCAGATCCTTCGACTCCGCTTGGCGCAAAAGACGCGCCAAACTCCGCTCAGGATGACAGAGTTTTTGTAATAGCAGTTTTGTGGCAAAGAAAAAGGGAAAAACAATGGCAAAGACTTTGCACATAGTCGTTTGTGCCGGGATCGTTCCGGACCCGCTGCAAACCCTGGAACCAGCAACCGGCCCCACCGGACCCGGGATCAAGAATGAATTGGTGCTTCCCGCGGTCCTCGACCCCTGGGCCGCGTGCGCGCTCTACGAAGCCGCCGCTCTCGCCGCCAAAAACCCCGGCAGCAAGCTTTGGCTCGTCGCGCTTGGCCCTAAGGCCAAGCTCCAGCAGGTGATGATGACCGTCGCGCAGAAAGTCGCCTTCGAGCTCGTCCCCGTCGACGGACCCATTGGCGGATTCCCCGACGCGCACGCAACCGCCGCGGCCCTAGCCTCCGCCATCGAATCCATCCCCGGCCTCGACCGCGCGAAGCTGCTGCTATTTGGCGGTTGGGAATCGGCCTCGCGCGGCGCAGGCGTCACCCTCCAACTCATCGGCGAGCGCCTCGGCATCGCCGACCAGTTCTTCGGCGTCGACGAGATCTCGCTCCGCGACGACGGATCGTTTGAAGTCCTCGAACGTGTCGAGGGCGGCAAGCACCAGGTTTCGGTCTGCTTGGGCGCGCCGGCCGTGCTCGGCTGGGCCACGGGCAACCTGGCAGAGCCGCGCAACAATCCGCAGATTGGGATGGCGAATATGCGCACCATCATGCCCGCTCTGCAGAAGGCGCCCACCGCCAAGCTCGACGCCAACTCGCTCAGCTACGTCTCCGTGAGCCTGCCCAAACAGCAGCGCGAAACCCGCGTAGAAAAAAACCTGACCCCCGACGAGATCGCCGTCGAGTTGGTGGAGTGGATCGGAAAAGACAGCTAGGAGCTATCAGCCGTCAGCTTTCAGCTATCCATCTGAAACCGCACGAATGAGGCTGAGGGCTCAAAGCTGAAGACCTTTGGCAAACGTTGCTGCGTGAAAGGCTACGACTTTAGAGCCTGCTGAAAAATGCGCCATAAGGCACGAAATGTCAGGGCACGACTTCAGTCGTGCCGAATGCGCCGGAGGCGCAAAGGTAGTTAGCCCCGCGCTTCAGCGTGGGGAAAGCGGATTCAACAAATCTCCGGAGTCCCGTAGGGACGGCGGAAGCAAATCTCCGATAGGTAATAAAAGCCAGCAGCTGGCAGCGAAGGATCAACCAGATGGAATCCATACTCGTACTGACCCACGCCGACGAATCCGGCTCCGCACTCACCAAGGCCTCGCTCGAAGCCGTCACCGCGGGCAAGGAACTCTCCGTGCGCCTCAACACTCATTTGGGTACGCAACTCACTATCGGCATCGTCGCCGCAGACGCATCCGCTCCGGCGGACGCTGTCGCGTCCGCCGGAGCCAAGCTGCTCGCCGCGCAAGGCGCTGCCTTCGCCCAGCCGCGCTTTGCCTCCGACGCCGCCGCCTGCGAGGCTCTTTGCCGCGCCGCCCAAGCCACCATCGTCCTCGCGCCCCAGAGTTCGCGATTCGCGCACGTCATGGCCGCGGTCGCGTATCGCCTGGGCGGAGTGATCGATACGCACATTACGGCCCTCGCAGGCGCCGCAACCGTAGAAGCCGCGCGTTGGTTCTACCGCCAGCGCATTGAAGCCGTCGTGACGCGCACCGCGCGCCCCTGGTTCCTGCTTTTGGACGCGGGCACCCACGCGTCCTACGCCGGCGAATCCGGCAACGCGCAATTCGAAACCGTTCAAGTAAACTTGCCCGCGCTGCGCACGGAAGTCACCGGCATTCGCGCCCCGAAGCAGGGCGAACAGACGATTCGCCCCGACGCCAAGCTCCTCTTCGTCGCGGGCGCCGGCTGGACCAAGAAGCAGCCCGACGGCCATGTCCACACCGGCGAAGCCGCCAAGCTCATCCTCGATTTCCTGCGTGTCTCTGCGGCGTCGCTCGGCAGCAGCAAGTCACTCGTCGATCAAGGCGGCGAAGGGAACTCCGTTCTTCCTTTTCTGACGCATTTGAATCAGGTCGGCCAAACCGGCTCCACGCCGCGCCACGCCAAAGGCCTCTCCACCTGCTGCCACGGCGAAGAGCCGCACGTTGTCGGCTGGCGCTTCATCGCCGAGCGCCGCGCCATCTCGCTGGACCCCAACTGCGGCTGGACCCGCGGCAAAGCCGACGTCGTCTACATCGCGGATGCCTTTCAGGTAATGGCTAAGGTCAATGCGTTGCTCGCAACAAAGGTAAAGTAATAGTGATTGAGGCGTCCGCATTCAAGGGCACCTCTTCGCTCAAGGAAGGACAGCTCATGAATAAGGTGCCGATGTGTTGTAGGGATTTCAGAGAAGACAGCGTCGATGAAAGGCTAAACTTTGCAAAAGGGTTCCTTGAGGAATTCGTTCGGGACGTCGCACCACCGAAAGGCATGGATAAGTGCAAGGTGTGGACGGAGAGCGTAAGGCGGCAATTCGTCAGGATGTGTCCGGAAGACTGTGAACTCGCTCAGAGAGGGTCATCGAAAGAGTACCTCGTTGATTCCTCCTGGATGGAAACGGGACATGGAAAGCGAGTTCTTCTGGCGTGCGAATGCGAATGGGCATCGGATCGCTATTCAGAGCATACACTTTGGGGGCTCGTCGAGGAGGATTTTGAGAAACTCCTTGCTATTAAGGCTCCGTTCAAGGTGCTCATTTTCTCTGCTGCCGCAGATTCACCCAGGAAAAGCCCGGACCTCAAAGTCGACTTTTCTATCGAGTACGCAAGAGAATGCCTCAAAAGGTCGCTAGAGAACTACTGGCATCATCTGGCAGGCGAGACCTACATATTCATCGACTTCCCTGCCACGGGGATTAAGGATGGTAACGGGGAGTATCGTGCATTTGCGTGGATCGCGAAGGAGCCGGGTATGGCCACCGTTGATTTTGAAGATCTCGGGAATGGCGAGCTGCGCCGCTCTCAAGGCCTTTGAGTTGCCGCTATGCTAGCTTAGGGAGTGGAGAAAATCGGCACATCATGAACACCATTACTTCCTTCATCAAGCACCATTACCGTCACTTCAACGCCGCAGCCCTGGTTGACGCAGCCGAGGCCTACAACAAACTGCTCGCCGAGGGCGGCAAGATGTTCGTCACCATCGCCGGCGCCATGAGCACGGCCGAGCTTGGGCTGTCGCTCGCAGAAATGATCCGCCAGGACAAGATTCACGGCATCTGTTGCACCGGCGCGAACCTCGAAGAAGACGTCTTCAACCTCGTGGCGCACAACTTTTATGAAAGAGTCCCGCACTACCGCGACCTGACGCCCGGGGACGAAGCGGCGCTCCTCAAGCGCCACATGAACCGCGTGACGGACACGTGCATTCCCGAGATGGAGGCGATGCGCCGCATCGAGAACGAAGTCTTCGCCGAATGGGTGAAGGCCGACCAGGCCGGCGAGCGCTGGTTTCCGCATCAATTCATGTACAAGATTCTGCTCTCGGGCGTGCTCGAGAAGAGCTACCAGATCGATCCCAAGAATAGTTGGCTGCTGGCCGCGGCCGAGAAGAATCTGCCCATGTTCGTGCCGGGCTGGGAAGACGCGACGCTGGGCAACATGTACGCCGGCCACTGCATCGCGGGCGACGTGAAGAAAGTTCACACCGTGCGCACCGGCATCGAGTACATGATGGAGCTGGCGGAATGGTATACGCAAACCACCGCGAAGACGCCGCTCGGCTTCTTCCAGATTGGCGGCGGCATCGCCGGCGATTTCCCCATCTGCGTAGTGCCCATGCTGCACCAGGATCTGCAACGCGATGGCGTGCCGCTCTGGGCCTACTTCTGCCAGATCTCCGACTCGACCACGAGCTACGGTTCGTACTCAGGCGCGGTGCCGAACGAGAAGATCACATGGGGCAAGCTCGGTGAGAAGACGCCAAAGTTCATCATCGAGAGCGACGCCAGCATTGTGGCGCCACTGGTGTTTGCGTACGTGCTGGGGTGGTAGCTTTCAGCCGTCAGCTCTCAGCTTTCAGCCTCGGAGTGCGAGAACGGCGTTTCGTGGTATCCCAGGTCTCAAAATCGAGACCTGGGGCACCCGTTGGTTCGTGCTGGGGGAGACAGGGGCCGGGATGAAAAATCGGATGCTGCGTGGCCTGACGATGAGCATGTTGCTGGCGGCTCTGGCTTGCGCAGCGCACGCGGGTGCGCAGGAGGATCGGGGCGCGTGGGGCGCGGCGAGTACAAACGCGCACGCGATCACGGGCGATATCACGATCGGCAAGGAGAAGGTAACGCTGAACTTTCTCACCTTTCCGCTGGCCGCAATTCGCCGGCTCAAGCCGGTGGAGGTGAGCGCGGTCTTCGATGCCGACGTAAGCGCAGGCATCGAAGGCACGCTCTACCGGCTGCACGTGCCGCCGCGCCAATACATTGTGCGCAAGAACACGCTCTGCGGCGGCGAGGAGACGCAGTGGATGGCGACCTACGCGACAGGCCGCACGCTCAAGGTGGCGTTCTTCTCCGGCGACGACATGCCGGTGTTCACCTTCGACGCCATGCAGAATGCGACGGCGCTGTGCGGAACGTATGTGTATGGAAGATAGGGATAGGAATTGTTTTGAGGCTTGTCATCCTGAGCGAGTTCGTCCGCAGCAGCGGACAAACGAGTCGAAGGATCTGCGGTTGCCTTTCAAAACTGCCCATCCCCGCACTACTCCTCAAACTGAAAGCTGAAAGCTACGAACTGCGAACTGTTCGCTGTCAGCGGACGGTTGTTTGAGAGCACTCCTCCACCGGAATCGGCACTTGCTCGACAATTTCGAGGCCGAAGCCTTCAAGCGCCGGCACGTGCATCGGCGTATTCGAGAGCAGGCGAATGCGCTGGATTCCCAGATCCGACAAGATCTGGCCGCCGAGGCCGATGGCGCGCAGAATGCGCCCTGTGCGGGCCTGTGCGCCTTCGCGGGCGCGCAGTTCCTGGTGCAGGATGAGGCGGCCGGAGTGTTCCTCGCGCTCGCGGGCGGGGAGGGCCGTGCCCTCGGGATCGAAGGCGGCGACTTTCGTTTCTGCCGGCGTGCGCTCGATCTCGAAGCCGCGCGAGGTGTTGTGCAGGTAGAGAATGACGCCGCAGCCGGCTTCGGCAATCATGCGCATCGATTGATCGAGGATTTTGCGGCAGTGGCAGTCGGCGGCGAATACGTCGCCGGCGGTGCAGCGCGTGTGCACGCGGACGAGTACCGGATGCGGGCAGGGCGTGCGCGACGGGGCGGCAGCTCCGTTTGCGGCGAGCGCGGGAAACGGGCCGGCGTGGAAGGCCGGACAGCCGGGGCAAAGATCGCCGCGGATCAGAGCGACGTGGCTTTCGCCGCCCTGCACTTCGCTCTCGTAGGCGATCATGCGGAACTCGCCGTAGCGCGTTTGGATGAGCGACTCGCCGGCGCGAACGATATAGCGCTCGTGGCGCAGACGGTAGCGGATGAGCTCGGCGACGGTGAGGATTTTGAGGCCGTGCTCGCGGCTGAAAGGGATGAGGTCGGGGACGCGGGCCATCTCGCCGTCGTCGCGCATGATCTCGCAGATGACGCCTGCGGGAGTGAGGCCGGCCATGCGGGCCAGATCGACCGAGGCCTCGGTTTGCCCAGCGCGGACCAGCACGCCGCCGCGCCGCGCGCGCAGCGGGAAAACGTGGCCGGGGCGGGCCAGATCGGCGGCCGTCGAGTCTGGATCGATGGCGGTGCGGATGGTGCGCGCGCGGTCGCCAGCCGAAATCCCCGTCGTCACACCCTCGCGCGCCTCGATGGTCTCAGTAAACGCGGTGCCGAAGCGCGAGGAGTTCTGCTGCGTCATGGGAAAGAGGCGCAGGTGGTCGGCGCGCTCCTCGGTGAGCGTAAGACAGATCAGCCCGCGGCCGTAACGGGCCATGAAGTTGATGGCCTCGGGCGTCACGTGCTCGGCGGCCAGCGTCAGGTCGCCCTCGTTCTCGCGGTCCTCGTCGTCGACCACAACCACCATGCGCCCCAGGCGGATTTCATCGAGCGCGCCGGGAACGTCGGTAAAGGGAGGCTCGGGAGTGCGGGGCGATTGGGGCATAACGCCCTTTTATTTTCGCTTATCCAAGCAGCAAATGCCAGAAAAGGGCGGGCGTGATGAGGGAGGTGTAGTTTCCGAGTGAGCAACCTCCGGCACAACAGCCTATCTCGGTCATAATGACAGGGCTCGGACAGAACTCGTCAAGGGTGCCCCCAATAGGGAACAAGCGGGACCTGCGCTCGCGAGAGCCGTCTTGGGCATGGCGGCTAGAATGATCGCGCAGAGCGCCACTGCGGGGAATTGCAGCTTCCGGGGAGCGGCGTGCGCTTCGAATGACTCTCGGACTTGCGCGAGGTTCATATAACCTTTGGACACCGAAACCGAGCGGATTGTTCCGGGCGGTTCGTCGCTATACGAAAACTGCACCACCTTCGGTTCAGAGCAGCAAAAACGCCGCCCGCAGGCGGCGTTTTTGCTTCAACTGGCGAAAGTCCTACAACGTGGATTCAATCTCAAAACCCCAGGCTTCGAGCAGAGCCTCGGGAATATATTTCGAATTTTTGTTACGCCTCGCCCACTCACGCAGGCGGGTGGACCGGATGAACTGATCCGGCGGCAGCTTAAACTCCTTGGTGATTGACTCGAAGGAGGTTACTGTAGGCACAACAGGGCCAATGGGCTCTGGTTTGCCCCAATTCGGATTTCCACGACGCTTTGCCATCGATTTTTGTGTCCTTGAAAAAAGGTTTTGCGGTCTATCCTCGGACAGGGCTGGGGGAGCGAGAGAACCCGAGGAACATATGTTGTTATTTTACGGCTATTTTGTTCAAAAATCAATAGAAAAGAGCACGTGGAGCGGCGTTGGATGAGAACGCAAAGGGCGGCGTAAATATCTTATAACTTTTTAATTTTCTAATACTTAGTGATGTTTTACCCCGTAAGACACGGTATCGGCGATGGGATCTTCGCTTGAAGAACTGGCCTTGAAAAGGGCGGAAGTGGAATCATTGCCCTATGACTTCCCTTCGGACGGCGATTGCCGCAGGTCTGGTGCTTTTGGCGGGTGTGGCGTCGTGCCGCGCTGTGGAACTGACCCTCAGCCGGCAGGCGCTGGAGCGGACGCTTGTGCAGCAGCTCTTCAGCGGGCCCGATGGCCGGTACTACCTGAAAGGCAATCCCCACACCCCCTGCTTTATCGCTACCGAGGATCCGCACCTGAGCTTCGACGAGGACCGGATCGTGGTGCGGGTCAAGACCGTCGCCCGGCTTGGAACGGCGGTGGGCGGGGCATGCATTGGCGTCAGCCTGACGCTGCCGGCCGAGGTTTCGCTGGAGCCGGACGCGGACGGAGAGACGATCGGCTTCCGCGACGCGCGCCTGGACAAGGTTTCCGACCGGAAAGAGATCAATTTTGTGCTGGCGCCGTTCCTGCGCGGGCAGGTGCCCAAGAGCATGAGGGTGAATGCGGCCGATCTTCTGCGCAAGGCGCTGGCGGGGTCGACGGCGGCTTCGGGATACAAGGTAAGCCTGAACCGGCTGAAGATCCATTCCGTGCAGATCGAGGGCGACAAACTGGTGGTGGACGCGGATGGGGACCTGAGCGTGGAGTGAAAGAGCCAGGGAGCGAGGGAGCAAGACAAGTAGTGCGAGGGCCGGGCAAAATGGACTGACCTGATTTCAAACGGTATCGAAAATCACAGCCCTTCATATGGGACTCCGAATAACATCAGCGCGAGTGGTGAGCCAAGGAAGCAGGTGCAGCTTGAACCGGCGCCGAGTTTCGGAGGCCTTCGCATGAGAGCTAAAAACCAAAGTTCACATCGGGTGACCGTAAAAGTTCCGCTGCCTTTGGCATGGCGAATGCTTTTCCTGTTTTCTTCCGCTTTGATCCTCGGCGCTGGAACTCTGCATTCCCAGTGTCCGGATAACGGCCAAACCAAGGTCATAAAACCTAGTGAAGGGACCGGCTACTACTTCTACAGGTTCCTGGGCGACAGCAGCTTTGTCTATTTCGTGGATGGAAAGACTTTCTCGTTCAACGAGAAAGACGACCCTGGCAGGACCTTCTTTTTCATCGAAGACATGGGATACGAGTCGGTCCTTATGGAGAGAGCTGATTTGGCCGAATACGTGAAAAGCTCGAACACGCTGGACATTCTCCGCGCCCAGGCAAAGCATGAACAGGAGTACTTCAAGGGTGCCGATCCTTCGATGGTGATCACTGACTTTGGGCCGTCCACCAGGAAAAATCCGGATGGTAGCGACGACCGCATCTTTTATCTCTGGAAGAAGGAGAGCGCTCCAGGGAAGCAAGCTGCAACACAATACATGCTTTCGACGCTGGTCAAGAATGGTGTGGTCGTCTTGTCGCTCATGGTGATGAAGCCATCAGTGACTGAGGACGATGTGTTCCTGCAGATTCAGAAATACACCTCACATTTCGACACCATTTCGAGCGAACAATGCGAGAAGGTCCTCGCCATGCCGATTGCGCACTGATGCGGGGCCGGACCGGAGACTGTGGCAGACAGGCTTTTCAGCATTGCAAACGAGATTCCCTGAAAGGCAACCGCAGATCCCTCGTCGCTCCGCTTCTCGGGATGACGACTTGAGAGGACGAATTGCTGCCACGCTAGATGCGTTAATCCTTCCAGCGTGCGGCTTCGCTTCGAGGTCAGACCACTAGGCTAGAATAGTTGCAGGACATCCAAAAATTCCGCAGTGATAGAATTCACTCGTTTGGAGAGAAACAATGCCTGACGCATCGTGCGATATCGGCCTCATCGGCCTTGCCGTGATGGGACAGAATCTTGTCCTCAACATGAACGACCACGGATTTAAGGTGGCCGTCTTCAACCGCACGGTTTCAAAGGTCGACGATTTTGTGGCCAATGAAGCCAAAGGGACCGAGGTGGTGGGGGCGCACTCGGTGGAGGAGCTGACGAGCCTGCTGAAGCGGCCGCGCCGGGTGATGCTGATGGTGAAGGCCGGCGATACCGTGGACCAGATGATCGACCAGGTTGTGCCGCATCTGGAAAAGGGCGACGTCGTCATCGACGGCGGCAACTCGCTGTTCACGGATTCGACGCGGCGCACCAAGGCGCTGGCCGAGAAAGGCATCCTCTTCGTCGGCACCGGCGTCTCCGGCGGCGAAGAGGGCGCGCGCCGCGGCCCGTCGATCATGCCAGGCGGCAATCCGGCGGCGTGGCCGCACGTGAAGCCGATCTTCCAGGCCATCGCCGCCAAGGTGGACGACGGCACGCCCTGCTGCGACTGGGTGGGCGAAGAGGGCGCAGGCCACTTCGTCAAGATGGTGCACAACGGCATCGAGTACGGCGACATGCAGTTGATCTGCGAAGCCTACGACCTGCTGAAGCGCGGCCTGGGGCTTTCGGCCGACGAACTGCACGAGGTCTTCGCCGAGTGGAACAAGGGCGAGCTCGACAGCTACCTGATCGACATCACGCAGCAGATCTTCGCAAAAAAAGATGAAGACGGCTCACCGCTGGTGGATAAGATTCTGGATACCGCGGGACAAAAGGGCACCGGCAAGTGGACCGTGATCAGCGCTCTGGACGAGGGACAGCCGGTGACGCTGATCGGCGAGAGCGTCTTTGCGCGCTGCCTGTCGGCGCTGAAGGACGAGCGCGTGGAGGCCGAGAAGGTGCTGCGCGGACCGAAGGCAGCGGTGAAGGTGGGCGGCCGCGCCAAGTTCATTGAGGATGTGCGGCGCGCGCTCTTCTGCTCCAAGATCGTCAGCTACGCGCAGGGCTACATGCTGCTGCGCGCCGCGGGCAAGGAGTTCGGCTGGAACCTGAACATGGGCGGCATCGCGCTGATGTGGCGCGGCGGCTGCATCATCCGCAGCCAGTTCCTGGGCAA
>Ga0326727_10011541_pt1 | contig 20507 bp, 14 predicted proteins | sample MB2enrmetagenome_FD_207643 | JGI IMG/M metagenome (GOLD analysis project Ga0326727, IMG submission 207643) | Lab enriched peat soil microbial communities from McLean, Ithaca, NY, United States - MB29MY | ecosystem: Environmental > Terrestrial > Soil > Wetlands > Peat | place: USA: New York...
AGCAGCGCTTCCCGCGCGCCGAAATCGTGTTTGTGGGGCCGCGCAAGAATTTCGAGCTGTTCGCCCGAGACCCGCGCCTCCGCCACGTGGAGATGGCCTACCGGCGGGGCGGCCTGCGCGAGCGGCTGGCCGTTTGGGGCCCGCTCGAAGCGCTGCTGGCCGCGCCGGACGCGGTGGTGATCGATCCCGATTCGCGCCTCACGCAACTGGGCCTGCTGCCGGTTTGCCCGGAGGATGCCCACCACCTTTTCGAAAGCCGCGGGTACGGTGGCGAGACGGACCGCGCGCTTCCCGAACTCGCCGCCGCCTGGGCCGAAGAAACGCTGGGCGTGGCGAATGCCAAGCCGTATGTGGCGTTGGACGCCAGTGGCGGCGGGCACACGGCCGTAAGCCTGGGAGTGGGCGAGAACCCCGCCAAGCGGATTCCCGACCCGTTCGAAGAGCGCCTCTTGGCGTTGCTGGCATCTCGCGGCGCGGCCCTCGTCATCGACAAAGGCGCCGGCGGAGAGGAAGCCGCGCGCGTCGATCGCGCCGTCGGGCGCTCCGGCGTGAAGGCCGCGTTTTGGGAAGGCTCCTTCGCGGGATTCGCCGCCATCATCGCCGCCAGCCGCTTGTATGTGGGCTACGACTCCGCCGGGCAGCACGTCGCCGCCGCCTGTGGAGTGCCGTTGGTGAGCATCTTCGCCGGCTTTCCCGCCCCGCGGATGTTTCACCGCTGGCGCCCCACCGGTGAGCGGGCCACGGTGATTCGCGTGGACCGGCCCGACCCGCTGGAGACTCTCGAACGGGTCCGAGCGGCAATTGATGGTTGACTCCGTGCGGCAATTTCAATATGTTTGGTTGTAAGAGGTGATTCATGTTCCGTAAATCGGCGGTATGGTTGCTCGCTCTGACGGCTCTCACGGTCGCGCAGGCGCAGGAAAAGAAGCGCGTGGCGGTGATGAACTTCGACTATGGCACCGTGCGCAGCGCGGTGGCGACGATCTTCGGCACCGATCAGGATGTCGGGAAGGGAATTACCGACCTTCTGGTCGACAAGCTGGTCTCGGACGGCACCTACCGCGTCATCGAGCGGGCGGCTCTCGATAAGATTCTCGCCGAGCAGAATTTCTCGAATAGCGACCGCGCCGACGCCAACACCGCGGCCAAGATCGCGCGTATCCTCGGCGTGGACACCATTATCATCGGCAGCATCACTCAGTTCGGCCGCGACGATAAGAGCACCAACGTCGGCGGCGGGGCGCTGGGCGGCGTCACGGGGCGCTTCGGCATCGGTGGCGTGCGCAAGAGCCAGTCCACCGCGGTGGTGCAGATCACCGCCCGAATGATCGATACCAGCACCGCCGAAATCCTGGCTAGCGCCTCCGGCAAAGGCGAGTCGTCCCGCTCCGGCACGGGCCTCCTCGGAGCGGGCGGCAGCGGCTATGGGGCGGGTGGGGGCGGGATCGACATGAAATCCAGCAATTTCGGCGCCACCATCCTCGGCGAAGCCACTAACAAGGCTGTCGCCGACCTGGCCCAGCAGTTGAATGCCAAGGCTGGGGCGCTTCCGACCACCGTGGTGCAGATCAGCGGACTGGTGGCGGATGCCGAGCCCGACGGCACCGTGATCATCAATGTGGGCTCTAAGAACGGTGTGAAAGTCGGCGACCGGCTGGACATTCGGCGCAAGATCCGCGAGGTGAAAGACCCAAGCACCGGCAAGGTGATCCGCAGCATCGAGGATGCGGTCGGCTCGATTGTCATCACCGAAGTGGACGAGGCGTCGGCCGTCGGCAAGTTCACGGGATCCGCTCCGGCCAAAGTGGGAGACACGGTATCCAGTCCGAAGTGATCGGGCAGGCTCGTGAATGGCTGGCCCAGGCGGCCTCGGTAGCCGTGCTGACCGGCGCGGGCATTTCCGCGGAGAGCGGCATCCCCACGTTCCGCGGTGCGGGCGGTCTGTGGAAGAATTACAAACCCGAAGATCTGGCCACCGCCGAAGCTTTCGGGCGCGACCCGCGCTTGGTGTGGGAGTGGTATAACTGGCGGCGCGAGTTGATTGCGAAGGCGGCGCCCAACCCGGCGCACCTGGCCTTGGCGCAACTGGAAACCCGCAAACCGCGGTTCACCCTCATCACGCAAAACGTGGATGGTCTGCACGATCGCGCGGGAAGCCGCCGAATCCTCAAGCTCCACGGCGATATCTGGCGGATGCGCTGCACGGTTTGCGGCGCCAATTGGCCGGACCGCTGCGCGCCATTGCCCAGAATTCCCCCGCACTGCCACTGCGGCGGACTGGCGCGGCCCGGCGTGGTATGGTTCGGCGAGCCTCTGCCGGACGGCATGATGAACGAAGCCGAACACGCTGCCGCCTCCGCCGAGGTCTTCCTGGTGATCGGCACTTCAGCCGTGGTATACCCCGCCGCCGGCCTCGTCCCGTACGCCCGGCAATCCGGTGCGAAGGTGATCGAAATCAACCCCGAATCCACGCCATTTTCGGCGATGGTCGGTTGCGCCTTACAGGCTCCCGCCGGCGAGTTGCTCCCCAAGCTGCTATAAGAACCCAGGGGCGGTTTTCGGGAGAGACCCAGTCCCCGCGCCGCGCTGACAGGGGTTTCTCACAGCAGTTGGATTGTGGGGCAGGATGGTATCCTGCGCGCCGGTTTGTTACCGGCGCCGGTGGCCTGTGTACGGGCGGTTCCGGGCGGGTTACCAACCCGCCGGACCCAGAGGGTACCCCTACAATCCTGCCCCACAGTTCTTGGGAAAACTAAGTGGCATTGGACACCAGTGCCCGCGCCACGTCGGCTGGTGGAGTGTGAGATATGCGCCCTAAAACCGTTTCAACGCGCGCAGCAGAGAGGCCGTGGTGCCGCCGGAATGCAGCGCCACCGAGTGAACCGGTTTCCAATTCTCGTCCACGGTCCCGATGTAGACGGCCGACTGACGGGCGCTTCCCATCAGGATGACGGTGTACTTGCGGTCCGGGTAGCCGAGAGCGCGGCATTGCAGCTCGCCCGACTCGCTCTGCCAGCGGTCGGAGGCCGGCTTTCCCAGCTTCTGCACCACGGCGAAGTAATCGTCGCGGCCGGTCAGCGCGAGGTACTGCTGGTCCTTGGTGGTGAAGACCACGCTCTGCCTGACCTCGCCCACCTGGGTCAGGCGGAGGGCCGCCAGGCACAGAAGCACGGCCACCGGCAGCGCGGCGGCGATCAGCTTGAAGATGCGGCGGTCGTTGGATTCCAGCCGGATGCCCACCACGGGCGCGGGCGCACCGCGCTCCGCAACGGCCCCGGGCGCCATGGGAGAGCCGCCCGCCGCAACCGGCATCGCGATCACGCGCCGCTGGTGCGGCCACACCGTGCCGCCCTTGTATTCCAGCTCCCGGTTCAAGCCCACAATCAGGACCGGATCGTCGATGCGCGAAACTTCTCCGACCAGCCGCCGCGAGATCCAGATCTCCGCGCCGCTCTTGCAATTGACCACCAGGATCTCCGACCAGGTGGCCTTCCGGAAGAGCCACTCGTTGTGCTCGATGTTGACAATCGGCGGATAGAACGAGAATGGCCGCGTGGTCAGATGGTCTAGCGACGGTGGAATGGGCGGGGAGGCCATGAGGTGCTTACTTGTAGTGTACCTACTTGCGCCCCACCAGGCGCAGCCGCACACTGAACGCGCGGGCCTGTCCTCCTCCGTACTTCAGGAATTGGGATGTCCCCTGAACATTGTTGACCACATTGGCGTTCAGCGTGCCAGTCAGATTGTTGTAGCCAAAACGCCAGGCCCAGTAATAATGCAAAGCGTGGAACTTGCGCTCCAGGTGCAGGTTGATATTGAAATAATCGGGAAAGCGCCGGGAGTCCGGCGGACCCACCATGAAGCCGTCTTCGTCCACCACTCCGAACGGAAAACCCGTGCGGTATTCCACCAGGTACGCCGCCGTGGTGTTGCGCACCAGAAATTCCAGCTTCCCCGGAAAGAAGCGCTTGGGCAGAGGGGCCACGCCCCACATGTGAATGCGATTGGGCGTGTCCCATTGGAACGGCCCCGGCGCCTGCGCGCCGAAAATGGGGTTCTCCAGGCTGTAATCCACCACCGCGTTGGTGCGCGTGGCGGATCGCGTGTACCCGATGAACCACTCGAACTGGCCCGCGAACGTGCGCCTCAGGCTGAAATCGACGGCATCGTACCGGTCGCGGCGGGTGTTCTGCAACTGGTAGGTGGCGCCGGTGAAGAGAGCGGGATTCAACTCCGTCGCGGGCGTCACGAAGACGAACCCGTGCGCCCCGGTGCGCCGCGTGTATCCGGCCTTGGCATAGAACTCGTGCGGCAGCTTGCGCTCCACGGTGAGGCTGGCGGCGCGGTAATAGGGCGCCTGCAGGGCCTGCTCGTTCACCTGGAAAGCGGTCGGCACGGGGCCGTTCACAATCCCTCCCGGCAGGAAGAACGTCGAAAGGCTTATCTGGTCCTGCTGGCGCGTGATGGCGCCCAGGCTGATGGCGTCGTAGTAGACTCCCCAACCGGCGGAGAACTTGGTATCGCGCAGGCCGCGCGGCGCCCACGAGACCGAAAAACGCGGCGCCAGCTCCAGGTCGCGGACGATCTCGTTCCATTCCGCGCGCAGGCCCGCTTCCAGCACCAGTCCTTCCCACGGCGTCCAGTGGTCCTCAATGTACTGTGCGGCCTCGAAATTTTTGCGCGCCTGAAAGGGACTGCCCTCGAAGGAAACGTAGCGGACCACGGTACCGTCGGCGTCGAGGACTTCGTAGTCGTGGCGCGTGACGTGCTGGTGAAACGCCTCTCGCTCGAAGTCGATCCCGAATTTCAACTGGTGCGTGCCCAGCAAGTGCAGCGTGGGCAGGAAGAGGTTGGCGATCCATTGCTGCCGGTACGAGTGCCGGTTGGTGCCGACAAAATAGTTTCCCAGGTCCCCGAAGGGCGTGATTTCGTATAACTGGCTGCCTTGCGGCGAATCGCGCAGCAGCGTGCGGTCGTCGGCGAAGCCGAGATCGAGCAGGGCCCCGCGGCCGAAGTAATGCTGGTCGCGGATGGTGCTCATGAAGAGCGTCTGGCGATGATTGGTGGTGGTCTCCATGGGATTCAGAATGCTGAGGCCGGAGCGCGCCGTGTCGGAGAGGTTAAACAGGAAGCTGCCCGTGAGGGTATTGGCGTGCGTCAGGTTGACCTGGAAGCGCGAAAGGTCGCTGGCGGTAAACCCGGTGGTCCGGTTCTGCCCGTTGGGCAGCCCGTGGATGGTGTCCACGCTGTAAAAGGCGTCGAACCCGTTGTGAAACCACGCGCGCCCCTTGGCCAGCGGCCCTGAAAACTCCAGCCGCGGCGTCCATTTATTCACATGAATGCCGCCCTCGGAGGAAAGCCCGGGGATAAAATTCGTGACGCCGAAGCGCCAGCGGTCGTCGCCCATCTTGGTGGTGAGGTTGAGGACGCCGGCGGAGCCTCTCCCATTGTCGGCCGAGAAGCGGCTGTTCTCCACGTCCATGGATTGGATGGTTTCGATGTTGACGCGGGCCTCCAGGCGGCCGGTCACGGGATCGGAAATGTTGAAGCCATCGAGGGTGTAGTTGGTCTGGCTGGTGTCGCCTCCGTTGAAGTGGGCCCGGCCGGCGTTGTCCTGCACCACGCCGTCCATCATTGGCAGCGCGTTGCGATAGTCCTGCGGCGCGGGGTACGGGATGGCCTGGATTTCGGCGTTGGCGAGTTCCTTGTGATCGGAGGGCTGCTGCAAATCGATGGCCGGAGGCGAATAGGTGACGTCGATCCGTTCCGAGAATTCCTGCTCGTGGTTCAGAGTGATGGTGAGCTGAGTGGAGGCGGCGTCAAACCGCTGCCCGTGTCCCTGGTAGAGATAGAAGCCCAACCGCTCGGCGCGAATGGCATATTCCCCTGCGGCGGGCAGGTTCAAGCTGAAGTTGCCGGCCAGGTCGGAAGAGGCCACCACGGGCGCGCCTCCTTCGGCCGCCCGCAGTTCCACGCGCGCTCCGGCGACGCCGGCCCCGTTTTCATCCACCACCCGTCCCGAGATGGAGACTTGCGCTTGAAGGCCGGCGCAGGCAAGCAAAAGACCCAGAACGGGTCGCGCACTGTGGGGGCACTTTGCCATCGCGGGTTCGTACGCGTGCGGTACGCCTGCTTACCGACCAGCATACCGCGCGGCGCGGGGCCGGAAATGCCCGAGCCACGCGCAAAGAAAAAGGGCCGGACCTCCGAGAGGTCCGGCCCGAAACAGCTCGATTCGGTTCGAGGCTAACTCTCTAACGTTCGCGGCTCGGAATGAGGCCCCGTACCGAGCCGCGAACGTTAGAGAGCGGTTGCCCCGCAACCCGTAAAGACCCCATGTCTAGAAAGTGACCTTGGCGCCGAGCTGGATGTTGCGGTTGCCGTTGAAGGATCCCCCGACATACGAATCCGAGGAAACATCCAACGTGGTGGCGTCGACGCTGAATCTTGCGTGGTTGAAAGTGTTGTACATTTCCAGCCGGAGTTGCAGCGCCACGCGCTCACTCAGCTTGTTGTTCTTGTAAAAGCCCAGGTCGAGGTTCCAGGTGCCCGGCGTGTACAGCGTGTTGCGCGCCAGCATGTTGCTCGGGAACGGCCCGAAATCGCTGAGGTTGGTCTTCGGATTCGCCCACGTGCCGATCGCGAACTGCTTCGGACTGATGGGGTAGAAGCTGTAATAGTCCGGCGTGCTGGTCGGCACATTAGTCACTCCCGTGTCGGGAAGAGGGCCCAGGGATTGTGCGCGCGTGCAATAGGTGTAGTCGTTGCTGCAGTCGTACAGCGTCACCGGGCCGCCGGTGTGAGCCGTGAAGATCGGGGCGAACTCCCAGCCGCCAAGGATCTTGTCGGTGAGGCTGCTGCCCTTAAACAGCGGCACATTCCAGGTTCCCGAAATCACCATGCGGTGGCGAACGTCGAAATCGGCGTTGCCGCGGTCCAGCATGGGATTGTAAGGATCCATGAACCCCAGCTCGTAGTCGCCCGTCGCGCCGGCGCTGAATGTGCTGCTCAGGTTGTCGATGGCGTGGGACCAGGTGTAGTTGGCATCCAGCGTGACGCCGGTTTTGGCGACGTTCCTGAGCAGGATGCGCCCGATCAGGGCGTTGTAGTTGGAGATACCGCCGTTGCCGCGCCAGTTGATGTTCCCGTATTGCGGGTTCAACCGCGCCGTGCAGTTTCCGAAGTCGCCCGGTCCGCCCGTACCCGGCGTGCAGGGAATTCCCCCGTAGATGTTGCCGGCGCTGATCTTGTTGTAGCTGTTGATGGCGTACAGATCCTCACCCATGGAACCCGAGTACGACACGCTGCCCAGCACCGTGGGCCTGAACTGGTGCTCCAGGGCGGCGCTGAACTGGTGGGCGTATGCCTGCTTGATGTGGGGGTCCACCGCGCGCAGAGTAACGGCCCCCAGAACCTTTGACCCGGTGCTCCCGGCGAACGGCCCGGCGTTGCTCACGGAAATGGGGATGGTCGGCAGGTCACTTCCGGCCGTCAGCGTGATCACCGCGTAATTGGGTGGGTTCTGGATGATGTTGAAGGTCACGTTGCCGAAGTTGCGCTCGTAGCCGATGCCGTAGCCGGCGCGAAAGCTGGTCTTGCCGTCGCCTTTGACGTCCCAGGCGATACCAACGCGCGGGCCGAAGTTCTTGCTGCCCGGAGTCCACAGTTCGCCGATCGGGCTGTTGCCCGCGATCTGCACGCTGCCGGAGGCAATCTGCTGCTGGATGGTCGAGCCGGCCCCGAGATAATAGTTCGAGTCGAGCGCGCCGTTCTTGTTGTGCTGGGTGCCGTAGTACTCATACCGCAGGCCCAGATTCAGGGTGACGTTCCTCGATATCTTCCAGGTGTCCTGGGCGTACAAAGCGCCCTCGTTATACCGGTTGCTGCGCGAGAAGCTCGGAGGGCCCACCGGCAGCGTCAGCGTGCCGCCCGGGTACTTGCCCTGGGGATTGATGGCCGCCTCGAAGTTGTAGAGCTGGCCGTTGATCAGGTTATCGAACGCCTTGCCCTTGTTCGTTCCCAGAGACTCCACGGCTTCCTCGTAGGCGCCGAACGTGCGGTTGTCGCGCATGTATTCATACTGGCCGCCGAACCGGAAATTGTGCTTGCCCATGACCTTGCTGAGATCTTCCGCAATGACCGCGAAGTTCTGCGGACCGCCGAAGGGGATCGCATTGCCGGGGCTCCACGGAAGATAACCGGGGAACGTGATGTTGTAGCCCAGCTCCGTCTGCACCGTGCTGCCGCTCATGTACAAGGTCGGCCCCACGGGAGCGGCGCCCAGCGGCTGGGTGTCGTTCTGCCGGTTGAAGCTGAGCCGCGTCTGGCTGATGAAGGTTGGGCTGAACGAATGAGTCATCGACAGCGTGACGTGGTTGTTGACATTGGTAAAGCCGGTGTCGTAACCCGCGTACGGGCTGGAGGCATTCGTGCCGACGAACTCATTGTCGTTCTGCAACGCGTACTTGAAAGAGACCTGCGTCTTCTCGCTTTTGTTGTAGTCCACGTTGCCGACTATCTCGTACTGGTTCCGGGGGTTGCCGCCGCCCGCGTCGGTCGGGATATTGTAGGCGACCTGGCTGAACATCGGCGTGGTGCCCGCCAGCGACGCGCACGGCCCGCCGGTGGCGCCTCCGGAGCAAGGGTTGGAACCGCCCGCGACCAACTGGTTTTTCGTGTAGGTATTCAAAACCGTGGCATCGGGCCGCAGTTTGCCATACGCCGCGAAGAAGGCCTGCGCGGCCGGCGCCATGGCGCTGATGAACTGCGACGCGGGAACCATGTTGGTCTGGGGCGCAGAGCTGCGGATGCGCAGCCACTCGGTGTTCTGGAAAAAGAACAGCTTGTTCTTCATGACCGGCCCGCCGATCGAGTAACCGAAGTTGTTGCGATCGTAGATGCCTTTCGCCAAGCCGTTGGCGTTGTTATAGAAGCTGTTCGACGCCAGGGCCGAAACGCGGTTGAACTCGTATGCCGAGCCGTGGAACTCGTTGGTGCCGGACTTCGTCACCACGTTCACCACGCCGCCCGAGGCGCGCCCGACTTCCGCCGTGTAGTTGCTCGTCAAAACGCTGTATTCCTGAACCGAATCCATGGGAACCGCTTGGCCGATGCCCGCCCCGAATTCGTCGTTGTTCGCCACGCCGTCCAGCATGATGTTGGTGCTGGCCGAGCGCATACCGTTAATCGCATAACCCACGCCGCGGCCGTCGGGGTCGTTCGGTGAGATGTTCGGAACCGAGGCCACCAGGGCGTACACATCGCGGTTCACCGACGGCAGTTCCATCACCGACTGCGTGTTGATCGTGCTGCCCAGCGTCTGCGACTCGGTGTTGACCTGTATCCCGGCCGCCGCCACCTCGACGACGGTGGACACGTTGCCGACCTCCAGATGCGTATCCACGCCGACCTTGGCGCCCACCTCGACCGACACCTGACGCTTCTGCGTCGCAAAGCCGGCCGCCGAAACCGTCAGCTCGTAATCGCCCGGCGCGAGGTTCGAAACCACGTACACGCCCGCGTTGGTCGATGTGGTGGTGCGCGTCGCGCCTGTCGCGACGTTCTTGGCCGTGACATTGGCACTCGGAACGACGGCGCCCGCCGGATCGAAGACCGTTCCAGTGATCTGGCCGGTTTCCGTCTGTGCGTAAGCGGCTACGGCGAGCAGCAATGCCAGGGCGATTAAAATCACCCCGAGGAACTGCATATTTCTTGGTTTCATGTCGTTTAGATACCTCCCGGTAAAGATTTCCCACAGTTCAGACGTCGTTCATCCCCTTGACCACACCACTGTGGCCCCTTGAGAACCCTGCTTCTACTAGCAACTCGCCTTCCAAGGCGAGCAACACGTTAATCCTATTGATAAATATGGAGGTTGTCAACCTGTTCGTGGCGTCTTTTTGAAGAAAGTTCCATAGCACCACTTCGCGGAAGGGGCTCCGGTCCGCCAAAACATCGTGTAACCTCTTGTTAACTTTGGGGTTATAAGGTTATGAGATTCTGAACGCCCGGATACGGATTGCGGAATTCAAGAGGATCATAAAGATCCATTAGCTACAGGACTTCGGCAGCCGGGCACAGGGGAATCCCTACTCCGCCATCCTCCAGCGCCGCGCCGATCCGCAGAATGAGCGCCTCTTCCCACGCCGGACCGATGATCTGAACCCCGATGGGCAAACCGCTCGCCCCCAGTCCGCAGGGGATCGATAGCGCCGGCAGGCCCAGCACGTTGATGCCACGAACCAGGCGGGTGGTGGCCAGGCGCACGTCCTCGTCCCGCCCGCCCAACCAGACGGTCGCATCGCCCGTGCGCGGCGCGGTGTTGGGCGTGGTCGGAACCATGAGGCAATCCACTTCGGACCAGAGTTGGTCGAATTCGCGGCTCATCATGCGGCGCAGCCGCTGCGCGTTGATGTAGTCGGTGGCGGGCACCAGGCGGCCCTGGTCGAGCAGGGCGAGCACGTCCGGGCCAAACTTCTCCCGGTGTTCGACGAACGGCTCGGCCACGGTGGAGGCTTCCGCCAACTGTATGACGCGGCCGACGGTATTCAGCGCGGCGATATCCGGAACCCGTACCGGGGTGACCACCGCGCCCAGCGATTGGGCCCGCGCGAAGACCCCGCGGACCGATCGTTCCACGCCTTCGTCGAGATGCTCGAAGTAGAAGTTCTCGGGGAAGCCGATGCGCAGGCCCCGAATGGAGCAGCCGTCTCCGGGAACGAAGTCGGCCACTGGGTGGCGCGCCGAGGTTGGGTCGCGGCGGTCGTAGCCGGCGATGGCATTCAGCACCAGGGCGGCACCGCGCACCGAGCGCGCCAGCGGGCCCATGTGATCCAGGCTGTAGGCCAGGGGCATGGCGCCGTAACGGCTCACGCGGCCATAGGTGGGCTTGAGCCCCGCGACGCCGCAAAAGGCGGCCGGGATGCGGATGGAGCCTCCCGTATCGCTGCCCATGGCGGCGTAGACCAGTTGGGCGGCCACCGCCGCGCCCGAGCCGCCGCTCGACCCACCGGGGCTGTGCGCGGGATTCCATGGATTGCGCACCGGCCCGAAGTGCGGATTGGCCGACGTGATCCCGTAAGCCATCTCGTGCATATTGAGCTTGCCCAGCATCACGGCGCCGGCCGCCCGCAGCCGTTCCACCACCGCCGCGTCCATGCCGGGAACATAATCTTCATAGACCTTGGAACCGCAGGTGGTGCGCACGCCACGCGTCGAGAAAAGGTCTTTGACCGCGACGGGGATTCCGTGGAGAGGCCCGCGGTCGCGCCCGGCGGCCAACTCCGCATCCGCCTGCCGCGCCTCTTCGCGAGCCTGTTCGGCGGTGACGGTGATGAACGCATTGAGCTGGGAATTGAGGCGGCCGATGCGCGCGGCGGCGTCGGCCGCCAGTTCGACCGCGGAGACGCGGCGCGCCCGCAGCGCCTCGGCGGCTTCGCGGATGGTCACTCGCCGTCCTCTTCACGCCGCAACCCGGTGGCCGGTTCCACGTCGGGCGTGAGGCCGTTCACCAACGGACGGAAGGCTGTTTCCAGCGCTTCGAGCGGCTCCACGATGCGATTGAGCCGGGTGGGATCAACTTCCAACGACAACGGATCTCTCTGGTCCTGCCGCGCCGTCCAGTGCGCCCCGGCCAGCACGATCATGGCAGCCACGAAGCTCCACAGCACAATGGTGACGGAGTGCTCGAATACGAAGTACTCGCGGTGCAGCTTGGCCTGCAACAGGGGAGCGACCAGCAGGTTGACATACTTGAGCGATTCGAGCGCGAGCCCCACCACAATGGCCACGGGAACCACGCGGGCTGGCTCGACCTTCCGGTTGGGCAGCAGCCAGTAGACCAGAAACAGCGCCAGAATCGAGATCGGCACGGCCGCCAGTTTGAACATCAGCAGGTTGATCCAGACCCCCAATCCGTTGTGGAGGCTGCTCGCCGCCGACAACCACTGGCTGTTCAAGGCCGTCAGCATCAAGGAGAGCAGCGCCAGGCCGCCGCACACAAAAATGAGGCCCAGGCTGACGATCTGGTTCTTGATATAGGAGCGGTTCTTGGCGACTCCCCAGGCGCGGTTCAGGGCCACCTCCAGCGGCTCAAAGATGCCGTTGGCGGTAATCAGAAGCAGCAACATGGAAGTGATATGCACCTTGCCGTTTACCTTGAACCAGATCTGGAGGTTCCGGACCATGAACTGCCCCGGCTCGCCGGAGAAAAAATCGCCGATGGCCAGGTAGATGGCCTGCTCGGCCGCGCGCCAGTGGAGCACATCGCGGCAGAACGACGTGATGACGATCAGAAACGGATAGGTGGACAACAACACGCTGGCGGCGATAGCGAGGGCGTAGACGTGCGCCTCGGTTTGCGCCAGGTAGTAGAGAGTGGGCCGCCAGCGCAACCACAACAGCCCTCGGTTTTCGGGAAGGATCGTGGGGAGCAAGTTCCAGCTTACCGTGGCGCAGGCGATCTTGTCGCCGGTGTTCTTTCCGTTGCGTCGAATCGCCGTCGGCATCATCTGTTCTCTCTTGACATCAATTGTCGTCCCATGACATCATCGTACTATGCGGACCACGCTATCCCTGGAAGATGATGCGATCGATGTAATCCGTGCACACGCCCGAACGAACCAACTCTCGATGGGCAGGGCTGCGTCGGAATTGATCCGCCGCGGGGCGTGCTATCGACTCGGGACCAGGAAGCTCAATGGCCTGCCGGTGTTCGAGGCGCCAGACGATTTTCCGGCGATCTCGACCGAACGCGTGCGGGAACTGCTGGACGAGGAATGAATCGGCACTTGCTGGACGTGAACGTTCTTCTGGCGTTGGTGTGGCCGCGCCACGAGAGCCATGCAGCCGCGCACGCCTGGTTTGCGAAATCCGGCCACAAGGCGTGGGCCACCAGTCCGCTGACGCAGCTTGGCGTTTTGCGCTTGCTGACGAATCCGGCCGTGACACAAGGCGCCGTGAGCGCGGCGGCCGCGCTCGAAGCCGTAGACGAGGCGACGCGGCACGCGGGACACGAATTCTGGCCATTGGATCGCCGCATGACGATTGGTTTGAAAGCCCTGGCTGCGCGCCTCGAAGGGCATCGGCAATGGACGGATGCCGTTCTCCTCTGGCAAGCCACCCAGCGCGGCGGCGTGCTGGTGACCTTCGATTCCGGCGTGAAGGCGCTGGCGCCGCGGGAGGCTGCCAGCCGCGTTCTGATCTTGAAGCGAAGCTGAGGCAGCGGCCGCCCGCCGCACTCCCGCGCGATTGTGATACGCTTCATGGCGTGAATCTCAGATCTGTTTTCCTGGGGATGCTCTTCGTTCCCGCGTGCCTATGGGCGCAGGACCGGCCGCTCACCGCCCTGCCCTACACCCCGAGCCTCGAACCGGCGTTCCTGGACCGCTCGGCGGACCCCTGCGTGGATTTCTACCAGTTCACCTGCGGCAACTGGAACCGCTTGAACCCCATCCCCGCCGATCAGCCGCGCTGGGACGTGTACTCCAAGCTGCAAACCGACAACCTGCGATACCTGTGGGGAATTCTGGACGAAGCCTCCAAGCCTTCGCCCGATCGCACGCCGCAGCAGCAGAAGATCGGCGACTTCTTCGCCGCCTGCATGGATGAGGCGGCGGTGGAGAAGGCCGGTGCGGCGCCGCTCAAGGCCAGGCTGGATGAAATCGCCGCTTTGAAGCGCGTATCCGACATTCCGGCGCTTCTGGGCCGCCTGCACCTGGAGTCGAGCAACGACAGCGCGGTGTTCGGCTTCGACTCCTCGCAGGATTTCGCCGACTCTAACAGCATCATCGCGTTCGCTTACGCCGGCGGCCTGGGCCTGCCGGATCGCGACTATTACGTGAAGGCCGACGCCAAATCGCAGGAGACCCGGGCCCGCTACCTCGATCACGTGGCGGCCATGTTCCAGCTCCTGGGCGACTCTCCGGCCACCGCCGGGGCCGAGGCGCGGACCGTGATGGCCATCGAAACCGCGCTGGCCCAGGCATCGCTCACGCGCGTGGACAAGCGCGACCCCTACAAACTGTTCCACAAGTACCCGCGCGCCAGGCTCGATGCGCTTACGCCCTCGTTCGGCTGGGCGGCTTACTTCAACGCCATTGGCCTGGCCGCGCCCGCGGAAGTGAATGTAACCGAGCCCGAGTTTTTCCAGGAAGTCGAAAGGCAGCTCAAATCGCGCGGCATCAAGGACTGGAAGACGTATCTGCGCTGGCACCTGGCGCACGGACAGTCGGCCTATCTCTCTTCGGCCTTTGTGAATGCCAGCTTCGAATTCTACAGCAAGTACCTGCGCGGCGTCACCGAGCAACAGCCCCGCTGGAAGCGCTGCGTGCGCTACGTGGATCGCGACCTGGGCGAAGCGCTGGGCCAGGTGTTCGCCGCCAAGACCTTTACCGCCGACACCAAGGCGCGCGCGCTGGAGATGACCAAAGAGATCGAGAAGGCGATGGAGGCCGACCTTCGCCAGCTCCCGTGGATGGGCGAGGCCACCAGGCAACAGGCCTTGCTGAAACTGCACGCCATCGTGAACAAGATCGGCTACCCCGACAAGTGGCGCGACTACAGCTCACTCCGCATCGCGCGCGACGATTTTCTGGGCGACGTGGACCGCGCCGTCGTGTTCGAATCGAAGCGCGAGCTGGCCAAGATCGGCAAGCCGGTGGACCGTTCCGAGTGGCAGATGACGCCGCCCACCGTGAACGCGTACTACGACCCGCAGATGAACGACATCAACTTCCCCGCCGGAGTGCTCCAGCCGCCGCTGTTCGATCCCCAGATGGACGCCGCGCCCAACTACGGCAACACCGGAGCTACCATCGGGCACGAGCTGACTCACGGTTTCGACGACCAGGGCCGCCAGTTCGACGCCCACGGCAACCTCAAGGACTGGTGGACCGAAAAGGACGCCGCCGAATTTGTGAAGCGGGCCGCGTGCGTCTCCAACCAGTACTCGCAATACACCGTTGTCGACGACATCAAGATCAACGGCAAGCTGACGCTGGGCGAGGACGTGGCCGACCTGGGCGGCACCATGCTGGCTTATATGGCCTGGAAAGACGCCACCAGCGGCCAGGAGTTGAAACCGATCGGCGGCTTCACTCCCGAGCAGCGTTTCTTTATCGGCATGGCGCAATGGGCCTGCGGCTTCGAGCGCCCCGAGAACAAGCGTTTGAACGCCATCACCAACGAGCATTCGCCGGACGAGTACCGCATCAATGGCGTAGTCTCGAACTTGCCCGAGTTTCGCCAGGCGTTCTCGTGCCACCCCGGCCAGCCGATGGTGAGGGAGCAGGCGTGCAGAGTCTGGTAGCCCCGCATTTGTGGGGCAGGATTGTATCCTGCGCGCCGGTTTGAAACCGGCGCAAGATCTCCGCCGCTACGTGAAGTGGTACGTGTTGGCCCCTTCGTCCCAGACAATCTTCTTCTGATTCTTGAACGAGAGCGTGGCCATGTGCCCGGAAATGGCCGCCTGCTGTCCCACCGGCGGAGGCGCGATCGCCTTTTCGTTGCCCAGCACCGCCTGGATGAAATTGCGGAAGTGGTTGATGGCGCCGTCGGCTTCGTTGAAATCGTTCTTGCCGTTGAGGTGGATGGGCTGGCGCGCCTGGACGCTGGCCGGCGGCTTGCCCTTGAAAGCCTCGGGCGTGAAATACAGGTCCTGGCGGTTCATCACCTCGATGGTTCCTTCGTTGCCGCAGATCTGCTCGCCATAGCCATAGCGCTCGTTGCCGAAGTAGCACGAGTAGTTGATGTGGAAGTTGCCGTCGTACTCGTAGATGGCGCTGAGGGTGTCGGGCACCTCGCGGTCGTCGGTCTTGTCGGTCCAGCGGTAGATGCCGCCGGACGCCATACAGGAGCGGGGCACGGTCTTGTCGAGCATGAAATTGACGATGTCGGTCTGGTGCACCAGCAAATCCGTGGAGATGCCGCCGGAATAATCCCAGTAGAGGCGCCACTGGAAGTAGCGATGCGAATCCCACGGCCGCTGGGGAGCCGTGCCCAGGAAGCGGTTCCAGTCGGTGTTTTGGGGCGTGGCCTCGGCCGGAATCACGTAGCGCCACGCCGGGTCGCCGGGCAGCGAATTGCGGTACCAGAAAGCGCGCGCGTAGTGCACGTCGCCAATGTAACCTTTCTGGATGAGTTCCTTGGCTTTCTTGTAGAGCGACGAACTGCGGTTCTGCGTGCCCACCTGCACGACCTTGCCGGACTCCTGCCACGCGCGCACCAGATCGAAACCTTCCTCGATGGTGTGGGCCAGGGGCTTCTCGATGTAAACGTGCTTGCCGGCCTGGAGCGCCGCGATGGTCATATCGTGGTGCAGGTGCTCGGGGGTCATGATGAAGACCGCGTCCACGGACTTATCGGCCAGCAGGTCGTGGTAGTCCAGGTAGCTGGCGGGTGTGTTCCCCCAGATGGTCTGCATGCGGTCCTTGGCGCGCGCGATGTAGCCCTGATAGGTGTCGCAGATGGCCGTGATCTTCACGTCGTTGGGCGCCGCGGTATGCATCCAGTCGAGGCTGGCATAACCGCGGGTGCCCACGCCGATCCAGCCGATATTGACCTTTTCATTGGCGCCCCGCGCGAGAAGCATTGCCGGTCCGGCGGCAATGGCAGCGGCCTTCAGGAAATCCCGGCGATGGAGATAGTCCGGCATAAGACCTCCGCTTCGATGATAGCAGCGGTGCATAACCCGACGCGGGCCGGGCGTGCCCGGCCCCTACTTCGGTTTAGGCGGATACTTCTCCAGGGACTTCCTGACCATGTCGTCGAGTTTGCCTTCGATCTTGCTGGCGTTGCTCTTGTCCTCGCTGGAGATGCCGCGCCAAACCAAAGCGCGCGTAGCCGGGTCGCGCAGATCGATCACCAGGGTACCTTCCGTGTACGGCACCCTCACGACCCGCGTGCCCCAACCGCGCCATCCGGCAGGGTACGTCTCAACCTCCGATCTGCGGGCCGCTCCGAACCGGTATCGCACATTCAGGTCCGACGGCCCGGAGACCATCGTCAGGCCCCGGGCCGTTAGAGCCCGTTCGATATCGGCGTCGATGCGCTTTTTGATCAGGTCGCTATTCAGCGCCGGATTCTTGCTGTTCAATTGGCCGTCGCGGATCGCGAACGTCTTGTACTTGCCGAAATCGGCGGCCTGGTCGAATTCAATCGTAACTTTTTGCGCAAACGCGCCAAGAGCGGTGAGCAAAGCCAGTGCGAGGATCTTCATGACTAGCGACTGTATCACAACATGGAACATTGCGCGGTGCTTCGGCGTACAGTAGTCTGATGGCTGCATCTCCCATCCCCTTGCGTATCGACTCGGTGGTGAAGCGGTTTGGGGACCTGACCGCCGTTGCCGGGATTTCGCTCGATGTCCAGGACCGCACGTGCCTGGGCCTGCTCGGCCCCAACGGGGCGGGCAAATCCACGCTCATACGCAGCATTGCCGGCCGCATCCGTCTGGATTCGGGCGGCATACAAGTGTTCGGCCAGCCGGCCAACTCCGCCGCGGCCCGAGCGGAGCTGGGCTGGGCGCCGCAGGAGCTGGCGCTGTACCCGCTGCTCACCTGCCGCGAGAACCTGGAGGCCTTCGGCCAATACCAGGGGCTGCGCGGCAAAGCGCTGCGCGGCGCCATCCAATGGTGCCTGGAGTGGGCCGCGCTCACCGACCGCGCCGATGCCACGGTGAAGAATTTGTCGGGCGGCATGCGGCGGCGTTTGAACATGGCCGCGGGGATCGTCCATCGCCCGCGCCTGGTGCTGCTGGACGAACCCACGGTGGGCGTCGATCCGCAAGCGCGCAACCGCATATTCGAGATGGTCGAGGCGCTGCGCAAGGAGGGCACGACGGTCATCTACACCACGCATTACATGGAAGAAGCCGAGCGTCTGTGCGACCGCATCGCCATCATGGATCATGGCCGGGTGATTGCCCTGGGCAGCAAGGAAGAGCTGGTGGCGCAGTCGTTCGGCGGCCGCAGCGACGTCCTGATGCGTTTCGCCTCCACGGTCCAAAACAGCGCGGAATGGGCTGCCTCGCGCGGCGGCACGGTGGAGGATGGGGTTGGGCATTTCGCGGTGTTGCAGCCCACCGATATCGCGGTGCTGCTGGGCGGGGCCGCCCGCGACGGCCTCGAGGTGATCGATGTGACCCTGCGCCGGCCCAACCTGGAATCCGTGTTCCTGCAACTCACGGGAAGGGGTTTGCGCCAATGATCGCCGTCATCGTCCGCACCGGGTTCCGCGCCCTCCGCCGCGACCGCGGAGCGTTCCTGCTGGCGTTCCTTCTGCCCATCGCGTTCTTCAGCATCTTCGCCGCGGTGATGGGCGGCATGGGCAACAGCAGCATGCCGCGAGTGAGCGTGCTGGTGGTGGACGAAGATGGCAGCGCGGTTTCCCAGCGACTGGTTCGCGGTTTGCGCCGCGAGCCATCGCTCGCCGCCAGCACACGCCCCGAAACAAAGAAGGGGCAACCCGTTCCGCCCGAGTACACGGCGGCCACCGCCGAGGCCGCCGTGAAGCAGGGCGTGGCTCCCGCCGCGCTGATTATTCCCAAGGGATTTGGCGCGAATCCCGTGGCCTTCGGTTCGGGGACCGGCCGCCAGCCGATCCGGATTCTGCACGACAGCTCCGACCCCGTGGCCGCGCAGGTGGTGGCCGGAATGTTGGAAAAGGTGGTCATGACTTCCCTGCCCGACGCGATGGCAGGCGAGGGCATGAAGTATTTCGACCAGGCGACCGGCGGCCTGACGCCGCGGCAGCGTCAGGATATGGCATCCAATCTGTCGAAGCTTCACGACCAGATCGAGAAGCGCGACCAGGAGGGCAACGCCCCCGCCGCGGACAGTGGCAACAACTTCGGCGGGCTGGTGGCCGTCGAAATGCGCGATGTGGTTGGCGAGAATAAGCGCAGCCCGATGATCGCGTTCTACGCGGCCGGGATCGGCGTCATGTTCCTGCTATTCACCGCCAGCGCGTCCGCCGGCAGCCTGCTGAGTGAAGCCGAGTGCGGGGCGCTCGACCGCATCCTGAGCGCGCGCGTTAGCATGACCACGCTACTGGCCGGCAAGATGACTTACTGCACGCTGCTGGCCTGCCTGCAACTGACGCTCATGTTCCTGTGGGGCGCGGCCGTTTTCCACCTGGAGCTGTTCACGCACCTGCACGGCTTCCTGGTGATGACCGCCGCGACCTCTTTCGCGGTGGCGTCCTTCGGCATGTTGCTGGCCACCGTTTCGCGCAGCCGTGCACAGCAGGCAGCCATCTCCACGCTGCTGATCCTCACCATGTCGGCCCTTGGCGGCAGCATGATCCCGCGGTTTCTGATGCCCGAAGCCATGAAGAAGGTTGGGCTGTTCACCTTCAACGCCTGGGCCATCGACGGCTACACCAAGGTATTTTGGCGCGATGAGCCGGTCTGGCACCTGGCGCCGCAAGTAGCCGTGCTGGTTGGCTCCGGGATAGTACTGTTTCTGATCGCGCGCCGCTTGGCGAGGAAGTGGGAATACCAGTAGCACCGATGCACTACCATCGCGACGAATTGTGGGGCAGGTTTTTAGGGGCACCCTCTGGGTCCGGCGGGTTGTCAATCCGCCTGCCGCACTTGTACGCGCCCGCCACGGCCTTGGAGAATCGCCACCACTCGTTGCGGCTTGCCGCTATGCGGGGCAGGATGGCATCCTGCGCGGCGGTTGGTTACCGCCCCCGTTCGGCCTGCAAACGCGGCATCGGGCCGACTGCCAACGGCCCGAGGATCGACAGCATCTCAGCCGGCCGCTCCCAACCCGCCTCACCCACTTCTACGGTTCGGGCGTGACACAGCCAAATGGGCAGCGAGGCTCTGCAAGGAATGTCGTTTTCCGTGAATCTCACTTCAAGACCGCAAGGGTCGGTCGCGGACCTTCGTGAAAGGGCTTAGAATACACCTAATGTCGATAATGTGGCCGTGATGATGCGCTTACTTGTCTGGGGTGCGGTTGTGACGGCGCTGGTGGCGGGATGGGCTCCGGCGCAGACGGCGGCGGCGGTGGCCGTCGACGGGAGGGTGAAGGACGGCGCGGGGCTGGCGGTGGCGGGGGCGATCGTCACGCTGGAAACGGCGGCCGGTGCGGAGCAGCGCACGACGACAACGGACCGGGCGGGGGCTTTCCACTTCGGCGACGTGGCGGCGGGGAGTTATAACGTCACGGTCGCGGCGGGCGGGTTCGCGGTGTGGACGGCGAACGTGACGGCGGGAGTATTGAATCAGGCGCCGGTGGCGGCGGTGCTGCAGGTGGCGCCCGTGACGTCGACGATCGAGGTGACGCCGCCGCCGAAGGAGCTGGCGGCGGAGCAACTGAAGTCGGAAGAGAAGCAGCGGGTGCTGGGCGTGTTTCCGCACTTTCTGGTGACGTACGAGCCGAACGCGGCGCCGCTGACGGCGGGGCAGAAGTTCCACCTCGGGTTCAAGACCCTGGTGGATCCGGTGACGCTGCTGGGCACGGGGATCGACGCGGGAATCCAGCAGGCGCAGAACAAAT
>Ga0326727_10011545_pt1 | contig 20503 bp, 21 predicted proteins | sample MB2enrmetagenome_FD_207643 | JGI IMG/M metagenome (GOLD analysis project Ga0326727, IMG submission 207643) | Lab enriched peat soil microbial communities from McLean, Ithaca, NY, United States - MB29MY | ecosystem: Environmental > Terrestrial > Soil > Wetlands > Peat | place: USA: New York...
CTCGGGCAGCTCGCCGCTCATGTCGTCGGAGATCATCACCAACAACATCAAGGTCTCCATCTACGCCTTCGCCGGCTGCGTCACGCTCGGCATCATGACGCTGTGGATAATCTTCTTCAACGGGATCATGCTCGGCGCGGTCGGCGCGCTCTTCACCAATGCCGGATTCGGACCGGATTTCTGGGCGACGGTCGCGCCGCACGGTTTCATCGAGCTCACGGCGATTCAAATTGCGGGCGCGGCCGGCTTGCTCATCAGCGCCGGCATCGTCGCCCCCGGACGGATGCGCCGCGTCGACGCGATTCGCAGCGCCGCGTCGCGCGCGGGTACGCTGATCGCCGGGGTCGCCTCGATGCTCGTCGTGGCCGGAACGATCGAGGGCTTCTTCTCGCCGCTGCGCCTCTCGATGCAGATTCGCATCGGCTTCGGCCTGGTCACCGCCGCGCTGTTGCTGGCCTACTTCGGGTCGGCGTGGATCACAAGATCCCGCGAGCTTTGATCCGCAGATACTCGTCGATCGCCGCGACGCTCATCTTGGCCGCGGGGACGTCGATCGCGTAGATGCCGGCGCGCGCCAGGGTACGCGCCGCGACCGCGCGTTCCGACTCGAGCCCCGCCGCAACGTCGAGGCGGTAGGCGTCCGCCACGCTCGACGGGACGCCGGCGAGCACGCGGGCAACCGCCGCGTCGTTCATGAAGACGCACAGAACGACGTGGCGCTTCGCGAGCGAGCGCATCTCGGCGAGCACCATACTCTGCGCAACGGGGTCGATCACGTCGGTGAAGAGCACGACCAAACTGCGGCGGTGAAGATGCGAACGCACGTAAGCAAAGGCGCCCGCGTAATCGGCCTCTTCGAAACGCGGCTCGACGTCGCAGAGCGCGCTTGCGAGCGCCTTGACCGAACTCGCGGTCGAGCGCGGCGAACGCGCGAGCACGATCTCGCGCGCAAAGGCCACGACGCCGACGCGATCGCTGGCGAGCGACGCGATCGTGGCGAGCGAGAGGGCCGCCGTCACCGCATAATCGAGCTTGCGCTGCTCGCCGATGCGCGCCGTCATCAGGCGTCCGCAGTCGAGCAGCAGCATCACGTCCTGGCTGCGCTCGATCTCGCGCTGCACCACCATGAGTTTGCCGCGACGCGCGGTCGACTTCCAGTCGATCGCACGGAAGGCGTCGCCGGCAGCATAATCGCGCACGCTTTCGAACTCGGTGCCCTCGCCGCGCATGCGCATGCGCCGCAACCCCGCTTCGATCAGCCGGTTGCGAACGCTCAGCTGCCCGTAGCGTTCGACCGCCGAGAGATCGGGATAGACGCGAAACTCCGCCGGCGCGTCGATCCGCATGCGGCGGCGCAGCAGCCCGAGCCGCGTTTGATACCAGGCGAAGATCGCCGTGAAGCAATCGCTTCCGCGCGCGATCGGCAACACCGGGACGTCGAAATCCGCGCGCGAACGCGCGGGTACCGCGGTAGACGCGTCGTCGTCGAGCACGTCGAGCGTCCGCAGCGGGCCTTCGGCGACGCCGACGGTAACCTCGCTCGCGCCGAGATTCTCGATACGGTAACGGATGCTTTTGCTGCGCCGCAAGGAAAGCTGGCCGGGCACGACTCGCTCGACCGCGATGCGCGTGCGAAGCAGCACGACCGCGTCGATCGCCAGCGCGGCGACCAAGATCGCGCCGAGCACTTGGGCCAGCAGCACGAGCGCCGGCGCACCCGGCGAGCACGCCAGCACGAACGCGACGAGCGCGAGCGCCCATGACGTGCGTCGCGTGAACCACAGCTTCAGGTACAATCTACGCACGCGGTACGGGCACGCTCGCGAGCACGTCGGCCAGCACCGAGGCGCCGGTCGCACCTTCGATCTCGGCTTCGGGCGCCACGATCACGCGATGCGGCAGCACGAGGAGCGCGACGTCCTTCACGTCGTCGGGCGTAACGTAGTCGCGATCGTCGATCGCCGCGGCCGCCTGCGATGCGGCCAGCAGCGAAACAGCGGCGCGCGGCGAGGCGCCGAGCGCGAGGCGCGCGTTCGAGCGGGTCGCGGCGATTATCGCGTAGACGTAGGCACGCACGTCGTCGGCACAGTGGATGCCGCGCACCGCCTGCTGAGCCGCGATCACCTCATCGGCCGTGGTCACCGCCGTGATTCCGGACGACTCGAGCGCGCGCGAATCGAAGCCGCGCGAGACGCGGGCGAGTAGTTCGAGCTCCTCTTCCGCCGTCGGATACGCAGCGACGATCTTGACCATGAACCGGTCGAGCTGCGCCTCGGGCAGCGGATACGTACCCTCGTATTCGATCGGGTTCTGCGTGGCGCATACGATGAACGGCTGCGGCAGCGCGATCGCGCTGCCGTCGATCGTGATGCGTCCCTCTTCCATCGCTTCGAGCAGCGCAGCTTGGGTCTTGGGCGGCGTTCGGTTGATCTCGTCGGCAAGCACCACGTTCGCGGCGATAGGGCCCGTTCGCACGCTGAAGGTCGCGTTCTGCGGATTGAAGACGCTCGTGCCGACGACGTCGGAGGGCATGAGGTCGGGGGTGAACTGGATGCGCCGAAAATCGAGCCCGAGCGCGGCGGCGAGGGCGCGCACCGCCAGGGTCTTTCCGGTGCCGGGCACGCCTTCGATCAACGCGTGACCACGCGTGAGGAGCGCGATCAGCAACCCGAATCCCGTCCGGTCGCCGCCGACGACGGCGCTCGCAAGCGCGTTACGCACGCGCGCGGCCAAGCTCGCGACTGGAGATGATGGTGCGTTCACGAACGGTCCTTTCGTAGCTGATGGTAGAGCTGCGCCGCGCGCAGCACCGTCGCATCGGCCGGCAGAGAGATCGCCGCGAGCCGTTGCAGTTCTTCGTTGTTCGGATAGGCCCGGGCAAATCGCGCGATCGCCGCGGCGCCTGCACGCGCGCGCTGCAAGAGCGCCGCCATCGACACGATGTAGTCGGAGGAGTCGCGTTCCGCCGGCGGATCGAGCGCGCGCACCGGGGCAAACCGCACGTTGGCGTCGACGAGCAAGAGCAGCGCTGCGACGCAGACGATCCAAAACGCGAGGCGCACCGGGTTCGGCAGCACCGACCACATCGAGCGGTCGTCGCCGTAGCCGTGGACACGTTCCTCGAACGCCACCGGGCCGCTGCCGGCCAGCGCGCGGTAGGCTTGAAGCGCTTGCCGCGGATGCGCCGCGAGCGCGGCGTTGGTGAAGCGCGTAACGTCGAGCCGCTGCGCCGCGATCGCCGGTCTCCGGCTCAGGCGCAGCGAATCGCCGCCCGGTTCGGTGAAGTACACGATGCGGCCGCCGTGCGCAAGGAATCTCGCGAGGACCGCGCGATCGCTCGCCTCGAGCGAGACCAGGCGCCCGCTCGCAAACTCCGGTTTGACCGACGTCAGCACGAGCACGCGCGTCGCCGGATCGATCAACCCGTATGGGACGCCGCTGCGCGTAACGCGCACGCCTTCGCGCGCGAGCACGTTGAAGAGCAGCAGGTATCCGTTCGGCCCGTCTTCGTAGCTCGAATAGGTCGAGGACGACGTCGCGTCTTGACGGCCCGCGAAAGCGAGGAGCACCAGCAGCGCGAACGCCAGGCCGAGTGCGGCGAGTTCGCCGGTGCGCCGCATCACGGCGCGATCGCCGCAACGAGCGCGTCGTACGCGCCGCGCGCCGCCTGCCAGGCTTCGTCGCCGGCCGGTCGCTCCGCGTATGCCGCCGCGGTGTAGAGCCGCGCGATCCGCAGGAACGGCTCGCCGGCGCGCGGATCGCGCGTCGCGAGCGCGCGCCGAAGCTGGTTGACGGTCGCGCTCGGCTCATCGGCGATCACGCCGCGCAAATCGAGCAACGTCACCGCGGCCGAGAAGACCAGCCGCACCGCACGCGCATACGCGCCGGCTGCGGCCGCGTTCGAGGCTGCCGCCATCAGCGCGTGCGCGCTCCGCGAACCGCCGAGCGGCACCGCGCTCGACGAACGGCGGCGCGAGGCCTCCCACGAGACGAGCAGCCGCGCGCCGATGATCGTAATGGCGAGCAAGGCAGCGGCGATCAGCAGATCGCCGACGGCGTTGATCGCGCCCGGCCCGACGTTGCTATGCGAGAAAACGGCGCGGAAGATGTCGCTGAGGCGGTCGCCGATCCACTCCCAGATCTTCACCCACCACGGCTCGTTCGCGGCGCGCACGGTCCCGAGATGGTAGCGGCCTGGTACGGCAAGTTCGTCACGAACGGCCGCAACGATATCGTGCGGCGGGGGCGGCGTCACGGCGCCTGGCCGAGCCTCGCGACGTCGACCTCCAGATCGAGCCCTTCGGCGCGCGTGCGCACGTCGAAGTAATACACCGCGAGCATGATGGCCGCGAAGCTCGTGAACGCGGTATTGAAGACGGTCGTGATCGCGAGCTGGAGAATCTCGCTCTTGAGCAGGGTGAGCGCGAGCACGCCGAGCGTTCCGCTGACGAGCAGCACGCCGACGTTCAGCGCGAGGTACGAGAGCGCGATCAGGCTGGATTTCTTGAGCTCGGTGCTCGCGAACGTTCGCCGGAAGGCCGAACCGATCGCGCTCGCGGGCCCCATCCGTTCGATCGCGGTCGCGTAGAGCGCCATCACGAACGCCACGACGAGCAGGACGAACGCGAACAGGATCGCGAGCAGCAAGATGCCGGCAAAGACGAACACCACGATGCCTGCCGCCTTCGATCCCGAGTAGATGGCAAAACCAATTCCAAAGGCCACGCCCGCCACCACGGCGACGGCAAGGTACGCGCCGAGTCCGATCATCAAACAGAGAAACACGGTACCGAGCACGGCCGGCCAGCGCCGAAACGACGCCGCGAAGCTCTTAACGAAGCTCGGGCGCTCGCCGCGGTACAGCGCGGCAACCCCGAGCGCGACCGCGTTGTTCACGAACGGCGAGCACGACAGCACGACGAGAATCAGGAGCGCAAGCGTGCCGAGCACGCTCGCCGAATTCGGCTGCGTCTGGGCGACTCTGCCGGAAAGGATCGCGGTGATATCGGTCGGTCGGTCGGGAAACGCGAGATAGTTGAGCACTCCGAGCGGAAGCAGCAGCGCGAGCACGATCGATGAGAAGACCGCGAAGTTCCGCACGTAGATCGTCACGGCCCGGTCGAAGATCTCGCCGATCGTCAGCGAGCGCAGCGGGTAGTCCGTCAGGGAGTTCATGCGGGCGCGGCTTCTTGAGGATTCCGCCGCCCTCCTATGGTACGTATGGACGATGCAACTAGGCACGCTCGCGTCGATCCGGCGCTATCCCGTCAAGAGTCTTCCCGCCGACGTGCTCGACGCGTGCGCCGTCGGCCCCGAGGGCCTCGAGGGCGACCGCATACGCGCGTTCGTCGTTCGCGCCGGTCACTCTCGCGAAGGCAAGACCTATCGGGGCAAGGAGCACGACCGCCTGCATCTCACGCACGAGCGTGATGTTGCGGATCTTGTACGCGAACGCGGCGTGGAGGTCGAGCTGGAGCGCGATGACGAGCTGCGCTTCATGGACGATGCGCCGGTGTCGCTGATCCTGGATCGCTGGCTCGACGGCGTGAGCGCCTACGCCGGCTACCGCGTCGAATACGAGCGCTTTCGACCGAACCTGTTCGTCCACGCGCGTGAGGGCGTCGCGGTGACGGAGCCCGACCTAACCGGCCGGGAACTCCAGGTCGGCGAGGTCGCGATGCGGGTTCGCTACCCGATCGAGCGCTGCGTCGTCACGACCTACGATCCAAGCGGCGGGCCGCCGGACCCGCGCATTCTCGCCTACGTGGCGCAAGCGCGGTCGGCGTGGATGGGCGTCTACTGCGACGTGCTGCGGGCGGGAACGGTGCGCATCGGCGATTCGCTCGAACTCGTCGAGCGCTGAACCTCGCGCACGATCGCTTCGAGCGCGTCGATGTAGGCAAGGAACCGCTCGCGTCCGGCATCGGTAATGCGCACGATCGTTTGCGGGCGCCCCGCGCCGGTCCGGCGCTGGGTCGCAACGATGCCTTCCTCGGCGAGCGCGTGCAGGTGACGGTTCAAGTTGCCGTCGGTTAGCGCACACGCTTCCTGTAGCTGCGTGAACGCGATACCGGCAGGATTGGCAACCAGCGTCGAGCAGATCGCCAAGCGCCCGCGTTCGTGGAAGACGCGGTCGAGATCGGTGGCGCTCATGGGCGCCGCACCCGGTCGCGAAAGAGCATCGCGCCGATCGCGATGTTGCCGACGCCGAAGCCGGCGGGCAACACCCACCACGCGAGCGCGATCTCGCGCGGAACGAACAGCAGCGCGATGCCGGCCGCGAGCATTGCGGCGGCGATCGGTATCACGCGCACCGGTACCGTCGTGCGCGACGCAAAAAGACCCACCGCATAACAGCCGTACCAAATACCGGGCAGATAATTCACGTGGCCGCCGGCAAGCAGCGCGAACGAGAGGGCGGCGCCGAGCACGAGGGCGGGGAGAATCGAGATGCCGACCGTGCGCGTCTGCCAGCGGTCGCGCGCACTCGCGTCGCTGACGAACCAATGCGCGATCGCGCCGTAGTTGACGACGGCCGCGGCGGCGCAGCACGCGAGCCAGATCGCGAAGTAGATGCGGCCTTCATGCGGCGTATGCGGCACGGGAACGAGCACGTATTGCGCGAGCCCGGCCGCGACGGCAAAGCAGCCGGCAGCGGCGGCGGCAACGCCGGAATAGCCCTTGAACCGCTGCGCCATGGCAAGGCGGTCGCGGACTTCGGCGATATCGCTGAGCGCGCGTTCGAGCTCGGTCATGTCCTACTTTGTATCACAAAGTCTACTGCGCCGCAAATGCGGGCACTGCACGTTTCGGCATGCGCGACGGACAACGCGGATTCACGCTGGTCGAACTGCTGATCGGAGCCGCCGTCGCGGCGGTGGTGAGCTACGGCCTGGTCGTGCTCGCCGGCCGGCTCGCGGCCTCGAACGCGCACCTGCAGTCGCGGCTGATCGCCGCGGCGGCGACGGAACGGCTGCTCGAGCGGCTCTCCGCCGAAGCGGCGTCGGCGTGGTCCGTCTATCGTCCGGACGCCGACCAGCTCGGCGTGTCGAACGCGGACGGGCACGAGCTCGATTTCTACGCACAGGACGGCTCGCACCGCCCGTACGGCTGGGCGTACCGCTTCGATGCCGCGTCGGGAACGCTCACGCGTTATTCGTTCGAGCCCGGCGTCGCCGGAAGCGGCGTCGCAGGCGAGATCGTCGGCACGTTTTCCGCGTTTACCGCGAGCGACGCGCTGCCGCCCGCTCAACTCGGCAACCCCGCAAGCCCGGTGTACGATCCACTCTTCGCGAACGCGAACGCGACGGCCGTTTCCATTCCCTATGCCGCGGGCGGAACGTACGGCGGAAACGCGCTCGTCGGCGTGCACGTTACCGCTGCGGGCGTCGACCGCAGCGAGATCCTCGCGAGCGCAACCGCGCCGACCGCATTCACCGTCGTCGTGACCTACACGCCTTCGCCCGCACCGGTCGCGACGGCCACGCCGATCGCTGCAACGATGGTGCCGGCGTCGACGCCGACACCGTAGCGTTTGCGCTTCGTTTACCACGCGGGGAGAGCGCAGCGATGCAGCGCACTCTTGCAGCACTTCGCACGCAATCACGCAACCTGGAGGAAACGCATGTTCAACGGACGTGTCGCCATCGTTACCGGCGGAACGCGCGGCATCGGCGCCGCTATTTCGGCAGCGCTCTGCGAAGCCGGCGCGCACGTAGCAGCCGGATACAGCAAGGGCAAGGACTCGGCCGAAGCATGCGCAGAGAAGATTCGCGCGAACAAAGGGTCGGTCTCGGTCCATCAGGGCCGCGTCGATGATTTCGAAGATTGCCGCCGCGTCGTGAACGAAGTGCTGGAACGGCACGGGCGCGTCGACTTCCTGATCAACAACGCCGGCATCACGCTCGATAAGACGCTGCGTAAGATGACGTCCGAAGACTGGACCAACGTCATCAACGTCAACCTCTCCGGTGCGTTCAACATGACCAAAGCGGTGCTCGAGCACATGATCGAGCGCGGCAGCGGCCGCATTATCAACATCAGCTCGGTAATCGGACAGACGGGAAACATCGGGCAAGCCAACTACGCGGCGTCCAAGGCCGGACTCTTCGGCTTCACCAAGAGCCTCGCGCTCGAAACCGCCAACAAGGGCATCACCGCCAACGTCGTTGCGCCGGGCTTCATCGCCACGGAGATGGTTGCCGCCATGCCGCAGGAAGCGCTCGATAAAGTGATCGCCAAGATCCCCACACGCCGCCTCGGGAAGCCCGAGGAGATCGCGCGCATGGTGAAGTTTCTCTGCGAGGACGACTCGGCGTACATCACCGGTGCGGCATTCCACGTGAACGGCGGGCTCGACATGACCTAAGCCGAATGAAGCCGGGTGCCCCAATTCGAGGTCCGGCTCTTCGGCGTTCCCGAATTTCGCTACGACGGCGCCCCGTGGCCGCTCAAGAGCGCGTTGCGGCGCTGCATCGAATTGCTCGCGCTGTGCATCGCGCACGCGGGCAAGCCGCTCTCGCGTGAGAGCATCTGCGGGCATCTCTGGCCGGACGCCCCGCGCGAGGAGGCGCTCGCCAATCTGCGACGCCACCTCAGCCGTCTCGCCGCCGCGCTCCCGCCCGAGGGGAAGGCCGCGCTCAAGATCGAGCGCCTGTTTCTGCGCTGGGCGGCCGGCGACGACGTCGTCGCCGACGTGGCCGAGTTCGAACGACTCTCGAGCGACGCCGCGGAGTACGACCGCGCGATCGCGCGTTACGGGGGCGACTTCCTCGCCGGCATCGACGAAGACTGGGTGATTCCGCTACGCGAGCGCTATCGCACGAGCGTCGTCCAGATGAGCCAAACGCTCGGGGTGCTCGCGCTGCGCAACCGAGACTTCCTCGCGGCGCGCGCGCACGGCGAACGCGCCCTCGAACTCGGCGACTGGCGCGAAGACAGCCTGCGCGTGCTGATGACCGCGCTCTATGCGCTCGGCGACCGCACCGGCGCGCTCGCTGCGTACGAACGCTTTGCCGACGCGCTCGAGGCCGAGATGCAGGTGAGCGCGATGCCGGAGACGATCGCTTTGCGCGACGCGATCGCGGCCGACATACCGCTGCCGGAGACGCTGGAAGACGTGCCCACCGCCCCACCGCACGAAGACGAGCACCCGATGGTCGGTCGCGACGGGGAACTCACGCAGTTGCGCTCGGCATGGGACCGCGCCGCGCGCGGTGCCGGAAACACGATATTCGTCGGCGGCGAAGCCGGGATCGGGAAGAGCCGCCTGATGCGCGCGCTCGCGCAGGTCGTCGACGAAGCGGGCGGACGGGCGCTCTGGGGGCACGCCTCGCCGGACTCGACGGCGGCCTACCAGCCGCTCACCGACGTGATCAAAGCCGGATTGCCCGCAATCGCGCGCGACGACATCGACGACGTCTGGCTCGCGTCGGTGGCGGGCGTCGTGCCGGAGGTTGCGCGTCTGCGGCCGGCCGCGTCGGCGCTGGCCGAGATCGATGCCGACCGCGGCGCGCAACGCTTGCGCGAGGCGTTCACGCGCACGATCGAAGCGATCGCGCGGCGGCGTCCGACGCTGATCGTGATCGAGGACTTGCACTGGGCCGACAGCGACACGCTCGATGCCGTCGCGTATCTCGCGCGACGAGTGCGCGGCAGTCACGTGCTGCTCGCGCTCACGCACCGTTCGGAAGAGACGCCGCTCGCGCATCCGTTGCGCGAGATGCGCCGCACGTTGCTCGGGGAGCATCGAGCCTCCACGCTCGCGCTCTCCTCGCTCGCACCCGACGCGGTGCGCCGGCTCGTCGCGCACGCCGTAGCCGACGTGCCGGACAGCGTCGCCGAAGGCCTGACGCGCGCGAGCGGCGGCAATCCGCTCTTCCTCACGCAACTGCTGCGCAGCCTCGCGGAACAAGGCGTGGGCGCGGCGGAAGCGTCGTACGCCAGCGGCATGGACGAGCTGATCGAGCGGCGTCTCGAACGCCTCGCCCCCGAAGCGCGCGCCGCGCTCGACGTCGGAGCGCTGATCGACGAGCGCTTCACGCTCGAAGAACTCGCTGCAACGCTGCGCGCCGACGAGGCCGCGGTCTCCGAGAGCGTCGACAAGCTGCTCGACGGGCGCTACCTGCGCTGGACGTCGCTGCCGGGATTCAGCCTCACCTTCTCGCACCAGCTGCTGCGGGATGCCGTCGTGCGCCGCATCCCCGGACGCGGACGCGAAGCGCTGCACCGCCGCATCGCCGCCGTCCTGCAGCAGACCCGCAGCGGCGACGCATCGGCAGTACCGACGATCGCGCGGCATTTCGAACTGGGCGGCCAAGGCGTGGAGGCGTTCGGCTTGTATCTTCGCGCAGCCGAGGCGGCGGCCGCGGTGTACGCGCCCACCTCCTCGCTCGAGATGGCTTCGCTCGCTCTGCGCGCGGCGCCGACCGAACGCGAACGCTTTGCCGCACTGCGTCTGGCATGCGCCGCGCATCACGTGATCGGATCGGTCACGCCCGCCTATGAGGGCGATATCGACGCGCTGCTGGCCAGTTCCACGAAACTCGGCGCGGACGAACGCTTCGAGGCGATCCTCGCGCAATCGGCCTATCTGCACCGGCTCACCGTTCACGAGCGTCTCGATCCGGTGATGGCGGAACTCGAACGGCTCGCGCGCGAGAGCAACGATCCGTCGAAGCTGCTGCGCGCGCACGAACAGAAAGGCTACATGTACTTCATGCGCGGGCAGCTGCGCGAGGCCATCGCCGCGTTCGACGAGGCACTGCAGCAAGCGGCGATCGACACGATCTCCGCCTTCAAGATTCGTTCGCAACGCACGAGCTGTTATCTACGCTCGGGCGATCGCGAGCGCGCCGTCGCCGAGTTTGCGACGCTCGAAACGCTCGCGGCGCAGATCGACGACCCGCGTACCGACGTGCTGCTCGGCATCGCGCAGCAGAATCTCGCGATCGTGATGGAAGACCACGCGATGTTCGAAGCGGCTGGGCGGCGGCTGCTTTCCGGCGCGGAACGCACCGGCGAGCTCAGCCCGATGTCGGTCGGCTTAGGGTGCCTCGCGCACGCGGCGTATCAGCGCGGCGATATCGTCGAAGGTCGGGAACGCACGCGGCGTCAGGCCGAGTTCATGGAACAGCACGGCATCGTCCTCAACCTCGTGACGATGCGGATGAACTTCGCCGTCGTCGAGCGCGAGCTCGGCAACATCGACGAAGCGATCGAGCTGTGGGAAGACGGGCTTGCCCACTGCGAGCGCTCGAAGCAGCAGAGCGGCATCGCCGTGTGCCTGATCAACATCGGCGAGGCGCTCGTCTCCCGCGGAGAGTGGCAGAAAGCGCTTCCCTTGCTGCGCCGTGCCTACGCGGTAACGGTCGCGAGCGGCGAGCGGCGGCTCCACGTCGATGCCCTGGCGGCGTTAGGCTGGGCGCAGCATCTAGCGGGGCAGCGCTCGGCCGGGCTGCTCAACCTCTATGAAGCCGTCGAGGAGCGGCGGCGCAACCAGTCGTGGCGCCTGCTCGCGAACGACCTCTGCACGCTGATCGAGTGCCTGCTCTCGCAGGGGTCGCATGACGAAGCCGGCCAGCGAGCCGAGGAGCTGCGCGCCATCTACGCCCGCGGCCGCGACAAGGTGCTCTACGCCCCGCGCGTCTGCCTAACGCTCGCCAAGGTGGCCGAGTCGCTCGGCGACGACATGCTCGGGCGCCGCTACCGCTTCGAAGGGGAGACGATCGCAAAAGAGCTCCTCGCGAAGATCCCCGACGAGCACACGCGCGAGAACTATGCGGCGATGAGTTTCAATCGCGAATTGCTCCGAAAAACGGTCGGGATTCCTTAACCTTCGCTAGGTGAGCACAGCACGACACCGAAGCCTGACCGTATGACTGCTACCACCCCCCTTAATACGTCGGGCGCCCTATCGCGCCTTGACGGCCGTGTCGCGATCGTGACCGGCGGCGCTCGCGGAATCGGCGGCGCAATCACCACGGCCCTCGCGGGCGACGGAGCGACCGTTGCGGTGCTCGGCATCGCCCCCGATCGCGAACGCACCGAAACGCTGCGCGCGTCGCTCAACGGCACCGCAAAGTTGATCGAATTTTTTGAAGCCGACGTCGCCGACCCGCACGCGTGCGAAGCGGCGTGTCGAGCCGTCGCCGAAAAATACGGCAAAATCGACATCCTGGTCAACAACGCCGGGATCACCAAAGACCACACGGCACGCAAGATGACGGTCGAAGAATGGCAAGCGGTCCTGAACGTGAATCTGTCGGGGCCGTTTTTCATGATCAAAGCCGTGCTTGACGGGATGCTCGATCGTAAGTACGGACGCATCGTGAACATCAGCTCGGTAGTCGGTCATATGGGCAACTTCGGTCAAGCGAACTACGCCGCCGCGAAATCAGGGCTGCTCGGTCTGACCAAGACGCTCGCACTGGAAACCGCGCGTTCGGGCATTACCGTGAACGCGGTCGCGCCCGGCTTCACCGCGACCGAGATGGTGGCGCTGATGCCCGAAGCCGCGATCGAAGCGGCGAAGAGCCGCACGCCGGTCGACCGGCTCGGCGCACCGACCGAGATCGCGCGCGTCGTGCGCTTCCTGGTCGACGACAACTCAGGCTTCATCACCGGGTCCACCTACGACGTCAACGGGGGCATGTACATGTGATGATCGGATCAGTGCCGTTAGAAGAGTTCAGCTATGGTCTCGACATCAGCGGCGCCGACCCGGCGGCGCTGAACGATGCTCTCAAAGAAGTCGCGCAGGAAGTCATGATGGACCCGTTGCGCATGGGTACGATCGTGAGCGCCTTCATGATGGCCGAGCAAGGCGTCGCGCTCAACACGATGCGCCGCATGCAAGGCGAGACGCCGGTGCCGACGATCGCCGCGAACGGCGACAAGCGTTTCAGCGATCCGGCGTGGACGAGCAATCCCTTCCTCATCTCGATGGTCGAAGAGTACCTGGTGCGCCGCCAGTACGCGCAGCAGATCGTCGATGCGTCGCGCCTGCCCGAGGCCACGAAGCGAAAAGCCCGCTTTGCCATGAATATGCTGATGGATTCGCTCGCGCCGAGCAATCTGCCGTGGCTCAATCCGTCGGTCATCAAAGAGGCGGTCGACACGGGCGGCAAGAGTTTGGTCGACGGCATGACCGAGATGCTCGACGACATCAAGAACAACGGCGGCTATCCCAAGCAGGTCGATCGCACGCCGTTCGTTCTCGGCGACAACATGGCCGCCACGCCGGGCGAGGTCGTGTTCCGTAACGAGCTGATCGAGCTGATCGCGTACTATCCGCAGACCGACGAGGTCTACGAGCGGCCGATCCTGATGTCGCCGCCGTGGATCAACAAGTACTACATCATGGACCTTGCGCCGGGGCGCTCGTACGTGGAGTGGGCCGTCAAGCACGGGCACCAAGTGTTCATGATCAGCTATCGCAATCCCGACGAGTCGATGCGCGACTACACGATGGACACGTATTTGGAGAAGGGCTTCCTCGCCGCGCTCGATGAGGTGCAACGCCTCACGGGTGCGCCGCAAGTCAACGTGGCCGCGCTCTGCCTGGGCGGTACGATGGCGGTGCTCGCGATGGCGTATCTCGCGGCGCGCGGCGAAGGTCACCGCATCGCCTCCTGCACCACGACCAATACGATCGTCGACTTCACGGAGCCGGGCGACCTAGGCGTCTTCACGGACGAAGGCTCGATCTCCAAACTCGAAAAGAAGATGAACGAGCGTGGCTTCCTCGAGTCGAGCGAGATGGCCGGCACGTTCAACTGGATGCGCGCCAACGATCTGATTTGGAGCTACGTCGTGTCGAACTGGTACATGGGCAAGAAGCCGCCCGCGTTCGACATCCTCGCGTGGAACTCGGACTCGACCCGCATGCCCGCAGCAATGCACTCGCAGTACCTGCGTTCGTGCTACCTGCACAACCTCTTGATCGTGCCGAACGCGTTCGTCTTGCACGACGTGCCGATCGATCTGTCGAAGATCCAGACGCCGATGTACGTGCTCGGCGCCGAAGCCGATCACATCGCGCCGTGGCGCACGACCTACGCCACCTCGCAACACGTGGGCGGCGACGTGCATTACACGCGCACGAATTCGGGCCACGTGGCCGGCATCTGCAACCCGCCGGGCAATCCGAAGGCTTGTTATTGGACGGCCGACCACACGGTCCACGGGGAATCGCCCGACGCCTGGCTCGAGCGTTCGACCAAGCACCAAGGCAGCTGGTGGGAAGACTGGGCCGCGTGGGCATCCCAGCACGGCGGGAGCAAGCGCCCGCCCTTCACCCTCCCGACCGGGGGCGATCCGGCCCCGGGGCGCTACGTCCGCAACGAAAGCACGGTGGAAGCATGAACGGTCGCGATCATCTGAAGTCCTTGGGCGAGTTCATCCGCACCCAGCGGGAACTCGCCAACCTCTCGCTGCGGCAGCTCGCCGACCTGGCGAAGGTCTCCAACCCCTACCTGAGCCAGGTGGAGCGCGGCCTCTACAAGCCGTCGGCCGAGGTTCTCAAGCAGATCGCGCAAGCGCTGCACCTCTCGGCCGAGACCTTCTACCACCAAGCCGGCCTGCTCGACGCCGACGTCCGCAACGAGGCCGCGGACGCGGTCGAATCCTCGATCAAACTCGACCCACGGTTGACGGCCGAGCAGAAAGAGACGCTGATCCGGGTCTATCGGGGCTTCGTCGGCGACTAAAGTATTGACGGACCTCCCAGTTGCTTGGTACACTAAGCACGTAACAACAAAGGGGAGATTTGCAACCATGAATACGTACACCGAATACCTCGAGAAGGCCCAGCACGAGTTTCTGAACGGGCTCAAGCAGCTCCAAGAGCTCAACATCAAGGGCATCACCACGATGAGCGATCTGTTCGCCCAGGTTCCGACGATCGAAGGCCAAGATGCCAAGATCGCGGTGCCGACGGCAACCGAAGTGGTCGAGCGCACCTTCGCGTTCACCAACCAGCTCCTGGAAACGCGCAAAGAGTACATGGTCAAGCTCGCCGAGCTCGCGACCGAAGCGCAAAAGCAGTTCGCCGACACCGCCAAGCGCGTCGCCGAAGCCGCCAAGAACTAGAAACGTTAGAAGCCCCGGGGTAACCCGGGGCTTCGTGCATTTTTCAGTCGACCTTGGTGCAGTGGAAGAGCGCGAGATAGCACCCGGGTGCGATGTCGAGCGTGGCTTGGATCGTGGGGATCTCGAGCACGCCGAGCTCCGGCGTGCGCACGAGAAACGGCGGCATACCGAGTTCGGCAATCTCCCAACGGTTCCAGATCCGTAAGAAGTCGCGGCTCTTCTTGAGCCCCGCGAGCAGCGTATCAAAGGCCGGATGCCCGCAGTACCGAGCGTAACTGGTACGAAACGCGGCGACGCCGCCGCGGGCCGCGCGCTCCCAATCGACGTACGTCTCGCGGCGTGACGGGTCGAAGAACATCCGCCACAGGATATTGCGCGAGAACTCGTCGGAATCGCGTTCGTAGCGAAAGATCGAGTGCATGAACTCGTTCCAGACGAGCAAATCGAACCGCGGCGTCGCGATGTACGCCGGCGCCTCGCGATGCGATTCCACCAGCGCGCGCAACGCCTCGGGAACCGCGGGGTTCGGCTCGTAGCGGGCCGCCGCGTCGTCGTCTGCCAGATTCCGGATGTACGCCATTTCGTGCGGTTGCAGGTTCAGCCCGCGCCCGATCGCTTCGACGACCTCGAGCGACTTGTTGATGTCGCGCCCCTGTTCGATCCACGTGTACCAGGTCGTCGAGATGCCGGCCCGGGCGGCGACTTCCTCGCGCCGCAGACCCGGTACGTGGCGCCGTACCCCATCGCTCAAACCGGCCGCGTCCGGGTCGAACGCATCGCGGCGAACGCGAAGAAACGCACCGAGTTCCGCGCGACGAATCTGTTTGGACCTGTCCGCTATCTGGGGGACCCTCCAGGCGTCCGGCAGGGCACGATGGTAGAAACCTCGTGTCTAGCGCAGAGACTTAAGACCTACTCGGCTCACTCCCTTGCGGCTATGAACAGTAAGGCCAAAGGGCTCAGAAGCGCAGCGTGACCTTGGTTCCCTCGTTCGGCCGGCTCTCCAGCGCGATCGTGCCGCCCATGCGCTCGACGGCGCGCTTGGCGATCGCGAGCCCAAGGCCGGAGCCGTCGATCTCGCCGCGAGAACCGCCGCGGTAGAAGCGGTCGAAGGCGTGCTCCACGTCGATGCCCGCCATCCCGGGCCCGCGATCGACGACCTCGAGCACGGCGTGGCCGTCCTCGCGCGCCACGCGCAGATGCACCGGCGACTCGGGCGCGTACCGCACCGCGTTTTCGACGACGTTTTTGACCGCTTCGTAGAGTTCCGAATCGTCGCCGAGCACGGTGGCGTCGGCTTCGCCGGAGACCTGGACGCGGTCTCCAGCAAGCGGACGCAACGCGTCGGCGGCGCGTTCGGCGAGCGCCGTCAGATCGATCGGTTCGCGCGGCGGGTCGCCTTCGCGTTCCATCCGCGCGAGTAAGATCAGCTTCTCGATGATCGCGCGCATCTTGCGGCTCTCGTCGAGCATCGTTTCGTGAACGCGCGCGACGGCGGACGGATCCTCGACCACGCCCGAGCGCAGCGCATCGAGGTAGCCCATGAAGATCGTCAGCGGCGTGCGCAGCTCGTGCCCGGCATCCGCGATGAACTGACGCATCTCGCTCTCTTGCCGCCGATGTTCGAGCGCGGCGACGTTCAGGCGCTGCGCCACCTCGTTATACGCCTGCGTGAGGTCTTGTAAGCCGGAATCGCTCTCGAGCAGCAGCTTCGGCGTAAAGTCGCCCTGCGCGATCGCGTGCAGTGCATCGGCCACGTCGGCGAGCGGCCGCACCGCGCGCCGGGTGATCGCGCGGCCGGCGACCCACGCCACGAGCACGGCGACCGCGCCGATGGGCAGCACGACGAGCCAGTAGCGCCCCATGTAGCCCATGAAGCCGTCGAGATCCGGCAAGAGCACGATACCGCCGCCGGCGACGTCGATGTGGCGCGGGTGCATGTTGAGCAGCGCCGCTATGGCGGCGGCAAGGGCGTTCGGGGGGCGGTCTTCGCCGGCCAGCATGCGATGGGACGCGTCGCGTACGAGCACGCGAAAGCGCGAATGCGCTTCATCGCGCACGAGGTTCGGCGCGTACTGCGCGATCGTTTGGTGCTGCGATTGGTAGTAGTCGACGCGCTGCTGCACGCGCGCGACGGCCGAATCCATCGCCTGGTTGTAACTGCTCGCGTACATCACGAACGAGAGCAGCGACGATGCGCCGGCGACGACGGCGATGAGCAGGATCGCGAGCACGACGTACCCGCGCGTGATCCGCTGCGAGAAGGCGCGGAAGCGCGGGTTAGTCGGCACGGATGGTGTAGCCGGCTCCGCGCACCGTCTGAATCAACGGCTTTTGAAAGCCCTCGTCGATCTTTGCGCGCAGGTACGAGATGTACCGCTCGACGGCGTTCTGGCCGACGTCTTTTTCGTTGCCCCACACCAGGTCGAGCAGTTCGTCGCGCGTGAACACGCGGCGCGGGCGTCGCAATAAGGTGACGAGCAGGTCGTACTCGAGGGGTGAGAGATCGACGCGCTTGCCGTCGCGTACGACGCTATGCTCGTCGAGATCGACCGAGATGTCGGCGTAGCTGACGATGTTGCGCGTCTCGAGGTGAGGGCGGCGCAGCTTGGCGGCAATGTGCGCCAGCAGTTCCGACATCTCGAACGGCTTGCTGAGGTAGTCGTCGGCCCCTTGCGTGAGCCCCTCGACGCGGCTGTCGACCTCCCCGCGCGCCGAGAGCATGATGACCGGCGCGTCGGTCGTGCGACGGAGCATGGGCAGCAGCTCGATGCCGCTGATCCGCGGCATCATCACGTCGAGGATGATGACGTCGGGCTCGAAGGCCTTGACCATCTCGAGGCCGGAGGGCCCGTCCATCGCCGTCTTGACGGCATAGCCATGGTGCCCGAGGGTGAGCTCGAGCAGTTCGCGGATGCGGGGCTCGTCGTCGATGACGGCCACCCGGGGCTTTGAATCAGACATCTTTGCAGACAATACTCTCTTGGGGCCTTGAGACTTCCTGGAGAGAGGCCGATGTTAGGAAGTACCATGGCACACAAGGTCGTCGTCCTCGATGATTACGAACCGAGTTTACGTATGTATTCAGCGGTTATCGAGCGGATGCTCGGCGGCCAAGTCGTCCCCTTCTCCGACCCCAGGGAGGCGCTCCACTACCTGGCGGGCGCCGGGGCCTCGCTCTGCGTCGTCGATTTCAACATGCCCGGGATGGACGGGGTCAGCTTCGTCCAGGAGATGCGCGGCCTGCCCGGCCGCGAGCGGATGCCGGTGATCATGCTGACCGGGATGGACGACCGCGACCTCAAGCTGCGCGCCTCGCGAGCCGGGGTCAACGTCTTTCTGAACAAGCCGATCAGCGCCGAGGAGTTCGGGGCCCACGTCCGGCGCCTCGCCTCCGCGCAAGAAGAGCGCGACGAGCGCACCGAAGAGATCAAAGACCTCAAGGACCGCGCCGAGACCGCCGACCGCCGCCTCTACGCGCGCGACCGCGAGGCGCTTATGGCACTGTTCCGCGCGTACGCGGCCCGCGACCCGCTCGGGGGAAAGAAGATGCAGCTCGCGGCCGAGATCGCCGTGCTGCTCGCGATCGAGTGCCGCTGCTCCGCGCAAGACGTGCAGCTGCTGCGCGATTGCGCGTTCGTGTACGACATCGGCAAGCTGGCGATCGGCGAGAAGATCAGCGGCTCGCCGGTCGCGCTCTCGCCGAAGGCGAAGATCATCGCCGAGTCGCACGCCGAGGTCGGCGCGCACATCCTCACGATGGAGAACTCGCGCCTGTTCAGCACCGCGGCGATGTTGGCGCGCCACCATCACGAACGCTACGACGGCCAAGGCTATCCGAAGAAGCTCGCGCGCGAGAACATCTTTCTCGGCGCGCGGATCATGGCGGTTGCCGATACGCTCGTCGCGCTCACGCACGATCGCGCCGATCGAAAAGCGATGACGTTCGGTTACGCGCTCGACCAGATTCGCCGCGAGAGCGGCACGCATTTCGATCCGTCGGTCGTCGCTGCGCTCGAGAAGATCAAAGACAAGGTCGCGCTGCTCGACAAAGAACGGCGCTAAGCGCGATCGATGCGGGCCGCGTAACAGCCCGGCGCCGCGTAGTGCGCGTGCAGATAGGCCACGCCGTCAACCGCCAGTAACCGCTCGATCGTGTCATCCGCGTCCGCGCCGTCGGTAAGCGCAGCGTCGCGCAGCATCCCGGCCGTATCGAAGGCGCGCAGCGAAAGCGTGCGTCGTTTGAGCGCCGGCGGCAACTCGTCGTGCGTGACGGTTCGAGTGGCGCCACGGCGCGCGTAGACGGCATGCGAGGCCTGAAACGGTGAATCGGCCGGCTGATGCGTATAGTGCGCGAGGATGACCGTTTCGCCGGTCGGCGCATCGTCGAGTGAGATGCGGCACGGGAAGCCCGGATGTTCGGTCACGACGACGCGCATCGCGTTGCGAGCGCGCAGCTCGTCGTCGGAGAGGGCGAAGAGGTCGCCGAGTGCGGAGGGATCGAGGCCCGAAACGATATAGCTCATGGCTCCATCATGCAAGATGAGCGCGCAGCCCGCGACCCGAAACTTGCGGATAGAGCGCGCGAACGGCGAGCGCCACTGCGAGCGCGAGGATCGCAATGGCGGCGGCGAGGACCCAGAGGGCGATGGTATTGACCGACGTGGCCAAGGCGGGGTCGGCGGCGCTCGTGATGAGCGGCCCGGCGCGCATCGTGAGCGCGGTGCCCGCGATGACGCCGCAGTTGGCGAGCATGCGTACGAATTCGTACGGCGTGCGCCAGAACGGCTTCACGAAGACGAGCAAGCTGATCGCCGCGATCGTCGCACTGCCGATGACGAGCGCGATGTAGAGCGGCTGCCAAGCGACGGTGAGTTGCAGCGAGGTTGCGGCCGCGAAGGGCCCGAGCAGGATCGCGAGCAACGCGCTGCGGGCCGAGCCGACGTCGAGCAGGACCATCAGGGCAACGGCATTGGCGAGAAACTCCATCAGGCTGTTGAAGCGCGGAACCGGCCGCACGTCGGTCGGCGGCAACGCGCGCGGGTCCCAGGTACCGACGCCGAAGCGCTCGAGCGGCGTCTCTCCCGGGAAGCGCTCGGCAAGGATGAACACCAGCGTGACGATGCCGAGCACGTCGAAGCCGGCGAAGAGCGCGACGTTGATCGCGCGGCCGAAGATATCGTAGTTGCGCAACGCGACGCTCGCGATCGCGCCGCCGGCGAGAATGAGCGCCACGACGATCGTGAGCAGCGTGCGCACCGCATACGTGTAGTACGGAAACAGCGCCCCGGACCGATGAGATACGGATGCTTGCCGTAGCGCGCGGCGACGAGCCGCGGATTGCCGTAGGCGCGCACGATCTCGACGAGCTCGTCGCCGGTGAGTTCGCGATGCAGCGCGGCCTCGCGTTCGT
>Ga0326727_10011546_pt1 | contig 20501 bp, 13 predicted proteins | sample MB2enrmetagenome_FD_207643 | JGI IMG/M metagenome (GOLD analysis project Ga0326727, IMG submission 207643) | Lab enriched peat soil microbial communities from McLean, Ithaca, NY, United States - MB29MY | ecosystem: Environmental > Terrestrial > Soil > Wetlands > Peat | place: USA: New York...
TCGCACACTTCGATGCTGACGGGAACGTATCCGATGTTGAGCGGGATGCATGATTTCAGCGGCAACAAACTCAGCCCGCTGCAACCGACGCTGGCTTCGGTTCTCAAACAGGCCGGCTACCAGACGGGAGCGGTGGTCGCCGCGGCGGTGCTGGACTCGCGGTTTGGACTGAATCAGGGATTTGATTTTTACTACGACCACTTCGATTTCAGCCGCCTGGACGAAGCGAACCTCGATGAGATGGAGCGTCCGGGCAATGTTGTGGCCGATGTGGCGCTGGACTGGCTGGCCAAGAACTCCGACAAACAATTCTTCTTTTGGATGCATCTCTACGATCCGCACTTTCCCTATCATCCGCCCGCGCCTTACAGCCAGGAATACGCTGATCGACCGTACGACGGCGAGATCGCTTTTGCGGATGAGCAGGTGGGGCGGCTTCTCCGCTTTTTGAAAGAAAAAGGGATTTATCAGAACACAGTAATTGTGCTCTGTGGCGACCACGGCGAAAGCCTGGGAGAGCACGGCGAAAAAACGCACGGCTTCTTTATCTACAACGCCACGATGCATGTGCCGCTGATCATCCGATTGCCGGAGCAACTGCCGGGACAGTTGCCGGAGAAAACCGCGGCGCGCACACTTGCCAATCCGGTTTCGCTCGTGGATCTCATGCCGACGGTACTGGATGCCGTAGGACTGCAGATTCCATCGCAGGTGCAAGGACGCAGCCTGCTTCGCAACATTCGTCCCGAGCCCTCCGCCCCGGATGCTCTCGCGAATCGCGACCGGATCCTCTATGGAGAGACATTCCTGCCGCGAATTCACTTCAATTGGAGTGAGCTGCGGGCCTCGGAAAACATTAAGTATCACTTCATCGACGCACCGCGCCCCGAGCTCTACGATCTGGCGAAGGATCCAAGTGAAGTTCACAATCTATTCACCGAAAAAAAGGCGGTAGCTGAGGAGATGCGCGCCAAGCTCGCCGGCATGATCCGCGATTACAGCGCTGGCAAGGAACTCGCCGAAAAGACGGGCCTTGATCCGGCGCTGATGGAGCGGTTGAAGTCGTTGGGCTATGCGGGGTTTTCCGGAGGGAGCGATCCAACCAATAGCAGCCGCGATCTGCCGGATCCCAAAGATCGCGTCGCGGTGTATGAGCTGATCTCCGATGCCATCGCCGACAGCCAGCACGGCCGCTATCAGGAGTCGATCGACAAACTGAAGAGCGCAATCAAGTCCGAGCCCAATTCTGTTCCGGCTCATTATCTGCAGGGCCTGAATTTCTCCCACCTCAAGATGTTTGCCGAGGCAGCGGACGAGCTGCAGAAAACGGTTCAGCTTAGTCCCGATTACGCGCTCGCCTTTTTTAACCTCGGCATGGCGCAGGCTCACGCTGGGCAGATCGACGCTGCCATCGCGACGCTGCAGCGCACTTTGCAACTCGATGCCACGAATTTCGAAGCTGCCTTCAATCTCGGCGTGGCGTTCCTCCAAAAACAGCAACTGGAACCTGCGGCGGCTGCGTTCCGGCAATCGGTTACGATTAATCCGGAGTTTGCGGGTGGACATCGCGCCCTGGGCGAGACCCTGCTCTACCAGGGCAAGCTTGACGACGCGATTGCGGAGTTGCGTCGCGCCGTGGAGTTGGCGCCGCAAGAGCCCGCCATGCACGAGTCGTTAGCCAAAGCTCTGGCCGCCAAAGGACTCACGGCGGAGGCAGACGAGGAGGCGCGGCGAGCGCGGCAGCAGCCGGCGCCGCAATAGACGCATGTTCGAGCGCTTCTCAACTTCATTATCGACTCGCATCTCTAAGTTCTTGTCCGCGCTCTCGATCGCGGTTGCGATCACGTTGGCTGCCGGGTCTCCAGCTTGCGCGCAGGCCGTGGCGCCCAAGTCATCGCCAGCGAAACTGCAGGCAGCGTCCCGCACCACGCGACCCAGCGTTATATTGATCACCATCGATACGCTGCGCGCCGACCACGTGGGATGTTATGGAGCGCAGACAGTCAAGACTCCAACTCTTGACGCGCTGGCACACGACGGTGTCGTGTTTGAGCGGGCAATTTCGCAGGTTCCACTTACCTGGCCTTCTCATGCGGTGATCCTGACCGGCACTTATCCCTTCCAGAACGGCGTGCAGGATTTCACCGGGCAGCCGCTGGCGCCACAATTTCGCTCCGTGGCCCAGGCCTTCCAGCAGGCGGGTTACGCCACTGGAGCCGTGGTCAGCGCCTTCGTTCTCGACCGGAGTTGGGGACTGGCGCGCGGTTTTGACTTTTACGACGATGCGTTTTCGGCGGAAACCTTCGAGAAAAAAGATATCGGTCTGGTGGATCGTCGCGCTGGGGAGAGCGTGGGTCATGCCATTGCCTGGCTGAAGAAAACTCCGCGCCGCCCGTTTTTTTTGTGGCTGCATCTTTACGATCCGCACAGCCCGTACGATCCTCCGGAGCCGTACCGCTCCGAATATCGCGGCCATCTCTACGATGGCGAGATCGCCTACGCGGATCACGAACTCGGAAAGCTGGTGGCATGGCTCAAGCAGAACCACCTTTATGATTCTTCGCTGATCGTCGCCCTGAGCGATCACGGCGAATCTCTCGGCGAACATGGCGAAGATGAGCATGGATTCTTCCTGTACAACGCCACCGTGCATGTTCCGCTGATCGTGAAACCGCCTGGTGGGAGCGACATTGCGGCTGGCCGGCGCGCCGAACCGGTGGAGACCACGACCGTGTCCCCTACGCTGTTGCAACTGGCTGGAGTCAAGGACGCGGCGGATTCGATTCATGCGCAATTCCAGTCGCACGCTTTGTTAGGCGCGAATCAGGCCGGAACGCGGGCCGCAAAAGATCCAGCCTACAGCGAGACCTTTTATCCCTTCAGTTCTTTCGGCTGGAGTCCGTTGCACGCGCTCGAGAGCGAGCGTTTCCACTTTATCGATGCGCCCAAGCCAGAGTTATACGATCTTGCAACCGATCCCGGAGAAACTCACAACATAGCTGCCGAGCAACCTGCCACGGTCGCCGTGCTTCGGGAAAAGCTGCAGGCAACGCTGGCGCACAATCCCTTCACCCGCCAGGATGCGGGCGCTGGAAATCTAAGTCCCGACGCGCAGGAAAAACTGCGCGCTCTCGGCTACTTCGGATTCCGCGCCGCTGTTTCTCCCGAGTCGCTCCAGCAAGGTCTCGCCGATCCCAAGGACAAGCTGTGGGAGCTCAACGCCATACTCAAAGCCGAGGACGCCTTCCATCAGCGCGATGACGACCGGGCGGAAGCGATTCTCCGCCAGGTTCAGCAGCAAGATCCGAACATCTATGTGATTCCTTTCCTGCTCGGCGAGTCGGCCTTGCGGCGCCAGAGTTGGGAAAGCGCCGCCGATCAGCTGCAGCGCTGCCTTGAACTCAATCCCAATTTCGACAACGCCATGACCGGTTTGGCCCGCGCGCTCTCCAAGCTGGGCCGCGTGGACGAAGCCAAAAGCTGGCTGCAAAAAGCGCTGCAAGATAATCCCGAGAATTATCGCGCCTGGTACGAAACCGGCTTATTGGAAGGCGCGAGCGACCCAGCCGCCGCGCTGTCTTCGTACCAGAAAGCGATTGACATCCAGCCCAACTTTTCGCCGGGGCAGCGGGAGCTGGGCATGGCGCTGTTTCAGCAAAAAGACTACGCGGCCGCCGCCACGCATCTGAACAAAGCCATAGCCCTCGGCTTGGACGACGCTCACATCCGCAATTTTCTTGGGATTTGTTACAGCCAGACGCATCACATGCAACAGTCTATCGAGAGCTATCGCGCGGCGCTGAAACTTGATCCGAAGCTGGCGGAAGCCCACCTGAATCTGGCTTACGAATTGCAGCGCGCCGGCAAGATCAGCCTGGCCCGCGCGGAGTACCAGTCCGCCTGCCAGCTTGAGCAGAAATTCTGCGCTGCCGTTCCCAAATAGCATGGCCCGCACCATGGCGCGAATTACCTACCGGGCCTGAAGCTCCTCTTGACTCTGCAGTCTTTTCAACACTTCCCTGGCTTTAGGTGCGGTAGGAGCGCCGGGGAACGCTTTCAGAAAATCCTCGAGCTGATGGATGGCGTCTTCCTTCCGCTTCTGCTGGAGGTACAGATTAACAAGCTGCAGATGCACTTGCGACATCGACGGATCGAGCTGCAGAGCCTTCCGCAAACTCTTTTCGGCATCGTCGAACTTGCCGGTTCGCGCGAACAGGCATCCTTGGAGAAAATGAGCAAAAGCGGAGTCCGGACGGCGCCGCAGACCGTCCTCAAGAACGGCCTCAGACTCAGCATAGCGCCCGGTCAGCATCAGCACATTGCCCAGGTTGAAATAGGCCTGCGCATCGTTTTGGTCGAGGCGGACCGATTCGCGGAACTGTGCCTCCGCCGACTGGAAATCCGACTTACTCAGATAAAGCGATCCAAGATTGTTGTGCGCGGGGTAGTAATCCGGAGCGATCTTCAACGCGTCTTCGTAATGCGCGATGGCTTCCTCGCGCTTGCCTTTGTGCTCGGCATCGACTCCCCGCTGGTACTCTTTCACCGCCTTCTTGGGAAAACGTTGGTTGTAATCCGCCGGGTCTACCAGGTACGGGTTACCCCCCAGAGCGCGCGCACCGAGCGGATCGTCCGTCTTTTGTGGTTCGCGAGGGCGCAGAAAAACCTGCAGATTGGCGTAGGGCGAGTCGGGTCTGAGATTCACCAGTTCGTCCACCGGATAGTAGGCTTCGTCATTGATGACGACGTGGTACGTCTCGCCTTCCAGGCCATTGAAATTAAAATGCCCCTGCGCATCGGCGTAGACGCTGTTGATCGTGGTCTGGTGCAAGCGCAACTCAACCATGATCTGGCGGGGGGGGAGCTCTCCTCCCGCGAGGTGGAGCTGGCCGCCAATCCCGCCAACTTGCTGCAACTGCGCGAAGAGCGCAATCGGGAGCAGCAGCGCCGTAGCCAGCAAGAGGCGGGGGAAGAGTCTGCGGATCATGGCCTTCACCGCAAAGGAAAAAGGGGCCCGTTCTCAAGCTGCGAGAACGGGCCCCGGAAAGCCCCATCCGGCTAGAAGCTGAGCTTCAGGCCGAACTGCATGATACGCGGTCCGATATTGCCGACCGAAGTGCCGCCCGCCTCGCCGAACAGCGGGTCGCGCATGTCGTTGTGCGCTCCGCCACCGGCGGTCGCCAGCACGAAGTTGGTGTGGTTGAACACGTTGAATGCAGCCGCGTCGAACTTCAGTTTGAACCGTTCTGTCAGGTTAAAGTTCTTGGACAGGGTCAGGTCAGATTCCCAGAAACCCGGCCCAACGAACGTGTTGCGCCCCAGATTGCCGAGACAACCAAGGCATGGGGCCGAGAGAGTGGGAAGACCGGTTTGCGTTGAAGCAGCCCAACCATTTGTCCAGGTGGAGTGATTAAAGCCGCCGAAGCGGGGAACACTGCTATCGGGACGCTCGTTCCGGCCACCGGTGAGGAGGTAGTCGCCACCGGTATTCTCGCAGTTTCCATCGTTGACATCGGCTTGCGTACACGCCCCCGGTGGGTTGCCGCCGACGCCATTGATCTCCACAACGTTGGGGAATCCTCCGCGGAACGGCTGCCAGTGGGCGCCAGTCTGGAATGACCAGATCCCGCTCAGCGACCAGCCACCCACAATATATCCCTCTGCGCCCTTCAAGTTATACCCCGGCATCTGCCAGACGTGGTTGATGACCAGGCGCTGGCGGATATCGTAAATCGAATTGCCGCGATCAAACTCGGGATTGGTGGGATCGGTAGTGTAGCCGTCGCCGCCAGCCCCGCCGTTGGCGGTGGTGGCGCCGCTGTGCCAGGTCGAGCCGTTGTCAATGGAGTGGCTCCAAGTGTAGTTCACGTTCACCAGCAGACCGTGGCTCATCTGGCGCTTCATTGAAGCCTGCATGGAGTTGTAGTTGGAGTTGACTACGTTCTCCCAAACCCGCAGCCTGCCGTAGTTTGGATTGGGAAGCCCCCCGTAGCCGAGCAAGGTCTCACCCACATTGTTCACCAGTGTGACGCCAGCAGGCAGGTAAGCGCCCGGCGCCCGGTTGATGTCTTCCGCCCGGAACAGCTTGTGACCGGTTGTACCCACAAAATCAACTTCCACAATGGTCTTGGGCAGGATTTCGTGCTGAATACCGAGGTAGTAGTTGTACACGTAGGGATCGTCGATGCCTTGGGGGAAGATGATCCCTGTCAGGTAAGCCGTGTTGGGAGCCTGGCCGTTCCAGCCGAGGATATTGCCAGTAGCTTGGGCTCCGGTCCCTTGGCCGGGATTGGCCGACGCTCCCGTGTAGGTGGGAGCAACGCCTCCTGCCCCGTACAGTGCGCCGCCAGTTGGCGCGCAGTTATAAGGATAGGTGCCTCCGGTGGCGCACGTCGTCGGACCCCAAATGATCGAGGCGGTGCTCCCCGCGCCCGCGATGAAGTTGTCCTCGAGGTCGAATGAATAGTACGGGAGGTTCCAGCGCGAGTTCGAGAGCGGGTTATAGAGAGTGCCCTCGTAGGAGATCCCGAAACCGCCACGCAGCGAGCTCTTGCCATTGCCAAACACATCCCAGGCAAAACCAATTCGCGGACCGAAGTCCTTGTGCCGGCCCTTGCCCAGCGACGAGGCAGCTGCAAACCCACCCGGACCGCAGACGCCAGCCAGTTGCGCCATAGCCGCGTAGGCAGGCTGGGTACCCGTGGAGTCACAGTCGTAGTTCACCCCGTTGATGGTTCCCGTAGATCCTACAGGGACATTGGCGTTGATCAACTGCTCGAGGGTATTGCTGCCCTGGCCAGGGATGAAGGTGGTTGCCGTGTTTCCTTCCTCGTTGTGACGGGTGTACAGATCGTAGCGCATGCCGAGTTGCAAGGTTAGGCGCTTGGTGGCCTTCCAATCGTCCTGGAAATAGGCGCCCACCTCCAAGTTTCGCCAGTGCCGGATGTTGCTTGCCATTTCCGCACTCGGCACCGTGTCGCTTTGCAGCAACTGCTGGATACTCGCCTGCGAGCAGGGCGGCGCGCAGATCCCCGGATTGACGCCGGCGTTCACCCCGTAGGGAGTGTCGGCCGCGAAGAAAATCGGATCGGAAAAGTAGTAGGAGCCACGCGCAATGCTAAACGCGCTGTTCTCGATATTGCGGCGGAAATCCGCTCCGATCTTCATGTTGTGGTTGCCGTGGCTGATCGACACCATGTCGGAGTAGCTGTAGATGTTTTCCCTGAAGTACTGCGGGTAGCCGTTATAGGAACCAAAGCCAGCGGACCCGTCGTCGAATTTAACTTGGGGAACACCCGGAACGTTGGTGCCAATCAAGTTCACGTTCTGCGCGTAACCCGCCCGGAATTCGTTCAGGATCGTCGGGCTGAAAGTGTGGGTATAGCCGAACTGAGCGTTGGGCGAGCGAATAATCTGCGGGTTGGAAAAACCGCGAGTGCAGGCGTTGCTGCAGGGCCCGAATTCATCGGTCTGGCGCGCCCAGTTGAAGTTCCCCGACATGCGGTTGCTCGGATTCCAGTTGTAGTCCAACTTGCCCGAATACTCGTTGCCGTTGTTAAAGTTACCCACGGTTCTCGACTTGAAAGCAGCGGCGCTCGAAAGTTGGAACGCCATGTTGGAAACGCCGGTGGTCGGGTCACGCTGAACCTGGCCTGCCTGGAAAGCCAGCGGAGTGCTGCAAGGCGCTCCCGTTTTCGTTAACGTAACGGCGTTGTCGACAGCCGGGACGACGCCGAGCAGGGCCTGCATCCTTGTCGCGATGGCATTTGCCTGCGCTTGGTTAACGAGGGCCTGCCCTCCCGCAGCAAATTGCATGGCCGTGTAGCTGTCCGGGCAAAGGTAGTCCGCGTAACTCTGGAACCCGCTGGTGGTTGTGGATGCCGTCGGGGGATTCCCGTTGATACCGGTGACAATGTATTGGTCCACCGTGTCCAGCGTGCTTCCCGAAAGCGCTGGCTGAAAGTTGCTGTAGAGCACACTTGCCACGGAGTTGACGCCAGTGGCTGTGTCCGCGGCGGCGACTGCCTGCCGCCACTGGGGCGACTCCTCGGCAACGGTCGCAGCTTGCGAAGTGATGAAGCGGCTCCCCTGGTAGGCGGCAAAAAAGAACAGCTTGTCTTTGATAATCGGACCGCCCACGGTGCCGCCGAACTGGTTCCAGCGAAGTGGCGGCCGCGCGGCGCCCACCGAGTTCAGGAAAAAGTCGTTTGCGTCGGCGGCGTCGTTGCGGTCGTATTCAAACACGCTGCCATGGAGGCGGTTGGTGCCCGATTTGGTCACCAGATTGATGGTGCTGCCGGCACTGTTGCCATACTGCGCCGACATGTTCAGTCCGAGTTCCTGGAATTCCTCGACCGTGTCGTTGATCGGCGTGCTCTCTTCGCCGCCGCTCAGTCCTTTATTGGACACGCCATTGATCAGGAAGCCGTTGAAGTCTTCCCGGACGCCGTTGACCACCGTGTCGTGGCCACCCTCAAAATCGGTGCCCGCCACGCTCACAGCGCCGGCGCCCAACTGCATCAGATCGTAAATGTTACGACCATTCAAAACCGTGTTGGTGATCTCGGTGGAACTCACGGTCGTATACAGCTTGGCGTCGTCCGTCTGGACCGTGACCGCAGCTCCGGTGACTTCGACCACTTCGGTGGCCTTACCGATCTGGAGCTTGAAGTCCACGTGCGCGATAACGCCGGCGTTCAGAACGACGTTAGTGTCGGACTCCGTCTTGAATCCGGCCGCTTCGACTGACAGCTTGTAGGTGCCGACCGGAAGCTCCTTCACGATGTAGTTGCCGCTCGCGTTGGTTGTGGTATTGACGGTCAGGTTGGTCCCCTGCTCTACAACCCTAACCTTGGCATTGGCAACTGCGGCGCCGGACGGGTCGGTTACGGTACCGGTGAACTGGCCGTTCTGCACCTGCGCGAATGCGCTGCAGGTCAGAACCAGCACGGCGAATACTACGAGGCAAAACTGCAATCTTTTCATTGACCTACCCCCTGGGAACTGTGGCACGTGGTTGTTGTCGTATGCACGAATGCACGGAGACTTTCGTAGCGTACCCTGATATTGCCAACTGGTTGCGGCCCGGGCTTTGCAGTCCCATCAACGGTGATCCCATGAGTCGGGTGTGCCGCCTTGTATTACTCTATAAGTTCGCAAAACCTTACACTTCAGAAAGCCATTCGTCAACTTCATTCATCTTGATGATTCTGTTGAAGTTTCCGGGTTATGGTTAAGGCAACCTCGCGAGCTCCGGAAACACCAATAGCTAGTGCGTTTGTGCTAGCATGGCACTTCTTGTACCAAACAGCAGTACCTAATTTTTCAAGCACTTACGCGCTTAGTAGTTACTGCACTTATGAATAACTGGATGCCAAATTACGAGAAGCTACAAAATTCCGTAGGCGCTCGGCGCGTTGCTGAGTTACTCCCGCTTCCGACCGCCACCGGTCCCGATTGCCTCCCGAAAGGCGACCGTTACCAGAGAGACTCGCAGGTCAGTGCTTCGCGGCGGCCGGCGGACGTGCCGCAGGATTTCTTTCCGGGTCTCTGGCGATGACGCCGCGTCCTTCTTGGACAACTAGTTCTTCATCCGCCGGCTCCGGTCCCAGTTTGTCGATTTGTCCGCTCGGCCAGCGAATGACGATTCCATCGACTCTGGTTGCCGCGCCCAAGCCAAAATGCACGCGCGGATCGCTCGAACTCTCGAAGCTGCTGCCGGCGCGCACTTCCGCATAGCGGGTCGAGCCCTCGGCCGTGATCTCGACCTTGGCGCCGAAGCCATCGCGGTTCGACTTGCTACCGATGGTCTTGATCCGCAGCCAGTGGCCGGGGGACGGAACTTCGTTTCGCAACAGAACCGGGGAAGCGTCGACGGTGGTCATCAGCAGGTCCTGGCGGCCGCGATTCCAGAAATCCGCTGTCAAGGCCGCGCGCCCCACATATTTTTTCGCCAGCGCGCCGCCCGACTTCTGACCGACTTCTTCGAACTTTCCGAACTTCGATTTGTCGGCGGAGAGATTGTGAAACAGAAACGGCTGCTCGGCGTAGCCCACGCCGAACGATTGCCCTTCCACCTGCGCGTCCACGTGGCCATTGGCGATGAAAATGTCGGGCCAGCCGTCGTTGTCGTAGTCGAGAAACTTCACGCCAAAACCCAGATAGGGATTGCTGATAGCGCCCACGCCCGCCGCGCCCGCAACGTCGGTGAACTCACCATTGCCATCGTTGTGATAGAGATTGTTGTCATCGTCGGAAAAATTGTTCTTCGCAATGTCGGGCCATCCATCGCGATCGTAGTCCGCCGAGTCAATGCCCATGCCGGCCTGTTCACGTCCGTCGGAACTGTAGGCTACGCCGGCCTCGGCGCCGACCTCGGTGAATCCGCCCTTGCAGTCGTTGTGATAGAGCAGGCTCGGCGACGAGTCGTTGGATACGTAAAGATCGAGGCAGCCGTCTTTGTCGTAATCCAGCCACAACACGCCCAGGCCATAGTAGCTTCCGGCGTCGATGCCGAGTTTCTCCGTGACATCGGTAAAGGTGCCGTCGCCATTGTTATGGTAGAGACGATCGCGCCCGCCCTTCAATCCGCGCGGCCCGCAATTGACCGGGATGCCGCGATACTGGCAGAACACGCCGTTGCCGAATTGAGGCAGGTTATTGATATCCAGGTCCACGTAGTTGGCGACGTAGAGATCAAGGTTGCCATCGTTGTCATAGTCGCCGAAAGCCGCGCTCGTTCCCCAACCATCGGCGTTGGCGACGCCGGCTTTGGCGGTGACGTCGGTGAAGGTGCCGTCGTGGTTGTTGTGGTAAAGGGCCGATCCATGGAAGCCGGTAATGTAGACGTCTTCCCAGCCGTCGTTGTCGAAGTCGCCGATGGCCACACCGTATCCCCAACCGCAAAAATTCAGGCCAGACTTCGCCGAGACATCGGTAAACGTACCGTCATGGTTGTTGTGATAAAGGCGCGGCGGATGGCATTTGCCAGCGCGGTAGTCTTCGATGGTCGAGCCGTCAATCAGAAGAATATCCATCCAGCCGTCGTTGTCGTAGTCGAACGCGGCGGCGCCACCGCACTGGGTTTCCACGATGTAGAGCTTCTCCCGGCTGCCGCAAGTCACGCGAAAATCAATTCCAGCCGCGCGCGTGACGTCAACGAACAGCGGTGGATTCGCCGCGGGAGTCTTCGCGTCCGGCTTTTGTGCGGCCGTGGCAGGCTTCACCGCTGGAGCTTTGCTTGTCGGTGCGGGGTTCTGGGCGGCTCCCAATAAAATCCAGGCACCGTTCAATGCCATCAGCAGGACGGCCGCGGCCACCGTGACGCGCAGGTTTCTCATCATCGCTATCGCTGAATCGCTTTCATTGTTCTGGATCATCACTGGTCGCGTCCGGTGGCCATGCCGGCCGTGGCCGGTTGCGCCTTCTTGAGTTCCGCGAAGCGTTCCCGTTCGCGTCGTGCTTCATCGGTTCTGCCAAGTTTTTCCAGGACGCGCGCCAGTTGATAGTGCGGGCTCGGATCCTTCGGGTTCAGTTCCGCCGCCTTCCGCAAAGGCGATTCGGCCTGGGCCGCCTGCCCCGCGAGCGCCAGCGCCTTGCCCAGGTTGTACCAGACGTCGGGATTCGCCGCGTCCAGTTCGGTGCCCCGCTGCAAGTAGGTCACCGCCGCCTCGTATTTTCCGCTCCCCAGCAGCGCGCGTCCTAACTCGCACACCACCGCGGGACTCTCTCCCGACCGGCGCAGCTCTTCCTTATATTCGCCGATGGCTTCGTCGTCGCGCCCCAGGCTGAAGTAGGCAAACCCTAGATGATAGTGTCCGAGCTTGATCGCCGGGTCGAGCCGCAGAGCGGTCTTGAACTCGTCGACCGCCTGCAAGCTGCGATTCGAATTCAGATACGCGCGCCCCAGCAGGATATGTGTTAGCGCGTTCGCATTCGCCCGCGGAGGACTAAGCTTGATCGCCGCTTCCAGTTCATCTGCGGCCCCCGCATAATCCTGCTGGCTCAATAACACCAGCGCCAGGTCAAAGTGCGTCGCGGAGTCTTTCGGGTTCAGCTCGCGCGCGCGCGTGAGCTGCTCCTGCGCCTGCTTGAGATCGCCGGTTTTGAAGTAGGCCACGCCCAGATAATGACGGAATTGCGCATCGTGCGGCCAACGCGAAACCGCTTGTTGCCCAAGCAGGAGTGCGTCCCGCAACTGACCCGAGTCCAGGTCTTGCAGCAACTGCTGGCGCGTTTGCGCCTGATTTTGCGCCAGCGCTGGCGCAGAGAAGAACAACAAGCAGGGCGACGTGGCAACAACAGCAAAGACGAGACCCAGATTTTGGGTGGCGCAGCGCTTCAGCGCTGCGATTACGGGCTTAGCTTGATGACCGGATTTAGCCGCTGCAGTCAAACAGTGGCGCAGAAAATACTCGATCGGCGTGCTCATCGCATCCTGTAACATCGTCTCGTCTGTCATCGTATCGTTTCCGCGGTTCCTCTGTGAACCTCTGTGTCTCCGGTGGTTGAGATTTTTCCCTTTTAACCACAGGGAGCACAGAGGAGCACGGGGGAAAGCCCCAATAGCAGATCGCTCTTCATCGGCTTCGCTCGGCTTGGGAGAGATACTGAGGTACATTCCTGAATATGGATCGTGGAACGATACTGCGCATCTGGCTGCCCTTGGTCGCGGGCCTGTTAGTCCTCGGCTTGATAATTCACTCCGCCCCAGGGCCTCATGGGCTGGCGCGTTCGATTGGTCTGCTGCTCGCTCTGATTGGACTCGCGGGCGTGATTCTCTCCCGCTACACGCTCGGCCGCTCCTTCTCCGTCGCTCCAAAAGCGACCGTGCTCGTCACCCGCGGCATCTATTCGCGAATCCGCAATCCTATTTATATTTCCGGAGCGATTTTCTTGATAGGGCTGGCGCTCATCATGGGGCGGCCTTGGTTGCTGGCCATTTTGCTGGTGATCATCCCCATGCAGATCGTCCGCGCATGCCGCGAAGCCGCAGTCCTGGAAGCAAAGTTCGGCGACGCCTACCGCGAATACCGCAAGCGCACATGGTTCTGAGGTCTCGTGTGGTGGCGGGGCTTTGCCCCGTAAGCGTTAACTTAAGGCTTTATTCTTTCCGAGTTGCCCGTGGTTCCGGAACAACCGACGGGGACGCGGGATTTTCCTCGTTCATGCAAGTGATGGGCACTACGAAACACAGAAGTATGCGCAACCCTTCAATTGCCGCCTTTCTGCACGATGGAATCCAGGTGCAGTTCGTCTTTGTGCGAGGAGAACGTGAGCTTCCAGTCGCTGATCCGCGTGGTCAGCGAGACAACACGAGTCTTCCCATGTTTCTGATAGCGTGTTCGGTAGTCGGTCTCGTCAAGAGGGTATTTGCTCGCGGGCTTGCTGAAAAAACTCTGGCGAATTTCTCGATGGATGAGGAAGAGGTAGAGGATGCTTGCCGATCCAAGTTGAGAATCACTGAGTGCGGGCTGTGCCGATCTCAGCAGATCATTCATGGCATCAAGGCTGTTGGGGAGACTCGGGGACGGAGTCGCAACCAACCCTTCTCCAGCGGCCCAGATCAACCGTATGGGAGATTCGCTTGTAGCCTTTACGATGGTGCAGACCAGCGAATAATCGACATGAACTGCGGTGTGGAATCGGAGGATCTCAGCATTTGGAAGCCAGGGCACGTCCAAAGCCTCGCACCAGTTAAATGTGGGCCGTTCATCCGCAAACAAGCGGATTACCTCCGGGGATGATCCGACCGCATTTTCGTTGGCGGTGCATGGACGAACATGCGAATCGCTTAAAGTTGTCGCCTGAGCGGTCACAAGGCTGGTGCTTGCAAGAGATAGTGCGAACACAAACGAAAGCCATAGCGTTTTCCCGCATCTCGGCATCACGATCTCCTGGAGAATCAGGTCTCAGCCTTTTAGACACCACAACTGCTTCCCATGGGAGCAACCATTTTGGCGAAAAATGCCATGGCTGTCGGCCAACTGGAAGGCATTCTGCTCCAAGTTAGCGCTTATTTGGCTTTGCCCCGCCAAGACGGGGCAAAGCCCCGTCACCACACCAGCAGGCTGTTATCATCTCACCAATGAAATCCGCATCCGCCAAACTGCTCCCGGTATTATTCTGTCTTCTTCTGGTGTCCAGCCTTCAGGCCGCCGACGAACCCAAGCTCAGCCCCCTCCCGGCGCCGCTCTCGAACAATGCGGTTGCCATTTCGCATGACGAAGGCGGACCCAGGATTTTCTCCTTCATGGGCATCGGTCCCAAAAAGACCTGGGATGCAGTCACCACCGGCGCCTACGAACTCGACCCGGCCACCGGCAAGTGGACCGAAAAACGTCCCGTGCCCGGTGTCGCGGGACGGCTCGCCGCATCGGCAGTTGCGATCCACGACCAGGTCTTCATTTTTGGAGGCTACGTCCTCGACGCGCAGGGCGGCGAGACCACCGTGGCCGACCTGAACGTTTTTGTCCCGGTAGAAAACCGCTATTACCGCGGCCAGGACATCCCCGTGCCCGTCCAGGACGCTGTGGTCGGCCTCTATCACGACCGCTACATTTTCCTCATCGGCGGATGGTCGACCGCAAAGAACGCCGCCGTCCGCAATGTTCAGATCTACGACACCGATAAAGATGTCTGGATGCAAGGCACGCCGATTTCCGGCACCCCAGTATTCGGCCATGCCGGCGCCATCATCGGCGACACCATCGTTTACGTCGACGGCGCCTACAAGAACCCGAGCCCCGTGGGTCCGAAGTTCTTCACCTCCAACGAGTGCTGGGCGGGTGAGATTCCAACTTCAAAGAGAAAGAAAGTTGACATCACAAAAATTGAATGGACGAAACTTCCCCCTCATCCCGGCAACGCGCGTTTTCGCATCGCAGCGGGCGCCGGACCGCTGGATAAGAAAGCGGGCGTAATCTATTTTTCCGGTGGCACCGACATCCCTTACGACTACAACGGAATCGGCTATGACGGAAAGCCTGCCGAGCCTTCCCCGGTCACCTTCGCTCTTGACTACTTCACCGGCGAATGGGAGACCTCCGGCGAAGACGCTCCCGAGCCCACCATGGATCATCGTGGCCTGTTGGTCACGCATCGCGGCCTGGTCATCGTGGGAGGCATGGCAAAGGGCCAGCAGGTAACCGCCAAGGTGACAGTCGTCCCCGGCATCGGGAAGTAGTCTCATCCTCGTTATTGCGCTAACATACACATTCTACGTTGTTTACTATCCGTTACCCATGACGTTCCCGGCCCTGAGCCGGACGCCCGGCCATCACGAAAACCGGTGACGCCAGTCACGGCGGAGCCTCCCCGCCAGGCATCCAATAACTACAGCCGCAATTCCTGCGGCGTCCTGTGTTTTTGACAATCCGTTCAACGTATAAAATTCGGAGGCAAGTCTTATGAGTGCTGTCATGGAACCGCCCAAGGGTAACGCTGCGGCGGACTATATCAATCAAACCCTCAACCTCGTCAAAGCCAAGAACCCAGCCGAACCGGAATTTCACCAGGCTGTCCTCGAAGTGTTCGAGTCCTTGCGGCCCGTGTTGGAGCGCCACCCTGAGTATCACGAAGCCAAGATCCTGGAACGCATCACCGAGCCCGAGCGGCTCCTCATGTTCCGCGTGCCCTGGTTCGACGACCGCGGCAAAGTGCAAGTCAATCGCGGTTTCCGTATCGAGATGAACAGCGCCATCGGCCCCTACAAGGGCGGACTGCGTTTCCATCCTTCGGTGAATCTAGGCATTCTGAAATTCCTGGCGTTCGAACAGGTGTTCAAGAATTCGCTCACCACGCTACCCATGGGCGGCGGCAAGGGCGGCAGTGATTTCGATCCCAAAGGCAAGAGCGACAACGAAGTCATGCGTTTCTGCCAAAGCTTCATGACCGAACTGCAGCGCCACATCGGCCCTGACACGGACGTTCCCGCCGGCGACATCGGTGTGGGCGGACGCGAAATCGGTTTCCTGTTCGGCCAATACAAACGGCTGCGGAATGAATTCACCGGCGTCCTTACCGGCAAGGGCCTGGCTTGGGGCGGTTCGCTGATTCGTCCCGAAGCCACCGGCTACGGCTGCGTGTACTTCGCCCAGGAAATGCTGAAAACCCGCAAAGACAAGCTGGAAGGCAAAGTGTGCCTGGTCTCCGGCAGCGGCAACGTCTCGCAATACACCGTCGAGAAGCTGCTTGATCTGGGCGCGAAGCCGGTTTCCGTGTCCGATTCCGACGGCGCCATCTACGATGCCGACGGCATCACCCGTGAGAAGCTAGCCTTCATCATGGACCTGAAAAACAACCGCCGCGGCCGCATCAAGGAGTACGCCGAGAAATTCAAGAAGGCCATCTACAGCGCCACCGACCGAAAGCTCGACCACAACTGGCTGTGGAATATCAAGGCCGATTGCGCGTTCCCGAGCGCCACACAGAACGAGATCAACGCGAAAGACGCGGCCAATCTCATTAAGAACGGTTGCAAGGTGGTCAGCGAAGGCGCCAACATGCCGAGCACCATCGAAGCCACCAAGATGTTCCTCGACGCCAAAGTCCTCTACGGACCGGCCAAGGCCGCCAATGCCGGCGGTGTGGCCACCTCTGGACTGGAAATGTCGCAGAACAGCATGCGCATCTCCTGGACCCGCGAAGAAGTCGACGATCGTTTGCATAAGATCATGATCGCCATCCACCAGAACTGCTTTGAGACGGCCGAGAAGTACGGCACGCCCGGCAACCTGGTAAACGGCGCCAATATCGCGGGCTTCCTGAAGGTCGCCAACTCGATGTTGGATCAGGGCCTGGTGTAAGTAGAATTGCACTTCGAATAAAACGACGCGGGAGGGAGCGATCCCTTCCGCGTTTTCATGTGCGGGGAACTTGTGTAGAGACGGGGCTTGCCCCGTCTAAGACTGCTGAAACAACTCTGTTCGCCCCGTGGGTTTGGGGAGGGCACGGCTTCGGCCGCAGTCGAAGGGTCCAGAGTATCGCGGCCGGGCGAGGACGCCCGGCTCTCCATTTACTTCGCTCGCGCCAGCACCAGCGTCACATCGTCGGGCTGTTCATTGTCGCCGATCCAGTCGGCCACGGCGGCGATGACAATTTCGGTAATGCGCTCCAGCGGCAAATGCCGATTCTCGCGCACCAGTTGAATCAGCCGCTCCTCGCCGAACTCTCCATAATCGCTCTCCGGCTCGGTCACCCCGTCGCTGTAAGCCACCAGCACATCGCCAGGACGCAGTTGCACCGTCGCTTCCGGAAAACGCAAATTGTCGAACAAGCCGACCACCGTTCCGCCGCAGCTCAGCAACTGCGACGACCCATCTTTGGAAATCAGAATCGGCGGCAGGTGCCCGCCGTTCGCGTACATGAATCGGCGCGTTGCCCCGTCATAGATTCCCAAAAACAAAGTCGCGTACTTTGCGTCCGGAGTGCTTTCGTAGAGCTGATGGTTCAGCAGCGTCAGCAACGCCGCTGGAGAAGCCTCCGCTCCCTGCAACTCCGAAGCCAGCATGAGCCCCGAGCCCCCGCCCGCGCCGACCGCAGCCGGTTCGCGCGGCGTCTGTTCGCGCAGTTCGGGTAGGTCTTCGATGCTGTACGCCCGCACCGCCGAGTGGATCGTCGCCATCATCAGCGCCGCCGAAATTCCTTTGCCGCTGATGTCGCCGACCGCCAGCATCAGCCGGTCGGAATTCAGCGCCAGAAAATCGTAGTAGTCCCCGCTCACCGTCCGCGCCGGAAGGCAGAAGCCGTGCACTTCGAGAGTCTCCAATTGCGTGATCAACTTGGGATAGAGTTGCGCCTGCACTTCCTGGGCGATGGCTAATTCGCCTTCCAGCCGCTGCTTCTCCTTCTGCTCCCGCACCAGATTCTCAATCGACGTGGTCATGGAGTTGAAGGAATTTGCCAGCGTTGCCAGTTGGTCGCTCGACTTCACCGTGATGCGGTGGCTGAAGTCGGCCCGATTGACATGCTTGGTGGCTTCGTAGAGTTGGTCGACAGCCGAAGTGATGCTGCGCGTCAGCTTTGTGCCCACGATCAGCGCCAGCACTTCTATGAGCGCGAACACACCCGCAATCGAAAACAAAATATATTCGATGCCCTTAGCGTAATCTCCGAGCGCGGCAAAAAGTCTCGCATAAAGCACCGAGGGCCGCGTCTCGACCTCCGCCAGCGCTCCCGCACGCTGCCGTTCTCCCGTAGCCCAATCCACTACCTGCAGCGGGATCGGAAAAGTGATCTCGCGATCGAAACTGCCGTTCTCTGGCGGAATGGTCCCGGCAGAGAAGGTTTGCTCGCGTTGTTTTCCGGCATCGAATGCCAGGAAGGGTTCCGGAGTGCCCTGCCGCGGAGAAGCGGTCGAGGTCGCCGTCGGGCTCTCGGTTCCATAGACCGCAATCCGGCCGAGATCGCCCGCGATCTTTTCGACAAACTCCTTGTCGAGCGGCTCACTCACAATCACGCGCAGGGGAAAAGATTCGGGCTCAGCCGCGAGTACGGTCGCTGTCCGAAGATAGAGCTTGCCGTGATCGCGCACGAGGTCGCGGAAATCCCCGCTGATAAACGAAGGAGAGTCGAAGCCAGCCGCGCCCTCCGGCCCCGAGCAGTAAGGCTGCGGCTGTCGTCCGTACCACGCGCACACCTGCCGCCGCGACCATTCCGTACGGCGCGGCCTGGTTCGGCCCAGGATTTCCGCGTCCAGCTTTCCGCCGTCCGAGACTTGCGTCGCCAGGTGATGTGCAATGGCGCGGTTGGCGGCTTCCATGCTGCGCAGGTGAGTCGTGATGTCGGAAGTTACGACAAAGCTGGCGAACTGCCCGGCAAGAAGATCGAGCGTGATCAGCGAGATCATGAACAGCAGAACAACCGGAATCACGCCGATAAAAACATAGGTGACAATCAACCGGTTCCGCAGCCGCCACAGCAGTTGCGAACGCAGCCAGCGATACGCGGCAATCGCGAGCAACACAATTGCCAGCAGGCTGAGAAAAGTCACCCAACCCGTGAGGCTCGCCGACGTTGCCGGACTCGCGCGGCGCGTGAGCCACTGCACCACAAACAGAAGCAGGTCGAGCCCGAGGACGTAGAGCGCCGCCCACGCGACCCAGCTCTGGGGCCAGAGCTTCTTTTCGCGCAGCCTGCTCTCGAGTTCGAGAGAGATCAGTCTCATCCCGTCGCCTGATTCGCCGCCCGATTATAGGACGACGTGCCCGCCGTCATATCTCAGGATAGATGTCGAAAAAGGCCGCGAGACTCGTCTGGAGCTGTTTCTCGATCTCGTCTTTGCCGCCCTCGAGAATGTGCATAGCGACATGCGCATCCCGCCCATTCTTCAGTTTGATCGTTGCCGCGCTCACCTCCGCCACTTCATCGGACGGCAGCAGGCGCAGACCGTACACCAATGTCAGGTTTGCCATCCAACGATTGTAAGCCAGTGATTGGTTGCGAGAGCCACAAGGTAGTGGAGGGCCGGGCGCCCCCGCTCGGCCAGAGCCCGAACCTCCAAACGGTCACGGTGTGGGCGGATCTATCCCGGCGGCCATTGCAGCGAGCGGCCGCCGATCAGGTGCACATGCAGATGAAAAACCGATTGGCCGGCGCGGGGTCCCACATTCAACACGGTGCGGTAGCCATCTTCAATCGACCGCTCCCGTGCAATGTGCGCGGCTGTCAGATGACAGCGTCCCACCAGTTCCGCGTCCTCTGCCGCCGCTTCCTTCAAGCCCGCGATATGTCTTTTCGGGATGACCAGCACGTGGGTCGGCCCTTGCGGGTTCAGATCTTCAAAGGCAAAAGTGTGCTCGTCTTCGTAGACTTTCTTGGATGGCACTTCGCCGCGAATAATGCGGCAGAATAGACAATCCGCCATACGTGAATCTCCTCTCGCCTGGAATTGCGATCATCCGGCAAGTAATCCCGGAGATAGGTCTTCTTATATCTCTCGCAGAAACAATAACATTCAAGTTAGCAGATTGCCGAGCAATTTCACGAATTGTCATCGCCAGCTAAGGGGAGAAACTACAGTTCGCCAGCGGCGCGCGAGCAATGCGTTTAGTCGAGCCGCACCAGAAACACCGCGCCCTCGTCGGTTTGCGTTTCGCGCGCTAGAGCGGTGGCGCGCTGGCGGTCATCGTCGAGCACTCGCACTCGCACCCACCAATCTCCCACCGGGCTGACAAACTTCAGGACTTTGGCCGTCTGGTACCGCTTCTGCATGTGGTCCGCCAATTTAGCGGCCGCCTTCTCGCCGCTGAAGGAGCCGATTTGAACCGCCCAGCGTCCGCCGGTGTCGAGAGGCACGGGCGCCTGCAGAACCTCCAGCCGGACTTTCGCAGTGCCGGGCAAGTACACATCCAGCGCTTTCGCGGCGGCCAGCGAGAGATCGACGATGCGTCCCACCACGAACGGGCCGCGATCGGTGATCCGCACCAACGCCGAATTCCCGGTCTTCACATTCGTGATGCGCACGATCGAGCCCAGCGGCAAAGTGAGATGCGCCGCCGTCA